>Ga0136846_1237455_pt1 | contig 22866 bp, 22 predicted proteins | sample HopSoiMetagenom2_FD_96841 | JGI IMG/M metagenome (GOLD analysis project Ga0136846, IMG submission 96841) | Grasslands soil microbial communities from Hopland, California, USA - 2 Assembly 2016 (version 4) | ecosystem: Environmental > Terrestrial > Soil > Grasslands | place: USA: Hopland... | reverse complement strand
TTCAGATCTCTCTGACTCCGTCCCACCACTTGCTCGCGACCGTAGCCCGTGGTGCGGCACCAGGCCTCGTTGACGTCGATGATCAGCTCGTCGCCCGCGCGGAAGAGGATCATCGCGTCGGGGCTGGTGCGGAAGACGGTCTCCAGCAGCTTCTCCGCGCGCTGCCGCCGCGCCTCCAGCGCCTGCTGCGCGGCTTGCGCATCCCGCAGCTCGGTGACGTCGGTGACGGTGGCGATGGAGCTCACGATGGCGCCACCGATGGCGCTCTTCGCCGGGCTGGCGGAGACCAGCACGTTGCGGCGCGCACCGCTGGAATGCAGCACGGACGTCTCGTACACGGCCGGCTCGCCGGCCATCCGCCGCTTGCGGCCCTCTTGCCAGGCGGGCAGCGCTTCGGGGGCGATGAAGTCGCTGGCCAGGCGCCCCATCACCTCGTCCTCGGAAACGCCGAGGATCTCGCACATCCGCGCGTTCATGTAGAGCGTGCGCCCGTCGACGTCGAGCCGCCAGATGCCCTCGTTGGCGGTGGCGAGCAGGTGCCAGTAGCGCGCGTCGTTCTCGGCCGCCTCGCTGCGCGTCGCACCGATGAGCAGGCCCGCCACCGCCAGGGTGAGCAGCAGGATCTGCGCCGAGAACATCCGCTGCTCGTTGAGCGGGAACCAGATGGCCGAGGCGGTCAGCGCCGCGGCGTAGACCGCGTTCACCAGCACCGCGCCGCGCACGCCTTGGCGCTGCGCCGCCCAGGCGAGCGGCAGGAACCAGAGATAGCCGCCCAGCGAGCTGCCGCGCCGCTGCAGCGCGAAGTCCAGCCCGATGGCCGCCAGCGCGAACGCAATGTGGCCGGCGAGGCTGCGCCGGCCCAGGCGCGTGCTCGAACCGCGCCAGGGCATCATCAGCGGGGGCGCCAGCAGCAGCACCCCGGTGGCATCTCCGAGCCAGAATGCGAGCAACTCCCTTCCGAAGGCCGCCGGGCGATAGGTCAAGGTCGCCGACGCCGAGCCGACCAAAGCCGCCACGAGCGGCGCGCCCAACATGGCAACCAGGCAGATGGAACACGCGCCCACGCTCCAGGGACGGCGGCGCGTGAGGTGCGGCCGGATCACCCGCGCCGCGCCCGCATAGATCAAAATCACCAGCGTGGCTTCCAGCACCACGGCCAGGATGGGCTGCGAGGATCGGCTCGGCCAGAGCGATAGCATGGAGCGGGCCGCGATCAGGATCGGCGCGCCGCGGATTCCGGCGCGCACGAGCCATGCCAGCGTGACGCCGGCCGCGGGATACCAGAGCACGATATGGGAACCGGCCAGCGCCAGGTGCCGGACCATCAAGTCGCAGAGGACGTAGGCCGCTGCCCACGCGACCATCTCGCCGAGGCCCGGGTGGATGCCCGTTGCCCGGCCGCGGTCTTCCCCCGTCCGGGACAAGATGAATCTCCCTGCGGCGGCAAACCCCGCCGGTGCTTTACCAGCGATAGCCCACGCCACCTGACACGGTACCCGACCGGGTCACGTTGTCGCTACTGTCGAGGTCGCGCTGTCCGGAGAACGACAGCCAGGCGCGAAATGCCTTGTTGAACCGGTATTGAAGCCTGGTGCCCAACGCAGCCGTGCCCTGGCCGGTGCCGCTCACATATTCGCCGGCTTCCCCCCAGATCCTGGCGGAGAAATCCCCGAAGCGGTGCAGGGCTTCGGCCCGCACCAGATAGGAGAGCGGAGCGATGGGAACGCCCGGACCCCGCCCGGCCGCCGCCAGCCCGAAGTAGCTCACCTGCGCCGGATCCTGCTGGTAGACGTAATAGTCGGCGCCGAGCGTGAGATCGGTGTCCCCGTAGACGATGGCGGTCGCGGATGCCGAGAGCCGCTCCAGATCCTGGCGCACCGGCACCGCCCGCAGTGCGTTGAGCAGCGCCCTGCCGCAGTTCTTGATGCGGGGATGAGCCTGGCAGTACGCGTTGGTCTCCTGCCGCAGCGTCGCCGTAGTGATGGTGTTGCTGCCGACGCGCACACCGGAGACGTTCTGGTCGACGTCGTAGTGCGCATAGTGGATGCCGCCGTCCACGGACCATTCCAGATTCGAGCTGCCGGGACTGTCCCAGGAAAGATCGAACGCCGCGCCGAAGCTCGACGTCTGCGACCGCACCACCGCCTCTCCGTTCAGTTCGCTGCCGTTGGGTTGCTGAAGGCTGACCGGCGTGCCCGCGAACTGCGTGCTGGTGGGCGAAAAGTCGAGCTCCAGATGGAGTGTCAGCGTGTCGCTGGCGGTCCAATTCACGCCTGCGGTCAGCAAGGTGACCAGGCTGCTCTGATCGGCCTGTGCGAACGAGGCGTCCCCCGTCGGACGCAGCAAGCTCAGCGACAGCCCCGCCTCCAGCGCCAGCGTTTGGCCCAGATCGAAGCTGCCGTCGAGCGCGTTGGTGAACATCGCGCCGCGCGGGCTGCCGTCGCTCAACTGGGCCGTGTTGACCAGGAACTGGTTGGTCAGGTTGCTGCCCCGTGCGGAGGCCGCAATCAGGACGGCGGCCAGCGCGACGGCTCGGCGATGCATTCCGATCGACTCCCTGTCACTCCCACTCGATGGTGGCGGGCGGCTTGCTGCTCACATCCAGCACCACGCGGTTGATGCCGCGCACCTCGTTGGTGATCCGGCTGCTGATCTTCGCCACCAGATCCCACGGCAGGCGGGCCCAGTCGGCGGTCATGCCGTCCAGGCTCTCCACCGCGCGCAGCACGCAGGCGGACTCGTAGGTGCGCTCGTCCCCCATCACTCCCACCGACTTCACGGGCAGGAGGACCGCGAAGGCCTGCCAGAGCCGGTCGCGCACCGCCGGGTCGCTGTTGGCGATCTCCTCGCGCACGATGCTGTCCGCCTTGCGGATCACGGTCAGGCGCTCCTCGCTCACGGCGCCCAGCACCCGGATGGCCAGGCCCGGTCCGGGGAACGGCTGCCTGCTGACGATCGCCTCGGGCAGCCCCAGCTCGCGGCCCAGCGCGCGGACCTCGTCCTTGAACAGCTCGCGCAGGGGCTCCACCAGCTGCATCTTCATGCGCTCTGGCAGCCCGCCCACGTTGTGGTGGCTCTTGATCACCGCGCTCGGACCCTTGAAGGAGACACTCTCGATCACGTCCGGGTAAAGCGTGCCCTGCGCCAAAAAGCGCGCCTCGCCGTGCTCCCTGCGATCCCTCTCCACCTCCGCCTCGAAGACGTGGATGAACTCGCGGCCGATGATCTTGCGCTTCTGCTCGGGATCCTCGACGCCGGCGAGCGCATCGAGAAAGCGCTTGCGGGCGTCGACGGTACGCATCGGCACGTGGAAGCGGTCCTTGAAGGTCTGCTCCACTTGCTGCGCCTCGCCTTCGCGGAGCAGCCCGTTGTCCACGAAGATGCACTGGAGCTGCGCGCCGATGGCCTTGTGCAGGAGCAGCGCCACCACCGCGCTGTCCACGCCGCCCGAAAGCGCGCAGATGACGCGCTCCTTGCCCACCTGCGCGCGCACCTTCTTCGAGGCTTCCTCGGCGAAAGCGGCCATGCGGAAGGAGAAGCTGACGCCGCAGTCCTCGAGGAAAGCCTCGTAGAGCTCGCGGCCGCGCGGCGTGTGCGCCACCTCGGGATGGAACTGGATGCCGTAGAGCTTCTTCGCCGGATCGGCCACCGCGCAGAACGGCGAGTTGGCGGTGCTGGCGATGGTCTTGAAGCCGCGCGGAGGGGCCGCGACCTTGTCGCCGTGGGACATCCAGACGTCGAGGTGCTCGCCGGGTTTCATGTCGCGGAAGGGGCCCACCGCATCGGTCACCTCGACGCGCGCGGGGCCGTACTCGCGATGCGCCGTGCGGTCGATGGCGCCGCCCAGCAGCTTGGCCATGAGCTGCAGGCCGTAGCAGACGCCCAGCACGGGGACGCCCAGCTCGAAGACGCGCGGATCCACCATCGGCGCGCCCGGTGCTTCCACGCTGGCCGGGCCGCCGGAGAGGATGATGCCCTTGGCCCCGAAGGCGCGCACCTGCTCGAACGGCAAGGTGCAGGGATGGATCTCGCAGTAGACGTGCAACTCGCGCACGCGCCGCGCGATCAGCTGTGTGTACTGCGACCCGAAGTCGAGGACGAGGATCTTCTCGGCGTGGATGTCCGCCACGTCTGTGCCTCCGTGAGGCGGCGCAGTGTAGTGGCTGACCCTCCCGGACACAACGGAACGCACGTCAGGGAAGCAGGCGGACGGGCTCGTCGTAGAGCGCTCCGCCGCCGCCGAGGTCGGTGGCGCGGGCCTTGGACAGCGCGTTGGCGGCGCGGTTCTCGCGGAAGTGGCCGCCCTTGGCGAGCAGGGCCACGTCGCGGCGCTGCTTGGAGTCGTGGCGGACTTGAATGGGCAGACATCCGATCGCGCTCTCCAACTTGCCCAGGCCGCCGTCGGGGATGCCGCGCGCCGCGTCCGGATGGACCGTGACGACCGCCGGGCCCGCAGGCTGCCCTTTCGACCACTGCGAGTTCTGCGACTTCTCGCTGGAGAGCGCCATTAGATAAAGCGGATACTCGGAAGTCACCCGCGATCGCGCCGGCGCGGAGGTGATCAAGTTCACCCTCCCCGTCCTGGTCGCGAACTGCCGGTCGGCGAAGAGCACCTTGGGCGAGAGCGCGCTGCGCTGCGGCCCGTCCTTCTCGAGCTGCGCCACGGTGAAGCCCGCGTCCTTGCGCAGGATGCGTTCCTTCCAATCGCGGGCAGATCCGTCGAGGACGGCGGCGAGACCCACGCGCTCCGCAACCCCTTGCAGGATCTCGAGGTCGCTGCGCACGCCCGGCGGCGGCGGCACCACCGGCTGCGAGACGCCCACGTAATGGTGCCCGTACGCGCCGAGCAGATCGTCGTCCTCCAGCAGCGTGGTGGTGGGCAGCACCAGCGTGGCCGCGCGCGTGGTGTCGGTGGGCCAGGAGTCCACCACGCAGACGAACTCGCGCGAGCGCAGCGCGCGATCCACCGTCGCCGACTCGGGCAGCATGGCGATGGGATTCCCCGCCGTGATCCAGACCGCGCGGATGGGCGGGTCACGCGACTCCAGCACCTCGGGCCCGAAGAGCGGCTCGAGCACCGTCCGCGGCGCCGCCGGGATTCCCTTGATGAAGCTGTGGTCGAACGTCTTGCGCCGCTTGAAGTAGTACGACACGCCACCGCCCGCCACGCCGAGGTTTCCGCTGATGGCGCCGAGCGCGTCGAGCGCGCGCACGATGGCGCCGCCGTTCACGCGGCGGGCCATCCCCCACCCCACCAGGATTGCCGTGGGACCCTGGTGCAGGCGGCGCGCGACGTCCTCGGCGGCGTCCGGCGAGACGTCGGCGTCCTCGCACCACCCTGCCACCGTGTGCTGGAATGCGAGCGCGCGGAACTCCGTCAGGTTGTCGCAGTACTTCTCGAACCCGGCCTCCGTCCAGCCGCGCTCGAAGAGCAGCCGCGCCGCCGCCATCGCCAAGGAGAAGTCGCCACCGGGCCGCGGTTGCAAGAAAGCGTCGCAGAGGCGCGCCGTCTTGTGCCACACCGGATCGATCAGCAGCTTCGACGCCTTCGCGTCGTTGAGCACGGGCACCAGGTGCGGCGAGGAGACCACCGCGTTCTTGCCCCAGAGGATGATGTTCTTCGAGTTGAGCAGATCGAAGATGTCGTGCGAGTCCTCCTCGCCGAAGTCGATCATCTGCGCTTCGTCGCCCGCGCCCGAGCAGATGTCGCCGCGCTTGGTGGTGGTGGGCCCGAACTTCTCGAAGAAATAGTCGGACAGGTGCTTGAGCGCGCCCAGCGAGCCGCCGCTGCGGTAGTGGAAGATGGCTGCCGGTCCCGATTCGGAGCGGATGCGCATCAGCTCGCGGGCGGCGAAGTCCAAAGCCTCGTCCCAGGACACCGGCTTGCCGCGGAGCAGCGGCCTGGTCAGCCGCTCCGGGTGGTACTGCAGCGGCAGGAAGTTGTTGGTGCGCCAGCAGAGAAAACCCTGGGTGACGGGATGCGAAGGATCGCCCCCGATGCGCGTGACCCGGCCGTCCTCCACGTGCGCGACGATTGCGCAGGTGTCGGGGCAGTCGCGGTTGCAGACCGTCCTGCGGATCTCGGGAGCAGGCATACGTTCCGCATTGTACCGGATGCCGGGGCGGGCGCTCGTGTCTTACCTTGGGCCAGAAGGGGGCCCCTGATGGGTGAGGCAATGAGCGTGCAGGCAAGCGTCAGTCCGATGATACCGGGACCGCGAGAGCTGCGGCCGCACCCGGTGCGCGAGCGGCGGACCGCCCGCGCGAACCTGGCACTGGCCCACGGCGCCTTCCTGGCCGCCACCGGCTTGTGGCCGCTCCTGCATCTCCGGTCCTTTGCCAGGCTGACGGCGCCGAGGCCGGAGGGTTGGCTGACGCGGGGCGCGGGCCTCTGTTGCACCAACCTCGGCGCGGCGCTGCTTGCCGCCGGCGCCCGCGGAAAGGTGGCCCAGGAGCTGCGGCTGGCGGCAGGGACCACGGGGCTCACCATCGCTGCCCTGGATCTCCACTCCGCGGCTCGCCGCCGCTCGCTGCCGCAGCTGCTGAACGGGCTCGCCCAGCTCGCATTCGCCGCTGCCTGGACGATGGCGGAGCTGCGCGACCGCAACGCGCTCCGGCGCCCGCCCGAAGCCGCATTCGCCTGACGGCGATTGCGGCCTACGTACGAACGGAGTAGCATTCATGTACGTACGGAGGCTGGAGATGCGCAAGAAGCTGACTCGTACCGGGAACAGCCTTGCCCTGGTTCTCGATCGCGAGCTGCTGGAACAACTTGGGATCGAAGCGGAAACTCCGCTGGAGCTGTCGACCGACGGCAGGGTCCTGGTTGTGTCACCCGTGCGCACCAAGAGGCGGGACGCGCGGCTGAAGGAAGTGATGGAGCGGGCGCACTCCCGCTACGCTGGAGTGTTCCGGAAGCTCGCGGAATGACCGAGCCGGTCTTCCTGGAGCTGGACGACGTGTTGGCGATTCACGCGGAGCAGGTTGCCCGGTATGGCGGCGAAGCCGGCATTCGCGACCTCGGCCTCTTGCAATCCGCGCTGGCCATGCCACGAGCATCCTTCGACGGCGAGTTCCTGCATCCGACGATGCCGGAGATGGCCGCGGCCTATCTGTTCCATCTCACCCAGAACCATCCCTTCATCGACGGAAACAAGCGCATCGGCCTCGCCGCGATGATGGCCTTCCTCGGCATGAACGACCTGTGGCTGGAGTCGGACCCCGACCAGCTGATCGATCTCGTCCTGCGAGTCGCCCGCGGGGAAATCGGGAAGCCGGAGATCGCGGTCTTCCTCCGGCCGCGCTGCGTCTCCTTCACTTCTTGATCAGGTCCCGCGCCAGCCGGCACTGCGGCGGCGACTCGCAGCGCAGCACGATGGGCGCCCCGGTCTTCACCGCGTAGATCTCCTGGCACCCCTGCAGAAGCTCCGACGGCCGCAGCCGGAAGTCGATGCCGCCGCGCAGCCACTCGGCCCAGGAGATCTCCCCGTCGCAGTCCAGGTCGCGCCACGCTTCGGGCACGTCGCCCTCGCGGGCAAGCTGCACCGCGCGGATGCCGCTGAGCGCGAAGAGCAGCACGGGTCCGCCCAGGATGATGAGCGCGACGAAGCGCGGCTTCATCAGTTCTCGATGCGGTAGTTGGGCGCTTCCTGCGTCACCTGCACGTCGTGCACGTGGCTCTCGCGCAGGCCCGCCGCGGTGATGCGCACGAACTTCGCCCGCGTGCGCAGCTCGTCGATGCTGTGGCAGCCGGTGTAGCCCATCCCGCTGCGCAGGCCGCCCACCAGCTGGAAGACGTTCATCGCCAGCGGGCCCTTGTAGGGCACGCGGCCCTCGATGCCTTCCGGCACCAGCTTGAGGTCCTCGGCCTCTTCCTGGAAGTAGCGGTCCTTGGAGCCCTTCTTCATCGCCCCGAGCGATCCCATGCCCCGGTACGACTTGTAGCTGCGGCCCTGGAAGAGGATCACCTCGCCCGGCGCCTCCTCTGTGCCGGCGAAGAGCGAGCCGATCATCACCGTGTGCGCGCCGGCCGCCAGCGCCTTGACGATGTCGCCGGAGTACTTGATGCCGCCGTCGGAGATGCAGGGCACGCCGAACTTCGCGGTGGCGCGCACGCAGCTGTCGATGGCGGTGATCTGCGGCACGCCTACCCCCGCCACCACGCGGGTCGTGCAGATGGAGCCGGGCCCGATGCCCACCTTCACCGCGTCGGCGCCCGCCTCGCAGAGGGCCGTGGCCGCCTCGCCGGTAGCCACGTTGCCGGCCACGATCTCGATTCCCTTGAAGGTGCGCTTCAGCTCGCGGACCGCCTCGATCACTGCGCGTGAATGGCCGTGGGCAGTGTCCACCGCGATCACGTCGGCGCCGGCGGAGAGCAGCGCGTGGACGCGCTCGTCCCGATCCGGCCCCACGCCCACCGCAGCGCCGACCAGGAGCCGCCCTTTGTCGTCCTTGGCGGCGCTGGGATGCGCCCGCGTCTTCTCGATGTCCTTGATGGTGATGAGGCCTTTGAGCTCGTATTTGTCGTCCACCACCAGGAGCTTCTCGATGCGATTGCGGTGGAGCAGCTCCTTGGCCTCGTCCTGGGAGATGCCCTCGCGGCAGGTGACCAGCTCGCGCGTCATCATCGCCTCGACCTTCTGATCGAGGTTCTTCTCGAAGCGCAGGTCGCGGTTGGTGAGGATGCCCACCAGCCTGCCGTTCCTGGTCACCGGGATGCCGCTGATCTCGTGCTGCCGCATCAGCGCCACCGCCCGGTGCACCGGCGCGTCGGGCTCGATGGTGACCGGATCCACCACCATGCCGCTCTCGTACTTCTTGACCTTGGTGACCTCCAGCGCCTGCTGCTGGACGGTGAGGTTCTTGTGCACGAAGCCGAGGCCGCCCTCCTGGGCCATGGCGATGGCGGTGCGCGCCTCGGTGACGGTGTCCATGGCGGCGCTGACCAGCGGGATGCGCAGCCTGAGATTGCGGGTGAGCTGCGCACCCACATCCACCTGCCGCGGCAGGATGTCGCTCTCCGCCGGCAGCAGGAGAACGTCATCGAACGTGAGCGCCATCGGCACGTTGGGATCGATCATTTCTCCGTCGCCTCCGGTAAGCGGGCGAGTGTAGCCGCCGCACCCAGGCCCGGCAACCTGCCGGATTCGTCTTGGAGAGAGGAAAATCCTGTACGAGAATCGGGGCCGTGTCAGACAGTCCTGGAACTCCCGCCGCGCCGGGGAAGCCCGGCAGCGGCAAGCGCCCGTCCATCGGTCTCCAAGTCCGGTTGCCCTGCTCGTCCCTCGACGAGGTCAAGGCCCGGTACGCCGGCGAGCTGAAGGAGAACCGCTTCTTCATCCGCACCAAGGCAACGCGCCCCAAGGACACGCTGGTCCGCCTCGATCTCCAGCTCGCATCGGGGGACACCGTGTTCCGAGGCGCCGGCGTGGTGATCGAGTCCGGAGCCGCGGGGATGCGCCTGCAGTTGCTCGGCGTGGACGAGGCTGGCCACGCATTCATCGCCGGGCTGGGCGGCACACCGCCCAGGCTGCTCAAGCGCCCCGCGGCGCCAGCGCCGAAAACGCAGCCCAAACCCGAGCCGAAAGCGCAGCCCACGCCGGAGCCGGAAGCGGCGCCGATGATCGGCATCGACCTCGGGACCTCCAACTCCGCCGCAGCGGTGGTCCGCCACGGCAAGCCCTTCGTCATCCCCTCACGCGAGGGCTACAACACCATCCCCTCGATCGTGGCGGTCAGCGACAAGGGCAAGATGATCGTGGGCCACCCCGCCAAGGGCCAGCTCCTCATCAACCCCACCAACACCGTGTACGGCGCCAAGCGGCTCATCGGGCGCCAGTTCGAGTCTCCCGTCGTCCGCGATCTGCGCGGCCGGTTCCCGTACCAGATCGTTCAGGGCGAGCGCGGCGAGGCGGCGGTGCAGCTCGGCGCGAAGCAGATGTCGCTCCAGCAGATCTCCGCGCTGGTGCTCACCGAGGTGAAGCAGATTGCGGAGCAGTGGCTGAAGGCCAAGGTCTCGCGCGCCGTGATCACCGTCCCCGCCTACTACAACGACAACCAGCGGCAGGCGGTGCGCGAAGCCGGCGAGCTGGCCGGGCTCCAGGTGGCACGCATCCTCAGCGAGCCCACCGCGGCGGCGCTCGCGTTCGCGCACGGCCGCCGGCTGGATCGCCGCGTCTTCGTCTACGATCTGGGCGGCGGCACCTTCGACGCCAGCGTGCTGGAGCTGCACGGCAGCGTCTACGAAGTGGTCTCGACCGGCGGCGACACCTTCCTGGGCGGCGTCGACTTCGACAAGGTGGTGGTGGACCACCTCCTCTCGCGCTTCAAGGAGCGTCACAAGATGGCCTTCCCGGGCGATCGCGTGGCGCTGCAGCGGATCACCGACGCGGCCGAGCGGGCCAAGATCGCCCTCAGCGAACGCCAGGAAATGGAGGTGAAGGTGCCCTTCGTCGCCGCAGTGGAGGGCAAGCCCTATGACCTGGCGACGCCGCTCCTCCGCACCGAGCTGGTGGCGCTGACCGGGCACCTGGTCGATCGCACCCTCGCGGTTTGCGAGCAGGTCCTCTCCGCCCGGGGCCTGAAGCCTTCGGACATCGACGACATCCTGCTGGTGGGCGGCCAGAGCCGCATGCCGCTGGTGCGCGAGCGCGTGCGCCAGTTCTTCGGCAAGGATCCGTCTCGCGCGGTCCACCCGGACGAGGCGGTGGCGATGGGCGCAGCGGTGATGGCGCACTCCATCGAGTCCGCAGACATCGATGGCCTGGTGCTGGTGGACGTGCTGCCCATCAGCATCGGCGTCGGGCTGCCGGGTGGCCGCTTTCGCAAGATCCTGGAGCGCAACAGCCCCCTGCCCCACCGCAAGGCGATGACGCTCGCCACCACGCGCGACGATCAGGATTCGTTGGAGATCATCGTCTTCCAGGGCGAGAGCGACCGGGCACAGGACAACGAGTACCTGGGCACGCTGCACGTTCCCGATCTGCCGCCCGGGCCGCGCGGATCGCACGAGTTCGAGATCGTCTTCGAGCTGTCGCCGGAGGCGCTGCTCAGCATCACTGCGCGCAACCAGAAGACAGGCCACACCTTGACCTCGATTTTCTCGACCAAGGACACGCCCGAAGAGGTGAAGCAGCGGCTCGCTGACAGCTCGGCGCCGGCGGCCGCAGCCGAACCAGAGAAAAAGGGTTGGCTCAGGCGGCTCTTCGGCCGCAAGGAGCAGCGGACGTAGGCGTCAGGGCCGTCTCGCGGCTTTCCGCTCCAGGCCGCCGTCGATTGCCTGCAGCGGAACGGCGGGCGGAGTGCTCACCGGCAGCCCCCGCCGCCGCCGCGTTCGGCGGTGCAGCCTGGCGATGATCACATAAATCGCCACCAGCCCGGCGATTACTGCCAGGACGTCCAGCTGCACTTGGGAAGACCAGGCGAACACCTTGTTCAGCATCTTGTGCTTGCGGGCCCACCAACCCAGGTAGACCCAGGCGGGGGCGGAGACACAGGCCGCGATCCCGTCGAAGGTGATGAACTTCCAGTAGGGCACGCCGGTGAGGCCGGCCACGAAGTAGGTGACCGCGCGCAGCCCCGGCACGAACCGGGCCGCGATGATGAACTTGGCGCCGTGCTTCTCGAAGGCGGCGATGGTGCGCTGCACGCGCTCGCCGGGGATGTGCTTGCCGAGCCGCGTCTCGAGGAGCTTCTCGCCGTACACCTGGCCGGCGCGGAAGATGATGCTGTCGCCGATGAGGATGCCGGCGAGGCCCGTGAAGATCATCAGCGGCAAGGATCCGCCGCGGCCAGCGAGCCAACCGCCCGTGATCAGGGGCACATCCTCGGGCAGGGGTACGCCCAACCCACAGGTAATCAGGACGAAGAGGACGCCGATGTAGGCCGCAGGCCCCCGGAAGTTGATCAGGAAGTGGAAGAGCCAGTCTTTCAACGCGCTCCCCGGGGCCGGTGGGACCTTGGTCTCAGCCTATGCCGTAGTCTCAACACGCTGCAAGTCAGCGGCCTTCCGGCTGCCGCTTGCTCACCTGCCACACCAGGAACTCCCGTAGGGGACCCTTGGCCTCGCGGAGCCGTTCGGCAAGGTCCTGCGCCAGGTTGAGCGTCAGCTTCAGCGCAGTGCGCGGATGCGTCTTCTTCATCTCCTCGAACGCCGATTTGGTCAGCTCCACCAGCTCCACGTCGTCCATCGCCAGCGCCGAGAGGACGTGTTCTCCGTCCACCAGCAGCGCAAGCCCGCCGACGGCGTCGCCGGCGGTGACCTCGCCGAGCGGCGAGCCGCCGTCGCGCGGCACCAGCTGCAGCGTGCCGCGAGCGATGAAGGAGAGCGTGTCCGACGGATCGCCGGCGCGAAACGCCAGCGTGCCCCGGCCCACCGCGCGCTCCACCCCGAAGTCGGCGATGATGCGCAGGCCCACGTCGGTGAAATCGCGCAGGAGCGTGGCGGCGCGAAGCGCCGCGGACTTGTCCATCGGCTACCCCCCGGCCCGCATCTTACCGTTCCCTCCCGGAAATCCGGATGTGCTCGGCGCAGAGGTGGATGTAGTTCGCAACCCCGAGCTGCACGTGCCGCTTCTCTTCGTCGGTGAGCGGCCGCTTCACCCGCGCGGGAGAGCCCAGCGCCAGCACGCCGGGCGGGATCTTCGTCCCCGGCGTCACCAGGCTGCCTGCGCCGATCATCGCCTGCTCGCCGATCTCGGCCCCGTTCAGCACGATGCTGCCGATCCCGATCAGCGCGCCGTTCGCGATGCGGCAGCCGTGCAGGACCACGCTGTGGCCCACCGTCACCCGGTCCCCCACCTCGGTTGAGAAGCCGCTGGAGTCGACGTGGATGACGGTGTTGTCCTGGATGCTGGTCTCGCTGCCGACGCGGATCTTCTCCACGTCCGCGCGCAGCACCGTGCCGTACCAGATGCTGCTGCGGACGCCGATCACCACGTCGCCGATCACGCTCGCCGTGTCGGCGACGAAGACTCCTTCGCCGAGCCGCGGAGAGATGCCGGCGAACGGCCGGATCACGCCTTCTCCCGCGTGCCGGTGGCGGGCGGCGGGGCCGAGCCTTCGCCGGAGCCTGGCGCGCTGGCCACCTTGCGCATGCGTTCGGCCTCGCCGCTGTTCACACGCTCCAGGGCGTCGGCGAGGGCGTTCACCTCGTGCGAGAGCATGTCCAGGCTGCGCCGCAGCCCGGCGCCGGCCACGTCGGCGCTGGAGGAGTCGGCGGAGCGCATCCGCACCACCTGCGTGTAGAGGTTCTCCAGCGTGTAGGAGATGCGGGTGTGCTCGGCGTCGAAGCGGGCCGCCGCGCGCACCAGCTCGGCGCGCTGCTCGCGCTGAGCGTCGAGGGCCGCCAGCGCCGAGGCGAGGCGCATCTTGGTGACGTCGTCCGCCTCGCCCTCGATGCGCTTCTGCAGGGCGTCGCGCTCGCGCACCAGCCGCTCGTCTTCCTGCGGCGAGAGGAACTTGCGCAGCTCCCGCTCGCGTCGCGTCAAGTCGCGGCAGGTGGCGCGCAGCGAGGCCACCGTCTCGTCCGGCTTGACGAAGATGTCCTTCACCACCTCGGGTGCCGTGCGCAGCTCCGCCACGATCTTGTCGCAGATGGCGTCCACGCGGACGTCGCGCGGATCGTGCTGCGCCTGCATGCCGCGGGCGGGCGTGCTGGTGGTCGGAAACGGCTGCTGCACCGGCGAACTTCCGAATCCCTTTCCGTTCGCGCCCAGCGAGCCGAAGCGCTGGGCGCGTTGCTGCTCGGCGGTGGGGGCCGCGCTCGGCGTGGCGGTGCGGGCAGGGAGCGGCTCGGTGATGGCCGGCCGCGTGACGCCGGTGTGGCGTGCGATCACCCGCGTGCCGCGCGATCCCAGGCCGGCCGCGGGGAAGATCAGCCACCAGAGGAAAGGGAGCGAGGAGAGCGCGATGATGAAGAGGACGATGGCGCCCAGAAGCCAGATGTAGCCTTCGAACAGGCTGGCGTTGGCGATCTTCGCCTCCCGCTCCGCCCGCCTGCGCAGCTTGCGTTCGAGCCGTCGCTGCCAGCGTTCCCGCCCCCAGTCCGGGTACGCGGCGCGCAGGTTTTCGGTCCATTCGCGGACCATCTGCTCCTGCTGGGTGCTGCCGCGCGCGATGGCCTCCTGCGCGCGCCGGAGCGAGGCCTGCAGCTGCTCCTGCCAGTCGTTGGGGTCGCGATAGCCCATCGAGTCCCGCGGATTCGTAGCATGACTCGGGGGCAGGCGCACTGAAGAGCTGGTCAGGGCATCAGCTCGGCCGCGACCCGGGCCAGATCGTCGAGCGAGCGGACGCTCTCGACCCGGTGACAATGGCGGGCGTAAAGGGGCATCTCGCTGTCGCCAAACCCCCACGAGTGCTGCTCTTCCGGGCAGAGCCAGATCAGGCGCCGGCACTTGCGCTTCACTTCGCCCAGGACCCAGGCGTTGGGCGGATTGTAGTTGCTGCGTCCGTCCCCGATGACGATGACGGTGGTGCGCCGGGTGATCGAGCCCAGCCAGGTGTCGTGGAAGAGCTTGAGGGCGTGCCCATAGTTGGAGTTGGCGGCGATGTTGATGACCCGGCCGGCGGTGGCCAGATCGACCGCCGCGCTCACGTCGGTCTTCTTGAACAGGTGCGTCACCTCGCCGATGTCGCTGACGAAGACGAAGCTGCGGACGCGCGAGTACAGCTCTTGCAGCGTGTAGACGAACTGCAGCATCAGGCGTGAGACGTTGCGCACGGAATCGCTGACGTCGCAGAGGGCCACGATCTCGGGGCGCTCAGGGCGGCGGGCGCGGAAGACCAGCTTGAACGGCTCGCCGCCGGTGGAGAGGTTCTTGCGGAGTGTGCGGCGGACGCTGAGCTTGCCGCGCCGGCGCACCTTCCGCCGCCGCGAGAGCCGCGCCTTGAGCCGTTCGGCCAGCCTGCGCACCACCGTCCGCATGCGCAGGACCTCGTCGGGCGTGAGCGAGGCGATGTTCCGGTGCATCAGCGACTTGTCGCCCCGCGACTCGGGATCGCGGGCCTTCTGCTCGCGGTCGGCCACGCGGCGCGCCGCCTCCTCCAGCGCCTTGAGGGTCTGGGAGGTCCGCCGGCTCGCCAATTCCAGGTGCGCGGCGTCGAGCCCGCGCGCTTGTAGCAGCTGGATGAGTTGCTGCAGCTCCTTTTCGGCCTGGCCCGCGCCGGCCGCCTGCAAGAGCCGCCGGGCATAGAAGCCGCGCTGCAGCGGACTCTGCAAGCCGCGGAAGTCGATGCTCAAGGTGGCCTTTCGCAACAGACGCGCCAGCTGGTCGGTGCGACCCGTCGCCAGCGCCTGGGTGAGCGGCGACATCTGCGAGAGCTGCCGGGCGATCTCTTCCAGCTCGAGCTCGTTCAGCTTCTCCTGCTCCAACGCCTGAAGCAGCGACCCTTCCAGGCCTTCGACAAGGTCGGCGGCGCCCGAGAAGTAGAGCTCGAACAGCCGGTCGAAGACGGGTGCGTCCTGGCCGCGCTTGACCAGCGTGGCGCGCAGCGCTCCGCGGAAGGAAGCGCGGTCCTCCATGCCCACCAGCAGCGCCGCTCGCGCCGCATCGGACACCTCGGCAGGAGAGATGCGCAGGCCGTTCTGGCGCAACAGACCCGCGAAGTCCTCCAGGCGCTCGTCCATCGGCTGCATGGTAGCGTGCCGCGCATGCCGATGCTCGCCTTGCTCCTGGCCGGCGCGCTGCTCGATCGCGCGCATCCGGCATTCGACGCGATGAAGGCGCAGCAGATCTCCGCCGCGGTGCGGTTCCTCTCCGACGACCTGCTGGAAGGTCGCGGCACGGGGACGCGCGGGCACGCCATCGCCGAGCGCTTCGTGGCCGCGCAGATGCAGGCCTTGGGGCTCGCGCCCGCGGGGGAGGACGGGTTCTTCCAGCGCGTGAAGCTGTGCGAGTCGCGCGCGCAGGGAACGCTGGCGGTGAACGGCGCGACTGTGGGGAACGTGCTGGTGGCAGGCGATTGCGGCGCCCCCGCCCGCGACCTCGAAGGAGAGCTGGCGTTCGCCGGATACGCGCAACCGGGCGAGGTCGGCGGGTTGCAAGGGAAGATCGCGCTCGTCCTCGCCGGGGCCCCGGCCTCACTCCCCTCCACGCAGCAGGCCCTGGCTGCCTCCAACGAGGAAAAGCTCGCCCGGCTGCGTGGCGCGGGGGCGATCGCGGAGATCGTCCTCACCACGCCGGAAGTGGACGCGCGAAGGCCCTGGGCGCTGTTGCAGCGCAACTTCGCCAACGGCCAGGCGCACGACGCCGATCAGCTGCCGCCGATGCCCGTGGTCTACGTGGACCTGCGCGAAAGCGAGAAGCTGCGCGGCAATGCGGGGCAGCGCGCGAAGCTCCACGTCGACCAGCAGAACCGGACGCTGGAGTCGGCCAACGTCGTCGGGCTGCTGCCGGGCGCTTCCAAGGAGATGGTGGTCTACTCTGCCCACCTCGATCACCACGGCATCTGCGCGCCGGGCGCGGCCGACGCCATCTGCAACGGAGCCATCGACAACGCCACCGGCATCGCCGAGATGCTGGAGATCGCGCGCGGCTTCGCCGCGCTTCCGAAGCGGGAGCGATCGGTCTTGTTCGTGGCGGTCACGGGGGAAGAGCGGGGGCTGTTGGGCTCGGCATGGTTCGCGCGCCATCCCACGGTGTCGCGCGAGCAGATGATCGCCAACCTCAACCTCGATCAGCTGCTCCCGGCCTATCCGCTGGGCGAGCTCGTGCTGCGGGGCGCGGAGCTGTCGACGCTGGAGGATCACGTGCGGGCGGCGGCCGGGGAGCTGGGGCTGAAGATCGTCGCCGACCCGGTTCCGGAGCAGAATTTCTTCGCCCGCAGCGACCAGCTCAACTTCGCGCGCATCGGCGTGCCCTCGGCTTGCCTGTGGCAGGGATTCTCCGGCGCGCGCGGGGAGGCAGCCTTCAAGGACTTCCGAGCGCACCGGTACCACCAGCCCAGCGACGAGTGGTCCGCGGCCTACGACTGGGAGGCCGCGGCACAGATGGCGCGGGCCGAGCTGCTGGTGGGTGTGTCGCTGCTCACCGGTCCGCGCCCGAAGTGGAAGCCGGATGCGCCCTTCCGGTGAGCCTCAACGCGTGATCCGAAGCTCGTGCTGGCCCGGCACCAGATCGATGAACATGGCGCGGGCCCTGCCGGTGACGCGGATCCGGCCGCCCACCACGCTCACGTCGCGGATCTCCTCCGGATCGCCCAGGTTCGGCGCCTTGAGGATGCCGCGCGTGGAGACGACCGCGTAGTGGAAGCGGCGGCCGCCGCCGATGCCCACCAGCACCGCGTCGGCGAAGTGCTGGAAGGCGGCCAGCTCTTCTCCCTCAGGCACCTTGAAGACGGCCACCGCCGATCCGTCGCGCCGGCGGGCGACGATCAGCTCCTTCAGCTCGCCGCGAAAGAGGAAGTGTCCCCGGGCATACTCCGCGACGCAGTTGTCCGCGGTGATGCCTTCCGGCAGCCCGTCGTGCCGCGCGGCCTCCTTGCACTTCTTCTGCGCTGCCTCTGCGTTCATCGACGGACCACAGCTCCGCTTCTCCGCGATGCCACCGCCTAGCGGGAGGGTCTCGTCGACGCGGCAGCTGCGCACCTGTTCGGCGGTGACGCGCGAGCTGGGCAGATCGAACGAGGCAGCGGCAAGCAGCAGCAAGAGCGTCATCGGAGAAAGGTGGCGACGACTTCGAAGTGTGCGGTCTGGGGAAAGAGATCGAGCGGCACGGCGGCAGCCAGGCGATAGCCGGCCTGCGCGAGGAGCTTGCCGTCGCGCGCCAGTGTAGGCGCGTCGCAACTCACGTAGACGATGCGCGGCGCTCGCAGCGCGCGGACGGCGTCCGCCGCTCCGGTGCGCGGTGGATCGAGCAGCACGGCGTCGAGCGGCTCGGTCCAGCTTGCCGCCACCTTGCCCGCGTCGCCGGCGATCAACCGCACGGCCAGACCCGCCTCGTCGGCGCTGCGGCGCAGCAGCGACAGCGAGGGGCCGGCGCCCTCGACCGCCGTGACGTTGCGCTCGCCGAGCAGCGGCAAGGTGAGCGTCCCGCTGCCGCAGTACAGCTCGAGGACGCGCTGCGCGCCGGCGAGCGCAGCGAGGGCCTCGCGCTGCAGCAACGGCACGGCGTCGCGGTTGGCCTGCGCGAACGTGTCGGGTCGCGCCCGCAGCCGGGCGCCGTTGGTCAAGGGCGCGTCGACCACGACGGGATCGCCCAGGGCCTCGCCGTTCAGCGTCACGCCACGGATGAGACGGTGCTGGAGCAGCTTCTCCGCGCGCTTGCGCGAGACCTGTCCGCGCAGGTCGACCGCGCCGTGCTTTTGTCCCGCGAGGAGGCCGAGATCCGTGGCACCCGGCACCTCTCCCGCGGCGGCGGCGAGCTCTTCCAGGAGCGGTTCGAAGAGGAGGCACGCGTCGACGGGTTCCACTTCGCTGGCGCCGGCCTGCGCGAAGCCCCACCGGCCGCCGGGGGCGCGGTGCATGCGGGCGCGCCGGCGATAGCGGAATTGCCTGGGGCTGGGAACGATGGCGCCCAGCTCGTAGCTGCCGCGCGGGAATCCGCCGATGCGCTCGAGCGCGTCCGCGGTCAGGTCGCGCTTGGCGGCGAGCTGCGCATCGTAGGCGACGTGCTGGACGGCACAGCCTCCGCAGCGGTCGACGATGGGACAAGGAGGATCGACGCGGCTTCCTCCGCGCTCCAGCACGCGCAGCGCCGTGGCATGCTCGAAGCGACCCTCGCCGCGCACTTCCGCTTCCACCACGTCGCCCGGAGCGGCGCCGCGCAGGAAGACCACGCGCCCCTGGTGGCGCGCGATCGCCTCGCCCCCGTGGGCCAGCGACTCGGCCTGTAGGTTGACCCTCACGCCGGTGCGCGCGCGAGATCCTGTGCCAGCTTTTCCACCATCCGGCCCACCAGTTCCCGCGTCGCCTGGTCCGGCTCGATGAACTCGATGCCCATCCCGGGCTCGTCCACGCCCGGCGCCAGCGACTGCGCCCATGCGACGCGGCCGTTGAGCTTGCACTCGCCATTGCCCGGAAGCTGGAGGAGGACGCTGACGCGCGCGCCCACCGGAGGCGCGTGGTTGGAGTTGACGAAGACGCCGCCGACGGAGAGGTTGGTCCCCCAGCCGCTGAACCGTCCTTGATCCGAAGTGACGCCCACCAGGACTTCGTGGTGCACACGCGCGTTGCGCCGCGTGGGAGTGCCCGGCTTCTGGGGATCCGTCATCGGGGAGGGAGCATAACACGCAGGGGCGGCTTCGGCGGATGTGCGGGGTGGCGCCGCGGGGGTTGTGCTGCAGTGACGCTGCGGAAATCCAGGAGGCATCCCGATGGGGATGTCCGCCTCAATCAAGTTCGGACCGATGACGACGAGGGTTTCCCGCGGAGGTGTCCGATGCCGCGCGCGTTCGGTGGCGCCCTGATCGCCTCGCCTCCCGTCGCCAGCGCAGAAGTGCGGCGACGGTGCCGAGTGCCGCCCCGTCGCGGGATGTCCGCCCGAATCAAGTTGATTTGGGCGGACACCCGGACTGCCCGGAGCTTCCCGAACCGTGGCTCGCAGCCGGATGTCAGACCCCCCGCGTAACCTCGTGCGATGGCTTCCCACCAACAGGCTCTGCCGCTCCGGCAGTGGGGCGGCTCCCGACCGGGGGCGGGTCGCAAGCGCGGCTCGGGCAGACGCAACGTTCCACACCGTCCTCGGCGCCGGTTCCGCAAAGGCGCGCTGCACGTCACGGTTCGACTCCGCCGCGAAGTCTGGAACCTCCGCAGCCATCGGTGCTTCCGCGCGCTGCGCCGTTCGTTCGCGGCCGGATGCGTGCGGTTCGGCTTCCGCCTCGTCCACTTCTCGGTCCAGGGCAACCACATCCACACCATCGTCGAGGCGCCGGACGCGGTCGCGCTAGGCCGGGCCATGAAGGGGCTGGAGGTGCGGATGGCGCGCGCGCTGAACAAGGTCATGAGCCGCCGCGGGCCGGTGTTCGCGGACCGCTACCACGCGCTGCTCCTCCGCTCGCCGCGGCAGGCGGCCAACGCCGTCCGGTACGTGCTCGAGAACTGGCGCATTCACGCTTCGAGGGACCAGCGACCGGTTCCCGCCGGCATCGATCCCTGGTGCTCGATCGCGCACCTCGACGCGACACCACCGCTGGTCGCGCATGCGGAATGGTGGATGCTGCGCGTCGGCGCAGGCCTTGGCCACGAGGCGCTCCAGTTGGCCGGCTGATCCGCTGGCGAGGACGCGCGTCGCATGCGGGGCAAGGTCTCCCCGCGCACCAGATTCTGTGAGTCGATCCGCCAGTGGGCCGGCCTGGCACGGCCCCGAAGTGGTCTGCTACGCTGGTCCCAACGAAAACAGGGAAGCTCGGCAATGCGCGTCGCAGGCGGAGGCCGCGATGAGAGAGATCTACGCAGACTTCAACAATTTCGCAGCCGATGGGTCCCTTGACCTGACCTGCGTGGCGAGTTTGGGAAGCATCGCGAACCTGGAAGAACCGCTGACCGAAGATGAACTCGTTTGGTTCACCGATGGAGAATTGCGTGCCAAGGGACGCATGTTTCTTCGTCCGGACGGATCCTGGGAGGGCCGATCAGATGGTCATTGGGAGTTCCTGAGGGAGACTGGCCCGGCCTGCTGACGCTCAGCGACCCAGTCTCAGGGCTCTAGATCGGCTCCGGCGCGAATGACGGAGCATGTGGAGACGAGGCCTCTCTCGACTTGATTCGGGCGGACATCCCGCTGCTGCGCCGGCCCTCACACCTTGATCGTCCGAAGCTCCGGCGAAATCTTCAGCGTCGGCTCCGTCGCCCTCTGCACGTCCTCCGGCGTGACCCCCGGCGCCACTTCCCGCAACACCAAACCCTGTGGAGTGACGTCGATCACCGCCAACTCCGTCATGATCGTATTCACGCACTTCTTCCCGGTGAGCGGCAGCTTGCACTGCCTGAGGATCTTCTTCGACCCGTCCTTCGCCACCTGCTCCATCGCCACGATCACCCGCCTCGCGCCCGTCACCAGGTCCATGGCGCCGCCCATCCCCTTCACCACCTTCCCGGGGATGGTCCAGTTGGCGATGTCGCCCTGCTCGCTCACCTCCATGGCGCCGAGAATGGCCACGTCGATGTGCCCGCCGCGGATCATGGCGAACGAATCGGCGCTGGAGAAATAGGAGGTCCCCTTGATCTCGGTGACGGTCTCCTTGCCGGCGTTGACCAGGTCGGGATCGATCTCCGCCTCGGTCGGGTAAGGGCCGATTCCGAGCATCCCGTTCTCCGACTGGAGCACGATGTCGATGCCCTTGGGCACATAGTTCGCCACCAGCGTGGGCACGCCGATGCCGAGGTTCACGTACATCCCGTCCCGCAGTTCCTGCGCCGCGCGCGCGGCGATCTGCTCCCGCTTCAGCGCCATCAGCCCGCCCTCACGGTGCGCTTCTCGATCCACTTCTGGTAGTTGCCGCCCTGGAAGATGCGCTTCACGTAGACCGACGGCACGTGCACGTGGTCGGGCTCCAACTCGCCCACCTCCACCAGGTGCTCCACCTCGGCGATGGTGATACGCGCGGCGGTGCACATCATCGGGCTGAAGTTCCGCGCCGTCTTGCGGAAGACCAGGTTGCCCCACTTGTCGCCCTTCCAGGCGCGGACGATGGCGTAGTCGGCCTTGAGCGGCTTCTCGAAGATCATCTCCCGGCCGTCGATGGTGCGCGACTCCTTGCCCTGCGCGATTTGGGTGCCCGCGCCGGTGGGGGTGAAGAAGCCGCCCAGGCCGGCGCCGCCCGCGCGGATGCGCTCTGCCAGCGTGCCCTGCGGGTTCAGCTCCACCTCCAGCTCGCCGGCCAGGTACTGGCGCTCGAACTCCTTGTTCTCGCCCACGTAGCTGGCGATCATCTTCTTCACCTGCCGCGCCTGCAAAAGCACGCCCAGTCCCTTGTCGGTGGTGCCGCAGTTGTTGGAGATGACGGTGAGGTTCTTCACGCCCTTCCGGTGGATGGCCTCGATCAGGTTCTCGGGATTGCCGGAGAGGCCGAACCCCCCCGACATGATCACCGCGCCGTCCTGCATGTCGCGGATTGCTTCGTCCGCTCCGCTGACCACCTTGTGCATCAGTCGCGCTCCACGATCAGCGCGATGCCTTCGCCACCGCCGATGCAGAGCGAGGCCAGCCCGCGCTTCTTGTCCAGGTCCTTCATCGCGTAGATCAGCGTCACCAGCAGGCGGCAGCCCGACGCGCCGATGGGATGACCCAGCACCACCGCGCCGCCGCGGACGTTGACCTTGTCGTGGGTGATGCCGAGCAGCTTGTTGTTGGCCATCGCTACCACCGCGAACGCCTCGTTGATCTCCCACAGGTCGATGTCGCTGGCCTTGAGCTGCGCCCGCGTCAGCGCCTGGTTGATCGCATCGGCCGGCGCGATGGTGAACTCCACCGGATCGCGCGCCGCGTGCCCGAAGTCGCCGAGCCGCGCCAGCACCTTGCGGCCTTCCTTCTTCGCCCGCTCCGCGCTCATCAGCACCACCGCCGCCGCGCCGTCGTTGATGCTGGAGGCGTTGGCCGCGGTCACCGTGCCGTCCTTCTTGAAGGCCGGCTTGAGCGAGGCGATCTTGTCGGGCCTGGCGAGCTTGGGCCCCTCGTCCTCGTCGACCACGGTCTTGGCGCCCTTGCGATCGACGATCTCCACCGGGACGATCTCTGCCTTGAAGGCCCCTTCCTTCTGCGCCTTCTGCGCGCGCAGCGTGCTCTCGCGCGCGTACTCGTCCTGCGCGCTGCGGGAGAGCTGGAAGTCCGCGGCGCACTTCTCGCCGCACATGCCCATGTGCATGTCGTTGTACGGATCCCAGAGGCCGTCGTGGATCATCAGATCCTTGAACTCGACGTTGCCCATGCG
>Ga0136846_1226499_pt1 | contig 22881 bp, 25 predicted proteins | sample HopSoiMetagenom2_FD_96841 | JGI IMG/M metagenome (GOLD analysis project Ga0136846, IMG submission 96841) | Grasslands soil microbial communities from Hopland, California, USA - 2 Assembly 2016 (version 4) | ecosystem: Environmental > Terrestrial > Soil > Grasslands | place: USA: Hopland... | reverse complement strand
GCTTCGCTGTCGGCGGCGTTCCGCCGCTGGGCCACGACCGGCCCGTGCGCACGGTCGTCGACGAGTCGCTCCGCCGCTTCGAGACCGTGTGGTGCGCAGGCGGAACGCCGCACGCGGTCTTTCCGGTGCGGACCGAGAGCCTGATCTCTTCGCTGCCGGGCGCGCAAGTGCGAGACGTCACATAATCGACTGCAGGGTTTCGGCCGTCCTACGGGTCTCTTTCCATGAGGGGGCGCGCCCCCGCGGTTGTCGACCTGCTAGGAAGTCACAGTCGCGGCAGCGCCTCCTCTGCCTACCCGGGTGACCCTTTCAGCTTGTCCGTTTGAACCCATACGCGCCGGGAAGGCGAAGAGCACCTAGCAAGTCGGCAAACGCTACCGAGGGGGGTTACTTCATGCGACGCGTACTTGCATGTTCGTTCGCTGCGCTGACACTGGCGCTCGGCGCGACCGCGGGAACCGCCGGAGCCCAAACGACACAGAACGGGCTCGTCAACCTCAACCTGGAGAACGTCACGGTTCAGGTACCGATCGGCGTCGCCGCCAACGTCTGCGACGTCAACGTGGCGGTGCTCGCGAACCTCGTCGACACCGGCGCGACGCAGCAGTGCAGCTCCATCGCCAACGCGGCCGGGAACGCCGTGACCGTGGGCGCGCCCACAGGAACGACCACGCAGAACGGCCTCGTGAACGTGAACCTGTCGAACGTCACCATCCAGGTTCCGATTGCAGCCGCCGTGAACATCTGCGACGTCAACGCGGCAGTGCTCGCGTCACTGGCGGACACAGCCGGTGCGTCGTGCGACGCGAGGGCGCACGGTAACGCGAACCACTGACCCCAACGCCTATGTGACGGGCGCCCGGCACGCGAAGTTCTCGCAGACGTAGACCGCCGGGCGTCCGTCGACGGCCTCTTTGCCGCGTAACAGCGGCACCTCGTCGCTCGGCCCGAACGCGATGACGGCGTTCGGGTCGAACGGCGCCAGCTCGCGGCGGGCCACCTCCGAGTCGGGCGGCCCGATCACGGCGAGCTCGCGGGGCGGTGCGAAGTGGAGGTCGAGCGCACACAGCGCATGACCGAACGCGGACGGCGCATGGGGGATCTGCGCTGCGATGAACCGGAACACCCCGACGGCGAGGCGCTCGAGCTCGTCGTCCCCCCACAGGCGCGCGAGGCGCAGCAGCACGAAGGCGAGCATCGAGTTGCCGGACGGCGTCGGGTGATCGTCGAAGACCTTCTTGCGGCTCACGAGCTGCTCTCCGTCGAACGGCGTCAGGAAGAAGCCGCCCTGGTCGTCGTCGCCGAAGAGCTCGACCGCGAGCAGGGTGAGCCGTCTTGCTTCCTGCAGCCACCGGAGCTCGCCGGTCGCGACGTGCAGCTCGTACAGGCCGTGCGCGACGTCCGCGTAGTCGTCGAGCACGCCGGCATGCCGCGCCCGTTCGGCGCGCCACGTGCGGAACAACCGACCCTCCGGCGTCGAGAGCGCGCCGAGCACGAACTCGGCGCATGCTCGCGCGGCGTCGACGAGGTCGGCGCGGCCGAGGCGCCGGCCGGCCTCGGCGAGCGCCGCAACGGCCAGCCCATTCCACGACGCCACGGCCTTGTCGTCGCGCAACGGCTGCGGGCGCTGCTCGCGCTCCGCGAGCAGGCGCGCGCGCGTGCCCTCGTCGAGCTCACCGCGCAGCGCGAAGCGTCCGTGCTCGAACGGCTGTAGGAGCTCGCGTGGGACGTCGTCGTCCTCCGTCCACGTGTACGTGAGGCCCTCGACGCCCTCTGTGTCGGCGTCCTGGGCCGACGCGAAGGCGCCCCCGGGAAGACGCAGCTCGCGCAGCATGTACTCGCACGTCTGCTCGACCACCTCGCGATAGCGCGCCCGCCCGGTCACGACCCAGGCGTGCAGGTACGCCGGGACGAGCAACGCGTTGTCGTACAGCATCTTCTCGAAGTGCGGGATCAGACACTCCCGGTCGACCGAGTAGCGGTGGAACCCGCCGCCGACGACGTCGTACATCCCGCCGAGCGCCATCGAGTCGACCGTCTTCGTGACGAGCTCCAGCTCGTCGCGTCGGAGCAGGAACTCGAGCGCCGAGGCGGGCGGGAACTTCGGCGCGCCGCCGAACCCGCCCCACACCGGGTCGAACGTGCCGCGCAGTCCACGGACTGCGTCGGCGAGCAGCGACGAAGAGAGAGGCTCACGCGACGGCTGCGCCGCTCGACGCAGCTGCTCGGTGATCGTCCCCGCGTCCCGCTCGATGTCCGCGCGGCGGTCGCGCCAGGCATCGGCGACGGCGGTCAGCAGCTGCTTGAAGCTCGGGAGCCCGTGGCGCGGCTCCGGGGGAAAGTACGTCCCCCCGAAGAACGGCTCGCCGTCGGGCGTGAGGAACACGGTCATCGGCCAGCCGCCGTGTCCGGTCAGCGAGACGACCGCGTCCATGTAGATCGAGTCGACGTCGGGCCGTTCCTCGCGGTCGACCTTGACGCAGACGAAGTGCTCGTTCATCAAGGACGCCGTCGCGTCGTCCTCGAACGACTCGTGCTCCATCACGTGGCACCAGTGGCACGCGGCATACCCGACGGAGAGCAGGACCGGCTTGTCTTCCTCGCGCGCACGCGCGAGCGCCTCGTCACCCCACGGATACCAATCGACAGGATTGTCGGCGTGCTGCAGGAGGTAGGGGCTCGTCTCGGCGGCCAGGCGGTTCACGCTCATACTCTGCCCCGTGAGCTTGCTCCCAAGCGGGACGGTGACATTCCTGTTCACCGACATCGAAGGGTCGACCGCTCTGCTGCGCGAGCTCGGCGACCGGTACTCGGACGTCCTCGGCCGCGAGCGCAGCATCCTGCGCGAGACGCTGGGCTCGGCCGGCGGGCAGGAGATCGACACCCAAGGCGACGCCTTCTTCTTCTCCTTCACGCGCGCGCGCGACGCCGTCGCCGGAGCGGTCGCCGCGCAACGCGCGCTCGTCGAGGAGGAGTGGCCGGACGGCGTTTCCGTGAGGGTGCGCATGGGCCTGCACACCGGCGAGCCGTCCGTCGGCGACGAGGGCTACGTCGGCCTCGACGTCGTGCGAGCGGCGCGTATCTGCTCATCGGGGCACGGCGGCCAGATCCTGCTCTCCGAGACGACGCGCGCGTTGCTCGGCGGCGACGTTCCGGAGGGGTCGTCCCTACGCGACCTCGCCGCGCTGACGCTCAAGGACGTGGGCGAGGAGCGGATCTACCAGCTCGCCCTCGACGGGCACGAGGACTTCGCGCCGCTGAAGACGGAGCGAAACCTCGGCCCGAGCAAGGCAGACATCCTCGGCGAGGATTTCGACCAGCGCGTCGAGGACTTCGTCCGACGCTCGATCACGACCTCGTTCGCGGCCGGGACGCCACAGGCGAAGGCGAAGGGTTTCTGGTCGCGCTTCCGGCGCCGGTGAGTCAGCGCGCCGTCGTGATCGTCGCGCGATAGGACGATGACGACGCTCCCTGCTCGGGCAGGTAGACGTCGAGGTAGACGTATGTGCCGCGCCGCGTGCGGTTCCGGAAGGCGACGTTCTCCGGATGGTCTCCGTCGTAGCCGCTGCCGTCGAGCAGATGCTTGCGGCGCACGGCCCCGGTGATCAGAACCGACGGCGTGGTCGCGTTCCAGAGCTCGACGTCCGCGTCGCCCGACACGGTCACGCGGATCGCGACGCGGTTCCGCGCCGGGACCCACACGCGGTAGACGTCCTCGGGATCCTCGGTGACGTCGAGCCTGGCGCTGAGCGTCGCGCTGCCGTGACCCGGCGACGTCAGCGGCGACGCCGCGTTGCGGAAGAGCTTTCCGTCGACGACCTCGTAGACATCGTCGTTCGGCTCGCCGGGATCGACGGCCGGCGCGTCCCTGGAGAGCGCGGCCGGCACGTTCAACAGACCCCAGCCGCTGTCCTCGTCGAACCCGGGCGTGCCGATGTCCGTCGCCGACCAACGCATCAGGTCGAACAGCTGCGTCACGTCGAGCTCGGGCCGGCGCGTCCACACCCAGGCCGCCGCGCCGGCGACGAGCGGCGCCGAGAAGCTCGTGCCGTCCGCGGTCGCGTAGCCGGACGGGCTGACCCACGTCGGCACCGCGACGGGAATGTTCTCGCCCGGCGCGGCGAGGTCGATCGCGAGCGACCTGTTGGAGAAATCGGAGGAGTGGTTCTGCTGATCCGTCGCCGCAACCGTGAGCACGTGCGGGAGGGCGGCCGGCGAGTGGCGCGCGTTGCCTTCGCGGTAGTCGTTGCCGGCGGCCGCGACGACGAGCGAGCCGCTGCCGAAGGCAACGTCGACCTCGTCTGCAAGCAGCCGGTCGTAGCCGTCGAAGCCGAAGCTCATGTTGATCACGCTCTGGCCGGCGTCGAGCGCATGCTCGATGCCCTGGATCACGTCGCTGACGTACATCGGCCCGGTATCCCATTCGGCGAGCGCAGCCTGCGGATAGATGCCGACGAGGCCGATGCCGTTTTCCGGCGCCGCCGCGACGGAGCTGACGGCGGTGCCGTGCGCCTCGTCTTCGGCCCCGATCGTCGACTGCGCGTCGAGGAGCGTCGTGTTCGGCCGCCCGGCGAACTCGGGGTGACCGACGTCGAGGCCGCTGTCGATGACGGTGACGCGCTTCCCCGGCCCCGGCGGCACGACGCGGTCGGCGCCGACCGCCGCACGCCACCACTCGAATCCTGCGAACGGCTCCGCCGCTGCGCGTTGCGGCTTCACCGCGCGGTCGGCTTCGACTGCGAGCGGGTGCAACCCCAGCGCGATGCGCTCCGCGTGCGCGGCCGGAAGCCGCCAGACACCGAGCCGTCGCGATACGAGCGTCGCGCCGGGCACGCGCCGCCCGCGCGGGAGCTGGATCAGGGCGTACGCGTGCGCGCGCAGCGACATCAGCTCGACGACGCCGGGTGTCGACCGGCCCACCTGCAGCTTCCCCGCGCCGGCAGGCGGCGCGACGACGAGCGCAGCGAATACGACCGCGATGACCCCTACGCGCCGCATCGGGTCACCGTAGACGGGTTGTCGGCGGTCGACTACCCCCTTTTGCGCAGCCAACGAGCGCCTTCGACCGAGGCCGCCACCGATGCGGCGATGCCGAAGGCGACGAGCAGCGCGTACAGCGGATGGTTCTCGAAGAGCCGCCCGCCGATGTATCCGAGCAGCGCCCCGTAGAGCGCCCACAGAACGGCGGCGACGAAGATGTACGGCACGAAGCGCATCAGCCACCGCACACGGACCAGGCCGGACGTGAACGTGGTCGCGGTGCGTCCGCCGGGAATGAAGCGCGCCACGATCAGGATGTAGGTGCCTCGCTCCTTCAGGAAGCGCCTGGCCCAGTCGAGCCGCGCCTGGGCGCGCTCGCCGCTGAAGAAACGGTCGACGACGGGCTGGCCCGCGAAGCGGCCGAGCGCGTACGACGTGTTGTCGCCGACGAACGCGCCCGCAGCGCCGACGACGATCACGACGGGCAGGGAGAGCTGCCCTCGGGCGGCCTGGATCCCGCACACGATCATCGCCGTCTCGCTGGGCAGCGCGGGGAAGACCGCGTCCCCGGCGCAGATCCCGAAGAGGAGCGGATACGTCCACATCGACCCCGTCAGCGCGTCGATCAGGCCGTTGAGGAAGGCGAGCATCACTATCGTCGAGCGCGTATGGACAAAGCATTCCTGCCGCTGGACGGGGTGCGGGTCATCGATGTGACGAGCTCGCTGGCCGGGCCCTACTGTACGGAGATCCTCGCCGCGCTCGGCGCCGACGTCGTCAAGGTCGAGCATCCGGACCGTGGCGACGAGGCTCGCGAGTGGGGACCGCCTTTCTGGGAGGGCGCGAGCGTCATGTTCTACGCGGCGAACCTGAGCAAGCGCTCGCTCGCGCTCGACGTCAAGCGGGGACGGGACGTGCTGCTCCGTCTCGTCGACGACGCCGATGTCTTCCTCCAGAGCCTGCGTCCGGGAACCGCGAAGCGGCTCGGCTTCGGTGCCGACGATCTGCGCGTCCGCAATCCGCGCCTCGTGTACTGCGACATCGGCGCGTTCGGACGCGCGGGCCCGTTGCGTGAACGCGCGGGCTACGACCCGCTGCTCCAGGCGTTCGGCGGGATCATCAGCGTGACCGGCGAGCCCGGCCGGCCTGGCGTGCGGGTCGGCACGTCGCTCGTCGACCAGGGAACGGGCATGTGGGCTGCGCTCGGCATCCTCGCCGCGCTACACGCCGGCGGCGGGCGCACCGTCGACGTCTCGCTGTTCGAGACCGCCGTCGCACTGCTGCCGTACCAGGTGACCGCGTATCTCGGCACGGGCGGCGTGCCTGGCCGTCACGGCACGGCGTTCCCGCTGATCGCGCCGTATCAGGTGTTCCAGGCCGCCGACGGCGACGTGATGATCGCGGCGGCGAACGATCGGCTGTTCGTGCGGCTGTGCGAGGCGCTCGGGCTGGACACGCTCCCGACCGAAGCGCGCTTCGCCACGAACCCCGACCGGCTGGCGCACCGCGAGGAGCTGGCGGCGCTGATCCAGGCGCGCGTCGCCGAGACGTCGCGTGACGAGCTGCTTGCGCGACTCGCCGATGCGGGAGTCCCCGCGGCGCCGGTCAACGACGTCGGCCAGGTCGCCGACCACGAGCAAACGGCCGCGCTCGGCCTGATCCAGGAAAGCCCCGCGCCAACCGTCGCGCTTCCGCTCTCCTTCGACGGAGAGCGAGCTCTGCACCGATCGCCACCGCCGCGGCTCGGCGAGCACACGACCGAGATCCTGCGCGAGGCGGGCTACGCCGACGAGGCGATCGCGAGCCTCGCTGCGGAAGGAATCGTGCGCGACCCGCGTCTAGGCACGTAGATTCAGACGATGGCGGACACGCGCGCGCTGCTTCGACGCACGGCCGATCTGGCGGCCGACTTCCTCGACTCACTGGAGGACCGGCCCGTGTTCCCTCAGCTCTCCGCGGACGAGCTGCGTTCGCGGCTGCGCGTACCGCTCCAGGAGGAGCCGCTCGAGCCGGAGCAGGTCGTGGAGGAGCTCGCGGCCGCCGCCGACCCGGGCATCGTCGCGATTCCGAGCGGCCGGTATTTCGGCTTCGTGATCGGCGGCGGCCTGCCAGCCGCGCTGGCGAGCGACTGGCTCACGTCGACGTGGGACCAGAACGCCGGCCTCTACGTGGGCGGGCCGGCGGCGTCGGTCGTCGAGCAGGTCGTGCGCGAATGGGTGTGCGAGCTGCTGGCGCTCCCGCCCGATGCGTCGATCGGCCTCGTCACCGGCTCGCAGATGGGCAGCGTCACGGCGCTCGCTGCCGCGCGCTACCGCGTGCTCGAGCGCGCGGGATGGGACGTCGCACGTGACGGGTTGGCGGGCGGGCCTCGCGTCCGGGTGCTCGTCGGCGAGAAGCGGCACGTCACGATCGACCGCGCGCTGCGGCTGCTCGGGCTCGGCGCCCCCGAGCCCGTGGCAGCCGACGGCCAGGGACGCATGGACGCGGGCGCGCTCCGTGCAGCCCTCGAGCGAGGCGAAGGTCCGACGATCGTCTGCGCGCAGGCCGGCGAGGTGAACACGGGCGCCTTCGACCCGTTCGAGCAGATCGCGGAGGCGACCGCTGCGCACGGCGCATGGCTCCACGTCGACGGTGCTTTCGGGCTCTGGGCGGCGGCGAGCCCGCGCCTACGCGGGCTCGTGCGCGGCGTCGAGCATGCCGACTCGTGGATCACCGACGCGCACAAGTGGCTCAACGTTCCCTACGACTCGGCGCTCGTCCTCTGCAAGGACGGCGAGGCGCACCGTGCGGCGATGACGGTGAGCGCGTCGTACCTCATCCAGGACGACGGCGCGCGCACCGTGCGCGACCAGGTCGACTGGGTTCCGGAGTTCTCGCGCCGCGCGCGCGGCTTCGCCGTTTACGCGGCGCTGCGCTCCCTCGGCCGCAGCGGGCTCCGCGACCTGGTCGAGCGAACTTGCGAGTGCGCGCGGCAGTTCGCCGAGGGAATCGTCTCGGTGCCCGGTGTCGAGCTGGTCAACGAGGTCGTGTTGAACCAGGTGCTCTTCCGGTTCGCGAGCGACGAGGAGACCGACGACGTGCTGCGGCGCGTGCAGGACGCGGGGGACGTCTGGATGAGCGGCACGACGTGGGACGGCCGGCGCGCGATCCGCGTCTCGGTCTCGAACTGGCAGACGACCGAGGAAGAGATCGGCCTCGCGCTGAAGTCGTTCCGCGAGGCGGCTCAACCCGCCCACGCGCCCGCGCGGTAGACCTGTCCCTCCAGGCGCCGGCCGAGCACCCCTTCCAGCCACTCCGAGGTCGCAATCAGCGCGTCGATGTCGACGCCGGTCTCGACGCCGTCACCCGAGAACAGGTACACGAGATCCTCGGTCGCGATGTTCCCGGTGGCGCGTGGCGCGTACGGGCACCCGCCGAGCCCGGCGCACGAGGCGTCGAAGAGCGTCGCGCCGGCGTCAAGCGCGGCGACCGCGTTTGCATACCCCGTGTTCCGGGTGTTGTGCAGGTGCACGCCTGGAGCTCGCGTGCGCTCGACGAGCGCGTGTACCTGCCGCGGCGTGGCGACTCCGATGGTGTCGGCCAGGACGATCTCGTCGGCTTCGAGCTCGGACGCGAGCCCGGCGACGACGCCGGGGTCGACCCTGCCCTCGAACGGGCAGCCGAACGCAACGCTGATCGTGACTGTCACCGGCAGCTCGGAGCGCTCGATCACTTCCGCGGCCGCCGCGCGGGCTTCTGGCAAGGACTGGTTGGCGTTGCGCCGGCTGAACGACTCCGTCGCCGCGAGCGTGAAGTTGACGCGGTCGAGGCCGGTTGCGGCAAGCCGCTCGTAGCCCTTGACGTTCAGCGCCAGCCCCGAGTACTCCGTTCCATCCCGACGCTCGATCGCGTTCACGACATCCTCGGCGCCGGCCATCTGCGGCACCGCGTCGGGACGTACGAAGCTCGCCGCCTCGATCCTCGGCAGCCGTGCCGTGCCCAGGCGGTTGACCAGCTCGGCGCGAACCCGCGGCGGGAGCGTCTCGGGCTCGTTCTGCAGGCCGTCGCGGGGCCCGACATCGCAGATCGTCACGCGCATGGCTACGGCGCCGCGCGCGAGAGCCGCTCGAGCACCTCGCCGGCGTTGGCCGCCAGCGCCCGCGCGACGTCGACGTCGGCAGGGCCGAACCGCCGCCCGTTCCCGTAGACCTCGACCAGTCCCCACGCCGCGTCCTCTGCCTCGATCGGCAGCATCAGCAGCGAGTCGAAGCCGAGCTCGCCGAGCAGGTTCGTCTCGGCCGCGTCGGCGTCCGGGTCGCCCGTGTACACCGTCTTCGGCTCCCGTTCCTCGATCACCGCCCGCGTGAGCGGAAAGTCGGAGATCAGGTAGCCGTGCCCGAGCCGGGCGAGCCGGCCCTCGCGGCGGTGCTGGACCAGATCGACGAGCAGGTCGCCGATCACCCGCGAGATCGTGCACGCCGGCGCGTCGAGCACGCCGACGAAGGACTCCGCGGTGAGGCCGAGCAGCTCGGCAACGCTGCCCGCGCCGCGCAGCTGCTCGGCGGCGGCCGCGACACTCGACGATTGATCGGCGCCCACGCGCCGAGTTTACGGCGCGGTTCTAGCCGTCGAACCCGCTCGCGTCGACCTTCTCCGGCTCGATCAGGACTTTGAGGCGCTGCTCGGTCGGCTTGCGCCAGGGGTACTTGTCCTTGCCGATGTACTTCTTCGCGAGCTTGTCGATCTGGTCGTCCGCGCCTTCTTCGGTCATGCGCGCATGGCCGCTGACGGCGACCCACCTGTATGCGTCGTTCGGGTCGACGACGACCAGCGACGCTCGTGGGTCGTGCTCCAGGTGCGCGGGCTTCGCGCGGCCGGTCGCAGTGTTGAACGACGGCTTGCCGTCCTCGACGTCGACCCACACAACCGTCGAGTGCGGCGATCCGTCGTCGCGGAGCGTCGTCACGATCCCCACATACGGGTTCTCTTCGAGGAACTTCTTCTGCGGTTCCTTCAGCTGTGCCACTCGCCACCTCCTGTTGGCCTCTACCTCAAACGTGCCGAGGCGGTAGCGTCTTCCCGGATGGGCGTCGTCTTACCCGTCGGGACGCGCAAGGGGCTCTTCCTCCTCCGGAGCGACGACCGCACGAAGTGGGAGGTCGAGGGCCCGCTGCTGGAGGGCTGGGCGGTCTACCACGCGATCGTCGACCCGCGTGACCGCACGCTCCATGCCGCCACGAACAACCCGTTCTACGGCGCGAGCGCGCATCGTTCGTCCGACGGCGGCAAGAGCTGGGAGCGCGCCGACGAGCTGGGCCTCCCCGAGGACGGCGAGCTCAAGCTCAACGCGACGTGGCACGTCGAGCCCGGCCGCGAATCGGAGCTGTGGCTCGGCGGCGACCCCGGCGTCCTGTTCCGCTCCGGCGACGGCGGCCGGACGTGGCAGCTGAACCAGGGGCTGTTCGAGCATCCGACGCGCGACCGCTGGCAGCCTGGCGCTGGGGGCATGTGCACTCACTCGATTCAGCTCGTCGACGGTGCCATGTACGTCGCCATCTCTGCTGCCGGCGCCTTCCGGAGCGAGGACGGCGGTGACACCTGGGCCCCGATCAACAAGCACGTCGCGGCGGAGTTCATGCCGGACCCATATCCCGACGTCGGGCAGTGCGTGCACAAGCTGCTGGTGCATCCCAAGCAGCCGGAGCGGATCTGGCAGCAGAACCACTGCGGCGTCTACCGCTCGGACAACCGCGGCGACGACTGGCAGCGCCTCGACGGCAACGGCCTCCCCACCAGCTTCGGCTTCGCGCTCGCGCTCGACCCGGACGACCCCGACGTCGCGTACGTCATCCCCGAGCAGTCGCAGGAGCATCACTACACCGCCGACGGCCGCCTGGGCGTGTATCGGACGGGTGACGGCGGCGCGTCATGGGAGCTCGCGTCGGACGGCCTGCCCGAGCGCGCATGGGTCGCTGTGCTGCGCGAGGGCCTGGCGTACGACGACGACGCGATCTACTTCGGCACGCAGAGCGGATCCGTCTGGACCGCGCCGCGCGGCGCGGCTCGGTGGACGGAAGCCGCGCGCGACCTGCCGCCGATCCTGTCGGTCGAGGCCGCCCCGGCATAGTGGCGATCGTCCTGCTCCCCGCGGTGCTCGCGGCGGAGGCGGGCGGGCAGAAGCGGTTCGAGCTCGAAGCCGCGACGGTCGGCGACGCGCTGCAGCAGCTGCCCGTGCGCAATCTCCTCTTCGACGAGCGCGGCGAGTTGCGCCGCCTGATCAACGTGTTCGTCGACGGTGTCGATGCCCGCGGCGGGCGGCTGCTCGAGGAGCCGTTGCAGCCGGGCTCGGAGGTCCGAGTCGTGGGCGCGGTCGCCGGGGGCTAGCAGGTCAAGGCCGTCCGGGCCGGTGCCGATTCTTGTTCGGTGCGGCTCATCGCAGCAGCCCTCCTGATCATCGGCGCGCTCGCGGCGGTCGGCTTCGCCCGGCGCGAGGACCGCATCCGCCAGCAGACGACACTCGCCGCGATCGCGACCGAGCTCGCCGGCCGTCCGGTCGGCGTCCACTGCCCCGGCTTCCTGAGGTCGCTGGTCGACACGCGCGGCGAAGCCGGACGCGTCGCCTTCGGGCCCGATGGCCGTCCGGCGAATCACACGGATCTTGCGCCGGCAACGTGCTCCGCGCTGCGCCAGCTCGACCGCGTCGACTTCACCTGCATCGAGCGCGGCGACTGCGGGTTCAAGGAGTTCAAGGCGGCATGGGCCGCACACACGCTCGCGCACGAATCGTTCCACCTGCGCGGCTTCCAGGACGAAGGCATCGCCGAGTGCTACGCGCTGCAGAACACCGCGTTCGTCGCCGAGCGACTCGGGGTGCCGACCCGGCAGGCGCAGGAGCTGCAGGCCTGGCTCTACAAGGACGGCTATCCGAACGAGCCCGAGGACTACCGGTCGTCGAACTGCTACGCCGGCGGCCCGTTGGACCTCCGCCCGCAATCAGCCCTCTTCCCATAAGGGACGTGTCTTCGGGACAGTCCCTAAGACACGTCCGTAGCGGCGCCTACGGGACTTCTGTCGGAATGTTCTTGATCTTGCCGCTGATGATGTCGGCGCGGACCTGGTTGATCTTCGCAACCTCGGACTGCGGCACCTTCGGCGAGATCTTGCCGATGCCGACGCCGTTGTCCTTGAGGCCGAAGACGATGTTGCCGCCCTTGAACTTCCCGTCCACGACGAGCTTGATCGCGTCGTACACGGCGGTGTCGACGCGCTTCACCGCGCTCGTGAGGATGTGCGGGCCCAGGAACGCCTGGTCGGCGTCGACGCCGATGCCCCACACCTGCTTCTCCTTCGCGGCGTCGAGCGCGCCCAGGCCGCAGCCCCCGGCGACCTGGAAGACGACGCCCGCGCCCTGCTCGATCTGGTTGAGCGCGACCTGCTTGCACTTCGCCTGGTCGGAGAAGTCCTGCGAGTACCCGTTCAGGGTCTTGATCCCCGGGTCGGCCGCCTTCGCGCCCGCCTGATAGCCCGCGATGAAACGGTCGACGGGCGGTTGCTTCTGGCCGCCGACCGAGCCGATCACGTCCGGGCCCGGACGCCGCTTCTCCTCGAGCGCCGCGAGGTAGCCGACCAGGTAGCCCGTTTCCTGCTCCTTGAAGAGCAGGCCGAGCAGGTTCGGCGGCTTGTGAGGCTCTGTCGTCTGGTCGACGTCGACGATCGAGAAGTTCGATTTCGGGAAGTTCGCCGCCGCCGTGTCGATCGCGGTCGCTTCGGTGAAGCCGACGCCGATCGTCAGGTTGTAGCCCTGCCGGGCGAACGTGGAGAGGTTCGGGACGTAGTCCTGCGTGGACTTCGCCTGAAAGACCTGCGTCCGGACACCGAGCTCGCGCTGCGCACGCTGGAGCCCGACATACGAAAGGTGGTTGAAACCGCGGTCGTTGAGCCCGCCGATGTCGGTCACGAGGCCGATCTTCTTGCCGGCGCCGGGCTTCCCGCTGCCGGCGGTGGTTGTCGACGAGCTGCTGCTGCTCCCGCTGCCGCCACAACCGGCGGCGAGCAGTGCGGCAACGCCGGCGAGTACGAGCGATCTCTTCATCCCGAACCTTTCCGCTAAGGTTTGCGACTATGGGGCGAAAACCGTGAGGGAGCTTAGCAGCGCGCACCCTACCCCCGCTCAGGTCAGCCTCGCGGTGGTGCTGCAGGTCCGCGGCGGCGACCTTCAGGTGTTGCTCTGGCAGCGCGCGCAGGACCCGTTCGCCGGCAGCTGGGCGCTGCCAGGCGGCTACCTCGAGCCGGGCGAGACGCTCGAGCAGTCCATCCGGCGCCACCTCGCGGAGAAGGTGGACGTGCGCGAGCTCGCACACCTCGAGCAGCTCGAGACGCGCAGCGAGCCCGAACGGACACCGCACGAGTGGCAACTCGCGACCGCGTATCTCGGCCTCGTTCCGAGCGACGGGAACCCGCGCGTGCCCGACGACACGGAGTGGCATCCCGTCGAGGCGCTGCCCGCAATGGCCTTCGACCACGAGTCGATCGCCCTTGCCGGCCGCGAACGGGTGCGCGCGAAGCTCTCCTACACGAACATCGGGTTCGCGCTGGCCCCCGCCGAGTTCACCATCTCGGAGTTGCGCGATCTCTACGCGGCAGCGCTCGGCCACGACGTGTCGGCGACAAATCTCCAGCGCGTGCTCCTGCGGCGCGGCGTGCTCGAGTCGACCGGCCGGCTGCGCGCGTCGGGGCCGACCGGCGGCCGTCCGGGGGCGCTGTTCGGGTTCCGCACGCGCACCCTCGAGGTGACGGATCAGTTCGCGGTCCTGCGGCCGCCTGGACCTGCGCGCGCCTCGGTCGCGTAATCCTCTGAATGGACCTTGATGGCGGGCTCCGAACGCGATGACCGCGCGTGGGTGCGGGGCGCGCAGCGCGGCTCGGCCGCGGACCTCGAGGCGCTGTTCAGACACCACTGGCCGCGTGCCTACCGCGCTGCCTACCTCGTCGTGCACGACGCGGCAGCGGCCGAGGACATCGCGCAGGAGGCGTTCCTCGCCGCCGTGCGCGCGCTCGACCGCTTCGACCGCGGTCGCCCGTTCGGCCCGTGGCTGCACCGCATCGTCGTCAACCGCGCAATCGACTGGTCACGCGCGCGTGCGCTCCGCCGGGAGGCCGGCGACGCGGCTCTCGACAGCGTCGCCGCGGAACGCCCTCCGGACAACCCCCACGCCCGCTCGCTCGCGGCGGCGCTCGCCGAGCTCTCGCCGGAGCACCGCGCCGTGATCGTCCTGCGACACCTGCTCGAGTACACGCCCGGAGAGATCGCCGAGCTGACCGGACTTCCGCGCGGGACCGTGAACTCGAGGCTCCGCCGCGGCCTCGACCACCTCGCGGCACGCCTCGGGGAGGACGTGCATTGAGCAGGTGGCGCGATCCCGCTCCCGGCGAGCGCGACAGCATGAGCCGCAGCTGGGAGGTCGTGCGCCGGGCGTACGAGGAACGGCTGCCGGCGCCGACTCGCCGCGACCTGCGCCCACTGATTGCGATCGCTGCGGCGGTCGCGATCCTCGCAGCCGCGCTGAGCCCGCCCGGTCACGCGGTCTGGGGCTCGCTGCGTGACGCCGTTGGCAACGAGGATCATCTGGTCGCGCTCCCCACCGCCGGGCGCGTGCTCGTCAACACTCGCGACGGCGCGTGGGTCGTGAGCGCCGACGGCTCGAAGCGGTTCCTGAGCGACTATCGCGACGCGGCGTGGTCGCCGCACGGCCTGTACCTCGCGGCGGCCCGCGGGAACCAGCTCTTCGCGCTCGAGCCGAACGGCAAGGTGCACTGGAAGCTCGCGCGCCGCGGCGGCGTCCATTCGCCGCAATGGTCGTACGAGGGCTTCCGGATCGCGTACTTCGCCGGCGGCGCGCTCCGCGTCGTCAACGGCGACGGAACGGCCGACCGCCTTCTGACACGCGATGCACGGTCGGGCGTATTGGCATGGCAGCCGGGGACGCACTCACTCGCGTATGTCAACCGCGCAGGGAACATCGCGATCACGAATGTCGACCGCCCGCGTTCGACCGCGCACGTCCGCACGCGCCTGTCGCCGTTGCACCTCGAGTGGACGGCCGACTCGAGGCTGGTCGCGGTCGGGCCGCGCGGGGTCGGCATCTTTGCGAGGCGCGGACCACAGCTGCAGCGAATCGGCGTGACGGGTCGGATCACGGCGGGGTCGATGTCTCCCGACGGTCGGCGCCTCGCCCTCGTGGAGCTGCGCCGCGGGCAGAGCTCTGTCCACGTCGGCAGCAAGACGGTCTTCACCGGCACGGGCGTGATTGCGAACCTGGCCTGGTCGCCCGACGGACGCTGGCTGTTGCTCAACTGGCGCGGCGCGGACGAGTGGCTCTTCCTGCGCACACCGGCGAAGAAGGTCGTGACTGTGCCCAACGTCCGCGGCACGTTCGGCGACGGTGCGATGCTCGCGGGCTGGTGCTGTCCGTAGCCCTCTGCTACGGTCAGAGCGTCCCCGGCAAAAGGAGGTCGACCCTGATGACGATTGCGCTTTGCCTCCTTTCGAAGAGCTCGCGGCTCTTCGTCTAGCCGGACCCGTTCCGCTCTAGCGCGAGTCTCGAGCTTCACCCCGCTCACAAAAGGAGACTCGTTTTGCCTGCTCTGGACGAGCTCGGGTGGGATGCCGGCTGGGCATCCGCATTCGAGCAGCTGCACGAAGACAGCCTGATCGCCGCACGCGTCGCCGCGCAGCATCGCGGTGCCTATGTCGTGTGGACCGCCGACGGCGAGCTGCGGGCGCGCGCCGCAGGCCGGCTGTACTACGAGCACGAAGTCGGTGAGGCGATCCCGGCAGTCGGCGACTGGGTCGGACTACGCGGGGAGACCGTTACGGCGATCCTCCCGCGCCGCAGCGCCTTCATCCGCAAGCGCGCGGGGCTCCGATCGGACGAACAGGTCCTCGCGGCCAACGTCGACACCGCGTTCCTGCTCGCGGGTCTCGACGATGACTTCAGCCTGCGCCGGCTGGAGCGCTACATCACGACCGCGTGGGACAGCGGCGCGGAGCCCGTCGTGGTGCTGACGAAGGCCGATCTCTGCGACGACGTCGCGGATGCGATGCTGCAGGTCGAAAGCGTCGCGATCGGCGTTCCGGCGTACCCGATCTCCAATGTCACGGGGGTCGGAGTCGACGAGCTCGGCAGGCATCTTCTCCCCGGTCACACCGCGGTGCTGCTCGGGTCGTCGGGCGTCGGAAAGTCGACGCTGCTGAACCGTCTCGCCGGCAACGAGCTGATGCGCACGGCCGCGATCGCAGCCGACGGCACCGGGCGGCACACGACGACGCACCGCGAGCTGGTGCAGCTGCCCGAAGGCGCGCTCGTGATCGACACTCCCGGCCTGCGCGAGCTGCAGTTTTGGGACGGCGACGTCAGCGCGGCGTTCGACGACGTCGAGGCGCTCGCCGCGGAGTGCCGCTTTCGCGACTGCGCCCACGCTCGAGAACCGGGCTGCGCGGTGCTCGCCGCGGTCGACAACGGCACGCTCGCGCTCGACCGCCTACGCAGCTGGCGGAAGTTCCAGCGAGAGCTCGAATCGATCGCGGCGCGCACCGATCACCGGCTCCGGGTCGCCCGCAAGAAGCGCTGGAAGGCAATTGCGCAGCACGCCAGACAGCGCCCCCGCCTCTAGAGATGCGAAAGCTCCGCTTCGCATCTTGATGGGTTCGCGCTTCGCGGTGAACGCGCGCGGGCAGAGCCCGCGCCCCCTTGGGTGGTTGGCGGTTGGTCCCTTCCGTGCGGCGCGAGCATGCTTCGCGTGCTCGCGTCGCATCAGTTCGCGCGGATCTGGCTCTAGTTGCGGCCGAGCACGTCGACCGAGACGACCTGCCGGCCGTCGATCGTCGCATCGCCGACGGCGACGGTACCGCCCGCCTCGGCTTCGTCGATGACGCGCATCCCGATCGTCTTCGCCTCTTCGAAGTCGGATGCCTCGGCGACGAGCAGCGTCGCGCCGCTCTCGAGCGTCACCTCGACGCGGTACACGGGCCCGGCCGGGGACTTGGGCGCAGCCTGCGCACGCGCCTCGGCGAGCGCCATCTGCGTGATCGTCCCCTTCGGCTCGTGCACACGCCCGATTGCGTCTTTGATGTCGGAGCGCGCGGCGGTCACCAGGCGGATCGGCCCGTGCAGCGCCTCGCGCAGCCGCGTCAGATGCGAGGCGTTGTCGGCGTCGGGGACGGCGACGACCGTGCATTCGCCGTCGCGCTTCAGCGGGAGTGCGCAGTACATCTCAGCCGCCGCACGCGGCAGTAGGAAGGCGACCTCGTGGTCGATCGGATACGCATCGAGATCGACGAACTCCTGTCCCTGCTGCGCCGCGAGCAGGCGAGTCAGCTCACGCTCGGGCAGCCCGTACTGGAGCAGCACCTCACCGAGCCTGCGGCCGCTGTCCGCAGCCTCCGCGAGCGCCCGGTTCACCGTCTCGAGAGGCATCAGGCCCGCGCGCACGACGAGCGTGCCGAGCGGGTAGCTCCGCATCTCCGCGGTGCTGTACGGGGGAATCGCCGGCGCCGCGGGCGCCGCCGCCGTGGTGGTCTCGAACATGCTCATTTGCCGCAGTGCCTCCAGGCCGAAGAGTCGTCCGGAGGACGGCACCCGTCTACCCCCGTTCGGGCTAACACGTTTGAGTGAATCGCGGGGGCGGAAAGGCGAGCTCGTGGAGCTCTACCAGGCGGAATGGTGCCCGCACTCGCACAAGGTGAGGCAGCGGCTGACGGAGCTCGGCCTCGACTTCTGGACGCGCCAGGTCGCCGCCGATCCGAGCCGGCGGCAGCAGATGCGGCAGCACGTGGGCACCGACGAGATTCCGGTGCTCGTCCCCGACGACGGCGAGCCGGTCTGCGGCGAGGACGACATCCTCGAGTACCTCTCTCGCTTCGACGAGGCGCCCGGCGCGGACGCGCACCGCGCGAAGGCGCGCGAAGAGGTCCCGACCTTCGCCGAGGTCGGCTCAGCCCAGAGCTGACGCGAGCGTCTCGGCCGACAGCGCGTCCTTGCGCACGAAGGCGTGCGCGGCGCTGCCGGCGACGAGCGGAGCGTAGTCGTCGCGGCTCGACGTGAGCACGACCCGGGGCGGACGTTCGAGCCGGGCCAGCCGCCTGGCGACCTCGAAGCCGTCGAGATCGGGCATGTGCACGTCGAGAAGGACGACGTCGGGGCGGAGCTCCTCTGCCAGGCGCAGCGCGCTGTGCCCGTCCTCGGCTTCGCCGACGACGTCGAAGTCACCGCTCTCGAGCAGGCCACGCGCACTGTCGCGGAACGGCTGGTAGTCGTCGACGATCAGCACGGTCGTCATCCGCGCAGCCACCGCTCGGCCTGCGGCTCGGCGAACTCGACCGCGCTCGAGCGCTTCAGCTCGTCGAGCGCGTCGGCCGCCTCGTCGTCCGGGAGCTCGATCACGTAGAGGGAGGCAAGCTCCGGGTCGGTGTCGTCGGGAAAGAGTCGCACGGCCCCGGGGACGTCGAGCGTCGCGCCTTCGCGCAGCTTGAACTGGATCCGCACCGCGGCTCAGTCTGACGCGAGCAGGGCGGCGATGTCGAGGAGGCCGGCGCCGAACTCCTCGGTGAAGCTCTTGCCGCCCATGTCGGCGACCTTCGACGCACGCGCGCGCAGATGCTCCTTCGTGTCCGCCGGCGTCCAGTCGGGATGCTGTGCTGCGACGAGCGCGGCAGCCGCGGCGACGTGCGGCGTCGCCATCGAGGTGCCGCTCCACGACGCGTAGCGCGTGTCGGGCCGGAACGACGACGGGTGCGTCGGCAGCGTCGAGAGCACGTTCGAGCCCGGTGCGGCGAGGCCGATGTGCGCCCCGGTGTTGGAAAACGGCGAACGGCGATTCGTCTCGGCGACCGCGCCGACGGCGAGCACGTGCTCGTAGGCGGCCGGATACTCGACCGGGTTGCCGTGGTCGTGCTCGTTCCCCATGGCGGCGACGACGGTGACGCCCGCGCGCTCCAGCCGGTCGAACAGGAGCTGCTCCGCCTGCGACGACTGCGTTCCGCCGAGCGACAGGTTGAGCACTTTCGCGCCCGACGTGGCGACGGCGTTGAGCGCCCGGAGGAAGCGCGAGCCGTCGACGTAGAAGTTCCCGGTCGTCGGCTCGTCCGGAAAGACCTTCCACATCGCAACGCGACAGCGGGCGACGCCGACGACGCCGGCCACGTCATCGGTCCGCGCCGCGACGATCCCGCTCACGTGTGTGCCGTGGCCGACGATGTCAGTCGCGGTCGCGCCTGCGTGATCGTACGAGGCGACGACGCCCTCGAGATCCGGATGCGCCTCGTCGACGCCGGTGTCGCAGATCGCGACCGTGACCGCGTCCGCGTCGGGTGCCTCGGCGTCGAACCAGCGAATCGCCCGGAGGCCCCACTGGCGGTTGTGCCGCGGATCCGCGGCTTCCGCGACGGAGAGCCAGCGCGCGGGCACGCGCTCCGCGAACGCGACGGCGGGCGACGACTCGACCGTGCGCAGCAGCTGCGGGGAGACCTCGCGGTCGTCGACCCACACGATCGTGAGGTCACCGTCGAGCGACTCGACGCTGTGCGCGCCGGCCTCGCGCTCGAGGTACTCGAACGGCTCGCGGACGTCGTCGTGAACGCGCACCACGATCCTCCCGGGCACGTATTCGAGCCGATCGTGCGCGGGCGCGAGAAAGGTGGGAACGTCGCTCTGGAGCGGGACGGCCATTCGCAGCCGCGGACGCTACCCCACGAGTGTCAGGAATCCGTGAGGCGCTCGCCGGTGTCGGAATCGAACAGGTGCGCCTCCTCCGCACGCGGGCGCAGCGACACGCGCTCGCCCTGCTGCGGCGCGTTTCGCACGTCGGTGCGCGCAACGAGGCGCGTCTGCTCGCCCTTCACGTCGGCGCTGCAGAAGACGTACACATCGGCACCGATGTCCTCGACAACCTCGACGCGTGCGCTGATGCCCTCGCCGTCGCCGGCGATGTCGAGATGCTCCGGGCGGAAGCCCACGACCTTTCCGTTCGTGCCGACCCCCACCGCCTCCGCCGGCAGCAGGTTCATCGCCGGCGATCCGATGAAGCCGGCGACGAACAGGTTGCCCGGCCGCTCGTAGAGCTCGCGCGGTGGGCCGACCTGCTGCAGCTTGCCTTCGTGGAGCACGGCGACACGGTGCCCGAGCGTCATCGCCTCGGCCTGGTCGTGCGTGACGTACACGGTGGTGACCCCGAAATCGGCCTGCAGGGCGGCGATGTCGGCTCGCATCTGCACGCGCAGCTTCGCGTCCAGGTTCGACAACGGCTCGTCCATGAGGAAGACGCTCGGCACGCGCACGATCGCGCGGCCCATCGCGACGCGCTGGCGCTGCCCGCCCGACAGCTGCGCAGGCTTGCGCTCGAGGTACTCGCTGAGCCCGAGCAGCTTGGCGACCTCCCTGACGCGCGCCTCGCGGTCGCGTTTCGGGACCTTCGCGATGCGCAGCGGGAAGCCGATGTTCGCCGCGACCGTCAGGTACGGATAGAGCGCGTAGTTCTGGAACACCATGGCGACGTCGCGTGCCTTGGGCGGGTCGTCGCTGACGTCGCGGTCTCCGATGAACACGGCGCCGGCGTCGACCTCCTCGAGGCCGGCAAGCATGCGCAGTGCGGTTGTCTTGCCGGAACCGGACGGGCCGACGAGGACCATGACCTCACCGTCGGCGATGTCGAGGTCGAGCGCGTCGACAGCCGGAGCATCGTTGCCGGGATAGACACGTGTTGCTGCGACGTAACGAACCTCAGCCAACGCGCACCTGCTCGAACTCCGTCCGAAGGCGCCGCTGTGCGTCGGGACCGGCGTCGAGCTCGTCCATCCCGAGTAGCGCCGCGCCGACGATCGCGGCCGACGCCGTCGGTCGCACGGTCACGTTCGGCGCCGACTCGCGCAGGCCCCTGTCGATCGCGGCCAGGAGATCGCCGTCGGCGTCCTGCAGCACGCCGCCGCCGAGCAGAACCTCGGCCGCATCGTTCGTCAGACCGCGGCGCTTGAGCGCGACCCGCGCCAGCGCGACGACCTCGGCCGCGAGGCGCTGCACGATCTCCGCGGCGACTGCGTCGTCCGCCGCCTCCGCCAGCACCAACGGCGCGAGCTCGATCACACGGCGCTGCGCGATCTGCCCGAAGTGGATCGCCTCGGCGAGCTGGCTCGGCGCCTCGAGGCCGAAGTGCGCGGGGACGGCGTGCTCGAGGCTCGTCCGCGGCCCGCGGCCGTCCTCGCTGCGCGCCGCCGCGAACACGGCGGCGAGGCCGAGGTCATACCCCCCGCCCCAGTCCCCCGTGATCTCGCCGAGCGCAGGGAAGCGCGCATGGCGGCCGTCCGGCGCGACGCCGACGCAGTTGATTCCGGCGCCGCACGTGATCGCGACTCCCCAGCCACGCTCGGTGCCCGCGCGCAGGACGGCGAACGTGTCGTTGTCGACGTTGACGCGCGTCGCCCAGCCGCGCGCCTCGACCGCCTCGCGCACGGCCTGCTCCTCCGCGGGGAAGTCGACGCCCGCGAGCAGCAGGGTCGCGACGTCCGCGACTTTTCCGTCGTGCTCGCCGATCGCCTCGGTGAGCAGACGGTCGAGCACGTCGAGGCAGCCGTCGACGCCGAGGTGCTGCGGCGAGCTGAGCGGTCCGCGGACGAGCGCGAGCAGGGAACCGTCGGGCGCGACGAGCGCGAGGTCGGTCTTGGAGTTGCCTCCGTCGACGGCGAGCACCGCGGCGCGGCTCATACGCGCGTACCGCCGGCGAACTGCGGCAGGTGCTGCGCTCCCGCCTCGAGCAGGCGGTCGACCAGCTCGACGGAAACGGTGTCCTGCGCGACGAGGGGATGTGTGAGGAGCGCCTTGTGGACGAGCGTGCGGTCGCCGGCCACTGCCGCCTGCGCCGCGAGCCGCTCGTACGCGGCCACGTGCTGCATGAGGCCCAGCAGCTCCGGAGCGACCGACGGCTGCGGGAGCGCGTGCGCGCCGTCACGGTCGACCCGGGCGGGCACCTCGACGACGTCGTCCGGCGCCATCCCTTCCAGCGTGCCGCCGTTGCGGATGTCGACGACGTGGACGGCGCCGTCGCCGGTCGCAAGCGAGCCGACGAGGCCGATCGCCGCCTCGCTGTAGAAAGCGCCGCCGCGCTGTTCCAGCAGGGCGGGCTTCTCCGTCAGGTTGGGATCGCGATAGAGCTCGAGCAGGCCGCGCTCGATCTCCGCAACGGTCGCCGCGCGCGGCACGCCGTCGAGCTGCTCGGCAAGCACCCCGTCGTGCTCGTAGAAGTAGTGCAGGTAGTACGACGGCAGCGCGCCGAGCTCCTCGAGCAAGCCCCGCCGCAGCCCGACCTCGTCGGCGAGCTCGTCGCCGTGCGACGTGAGCAGCTCCGGCAGCACGTCGTCGCCGTCGACGCGCACGAAGCGAACCCAGGACAGGTGGTTGAGGCCGACCTGGTCGACCATCACGCGCCCGGGCTCGACGTCGAGCAGCCGGGCGATCATCCGCTGGGTCGTGATCGCGACGTTGCAGAGGCCGACGGCACGGTGCCCGTGGTCGAGCAGCGAGCGCGTCACGATCCCGACCGGATTCGTGAAGTCGACGATCCAGGCGCCGTCCGCCGCGCGCTCGCGCACGCGGTCGGCGATCTCGAGCACGACGGGCACCGTGCGGAGCGCCTTGCCGAGCCCGCCCGCGCCGGTCGTCTCCTGCCCGATGCAGCCGCAGGCGAGTGGCACCGTCTCGTCGGAGAGCCGCGCCTCCTGACCCCCGACGCGGATCTGGATCAGCACGAAGTGGGCTCCGTCGACCGCGCGATCGAGGTCGTCGGTGACCTCGAGCGACCCGTCGTAGCCCTGGCGCGCGAGCATGCGCGCGGCGAGGCCGCCGACGACCTCGCGGCGCAGCTCGTCGATGTCGT
>Ga0136846_1230239_pt1 | contig 22887 bp, 26 predicted proteins | sample HopSoiMetagenom2_FD_96841 | JGI IMG/M metagenome (GOLD analysis project Ga0136846, IMG submission 96841) | Grasslands soil microbial communities from Hopland, California, USA - 2 Assembly 2016 (version 4) | ecosystem: Environmental > Terrestrial > Soil > Grasslands | place: USA: Hopland... | reverse complement strand
GGCGGCATGGAGCTGCCGTTCGTGGCGATCATCGACCTCGTCTCGGAGCTCGCGCGCGGCTGCCCGTCGACCGCCTGGAACGTCGGCAACCTCGCCTCCCATCACTGGATCCTCGGCTACTACGAGCCCGAGACGCAGCACGAGGTGTGGGACGCGAATCCGGATGTGCTCATCGCGTCCTCCATCGCGCTCGCCGCGGGGCGCGGGAAAAAGGTCGATGGCGGCTATGTCGTCAGCGGACGCTGGCCCTTCTCGTCGGGCGTGGACAACTCCGATTGGAACATGCTCGCCGTCACGGTCTACGAGGCGGAAAAACCCGTCGACTGGCGCCTGTGCCTCGTGCCGAAGAAGGACTACAAGGTCATCGACACCTGGTACGCGATGGGCATGGTCGGCACCGGCTCGAAGGACATCGAGGTGAAGGAAGTCTTCGTGCCCGAGCGGCGCGCGCTGGAGCTGCCGAAGACGCGCGGCGGACTCGAGCATCCGGGCGCGAAGATCAACCCCGGGCCCCTCTTCCGCATCCCGATCGTCGCGTCCGCCGGACACCCGCTGTCGCCGACTGCGCTCGGCGCGGCGGAAGGCGCGGTCGAGCATGTCACGCAATCCTTCCGCACCCGCGTCGGAACCTACACGGGCGCGAAAGTTGCCGATTTCCAGGCCGTGCAGATCAAGATCGCCAAGGCGCGGGCGCTCGTCGACTCGGCGCGATACCTCATGCGCGAGTCGGCAAAGGTGTTCGACGCTTATGCCGAGCGCAACGAGGTGCCGGATCTGGAGACGAAGCTCCGCCTTCGCATCCAGAACACGATGGCGGTCGCGCAGTCGCGCGAGGCGGTCGAGACCCTGTGGTCATGCTACGGGGCGAACGCCATCTACACGCGTGATCCGCTGCAGCGCTACCTGCGGGACACGCAGGCGATCAACCAGCACTTCTCTTTCAATTTCGACATTGCCGGCTCGGCCTTCGGCACGGTCGCCATGGGCGGCAAGTACACCAATCCCAGTCTTTAGCGGTGGAAGATCTACTCATCCAGTTCGGCTACATCGCCGTCTTCCTCGGCACGTTCCTGGAAGGCGAGACGATCCTCGCCCTGGCCGGCTTCGCCGCCTCCAATGGGTACCTCGAGCTTCCCAAAGTGATGGCCATCGCCGTGCTGGGAGCATTCCTCGGCGACCAGCTGTGCTTCTTCGTCGGCCGCCGCTACGGGCAGCGAATCCTCACGCGCTTTCCATCGCTCGCGGCCAAAGCGCCGCGGGTGCAAGAGCTCATCCGGCGCTGGGATGCGCCAGCGGTGGTGCTGCTTCGCTTCTGCTATGGCCTGCGCATCGCCGGCCCGATCGTAATCGGCAGCTGCGGCATCTCGGCGTGGCGGCTCGCCGTCTTCAACTTCATCGGCACGCTCATCTGGGCGCCGATCGTCGCCACCGTCGGCTACTTCGCCGGCCAGGCGATCCAGCACTGGCTGGGCCGCATCCAGCACGCGCAGCTCGCCATCCTGATGCTCGTCATCCTGGCGGCGATGGTCGGCTGGTTCTTCTTCCAGTCCCGTAGACGCTAGCCGCGCCGGCCGGAGACGCGGCGGTTCCACTCGCCGTAGCCGGCCGCCCAGCCGTTCATGTAGTCCTGCTCGACGGGCGCGGCGCCGTACCGGGTGCACTGCTCGTTGTAGCGGTCGATCTGCGGCCGGTTGCCCATCAGCGCATCCTGCTCGCCGCGCGAATACCAGTTCGTGCTGCGGCATTCGTTTTCCGTCAGCGCCTGGGTGGCGCAGCCGCCGAGCAAAACGATCGTCAAAAGAAGTGCACGCATGGCTATAGTCCGGAGGGAAAGGGAGGTTGACATGACCCGGGCAGCAATTTTCGCGCTTACGCTCGTATTTGCGCTAGCGTGCAACGCACAAACCGACGAGCGGAAGAAGCTCGCCTTCGACACCATCGAGCGCAATGCCGAGCAGCTCGCCACCATCGGCGACTCGCTCTATTACTTCGCCGAGCTGGGCATGCAAGAAGTCGAGAGCGCGAAGTTCCTGAAGGAGACGCTGGAGGGCATCGGCTTTCGCGTGCGCACCGGCGACGCCGGGTTCCCAACCAACGTCTGGGCCGAGTACGGCAGCGGCAAGCCCAAGATCGTCATCGTCACCGAGATCGACGCCCTGCCGGAAGGCTCGCAGACTCCCGGCAGCATCGAGCGCAAGCCGCTCATCAAAGGCGCGCCCGGCCACATGGAAGGCCACAACACCCACGGCGCGGTGGCGATCGGCGCCGCGCACGCGCTGAAGCGCGTGATGGAACGCTACAAGCTGCCGGGCACGGTGGCGATCTCGTTCGGGCCCGCGGAGGAGCAGCTGGTGAGTCGGCCGTTCCTGGTGCGCGCCGGACTGTTCAAGGACGCCGACGCGGCGATCCTGATCCACATCGGCGAGAACTTCAGCACCGGCTACGGCCTGCTCAACTACGCCGCCATCAGCGCGAAGTTCACCTTCCACGGCAAGACGGCGCACGGCGCGGTCAACCCGTGGGAAGGCCGCGACGCGGTGGATGCGGTCGAGCTGATGGACTTTGGCTTCGACAAGCTGCGCGAGCACCTGCGCCCGAGCCAGCGCGCGCACCGCACGATCACCATCGGCGGCATCCAGCCGAACATCATTCCGGACCTGGGCCAGATCTGGTGGTTCGTGCGCGACGCCAACGCGCCCTGGGCGAAGGAGAACTTCGACAAGCTCGTCAACATCGGCCGCGGCGCGGCGATGATGACCGGCACGACGATGGACATGGAAGTCGTCGCCTCCGCCTGGCCGCAGCTCGGCAACCGCGTGATTGCCGAGGCAATCCAGGCCAACATCGATCTCGTCGGCAATCCGAAGTGGAGCGAGGAAGAGCAGAAGTTCGCGCGCGACTTCCAGAACGCGCTCGGTCTCAAGCCGGTCGGCCTATTGCCCTCGCCCGTGAGGTTCGGCGCGCGGCCGCAGTCATTTGCATCGAACGACTCGGGCTACGTGACGTGGAATGTGCCGACGGCGCCGATCAACTTCCCGGCGAGCGTGCCGGGCGTGAACTACCACAACTGGCAGGCGGCGGTGACGCCGGCGGGCTCCATCGCGCACAAGGGCGAGGTGGCCGGTGCGAAGGCGCTGGCGGCCAGCCTGATCGACCTGCTGAGCACTCCGGCGCTCATCGCAAAGGCGCGCGAGCAGTTCCAGCAGGACACCAAGGACACGCCCTACTTCTCGCTGCTGCCGGCGCAGGCGAAGCCGCCGCTCGAGCTCAACCGCGAGACGATGGAGCGCTTCCGCCCGGAGATGCGCAAGCACTATCTGAACAAGAAGCCGCGCTTCGACTAATCGGGCTGGATGCCGGCGGCTTTTACCACCGCGGCCCAGCGCTCGTTCTCCTTGCGCACGTAGGCGGCGAACTCTTCGCCGGTCATGGAGAGCGGCAAGAGGCCCATCTTGTCGAGGGAGGCGGCCACCTCCGGCATGCGCATCACTTCGCGCACGGCGCCGTTGAGCCGCGTCTGCATGTCCTTCGGGGTGGCCGCCGGCGCGACCAGGCAGTACCAATAGTCCATCAGGTAGTCCGGCACGCCGGCCTCGATGAAGGTCGGCACCTCCGGCATCTGCGGCGCGCGCTGCGCGCTCGCCACGCCGAGCGAGCGCAGCTGGCCGTTGCGCACGAAGTTGACCACCGACGGCACGGTGGTGAACGTCATCTGCACCTGCCCCGCCACGGTGTCCGCCACCGCCGGGCCGACGCCCTTGTACGGGACATGTGCGATGTCGACCTTTGTCAGATAGCGGAAGAGCTCCGCTCCCATGTGCGCACCGCTGCCGGTGCCGGCCGAGCCGTAGTTGAGCGAGCCCGGCTTCGCGCGAGCGAGCGCGATCAGCTCCTTCACGTTGTGCGCCGGCACGGAGGGATGAACCACCACCGTCATCGGCGTGTAGGCCACCGAGCCGATCAGCGCGAAGTCCTTCCAGATGTCGTAGCCGATCTTTGGGTTGACGCTCGGGTTGATCGCGATCTCGGAGATGGTGCCCATCATCACCGTCTGCCCGTCGGGCGCCGCGGCCGCGGTGTAGCGCGCGGCGATCGCGCCGCCGGCACCGGGCCGGTTCTCGACGATCACCGCCTGGCCGAGACGCTCGGCGAGCCTCGGCGCGACGATGCGCGTCAGGATGTCGGTGCCGCCGCCGGTCGCGAAGGGCACTTGGATGCGAAGCGTGCGCTCCTGCGCGCTCGCCAGCGTCGCCGCTGAGAGGGCGAGCGCGGCGACCAGCTTCGCCTTCACGCCGCTTTCCGCAGCGCCGGCATATCGCGCAGCAGTTGCCCGAAGCCCGGCACGCTCTCGCGCACGCCCATCTTCTTCAGCGCGTGCCAGACGGTCATGTTGTTCGTCGTCAGCACGGGTTTCGCCACCGCCTGCTCAAGGCGCTCGACGATGCTCGCGGTCCACCAGTTGCCGCAGGCGAGGAATACGGCGTCCGCGTCCTTGCGGTCGGCCTTGCGACCCTGCTCGAAAGCGGTATCCGGAGGCAGGCGACCGACTTCGTTGTTGCTCACGATGCCCATCGCCACCTGGCTCAGCACTTCGATGTCGTGCGACTCGAGAAATCCGGCCACCCACTTGTTGGTGGTCTCGCTCCACGCCGCCGCCAGCGCCACGCGCCGCACGCCCAGCGCTGAGAAGGCATCCAGCATCGCGGTCGCGGCCGTGGTAGCCGGCTTGCCGGTGGCGTCCTCGATCCTTTTGATGAGCTGCGCGTCGTAGCCCTTGCCCATGCGCGTGGAAGGCGCGGTGGCGGCAAAGACGATGATGTCCACCGCCGCGTCGGCAAGCTTGCGGCTCTCCTTGTCGAGCTCGGCGACGATTTCCATCGTGGCATCGGGGTCGATGCGCGACAGGCTAAGCCGCGCGACGTGCAGCGATACCGAAGGCGGCAGCATCTGCGCGAACTCAGGCTCCTGCGTGGAGTTCGATGACGGCACCAGCAGCCCAATGCGTTGTTTCTTCTCGATGTGCATGCGCGCGAGCATACCTAGAAAGGCCCCATTAAGGTTCGCCCTGTACGGTGCTCCGCTTCTTAGGGAGGAGCCATGGAAAGGTCGAAAGAGCTAGGGACGCCGTACAAGGACATGTCGGGCGAACAGAAGATCAAGTGGATCCTGAAGGTCGTGGTCTGCGTCTGCACGCTCGGGATGGTTTTCCCCAATGTGATGGGGGAGTAGCACCGCAGCATTAAGCGAAACGGGGCCTGGAGCGGGGCCGGTTGCGGCCCTGGCCCCGAATTAGAATCAGCTCCATGAAAGCATTGCTCGGTCTCGCGCTGGCGGCCGTTTCGGCGCTGGCACACGCGCAGTACCCCAACAAGGTAGTGAAGTTGGTCGTCGCCTATGCCCCGGGCGGCGCGACGGACGTCGTGACGCGCGCGGTCGCGCAGCGTCTCTCGCCGGTGTGGGGACAGCCGGTGGTAATCGAGAACAAGCCCGGCGCGAACACGAACATCGCCGCCGGTGAAGTCGCTAAAGCCGCGCCCGACGGCTATACGTTCCTCTCTACGGCCGAGTCGACGCTCGCCGTGAATCCGTACGTGTACAAGGAGCTACCGTTCGACCCGGCGAAGGATTTCGTGCCGGTGAGCGGGCTCGCCATCGCGTACCAGGTTCTCGCCGTCAATCCCGCCGTGCCGTACAAGAGCGTGGCCGACGTCATCGCCGCCGCAAAGGCGGAACCCGGCAAGCTCAACTACGCCGACTTCGGACCGGGTTCCTCCCCGCACCTCAACATGGAGATGTTCATGCACATGGCCGGCATCCAGATGACGCCGGTGCATTACAAGGGTGGCGGCCCTGCGCTCACCGATGTCATGGGCGGCCACGTGCCGATGATCATCCTCAGCACCACGCTCACCTCGAAACCGTACAAGGCCGGGCAGCTGCGCATCCTCGGCGTCGGGTCGCCGAAGCGCCTGGCGGCATTCCCGGAGCTACCGACGATTGCCGAGAGCGGACTGCCGGGCTACGAGGCGGTGACCTGGTTCGGGCTCTTCGCCCCCGCCGGTACCCCGCGCGAGGTCGTGAACAAGGTGAATGCCGATGTGCAGAAGGTGCTGGCGGATCCGGACTTCCGCGAGAAATTCCTCGCGCCGACGTACTTCGAGCCGGTCACCGGCTCGCCGGCGCAGTTCGCCGACTACGTGAAGCGCGAAGCCGACAAATGGAGCAAGGTGATCCGCCAGGCGAGAATCACCATCGAATAGGAGAGCGGTCATGCACGCAAAGGTAAAGCCGGAACTGGAACGCAAAAGCGGGCTCGACCGCTGGCTGGAGAAGGTCGAAGCGCTCGGCGAGCTGAAGCGCATCGAGGCGCAAGTGGATCCGGATCTGGAGGCCTCCACGCTCACCTACCTCGTCGGCAGCCAGAAGAGCCCCGTTCTCTTGTTTGAGAACGTGAAGGGCCATCCGGGGCACAAGGCGCTCTACAACATGATCGGCTGCAACCTCTCGCGCTTCTGCCTGATGATCGGCGCCGAGCCGGTCGATCATCCGCTGAAAGCGGTGCGCATCCTGCAGCAGAAGCTCGGACGCAAGATGGCGCCGGTCGAAGTGTCGGCCGACAAGGCCATCGCCAACGAGAATGTGGTGGTAGGCGACAAGATCGACATCCGCATGTTCCCGGCGCAGCGCATGTGGCCGCTCGACGGCGGCAAGTACCTCGGCACCGGCGACGCGGTGATCACGCAGGATCCGGAGAGCGGCCGCATCAACGTCGGCACCTACCGCATGATGATCAAGGGGCCGCGTGAGATCGGCGTCTACACCTCGCCCGGCAAGGACGCGACCATCGATCGCGAGAAGTGGTGGAAGATGGGCAAACCGATGCCGATCGCCGCGTGCTACGGCATCGATCCCCTGCTGTTCCTCGTCGCCGCGACCAGCCTGCCGAAAACCGAGTGCGAGTACGACTATTACTCCGGCATTGCCGGCGCCCCGATCGAGCTCTTCAAGAGCGACCACACCGGCCTCCCGCTTCCCGCCAACGCTGAGATCATCCTCGAGGGCCATGTGTATCCGGATGAGACCTTCGCCGAAGGACCGTTTGGCGAGTTCACGGGCTACTACGGCCGGCCGAGCGGCGCGACGCCGTACATGCGCGTCGAGAAGCTGCGCTACCGGTCGAACCCGACGCTCACCTGCGCGCTGATGGCCGACGGCGCGGCGAACGAGGCCGGGCTTTTCTGGGCGGCGCTGCGCTCAGCGGGCATCTGGGCCGATCTCGAAAAGCTCGGCATTCCGGGCATCCAGGGCGTCTGGTCGATTCCGGAAGCCGCCGGCTGGGGCATAACCGTGGTGTCGATCAAGCAGATGTACGCCGGCCACGCGCCGCAGGTGATGGCGCTCGCCGCACAGTGCACCGCCGGGGCCTACTTCGGCAAGTACGTCATCGTGGTGGATGAGGACATCGATCCGACCAACATTCACCAGGTGCTATGGGCGATGGCGACACGCTCGCGCCCTGCGCAATCGATCGACATCCTGCGCGAGACGTGGAGCACCTTCCTCGACCCGAGCTTGAATCCGCCTGAAATTCGCCCGTGGGGCTCGAAGGCGCTGATCAACGCCTGCATGGACTACAAGTACATCAAGAGCTTCTCCAAGCGTACGAAGCTCTCCAAGTCGGCCTACGAGCTGGTGGCAAAGCGCTGGAAGGAGTACGGCTTCGAGGGGAAGGCGCCCGAGATCTCCGTCTTCGAGGACGACAAGTTCCCCCCGAAGATCGAGGGCTAGTTGGTCTGGTTCGCGCGCCGGTTGAATTCAGCGTGGCCGATGTCCCAGCCCTGCATGTACTCGGGTTGGTGCACCTCCGCGCTGTAGCGCTCGCAATACTGCGCGTAGGCTTCAATCCAGGGCTGGTCGCCCATCACGGAATCGTATTCGCCGAGCGCGACCCAATCGTCGGCCTCGGCGCGGCATTGGGTTTCGGTGAGCGATGCACAGCCGGCGAGGACGAGCGCAGCCAGGATGCCTCGATACATGGTGGTGGTCTCCCATTGTTGTTGGTGGTGGGAGCGCCATTTTTATCAACCCGGCTTGCGTCCTACTGACCTGGCATGCGCGGGTGCGAAACGAGGGCAAGCTATTTCACACGCGTCGCGCTCCAGTGCCCGCCTGACGCGCCGCTGACTTCGCCGAACATCTGGTTGCCGCGCACGCGGCCGGTGTAAGCATCGAGGCCGCCGGTGAAACGGACGCGATCCGCGCTGACCGTGCCCTGCACCTTCGCCTCGCGACCGTTGGCCGAGACCAGCGTGCCTTCGAGCGTCTGGTATTGCTGCGTTAGGCGAAGCTCTCCCGCCGGCAACTTCCACACGCCCGCGAGCTTCGCCGGCACGAGGTAAAGGTACGCGGTGCACCACGTGACGCAATCGGGCAACACGAACACCGTCTCCTCGGTCCAGTCGTCGATGCGGTAGCTGTTGGTAACGATCCGCGTGCCGGCGGGCAGCTCGAGGAACTTCGGCACCAGCCGATTCAGGTTGGCGGGCAGGAGAAACAGCGCGAGCACGGTCGCCTTCGAGAGGTCGGCCTCGAACATGTCGCCCTGGATGAACGTGGCCCGGTCTTCGACACCGGCTTCCGCAGCGCCTTTGCGCGCCAGCGCCACCATATCGGCCTCGTATTCCACGCCCAGGGCGCGGGCGCCTCGCTTCGCGGCGGCGATCACCATGCGGCCGTCGCCCGAACCCAGGTCGATGACGTAGTCCTTGGGCGTGACACTGGCGACGTCAAGCATTTTCTCGACCAGCGTGCGCGTGGTGGGGACCCAGACCACGTCCTTGCCGGGCTGACCTTCGTACGGCTGATACGTCTGCGCGGCCACGGGTGTAGCCAGCAGCAAAATAGACAAGGCAAGGTGGCGGAAGTCCATGGTTAAAATGATAGCGACCTGAAGGAGGCACCCATGCCCATCACCGAATTGAACCATTTTCTGCTGGTCGCCAAGGATCTCGAGCGCACGAAGGACTTCTACTGCCGCGTGCTCGGCATGGAAGTCGACAAGGGGCGGCCGGACTTCGGCTTCCCGGGCTACTGGCTGAAGGCGAACGGAGACACCTGCGTTCACCTCGCTTCGCAGGAGCCGAACCAGATTCGCGACACCTTCCTTCTCAAGAAGCACCCGAAGGGCACGACCGGCTCGGGATCCGTCGACCACATCGCCTTCCTCGCGAAGAATGCCGGCGAGGTGCGCGAGCGCATCCAGAAAAACCAGGTCGAGATGCATTTCAGGAGCTTCCCCGACGCGAAGCCGCCGCTCTTCCAGATCTTCCTCAAGGACCCGGACGACGTGACGATCGAGCTCAACTTCCTCGGCGAGCGCATCAAGGAAGACGACTGGAAGGGCAAGGGCTCGGCCTCGGCGCTGACGCTGAAGAAATCCGCCGGCAAGACGACGCAGATCGCGAAGCAGAACTGACCCGCCGGTGCGCGGCGTCGTCTTTCTGGGCGACCGCAAGGTCGAGCTGAGGAGCTTCCCCGATCCCGCACCTGGGCCGGGCGAAGTAGTGCTCGAGATGAAGGCTTCGGGCATGTGCGGCTCCGATTTGAAGTTCTACCGTTCGCCTCCCGGCGCCGCCCAGGCGGCGCTTGGCCTGGGCAACCTGGCCGAGCCGTTCATCGGCGGACACGAGCCGTGCGGCGTGGTCGTCGCGCGCGGTGCCGGCGTGTCCGAGAAGGAAGCGCCGACCGGGCAGCGCGTGATGGATCATCACTACGCGGGATGCGGCGTCTGCCCGCATTGCCGCGTCGGCTGGTCGCAGCTCTGTCGCGCAGGCATTACCGTCTATGGCGTGACCGCGCACGGCGGCCACGCCGACTATCTGAAGGTCCCGGCCCGCACCATCGTCGAGCTGCCGGAGGAGCTCTCCTTCGCTGAGGGTGCCGCCGTCGCCTGCGGCACCGGAACTGCTTTTTCAGCCTTGAAAAGAATGCAGATGAACGGCGGGGACACGCTCGCGGTTTTCGGCCAGGGACCGGTCGGCCTCTCGGCTACCGTGATCGGCGTGGCGATGGGCGCACGCGTCATCGCGATCGAGACCTCGCCCGAGCGCATGAAGCTCGCCGAAGAGTTCGGCGCCGACGCTGCCATCGACGCCTCGAAGGAAGACCCGGTCACCGCCATCAAGGAGCTGACGCGCGGCTTTGGCGCGGATCTCTCGCTAGACTGCACGGGCGTCGCCGCGGCGCGCCGCGCTGCCGTGCGATGCGTGAAGACGTGGGGCACCGCGTGCTACGTAGGCGAAGGCGGCGACGTGACGCTCGACGTCAGCCCGGATCTCCTGCGCCGCCAGGTGACGCTGATCGGCTCGTGGACCTTCAGCGCCATGGGCATGAAGGAGTGCGCCGAGTTCATCGCGAAGAAGAAGATCCCGCTCGAGCGCATCTTCTCCCACCGCTGGCGCCTCGAGCAGGCGGACGAGGCCTATCGCCTGTTCGACAAGCAGAGCAGCGGCAAGGGCGTGTTCCTTTTCTAATTCCGTACGCCGTACGTAATTCTCGTGTCAGCCTTGCTCTTCGAGCCGATTAAATTGCGCGACGTCGCGGCGCGCAACCGGCTCGTCGTATCGCCCATGTGCCAGTACTCCGCGAAGGACGGTCACGTTACCGACTGGCATTTCGTGCACCTTGGCAAATTCGCGCAGGGCGGCGCGGGCATCGTGTTCGTCGAGGCGACGGCCGTCGAGGCACGAGGGCGCATCACGCACGGCGACACCGGCATCTGGTCCGACGAGCACGTGCCGGGCTTGCGCCGCATTGCCGATTTCGTACGCTCGCAAGGCGCCCTGCCTGCGCTGCAGCTCGCGCATGCGGGACGCAAAGCAAGCATGGCGCGGCCGTGGTACGGCAACGGCCCGCTCACGCAGGACGACATCGCGCGTGGCGAGCGGCCATGGACCATCGTCGCACCGGCCGACGATCCGATCGCCGACGGCTGGCTGAAGCCGCATCCGCTTGCGAAATCCGGGCTCACCGAGGTGCGCGACGCCTTTGCAGCGGCGGCACGGCGTGCCGACGAGGCGTGCTTCGACGTCGTCGAGGTGCATGCGGCCCATGGCTATCTCCTCCACACGTTTCTTTCGCCGCTCTCCAACCTACGCAGCGACGAATACGGCGGCGGCCGCGAGAACCGCATGCGCTTTCCGCTCGAAGTGGTGCGCGCGGTGCGCGAGGCGTGGCCGCAGAAGAAGCCACTCTTCGTGCGCGTGTCCTCCATCGACGATGTCGAAGGCGGCTGGTCGCTCGACGATACGGTGGCGTTTGCGAAGGAGCTGAAGAAGCTCGGCGTCGACGTCGTCGACTGCTCCTCCGGCGGCATCCAGGGCTCGGCGACGGCGGCGACCAAGATGCTCTTGCCGCGCGTGCCGGGTTTCCAGCTTCCGTTCTCGGAAACCATCCGCAACGAAGCCGGCTTGGCGACCATGGCGGTCGGCCTCATCCTTACGCCGCAGCAGGCAGAGGAAGCCCTGCAAGCCGGCCGCGCGGATCTCATCGCCATCGGCCGCGAAGCGCTCTACGACCCGAACTGGCCGCTGCACGCCGCGCAAACGCTCGGCGCCGATACGAACATGGAGCGCTGGCCGCTGCAGTATGGCTGGTGGCTCACGCGCCGCGAAAGCCTGCTGCGCAAGCTTGGAGTGCGCAAATGAAGACCATCGCCATCTCGCAGCAGGACATGCAAAAACGCATCGCGCGCTTCAGGGACCTGAAGCCCCTGCCGATCCAGCAAAGCGCCATCCCGCAAGGCGCGCGCGATGTCGTCTATGCGCGCAAGCTGCTATCGGTCATCGGGCTGGAGGACGCGAAGACGCCGATCAACGCAGGGGCACCGATCGTCGGCGCCGCGGGCATGACCATGACGCTCGCGGTGTGCCCGCCCGGACAGGGACCCGGACTGCACGCGCACCGACAGACCTATGAGACCTTCACCGTCCTCAAGGGAAGATTCGAGGTCACGTGGAACGACGACGGCACCGGGCGCGAGGTGCTCGAGCTCTTCGATACGGTCTCGTTCCCGCCGGGCGTGTGCCGCGCCTTCCGCAACATCGGCGACACGGAAGGCATCCTGCAGGTGATCATCACCGGCGGCGTGCACGACATGAACGACATCGACTTCGCCGAAGACGCGAAGCTGAAGATCGAGGCGGTCGGCCCGGGGCTCTCGCGCGAATTCGAGACGGCGGGGTTTACTTTTACCGCGGGGAAGTAGCTAAGGCCGCTTGAAGTCGGCGCACATGCTCGGCGGGCCGACCCAGGATTGGTCGACCACTCTGGCATTCTCGAAGATCAGCGTGCGCTCGCAGCGGTCGGGCGGCGAGCCGGAGCCCACGGGCACGCTGGTGCCGACGCCAACGCCAACTCCGCCGCCGCCGCCGACCCTCATGCCGCCGACACCGAAGCCCACGCTCGGACCCGGCTGCGGATAGCCTACCGTCTCCCAGGTGTACCAGTAGCGGCCGTCGGCGGTGACGGCGCTGCGGGCCGGGGCGCCCCACGCGCGCAGCACGTCCTCGTAGGCCGCGCCTTGCCAAGAGTCCTTCGCTTCGTCGACGTCCTTCGTAGTGGCGCACGCGCTCAGGAGCGCGAGCGCCACCACGAGGTACGGGCGGTTATTGCTGATGGGCACCGCCCGGCTTGGTAATGCCCTTGGCCGCCTTCCCGGCGGCGCGCGTCTCCTTCTGCGCAAGATCGCCGAAGGAGATGATGCCGACCAGGCGCTTGTCGCGGTCGACGACCGGCAAGCGGCGGACCTGCTGCTCGCTCATGTTCTTCGCCACGTGATCGAGGTCCTCGTCGTCGTAGCAATAGAGGACCTTCTCACTCGACATCACTTCGCGCACCGGCGTGTCCGGGCCCTTGCCCTGCGCTACCCCGCGCACGGCAATGTCGCGGTCGGTGATCATGCCGATCAGGCGGTCGTTCTCGCCGACGGGCATCGAGCCCGCGTTGATTTCATCCATCAATTTCGCCACGTCACGGATCGACTGGCCGGGGGTGCAAACGCGCACTTCGCGCGTCATCGCTTCGCTGACTCGCATAGCTCTCTCCTTGGGGTTACTCCCTCCTGGTTCCAAGCAAGACGTAGACCGTAACAGTGACCACTGTGACGGTGAGGGCAATGCAGGCACCCACCGCGAAGGCCGCCGCCGGAATGATGAAGATGCGCGCCTGGGCGGCCGCTGCTTCGGCCGGAGCGATGGCGAGGAAGAACGCCGCGGCGATCATCACCCAGCGGCGGATGTACGCCACCAGGATCCATCGCATCGCACGGTTGTAGGAAAGTGCGAGGCGACGCGCGGTCTCCGAGCCGCACGAAGCGTCCTTGAAGAGACGGAACGGATCCAGGTAAAGCAGGAACTGCTGCGCGAGCGGCAGCGCGGCGCGGCGCTCGCGCTCGAGGAGCAGCTCGACGTCTGTATCGCGGTGCCGCATGCTCGTTCGCGCTCAGATTAGCGCAATAGCAGTTGAAGCGCGTGCACCACGCCGGGGCATCAGGCCTGCTCGCTGTGACGTGCGACGACCTGGACGCTCGACGCCTGAGGGCCTTCGTCGCCGAGCTGCGGCGTGAAGCGCACCTCCGTGCCGACGGTCAGGTTGTCGAAGTCGTCGTGCAGCACGCTGTTGCGGTGGAAGTAGAACTGCCGGTCGTCGTCGACTGTGCGGATGAAGCCGTAACCCTCGTCGCCGAACACCTTCTCCACCATGCCGTGCGGCTGACCGTCGAGGTGCGCCTTCTCGTCGTGGCGGCGCAGGGCCACCGTTTTCTTGAGCTGCTTCCCGATCGCAGTAAAAGCCTGGTTGATTACGGCCGGCAGCTGGGTCTGCATATCGAGGATCTGTTTTTGCTTCTTCACCGCGAGATCGTGGTGCTTGGGCATCCTCACCTCGACCATCACGCTGTAGCGGTTGCCCTTACGGTGCGACGCCGCCTCCTGCGAGATCGTCACGTGGCAGCGCGTGATCTCCTGCGAGAACTTCTCTAGGTGCGCGCAGCGCTCGGCGATGTACTCCTCCACCCAGGGGCTGCGATCGACATCCTTGAAGATCACTTCCGGTGCAGTCTGCATTGATCCTCCATTGGTTAGTCAGGCCATGCTCCACAGGTAGCGCTGGCACCACTCGGCCGCGAGCTCGGCGACCTGCGCGGCGGACGCGGTCTCGAGCTCGACGTGCGCGCGCATGCGGTGCATCGCGTGCCGGTTCATCTCGAGGAGCGGCTTTCCGGCCTCGTCGCCGACGATGAGGAGCGTCGCCGCCTCGACCCGCTCGAGCGACTCGCCGGCGAGATCCGGCCGGCCGTCGTGCGAAATCACGGCGTGCACCACCTCCAGACGCTCGGAAGCGGCGACCAGCGCGGCGGCGGCGCTGATGCCTCGGCCGATGAGAGCGGCCGGGATCTGCTCTAGAGACGCCTGCCGGCGCGCCCAATCGATCGCATCGAGCACACGGCGAGCGAGCAAGCCGATATCGTGTGAGTCCTCTTCGTCGACAACAACGTCGAGCGCAAGTGTCGCGAATTCCAGCTCGGCCAGTGCATCGGCTACGCTACCACCGCCATCCGCCATCACCACCACGCCGCCCGGACGGCGCGGAAGCTGGAATTGCGCGCCGATGGCGAAACCGCCGGCCGAGGGGATGCGCACTGCTTGTGAAGCCATGCCCTCGTCCAGCAATAAACGTTCTAGGACATCGCGACAGCCGTCTCGTCCGGCTTGAAGCCGTGCACCTTGAGCACCGGCTTGAATGCCGGCGGTTGCCACGCCGCATCGGCCTTGCCCTGCAGGTGCTGCGCGAGCCACAGCGCCTGCGAGCGGATGGGCGACACGAACGGATGCAGCTTGCCGCCGATTTCAGCCACGTCGCCCAGTGCGTAGACGACTGGATCGTTCGTACGTAGATATTCGTTGACGACGATGCCGCGCCCGGTGGCGAGCCCCGCCTCGCGCGCCAGCTCTACCCGCGGCGCGAAGCCAGTGGAGACGACGATCCCATCGAAGGGGCCGCAGTCCCGCGCTGCAGTCTGCACGCATCCGGAAAACACGCTTCGCACATCCTCGCCATAAAGGACGTTGATGCCCTGCGCAGCGAAGTGCTGCTGCAGTGCGTGAGACAGCGCCTCGGTCAGCTGGAGCTCGATCAGCCGCTTCTCGCGGTGGAAGACCGTCACCGCGTCTCCGGCTCGCGCGAGGTCCGAGGCGAGCTCGCACCCGATCAGACCGCCACCGATTACCGCCCATTGGGGCCGTCTGCCGCGCTCGAGCACCTGCGCGCGACGTTGCCGCAGCCGCAACAAGTCGTCGAGGCTATTGAGCGTGAGGAAGTGCGATTGCCATGCGGCGAGCGGTGGTGGAATGCGTGAAGCAGACCCGGTGGCGAGCACTAGGACGTCATAGTCGAGCGCCGCGCCTTGCGCGATGAGGAGTTGCTGGTGCGCGCGGTCGACACGCACGGCTTGCGTGCCGGCAAGCACCTTCACGCCGAGCGCGGCGTACGGCTTCATCACGATCTTCGCCGCCGCGGCGTCGTCGAGCGCCATGCCATGGGAGAGGCGCGGCCGCGAGTAGTAGCCTAGCGTCTCGGCGGTGACGAGCGTGACCTCGTGCCCCGGCAGCGCGCCGGCGAGCGTGACACCGGCGAGGCCAGACCCGACTACCACGACCCGCATCTCAACGGTCCTTGAGCATCGAGAGCGCTTCCTGCCGCGCCTGCCCGTCGGTGCGGTACATACCGCGCAAGGCGCGCGTCGTGGTGCTCGAGTGCTGTGTCTCGACGCCGCGCATCGCCATGCAAAGATGCTTCGCCTCGGCGACGACGAGCACGCCTTTGGGCTGCAGGAGCTCGACGAGCGCATCGGCCACCTGCTCGGTAAGGCGCTCCTGCACCTGGAAGCGGCGCGCGAAAAGCTCGACCAGCCGCGGGATCTTGGACAACCCGATGATCTGCTCCCCGGGCAGGTAGGCTACGTGCACGCGGCCGAAGAACGGCAGCAGGTGGTGCTCGCAGAGCGAATAGAACTCCGCGTCGCGCACCAACACCACGCCCTCGCCCTCCGCGGGGAAGATGCCGTTGCCGACCACGCTTGCCGCATCGCCCTCGTAGCCGGAGGTCAGCGCGCGCATCGCCTTGGCAAAGCGCCTGGGTGTGTCGCGCATGCCGGGCCGCGCCGCGTCCTCGCCGAGGTGCGTGATGATCGCCTCGACATGCCCGGCGATCGGATCTTCCCTGTAATGGGTAAGGTTTTTCAGTACCGCGCTCATTGCGTCTCCTTTCAGCCAATGGATGACGCGAAGAGCGCTGCCGTTCCGGCTAGAGCGTCGGGTTGTCGCTCGGCAGCCCGAGGGCGACGCGGCCGTAGGTGGTCGCGGCGATGTCGGTGTTGAAGGAGAAATGCTGCTTCACGGCGTGCGCGTCGCGAAAGGCGCGCGGCGTGGCACCGGATTCGTAGAGGCCGCTCGCGCCGGAGAGTGCAAACATGACATCAACCGCGCGCACGGCCCAATCCACCGCATACGCGCCTTCGAGGCGATAGCGGGCTTTCGTCTTCGCGTCGGGCACGCTGCCCTGGCTTATTAAAGCCTGCGCCTCGCGGCAATTCGCCAGCTGCACCATCCGCGACGCCCGCGCATATGCCGTCGCTTCGCCGAGGCGGATCTGCGTGCTCTGGATTTCGGCGACGCGTGACCCGGTCATGCGTCCTGCGCGCGGCCCATATTCTTCGATCAACCCTTCGGCGATGCCAAGCGGCACGCCGGAGAGCATGTACGGAAAGAGCGCGAACACCGGCATCTGGAACAGGACGCCCGGGTTTACCACGCTGCCGGGCGTCGGCCCGCCCTTCGTGTCGGCCACGGCGAGGGTGCGATGCTCGGGCACGAACTGCTCCTTCGCTTCGACATCCATGCTGCCCGTGCCGCGCAGGCCACCTGCGTACCAGTTGTCGACGATCGTGTACTGCGATCGGTGCAGCAGGAAGACCCTTTGCTCCGGCGGCGTGTTCTCATCGAGGAACGCGAGACCGGCCAGCATGTTCCACTCGCTGGGATAGACCCCGCTCGAGAACGGCCAGCGCCCGGATATGACGTAGCCGCCGTCCACCTTCTTCGCTTTCGCGGCTGGGAAAACAAAGGACGAGGCGATGAGCGCATCGCGGTCCTTGTTCCAGATCTCGTCCTGCACTTCCTGCGGGAACATGCCGAGCATCATGTGATGCGCGGCGTAGTTCACCCACACCCACGAGGTGGATGCGCAAGCTTTGGCCAGCAGCGCGCCAAAGGTGACTACGGCATCGAAATCGAGCTCGGCACCGCCAACGCGGTTCGGCTGATGAATGCGGAAGAGCTCGGCGTCGTGGAAGTCGCGCAGCGTCTCGTCCGGCAGCCGCCGCAGCTCTTCGCACCTTTTGGCCCGCTCCTTCAGCTTCGGCAGCAGCGCCTCGGCGCGCGCCCAAAGCTCAGCGTGCCTGGGTTTTGTACCAGTCAAGGATCTGTTCCCCGGTCCACAGCCGCGCGCCCGGCCGCTGGCGGATGTACTCGTACAAGCGCTCGAGGTACGCGATACGATGCGGCGCGCCGGTGATGTATGGATGCACGCTGATCGCCATCACGCGCGCAGTCTTCTCGCCTTCCTGGTACAGGCGATCGAACGTATCGATGCCGCGGCGCAGCCACTCCTCGGACGGATGGTTCTGCAGCGCCATCATGGCGATGTCGTTCATCTCGACCGTGTACGGCACCGAGTACATCGGGCCGTGCGCGGTCTGGATGGTGGTGGGCTGGTCGTCGAGCACCCAGTCGGCCACGTATTCAATCCCGGCTTCCTTCAGGTAGTCGATCGTGTCGTACGTCTCGGTGAGGCCGGGACTTTCCCAGCCTCGCGGCGGTTTGCCCGTGAAGCGTTTAATGGCGGCCACCGTGTCGGCGATCGCTTTCTTCTGGTCCTCGACATGGTGCATCGGCCGCTGGATCCAGCCATGACCCATGAATTCCCAGTGGGCGTCGCGCGCCGCCTCGGCGACCCTCTTGTACGAGTCGATCACGGAGCCATTGATGGCGAGGGTGGCTTTCAGATTGAAGCGGGAGAGCACGTCGACGAAACGCCAGAAGCCGACGCGCATGCCGTACTCGTGCCAAGCCCAGTTCGGGAGATCGGGCTGCAGCGGTTGTCCATAAGGCGGCGGCAGCACGGTGCGCGGCATGTTGCGCTCGATCGACCACTCCTCGACATTGACGATGGTCCAGACGGCGACGCGACCGTCGTCCGGAAGACGCAGCGGCGGCCGGTCGACGATGGCGGAATAAGGGACGCGCTCCCGGGGCAGTTTCATAGGCGGCCCGTCATCATAAGGTAGACTCGCCGCACTCTTGGAGGAGCGATTCATGAATATCAAAACTGTTTTTGCCGCTGCCGCGGCCGCCTTCGCGACCGGCGCCGCAGCTCAGACGGTCGGCTTTGCCACGCTGCCGCCGGGCTCGATCCTGCATGCGCAGGCATCCGTGATCGCCAAGGTGGTGCAGGATCATTCGAAGCTGCAGGTGCGCGTCATCGGCTACGGCGGCGATAGCGCCATCCTGCCGTCGGTGAACTCGAAGAAGGACGATTTCTGGATCCTCGATGTCGGCGAGAGCGCCGACGCCTACCACGGCCGCGGCACCTTCAAGGGCAAACCGCAAACCAACCTTCGCACCGCGATCACGATGTACGGCTTTCAGATGGCCTTCTGGGTGCGCAAGGACTCGAACATCAACTCGATAGCCGAGCTGAAGGGCAAGCGCGTTCCCTCCGAGTGGGTACAGCAGACCGGCGTCGTGCCGCACACCACGGCCGTGCTCGCGGCGGGCGGGCTGACGTACAACGACGTCGTGAAGGTGCCGGAAGTCAATGTCGTGCGCGCAGCGGACGACTTCAAGGCGGGCAAGCTCGATCTGCTCTTCTTCGCGGTCGGCGCGCCGAAAGTGGCGGAGGTGGCGGCCTCGGTCGGCGGCCTGCGCGTGCTGCCGATGAATCCACTACCCGATTCGGAGAAGCGCATGAAGTCGGTGCGCGAGGAGTATTACTTCTCGACCGTCAACCCGGCGCCGTACATCGCCGGCGTCGACAAGCCCTCGCCGGTGCAGACCATCGACGTCGTGATCGGCGTCGGCGCTCACGTCCCGGACGAGGTGGTCTACCAGTTCGTGAAAGCGATGCGCGAGAACAAGAAGGACCTCGTCTCCGGTCACCCGAACTTCAACCAGTTCGACGAAAAGGAAGCGGGCAAGCCGCAGCCCACGCTGCCCCACCATCCGGGCGCCGTCAAATACTTCAAAGAAGTCGGCATCTGGCGCGGCTAGCGCCTTAGTGGCAGGGGTCGCCCAAGGCGCGCTCGCCGCGCTCCTGATCGTCGCTTCGATCGCCTGGTCGCTCGATCTTTTCCGGGCGGTCGGGCTCGTCCTCTTCGGCGAGCAGTTCGCCGCCGCGGCGTACGGCATCGGCCTTGCGCTCACGTTCCTGCGCTTCCGGTTCACGGCGAAGCCGATCGCCGAGGCAGGCGAGACCGGCGCCGGCGACGTCGCGGCGGTGCCTTGGTACGACTGGGCGCTCGCGGCCCTCGCCCTCGCCATCTGCGGCTACCTGACGGTCAATTTCCCGGCGCTGACGGCGGCCTCCTCCAGCATCACGGTCGAGACGCTCGCGCTTTCGCTGCTCGCCACCGTGCTCACCGTCGAGGCGGTGCGGCGCACGATCGGCTGGTCGCTCGTCATCATCCTGCTGGTCATCGCAGGCTACGTGCTGATCGGACATCTCGTGCCCGGCCAGCTCACCACGCGCAAGGTGGAGTGGGACCAGATGCTGGTCTATCTCAACCTGGACAACAACGGCCTCCTCGGCCTGATCCTGCAGATCACGGTGATCGTGATCATCCCGTTCGTGCTGATGGGCCAGCTCTTGATGCGCTCGGGCGGCTCGGCGTTCTTCAACGACGCGGCTATCGCGCTGATGGGCCGCTATCGCGGCGGGCCGGCAAAGATGGCGGTGGTGGGCTCGAGCCTCTTCGGCATGATCTCGGGCATTGCAGCGGCGAACACCGTGGCCGTGGGCGTGGTGACGATCCCGCTCATGAAGCGCTCGGGCATGCCGGCGAAGCTCGCCGCCGCGGTCGAGGCGTGCGCTTCGAACGGCGGCCAGCTCATGCCGCCGGTGATGGGCGCCGTGGCCTTCGTGATGGCCGACTTCCTGCAGATTCCCTACAAGGAAGTGGCGATCGCGGCGATCCTGCCCTCGGTCATGTACTACGCCGCGCTCTTCATCCAGGCGGACCTCGAGGCGGCGCGCTACGGCTTCGGCAAGGTGGACGCGGACAAGATCCCGCGCATCGGCAGCGTGCTGAAGAAGGGCTGGATCTTCCTCGTGCCGTTCGCCGTGCTGATCTACACGATGTTCTGGCAGAACCTCGAGCCCGAGTACTGCGCGATGGCCGCGAGCGGGGCAATCATCGTCTTCGGCTTCGTCTTCGGCTACGGCGGGCAGCGCATGCAAGTGCGCGACGTGTGGCTTGCGATCCGCGATGCGGGCAGCGGGCTATGCGAGATCCTGGTGATCTCCGCGGCGGCGGGCTTCATCATGGGCCTTTTCCAGGTGAGCGGCCTCGCTTTCGCATTCGCCGCGTATCTCGTGCAGCTCGGCGGCCAGAGCCTGATCCTGCTCCTCATCCTCGCGGCGGTGGTCAGCATCATCCTCGGCATGGGCCTGCCGACGATCGGCGTTTATGTGATGCTCGCAGTGCTGGTCGCACCGGCCCTCGTGAAGGTTGGCGTGCCTCCGCTCGCCGCGCATCTCTTCATCCTCTACTTCGGCATGATGTCGCTCATCACGCCGCCGGTCGCGCCCGCCGCGTACGTCGCCGCCGCCATCGCCGGCTCACCATCCATGGCGACCGGCTGGACCGCCATGCGCTTCGGCTGGAGCTCGTACATCGTGCCATTCATCTTCGTCTACGCCCCGGCCATGCTCATGCAGGGCAGCTGGTGGGACATCGCCGTGGTGACCGTGACGTCGCTCATCGGTATCTGGCTGGTCTGCGCGGCGATGGTCGGCTACTTCACGCGCGTGCTGCCCTGGAGCATGCGCCTCGCTTTCGTCGCCGCCGGCATCATGCTCCTTCTACCCCACCAGGCCTCATACGCCATGATGGTCGTGAACATCGCCGGCTTCGTACTCGGCGTGGCGCTTCTCATCTACGAGCTGCGCTCCAAGGCGTAATGCTTTCCCTGCCGGTCGGCGAAAGCCTGCCGGCCGAGCGAGCCGACGACCATGCCGGCCGCGGAGGCGATGAGGCCCGCGAGCGATGGCGGGAACTCTTTGCCGGCCGGAGTCGCGAGGAAAAGCAGCCACGTGCCCAGACCGAGGCCGATCGAGAGCATCGCGCCTTGCGTCGTAGCACGCTTCCAGTACAGTCCGGCCAGCAGTGGAATGAACGCCCCGACGAGGGGAAGCGTGTAGGAGCCGGAGACCAAGTCGTAGATCGGCTCCCCTTGCGACGCGATAGCGTAGGCGCAGACCAGGGCGGCGAAAAGAAGCACGGTGATCCGCATGGCGAGGAGCCCCGCGCGGTCGCCCATTTGCGGACGGAGCGGTCGCCAGATGCTCTCGACAAAGGTGACCGAGGGCGCTAGCAGCGTCGCCGAGGCGACCGACTTGAGCGCGGAGAGCAACGCGCCGAAGAACGCCACCTGGAGGATGAAGGGCATGCGCTCCAGGACGAGCGACGGCAGCACCTTCTGCGCGTCTTCCTTGAGCAGCGTCTCCGCCTGGTCCGGCATGATGAGGAGCGCGCTCGCTACGAGGAACATCGGCACGAAGGCAAAGGCGAGGTAGCAAATGCCGCCGATGATCGGACCGCGCGTCGCCGCGTACTCGCTCTTCGCAGACATGACACGCTGGAAGACGTCCTGCTGGGGGATCGAGCCCAGCATGATGGTCACCGCCGAGCCGATGAAGAAGACGATGTCCCGCGCGCTCGGCTCGGGCAGGAAGCGGAACATGTCGCGGCTCGCCGCGAGCGCGACCACGCGATCGGCGCCGCCCGCCATGTCGGCTGCAAAGATGGCGATGATGGCGAGCCCGACGACGAGCACGATCATCTGGATGAAGTCGGTCACCGCCACCGACCACATGCCGCCGAAGAGCGTATACGCGAGGATCGAGATCGTGCCGATCACCATGCCACTCGCCATGCCGATCGCACCGCCCGAGAGCACATTGAACACGAGGCCGAGCGCCGTCACCTGCGCCGCCACCCAGCCGATGTAGCTCGCGATGATGACCAGCGCGCACGCCACTTCGACCGTCCGTCCGAAGCGCTCGCGGTAGTAATCGCTGATGGTAAGCAGCGTCATGCGGTAGAGCCGCCCGGCAAAGAAGAAGCCGACCAGCACCAGGCACATGCTCGAGCCGAAGGGATCCTCCACCACCGAGCGCAGGCCGCCTTCGACGAATTTGGCGGGGATGCCGAGCACAGTCTCCGAGCCGAACCACGTAGCGAACGTCGTGGTGACGATCATGTAGAGCGGCAGGTGCCGGCCGGCGATGGCGAAGTCCGCGGTCGTCTTGACGCGCTTTGCAGCCCACAAGCCGATGGCGATGGTGCCTAGGAGATAGGCGATGACGAAGCCGAGCAGCACGCGGCCACTCTACCGGATGCCGTGGCGATGAGCCGAGCGGAGCCTGCCGAGCGGCACGCAGATTGCTCCACCTCTTCGCAGGAGACCCGCACCCATGAGACTACTGCTTCTCGCCGTCGCCGCCGGCACGGCTTACTACTTTTACCGCCAGAACCAGCTGCTCACCCGGCCG
>Ga0136846_1243868_pt1 | contig 22889 bp, 22 predicted proteins | sample HopSoiMetagenom2_FD_96841 | JGI IMG/M metagenome (GOLD analysis project Ga0136846, IMG submission 96841) | Grasslands soil microbial communities from Hopland, California, USA - 2 Assembly 2016 (version 4) | ecosystem: Environmental > Terrestrial > Soil > Grasslands | place: USA: Hopland... | reverse complement strand
GCACGACCTGCTGCGCCTGCTTGGCGTGGAAGAGCTCGCGCGTTACATCATCGACGAGGTGCAGGACGTTTACCGCCTCCAGGGCGTGAAGATCAACGACAAGCATATCGAGGTGATCGTTCGCCAGATGCTGCAGAAGGTCGAGATCACCGAGAGCGGCGACACCACGCTGCTGCCGGGCGAACAGGTCGATCGCGAGGAGATGGACGAGATCAACTCCAAGCTCGAGAAGAAGCAGAAGAAGGCCGAAGGCAAGCCGGTGCTCCTCGGCATCACCAAGGCGAGCCTGCAGACCCGGAGCTTCATCTCGGCGGCCTCGTTCCAGGAGACCACGCGAGTGCTCACGGAAGCTGCCGTTCAGGGCAAGAAGGACGATCTGATGGGTCTCAAGGAGAACGTCATCGTCGGCCGTCTCATCCCGGCGGGTACGGGCGCAGGCATGAACCGCCTGCGGGTCGCGGCGACGTCGCGCGATACGGCGCTTCGTGCGGCGCATCGCAAGCTCCAGGAGTCGCTGATCCTTCCGAACAGCGCCGCCGAAGAGCATGCGGCCGAGCTCGCTCAGGGGCCCGAAGCGGCGATCCATGCGGATCCGCTCGCCGAGGTCGCTCCGTCGGGCCACGGCCTCGATGCGGACGCGGGCGATTACCTCAAGGACTAATCGCTTCGCCTGCTAGGCAAAAAGAAGCCCCGCCGGAGCGATCCGGCGGGGCTATTTTTATGTCGTCTCTGGCTGAAGCGGCTGCTTAGCAGCGGCCTCCGTGCATCGTGTTCTCGGTGCAGCTTGCTGCGGAATTCACGTCCGCAGCTGCGCCACGCACCGTGTTGCAGGCCGCAAGCGCGAGCCCGCACGCAACTAGAACGACAACCGCAATCTTCTGACCCATGACCGCTCCCTTTGTTTAGCGTGTGGAACGATCATGCCTATCGGCTCTGGATTGTCCAGAGCCTGAACAGCCTTAGCAGTTCTTCTGGCCGTTGATCGCGTTCTCGGTGCAGTTGGCGACCGAATTCACGTCACGCGCCGCGCCGCGGACGGTGTTGCAGGCCGCGGTGGCTAGGGCCGCTCCGACGAGCGCAACGGTAAGAACCTTCTGGAACATCTTGTCCTCCTGTCTGGATGGCGTGACCAACGCCGTTGTGCGCAAACGGCTCCATTGCGGGGACGAAATGCTCAGGAAGGTTATCGCCGAGCCGCGCTCAAACGGCGACCGGTGCAGCGATATGCGGATGCGGATCGTACGCCTCAAATACGAAATCCTCGGCCTCGTAATCGAACAGGCCTTGCCCGCGATCCTTGATGACCAGCTTCGGCAGCGGCCGCGGATCACGCGTTAGCTGCAGGCGTGCCTGCTCAAGGTGGTTCGAATAGAGATGACAATCGCCGCCCGTCCACACGAACGTCCCGGGCTCTAGCCCGCATTCGCGCGCCAGCATGTGCGTTAGCAGTGCATAGCTCGCGATATTGAATGGTACGCCGAGAAAGATGTCGGCACTGCGCTGATAGAGCTGCAGATTGAGCCGACCGGCCGCGACCTGCGTCTGGAACAGGCAATGGCACGGCGCGAGGGCCATCCTGTGAATTTCACCGGGGTTCCAGGCCGTCACGATTTGCCGGCGCGAATAAGGATCCTTGCGGATCAGCTCGACCAGGTTCGCGATCTGGTCGACATGCCCGCCATCAGCCGTTTCCCAGTCACGCCACTGCTTCCCATAGACTGGTCCCAGATCGCCGTTCTCATTCGCCCACTCGTCCCAGATGCGGACGTTGCGATCCTTCAACCAGTTGATGTTGGTGTCGCCGCGGAGGAACCAGAGGAGTTCGACGATGATCGAGCGCAGGTGCAGCTTCTTGGTCGTCAGCAGCGGGAAACCCACGGCGAGATCGAACCGCATTTGCGCCCCGAACCACGACAGCGTCCCCGTACCGGTCCGGTCTTCCTGCTCGACTCCGTTGTCGAGGATCGTCTGCATCAGGTCGAGATATTGGCGCATGAGAATATCCTAACTGCGGCTCAGTCGCCGTCCAAGTGGCCTCACTGACTCCGTTGTGGATTAAGTCGTCTTCGGTCCGGACTCGCTTCCATTAGCCTCAATCGGGGTCCATCCGTACTCTGCTGGGCATGCGGTATCAGCGTGCCGAACTCCCGCTGAAGATCGACGGCCCGACCGCCGCCATGGCCTTCTTCGCGGGCTGCTTCGCGGAATGCGATCCCACTCGCGAGAGCCTGTGGGTGGCCCACGTCGACGATGGTGCGCAGTGCATCCACATTACGCGCCACGATGGCGACGAAGCTGGCGCCACCTTTCCATTGCGAGACATCATCGCGGACGCCGCCATGCATCGCAGCGCCGGCATCGTGCTCGCCCACAACCATCCCAGCGGCGATTCTACGCCCAGCTCTTCCGATTGCCGCGCCACGCGCCGCCTCGCCTCGGCCGCCGAGGCGATCGATTGCACGATGCTCGATCACCTGATTTTTGCCGGGCAGGAGTGCACCAGCCTCCGCCGCATGGGCCTGCTCTAGTCCGCGCAGGCCTTGATCTTGGCGGGCTCAGGTCGCGGGCCAGCTGCCTTGAACGCCATCAAATACACTTCACCGCCGGTGAGAAACGTCGCCTTCACGGGCGTTAGCGCCAAGGCCGCCAACTCACACTTCAGCTGTGCCGGCGGAATGCCGTGGCGGGCAACCGGACGGTTGGAATCCACCACGATGATCAGTCCATCAGGCTTCACGGCGTCCCGGAGGTGCCACAGGAACGCGTAGGGCGATTGCACCTCGTGATACATGTGGACCAGGAAGATCCGGTCGAACGATGCGTGCGGCAGCATCGGATTGTCCGCCGTCCCAAGCTTCACAGCAATATTGTCCAGATTCTCGCGCTGCACCCGATCGCTCAGCCGGTCCCGCGTCTCGGGCACGATATCTTCGGCAAGAACCCTCCCCTTCGCGCCGACGATCCGCGACAGCCGCACCGTATAATAGCCGCCGCCCGCGCCGACATCGGCCACGGACATTCCGGGTTTCACGCCCGCAAGCTCCATCACCTCTTCGGCCTCGCCGAGCCGATCGCGCGCATCCTCCGTCGAGAAGGTGTCGCCGACGATCGGAGCAACCGGCCGCCGTGCTTTGGGAAATTGCGGCTCGGCCGGCTGCGCCCGGCAAGCCGCGAGCGCCAGCAGCGCCGCCAGCGCCAGCAGGCCAGCGCTTCTAATCGACATCCTCGACCTCGACCGTCTCACCGGTCACCCGCTGCGACAGTGCCGCCGCCATGAACCGGTCGAGGTCTCCGTCGAGCACATCGCTCGGCGCCGTCGAGGTCACTCCGGTCCTCAAGTCCTTGACCAACTGGTACGGCTGCAGGACGTAGGATCGGATCTGGTGCCCCCACCCGATGTCGGTCTTTGCGGCATTGGCAGCACTCGCCTCCGCTTCGCGCTTTTGCAGCTCGGCCTCGTACAGGCGGGCCTTCAGCTGCTTGAATGCCGAAGCGCGGTTCTTGTGCTGCGATCGCTCGTTCTGGCAGGCGACGACAATTCCGGTGGGGATGTGCGTAATCCGCACCGCGCTGTCCGTGGTGTTGACGTGCTGCCCTCCGGCTCCGCTCGCCCGATAGGTGTCGATCCTCAAATCGGATTCGTTGATCTCGATATCGATGTCGTCGTCGACCTCGGGATAGACCCAGACGCTGGAAAAGCTCGTGTGCCGCCGTGCGTTCGAATCATACGGGCTGATCCGCACGAGACGGTGCACCCCGCTCTCGACCTTCAAATTGCCGTAGGCATTCTCGCCCTTGATCAGGATCGTCGCCGACTTGATGCCAGCCTGCTCGCCCGAATGGTGGTCGATCATTTCCACCTTGTAGCCGTGCCGCTCGCCCCAGCGCGTGTACATGCGCAGCAGCATTTCAGCCCAATCCTGGCTCTCGGTGCCGCCCGCACCGGCGTTCACTTCGACATAGCTGCTGTTCGCATCAGCCTCGCCGGCAAGCAGCGCTGCGACCTTGTCGCGCTCGGCACGCGCCGCCAGATCGGCGAGGCTCCTTACGGCGTCATCGACCATGGCCTGGTCGCCTTCGCTCTCCGCCATCTCGATCAGCTCGGCCATATCTGCGACTTCGGTTTCGATAGCCCGGGTGGCGTTGATCGCTTCCTCAAGCCGCCTCCGCTCGCGCATGACGTCCTGCGCCGCCTTGGGATCGTTCCACAGCGCGGAATCCTCGACCTTTGCGTTCAGCTCATCCAGCCGCTTCAGCGCCCGGTCCCAGTCGAGGAAGCGGCGCAGCAACTCGGTCGCGGCATTGATTTGGTCGATATGAGCCTGCGCTTCGGCGCGCATCGTCGGGAAACCTTCGAATGAATTGCGTTAGAGCGGACTAATAGGTGCCGTCGGGCGATTGCAAGCCATCGCCCTGGTCTGCACCCTGCTTGTCGGCCTGCGCGCGCTGCGCTGCCAGCCTGGCTCTCGCCGCTGCCTGCTGGTTCTGATCGCCATAGGGATCCCCCTGCGCCCCGCGGTAGGAGCGCCGCGGCTCGGTCTGCGGCTGGAAGGCCTCCCAGATAACCGCTGCCTTCGGATCTTCAACCGTGGGGAACATGCCGTAGACCCGCTTGCCCGTCGCCCGATCGACGCGAACCCAGCGGATTCCGTTCGGTGCTACAAAAGGCACCTTGGGCTGGTCGACAAGGGCGATCTGCGCCCATTGCTTGAAGATCGGAGCCGAGATGCGCCCGCCCTGGGCCGCGCCGCCAAGGCTGCGCGGCTGGTCATAGCCAATATATACGCCGGCAACGATGTCGGGCGTGCCCCCGACGAACCAGACGTTGGTCGGACCGGAGGTCGTGCCCGTCTTCCCGAACAGGGGCCGGTTGAGGTCGCGCAACACGACCGCCGTGCCGCGCTGGATCACGCCCTCCATGATGTGCACCATCTGGAATGCGGCCATCGGCTCGAGCAACTGGCGCGTCCGGCTCGGCGGCCGCGGCATCGCCTTCCCGTCCCAGTCGGGCGCGTTGCAATTGCCCATGACTGCGCAGCGATTGTCGGTCCGGAAGATGACCTTGCCGTGCCTGTCTTGGACGAAGTCGATGAGCGTCGGCTTCACCGAACGCCCCTGGTTGGCAAGAATCGCATAGGCGTTCACCAGTCGCGATACGGTCGTATCGCCGGCGCCAATCGCGACTGACAGGTAATTAGGGAAATCGCCGACGCCCAATTTCTTCGCCGTGTCGATGATCTTTGGCATTCCGGTCTCGGACGCGACACGGATGGCCATGAGGTTGCGGGACTGTTCCACACCCCAGCGCATCGTGTGTGGTCCGGAATAACGCTTGTCGAAATTGACGAAGCATTTGCTGCCGAGCCCGGCGCCTTGCCACACGCAGAAGGGCGAATCGACGACGATCGTCGCCGGGGTGAAGCCGTTTTCGAGCGCGGTCACGTAGGTTATCGGCTTGAATGCCGACCCCGGCTGGCGGAGCGCCTGCGTAGCCCGGTTGTAGCTGGACCCGACTACGTCGAAGCCCCCCTGCATTGCCAGCACTCGGCCCGTGTGGACCTCCTCGGCGACCATGCCGCCGGAAACTTCGGGAACTGAGCGCAGCGCGTACACGCCGTTGTCACCCTGCTTCACGATGATGACCATGCCGGGCTTCAGCGCGTCGAATGCAGCGCCGCCCTGGCCACGAACCGGCATGGAGGCGCCTGACGCCGGAAGCGATCCCGTCGAGCCATTCGAGAAACCGATGCTGGCGACCCCGTCGGACTTCGACAGCACGACCGCCTTGCGCCAATCCGGATAGCCCACGCCGACCGGAGCGCGGTCGAGCTGCCCGGCCCAATCGCCCTTGTCGAGGTCGACGCTCATGTTGAGGTCGCGCCAGCCCCGTCCGCCGTCGTAGCGCGTCATGCCATCGCGCAGGGCTTGTGCCGCCGCGTCCTGCATCTTCGGATTCATCGACGTGCGGACCCACAGGCCTCCGCCATAAACGCTGTTCGGCCCGTCATCTGAATTCTCGCCGAACTTGAGGCCCTTGATCAGCTGGCGGCGGACTTCCTCCATAAAGTAGCCGCCCTGCTGGTGGAATTTCTCGTTGCTGCCGTAGCGAATGGTGCCGAGCGGCGTGGCGGCGGCCGATTTCCACTGCTCCTCCGTGATGTACCCGTTGTTGTACATCTCCTTGAGCACGTAGTTGCGGCGGTTGAGCGCCTTCTGGGTCGCGCGCTCCGGATCGTAATTCGCAGGAGCCTTGGGCAGGACCGCGAGATAGGCGGCTTCCGGAAGCGTCAGCTCATTGACGTCCTTGTCGAAGTAAGCCCGCGCAGACGCCTGGACGCCATAGGCATTCCGGCCAAGGAAGATCGAATTGAGGTACAGCTCGAGGATCTGTTCTTTAGTGAGCGTGGACTCGAGCCGGAACGCGAGGATCGCCTCGCGGACCTTGCGGCCGACGTTGTAGCTCGAATCCTTCAGCAGATATTTGGCGACCTGCTGCGTGATGGTCGATCCGCCCCTCGCCCGCCCGCCGCCGGTGACCGACTTGGCGGCATAATCGCCGACCGCGCCAATCAGCCCGGTGTAATCGATGCCATGATGCTTGAAGAACGTCTTGTCCTCGGCCGAGATGAAGGCCTGGACCAGCATCGGCGGGAACTCGTCGTATGACAGTTCGACCCGCCGTTCGCGAGCGAAGGTTTGCACCGGGTCGCCATCGTATCCGCGAACGTTGGTCGGCAGCGGCGGTTCGTATGCGAGCAGCTTCTCGGACGACGGCAGGCCGGTTGCGAAATAGAGCCAGACCGCTCCGAACAAGGTGAAAAGACCAAGGCCCGCCCAGGTTATGCGGCGGACCCACACCTTCTCCCAATAAGGATCCACGCGCTCATGGACGCGCGCGTTAAAGGCGACGAGATCGGGGAGCTCCCAATTGGGGACGTTCAGACGCTCGAACTTCATTCGGCCCAGCGTCTAGCGGCTTTGAACCGCGTTCGGAAGTTACGATTAGCGCTGCGAGCGCGTTGCGACGTCCGCTTCGATCGCTTGGGCGAGCGCAAGGGCGATCGCCTTGCGGTGCTCGGGATCGCGCAGGAGCACTTCGTCGTCGGCGTTGCTGATATAGCCCGCCTCGAACAGCACGGCAGGCGTCGCTGCCCGGCGAAGCACGTGGAACGCGGCAAACTTGTGGGGTTCGGGGCGAAGTTCGAAGCGCCCGGCGGACTTGCCAACCAGGCGCGTGGCGAAAGATGCCGAATCGTCCATCTGGTCGCGCATTGCGAGGTCCGAGAGCATGGCTTTGGCCGAGCCCCCGTCCACGTCCACTGTGGAGCCTCGGTTTTCCGAGGCCGCGACGCGGGCCGCTTCTTCGTCCGAAGCGACGTCCGATAGCGAATAGACCGTGGCCCCGCGCGCCAGCGGGTTCGGTGCACTGTCCATATGCAACGACACGAACAGCCCGGCATTCAGGCGCCGCCCAACCGCAGCCCGATCCTCCAGCGTCAGATAGCGGTCGTCGGCCCTCGTCATGGCGACGCGTACCCGGCCACGCTCGACCAACAGGTCACGGAGCTGGCTCGCAAGCGCCAAGGTCAGCTGTTTCTCCGATACCTGTCCCGACACGCTGACCGCACCGGGGTCCGTCCCGCCGTGGCCAGGATCAATCACCACGATAGGTCGTCCAGCAGTGCCGGGGGCCGCGTAAATATGGTCGCTCGCTGCGGTTGGAAGCCCGACGCTAACGCTGGCGAGCTGGCCATCGGCGGCAGCCCCGCCGCGCGCCCCGCCGAGGACGAGCAGGATCGCTGCGGTTGCGGCCAATCCCGCGCCCGCCATCGCGCCCTTATTCGTCCAGTTGAAAGTCAATGTCCCGCAAGCCCTTGAGCGAATGCCCCAATATATCACCTAGATATGGTTAAGAGGAAATTATCCACTTTTGTGTGAGGCTTTCACTGGTGCGGCGGTTGCGGCCCTAGGGTCACAATGCTAACCGCGGTTTATCTCCGGCATTTGCCGGCGAGTTTTCACCGCGCCCAGTCGGCAGCGGTTCACGAGGTTGAAGCTCGCATGAAGTCATCGAACGCCCCCGCCACGCACTTTGACGCGGCGACCGGCGTTGCTTCCGCGCAAGGACGCGGGATGGCTCATGCAGCAGAGGCACATTCCACCAATCCCGCCACGGCCCGCGGCTTCGTTCCGCCAGGCCAGGCGATAATTATGGCGCGCTCCGGTTTCACAGCTGGATGGCGCGCCCGGAGAATTTTCAATGTCCATGCGCATGCTGATCGACGCGCGCCACCCGGAGGAGACCCGGGTTGCAGTCGCCAAAGGTAACCGGATCGAGGAGTTTGACTTCGAGTCGGTCGAGCACAAGCAGCTCAAAGGTAATATCTATCTCGCCAAGGTAACCCGGGTCGAACCGTCGCTTCAGGCGGCTTTCGTCGATTACGGCGGAAACCGCCACGGCTTCCTGGCCTTCAGCGAAATCCACCCCGATTACTACCAGATCCCGAAAGCGGATCGCGAGGCGCTGCTTCGCGAAGAAGCCGAACATGCCGCGGAGGAAGAGCGGCTTCGGGATGCCGAAGCGGCTTCTTACGAGGACGACGCCCCCGCCGAGGACGAGGAAGACGTCGCGTCTGACGACAACGGTCATGGTGATGAGCATGCCGAAGTCGGCACCGGCGCCAACCGTTCGCCGGTCGACGAATCCGCCGCAGACGAGCTTCGTCGCAAGCGTCAGAATTTGCGTCGCCGTTACAAGATCCAGGACGTTATCCAGCGCCGCCAGGTGCTGCTCGTCCAGGTCGTTAAGGAAGAGCGCGGGAACAAGGGCGCGGCCCTCACCACCTATCTGTCGCTCGCCGGCCGCTATTGCGTGCTGATGCCGAACACCAGCCACGGCGGCGGTATTTCACGCAAGATTTCGAACGGCGCCGACCGTAAGCGGCTGAAGCAGGTCATGACCGACCTCAAGCTGCCGCAGACGATGGGACTCATCGTCCGCACCGCTGGCCTGTCGCGCACCAAGACCGAGATCAAGCGCGACTTCGACTATCTCGCCCGCCTCTGGGACGAGATCCGCGAGCGCACACTCGGCAGCACCGCGCCGGCTTTGATCTATCGCGACAGCGACCTCATCAAGCGTGCGATCCGCGACCTCTATCACCGCGACATCGATGAAGTGATCGTCGAGGGTGACGAGGGCTACAAGGCGGCGCGCGGTTTCATGAAGCTGCTGATGCCAAGCCACGTCAAGCGGGTGAAGCAGCACAGCGAGACGACGCCGCTCTTCCAGCGCTACGGTGTCGAGGACCAGCTGTCGGCGATGTATCAGCCGCTCGTTCAACTGAAGTCGGGCGGCTACCTGGTCATCAACCCGACCGAGGCTCTAGTCTCGATCGACATCAACTCGGGCCGCGCCACGCGCGAGCACAATATTGAGCAGACCGCCTACAATACGAATCTGGAAGCTGCGCAGGAAATCGCTCGCCAGCTGAGGCTCCGCGACATGGCTGGCCTCGTCGTCATCGACTTCATCGACATGGAACAGAACAGCCATGTGCGTAAGGTCGAGAAGGCGATGAAGGAGGCGCTGAAGAACGACCGCGCCCGTATCCAGGTCGGTCGCATCTCCGCCTTCGGCCTCATGGAGATGAGCCGCCAGCGCCTGCGCACCGGCGTTCTCGAGGCGTCGACCAAACCCTGCCCGCACTGTGAAGGCACTGGCCTGATGCGCACGGCCGCGTCCGCTGGACTGTCAGCCCTTCGCATCATCGAGGACGAGGCCGCCCGCGGTCGCGGCGAGCGGATCCTGCTGCGCGCCGGTCGCGATGCTGCCGTCTACGTGCTTAACAAGAAGCGCTCGGAGCTGGCCGATATCGAAGCACGCTACGGCGTCATTATCGAAGTCGCGATCGACGAAGCATTCGAAGGTGCCCGCATGACCGTCGAGAGCTCCGGCCCGCGCCCGATCGCTCCCGAGCGGCCGGCCCAAGTTCCCGTCGTCGAGGACGAGGACGATGAAGTCGACGCCGCGCTGGGTGTCGAGGACGAAGAGGACGAGGAGGAGGAAGCCGAGGCCCGCGCCGATGAAGGCGACCGCCAGGGCCGGCGCCGCCGTCGTCGCCGTCGCGGTGGACGTGGCCGCGGTCGTCGCGATGCCGAGGGCAACTTCGAGAATGCGTCGGAGCCAACCGCCGAGGACAGCGTCGTCGAGGACGCGCTGCCGGCCGAAATCCCCGAGGAAAGCTCGCCGGACAGCGTCAAGCGTCGTCGCCGGCGCCGTGGCCGCAAGGACGTCGGCGCACCGGAAGTCGGCACCGACGCCGAGGCTTTGGCCGATGTCGCGCCTGAGAGCTCGCCGATGGTCGAAACGCCGACCGACGACGAGCCGCCGATCGCCATTACGGATGCTCCTGAGGAGGCCAAGCCAGCGCCGAAGAAGCGCGGCCGCAAGAAGGCAGCTCCGGTCGACGAGGTCGCGGTAACGGAGCCCGCTCCGGCCGAAGCACCGCCCACTGAGCCGGCCGAAGAGGCCGCGCCTGCCGCCAAGCCAACCCGCAAGCGAAAGGCCAAGGCCACGGCTGAAGCCCCGGTTGAGGACGCGTCCGCCACGCCTCCTGCCGCCTCCAACGACACGTTGGAAGAGGACGAGAATGGCGAGCCGCGGCGCAGCGGCTGGTGGCAGCGGACGTTCGGCTAGATTTCATGACTGGTTCAGGGCCGGCCATGTTAAGCGGCCGGCCATGAACTCGCTGATGTCCCGCTTCACGCGGTTGCTGATGCTTGCGCTCGTTCTCGCGACGACTGCGTGGCAGCCAGCGCTGGCTCAGGATGACGACGACAGCGGTCCGTCGGCTTTGCGCGATAGCGAGACCGAACTGCTGTTCAAGGATATCGCTGGTCCCCTGGCGAAAGCAGGCGGACTCGACCCCAACAGCGTTCGTGTCGTCCTCCTCAACGACCCTGAGATCAACGCCTTCGTGGCGACAGGCCAGACGGTCTATGTCCAGTCAGGCCTGATCCAGGCCGCCGACAATGTGAACGAGCTTCAGGGCGTCATCGCGCATGAGCTTGGGCACGTCTCCGGTGGCGATGCGATCCGCTCCGCCTCGGGCGCGAAGGAAGCCACCGGCATCACCATCGCGACGATGGTGCTCGGTGCGCTCGCCATCGCAGCGGGCGCGGGCGGTGACGCCGGAATGGGCATCATGGCCGCCGGGCAGCAGGCGGCGACGGGCAAATTCCTCGCCTTCAGCCGCGCGACGGAAAGCAGTGCCGACCAGTTCGCGGTGCGCGCCCTTGGCGGCGCCGGCGTCAGCGGCAAGGGCTTCCTCGACTTCTTCAAGAAGCTTCAAAACCAGGAATACCGGCTCGCGATCTACGCGACCGACAGCTACGGGCGGACTCATCCCCTGTCATCGGAGCGTGTGCAGGCGCTTCAACAGGCGCTGCAGAAGGATCCAGCCTGGAGCAAGCCCACCGATCCGCAGTTGGAGGCTCGCTTCCAGCGCGTGAAGGCCAAGCTGATCGGATTCATCGACCCGAAGCATGCGGTTCAGAAATATCCGGAAAGCGATCAGAGCATTCCCGCGCACTATGCCCGGGCCTACGCTTACCACCTCGGCGGGTATCCCGACAAAGCCGAGAGCGAGGCCGACGCCCTGCTCGCGAAGGACCCGCACGATCCCTTCTTCCTCGAACTCAAGGGTCAGATCCTCCTGGAAGGCGGCAAGCCGAAGGACGCAATCGCGCCCCTGCGCGAGGCCACGCAGCGGTCGGGCAACATGCCGTTGATCGCCGCCATGCTCGGCCATGCCCTCGTCGCGACCGAAGATTCGAAGAATTTCGCCGAAGCCAAGCAGGTCCTGAAAGCCGCGGTGAACCGCGACAATGAAAATCCGTTCGCCTGGTACCAGCTCGGAATAATCTACGACCGCGAGGGCGACCAGGCCCGGGCTTCGCTCGCCAGCGCGGAGCGCTTCAGTCTCGAAGGCAATCCGCGGCAGGCGATGCAGAGCGCCCGCACCGCCATCGCCGGCATCAAGCCGGGGACACCCGATTGCCTGCGCGCGCAGGACATCGTTATGGCGGCTCGGGGTGAGCTTGCGAACAAGAAGAACAAGAGATCGGACGACGATGATCGGCAACAGGGACTGTTCGGAGTGAAGAGCGGCGGCAAAGGCGCCGACAAATTCTCACAGGGCGACCTGGTATGCAGGGGAGCGTGACGCCCGCGCCGCGCGGCGGATCGATCTGGACCGCCCTTATCGGCGGGATCGTCGGCTCGCTCCTGACCGCCGGGGCGCTAGTCTACGTAGCGCCCGCTTACCTGGCCAAGAAGATCGTTCGTCAGGGAATGCTCGCCGACCCGCAGATCCTGCCGGACACGGCCGACGCGCTGCGCGACGCTCAATACTTGCCGGTGCTGGATGCCAACCGGAAGGCCATCGAAACGCCGTTCGGAACATCTTGGAAGGGTGCCGAGAAGCCCGACGTCACGCTGGTCGAGTTCTTCGATTACGCCTGCCCCTATTGCAAGGCGAGCAACCCCATCGTCGATCGCCTGCTGCAGGAGGATAAGGGCCTTCGCGTTGTCTACCGCGAGCTTCCGATCCTCGGACCCGACAGCGTCACTGCTGCGCGCCTTTCACTTGCGGCATCGAAGGCGGGACGGTTTGCGAAGTTCCACGATACGTTGTGGGCCACCGGCCGGCCTTCTCCCGAGAGCAATTCCGTGGCCGCACAGGCCGCGGCGATCCCCACGCAGCCGCCGAGCGACCCCGAGATCGAGGCCGAGCTCAAGCGCAATTTCCAGCTCGCCGGGCAACTTCAGGCAACCGGGACACCCCTGTTCGTCATCGGCAACCGGGTCATGAACACCGCGGTCGGATACGAAGGCCTCAAGAAATCGATTGAGATCGCCCGCAAGCGAAGCTGACGCTCATAACGTTGCGAAAAAGAGTATCGTCGCCAGGGCCATCAGCGCCGTAGCCCCCCACCCGAGTGCCGTCTGCACATTTCCCAGCGTCAGCTTGCCCATGGCCTTCGGGTTGCGGACGACCAGCATCATGATCGCCATCAGCGGCGCCGCCAGCACGCCATTGACGATGGCTGACCAGTAGAGCGCCGTGATAGGGTTGATCCCAAGCGAAGTCAGTGCCGCGCCCGCCAGGGTCGTCGCTGCGATCACACCATAAAACACCCGCGCCCGCCTCACCTTGGCGTCCAGCGTGGGCTGCAGGCCGAACATCTCGCTGATCGCATAGGCGGCGGACCCGGCAAGCACGGGAACGGCCAACAGACCCGTGCCGATAATGCCCAGCGCGAACAAGGCGAACGCAAGGTTGCCGGCAACTGGCCGAAGCGCTTCGGCGGCTTGCGCAGCGGACTCGACGTTGGTCGTGCCGTTGGCATGCAACGTGGCGGCCGTCGCGAAGACGATCGCGACGGACACCAGCGTGCTAATCCCCATGCCGATCAAGGTGTCGTCACGAATTCGCTTAAGCTCCGGTCCGGCTGCTTTTGGGGCCTTCATCAGCGGTTTTGAGTGTGTTCGCCGCTCTTCCTCGATTTCCTGCGCCGCCTGCCAGAAGAAGAGGTACGGGCTGATTGTCGTCCCCAGGATCGCGACGAATCCGGTCGCGTATGCAGCCGTCCACTGAAACTCCGGGACGACCAACGATCGCAACGCATGGCCCCACGGCACGTGCGCGACTGCAGCCACCGCGACGTAAGCAAACAGGGACAGCGTCGTCCATTTCAACACCGACGCGTAGCTTCGGTAGCTCATAAACACTTCAAGCAGGATTGAGATGATCCCGAAGATGGCCGTGTATACCCAGATGTTGCCGCCAATCAGCAGCTGCAGCGACGCGCCCATGGCGTTCAAGTCGGCGCCGAGGTTGATGATGTTGGCAACCAGCAAGAGCAGAACGGCAACCGCCAGCACTGGCCGCGGATAGTGCCGTCGCAGATTCGCGGCGATGCCTCGGCCCGTCACCCTGCCAATTTCGGCGGCCACAAACTGAATCACCGCGAGCAACGGGAAAGTCAGTGTGAACGTCCAGGACAGCGCGTAGCCGAACTGGGCGCCAATCTGGCTGTGGGTACCGATTCCGCTAGGGTCATCGTCCGCCGCGCCGGTAACAACCCCCGGGCCCAGCCTCGATAGGAAGCCGTTGCGCTTCGCTTTCGTCATAAGCGGCCCCTCCCCGCCGTTTAGCTACCCTGTTCGTGCTCGCCCTTGAAGCCCTGTGCAACGACGTACCACTCGCTCGAATCCTTGCGGCTGGCTGGCGGCTTGGCGTGCTTTACGGTCGTGAAGTGCCGCTTCATCTCGGCAACGAGCTGATTGTCGGCACCCCCCGCCAGCACCTTCGCGACGTAAGTCCCGCCAGGACGCAGCACCTCGGTCGCGAACTCCAACCCCGCTTCGACCAGGGCCATGGTTCGCAAATGGTCGGTTTGCTGGTGGCCCACGGTGTTCGCGGCCATGTCCGACATAACGAGGTCCGCCGGTCCGCCGAGTTCGGTCTTGAGCTTGTCCGGCGCGTCCTCGTCCATGAAGTCCATTTGCAGGATAGAGACGCCGTCGATCGGGTCGGTCGGCAGCAGGTCGATGCCTACGATGCTCGCCTGCGGCGTTTTCCGCCGCACAACCTGGCTCCACCCGCCCGGCGCGATCCCAAGGTCGATGACCGCCTTGACGCCTTTGAGCAGTCCGAAGCGTTCATCCAGTTCGATAAGCTTGTAAGCAGCGCGGCTGCGATAATTCTCAGCCTTGGCCCGCTTGACGTAGGGGTCGTTAAGTTGCCGCTCCAGCCATCGCGTTGACGAGACTTTGCGGCCTTTGGCGGTCTTGACCCGCTTCACAGAAGGTGGCCGTCGCGCGCCATTAGCGAGCGCAGGATGCCCTCGCGGATGCCGCGGTCGGCAACGCCGAGGTTCTTCGCTGGCCAGATCTCGATGATCGCTTCAAGGATGGCGCAGCCGGCGACGACAAGGTCGGCCCGCTCGTTGCCGATACATGGCAGGCTCGACCGCTCATCATAATCCATCTCGGCGATCATCGTGCTGATCTTCTGCATCGCCTCGATCGGCACGTGCAGACCATCGACCGCGCGCCGGTCATAGGCCGGGAGAGCCAGGTGAACGCTCGCCAGCGTCGTCACAGTCCCGCTGGTGCCGAGGAGCCGGATTCCCTCCCTTCCTTCGGGCAGCATGGTCGCGAAATTGGCGAAAGAGCGGCGCGCCCGCTCGCGCATCCGCAAATAGGCCTTGAGCCGATCCGGCCCTTCGAGCGCTTCCTTGCCTTCGCTTTCAGTCAGCGACACCACGCCCCACGGGGCACTCCACCAGGCTTTGATATTGGGCCCGCTGTCGCTCTGGTCGACCAGCACGAGCTCCGTGGAGCCGCCGCCAATGTCGAAGATTACCGCTGGCCCGTCGCCGGGCTCGAGCAGCTTATGGCAGCCGAGGACCGCTAGCCGCGCCTCTTCGGCTGGCTCGATGATGTCGAGGACGATTCCCGTCTCATTGTGGACTCGCTCGGCGAACTCATTTCCGTTCGAGGCGCGGCGGCACGCTTCGGTCGCGACCGAGCGCGACAACGAGACGTTCCGGCGCCGCAGCTTGTCCGCGCAGATGGCCAGCGCGCTCACGGCGCGATCCATGGCCGCTTGAGACAGCCGCCCGGTCTGGGACAGGCCTTCGCCGAGCCGGACGATGCGTGAGAATGCGTCGATGACGGTGAACGCACCGTCGTTCGGGCGAGCGATCAGCAACCGGCAATTGTTCGTGCCAAGATCGATCGCGCCGTAAGTATGACGGTGGGAGTCCCGCTTCCCCGCGAGTCTTGGTTCTGATGGCCCGCCCTCAGCCACATGGTGGAGGGCCGGCGCACTGGCGACACCCTGCGCCATTGTAACGCCCGTTCTTCTGCACCGCGCGAATTACGCGGCTGACTTGGTGCCGATTAAATCACACTTAAGGGGTCGAGGGCAAGTTTGCGGGGCACAAGCGTTGACAGCCTGACGCTCCATTTCTATCTCGCGCGCTCCGCCGAAACCGGCATTGCCCCGTCGTCTAATGGTAAGACTACGGACTCTGAATCCGTCAATCGTGGTTCGAATCCACGCGGGGCATCCACGCCGCACTAAGAGTGCGAGAGCGTCTTTGAGAGCGCCGTCCGCCATCCCGCGATAAGATTGGTCCGCGTCTCGGCCGCCATTTGGGGCTGGAACGCGTCCTTCTTCGTCCAAAGCCTGCTCAATGCTTCCAGGTTTGGCCAGACACCCGTCACCAGCCCCGCGAAGAACGCTGCTCCCAGAGCCGTCGTCTCAAGGTTCTGCGGGCGCTCCACGGGCACGTTGAGAATGTCTGCGAGGAACTGGCAAAGCCAGGAATTGGCGGCCATTCCGCCATCGAGCCGGATCGCAGCCGGACGCGATGCCCCGTCCGACTTCATCGCCTCGATGAGGTCGAATGTCTGATAAGCCACCGCTTCCAGCGCCGCCCGGGCCAGGTGCGCGCCAGTCGCGCCAAGCGTCAGCCCGTAGATCGCGCCTCTCGCTTCGGCGTCCCAGTGGGGCGCTCCAAGCCCCACGAACGCCGGCACCATGTAGACGCCGTGGCTGTCAGGCACTCGCGTTGCCATGCTATCGGTTTCGGACGCATTAGCGATTACACCGATGCCGTCGCGAAGCCATTTCACCGCGGCGCCGGCGACAAAGATCGATCCTTCGAGCGCGTATGTCGTCTTGCCGCCGATCCGCCACGCCGGCGTGGTCAGCAGGCGATGCTGCGACCGAACCGGCTTGTCACCCGTATTGAGGAGCATGAAGCAGCCGGTGCCGTAGGTGGACTTAGCCATCCCCGGTTCGAAGCAGGCTTGCCCGAACAAAGCTGCGTGCTGGTCACCCGCCATCCCGGCAATCGGGATGGCGCTTCCGAACAGCGAGGTTGTTCCAAAGATTCGGCTGTTCTCGTGAACCTCGGGCAGAATGGCCTGTGGTACCCGGAAGAGTTCACACAATTCCGGGTCCCACCCACCCTTGTGGATATTGAGGAGCGAGGTTCGGCTGGCATTGGTGATGTCGGTGGCATGCACCGCCCCGTCGGTCAGCCGCCACAGCAGGAAGCTGTCGACCGTCCCGAACGCCAGCGCTCCCTGCTCCGCTTTCCCGCGAGCGCCAGGCACATGGTCGAGGATCCACGCCACCTTCGTCGCGGAAAAATAAGGGTCAAGGAGCAATCCCGTTCGCTGGCGCACCAGTTCCTCGGCCCCTTGCGTCTTCAGTTCCGCGCAACGCTCCGCCGTTCGCCGGTCCTGCCAGACTATCGCATGATGAATGGCCTCGCCGGTCGAGCGATCCCAGACCAGTGCTGTCTCGCGCCGGTTGGTGATGCCGATACCGGCAATCCGGCCGGCGTCGACCTTGCCCACCACCTCACCGACCACGGCCAGCGTATCGCGCCAGATATCTTCAGCATCATGCTCGACCCAGCCGGGCTGCGGATAGTGCTGCTGAAGCTCGCGCTGAGCGATTGCGACCGCCCGGGCCTCGGAATCGAACAGGATCGCGCGCGTCGAGGTCGTGCCCTGATCGATTGCCAGAATGTGATCCGCTTGCCCCACGCCACAACCATAAGGGTCAGCGTGAGGCGCCGAAAGCCTTAGGAGACGGGCCGCACTGTCCCGCCGCCATCGATCGCCGAGGTGACCTGGGGGCTGCCCAGGTATCGAACTTCGCCACCGCCGTTCACGCCCGCAGCGAGGGTCGAGCGAGCGTTGACGAAGACCTTTCCGCCGCCGTTCACACCGACGGCGACGTTCGCTCCGCGAACTGCGCGAAGGTCGATGACTCCGCCACCGGAAACGCCCGCCGCGATCTGCGCTTGGTCGGCAAAGCCGCCCACGGCATGAATGCTTCCGCCACCGTTGATACCCACGCCCGGGACGTTCGGCGTCTGGATTTCGACGTGAAGATTGTAGTGCTGCGGACAACGTTCGTTGCACACGTCGATCCTGAGCTTGCCGCGGTCATCGACCCGCATCCGGGTGAACGCGGAGCTCCCGCTCAGGATGGTCACGCGCTGCGCCGCGCCGGGTACCAGGGTTACTTCCCCGCCGCCGTTCAGCTCGACGTTACGGAAGGCTGGAACGGGCACGTTTTCGGCTGCGATCGCCGGCACGGAAGCCGCAAGCGCAACCAGCAATGAAGGAAGCATGTAACGCATGGCCTGTTGTCCTTGTTCGGAAAATGCTGTGCGCTACATTTGTAGCGTTAGTGCAGGCGGCTGTCCAGAGCCTTGTCGCAACGGCCGTTCAGGCGCATTCCAGCAGCCATGATCCGCGTCATCGGCAGCTTCGTCAGCCCTTACGTTCGCAAGGTTTTGGCCTGCATGAACCTCAAGGCGCTTGCCTACGAGGTGGATCCCATCACGCCCTTTTTCGGGAATGACGAATATGAGCGGCTAAGCCCGCTTCGCCGCATCCCCGTCCTCACCGACGGTGATGTCTCGATCTGCGATTCGTCCGTCATTTGCGCCTACCTCGACGACGCCTATCCCGACCGCTCCTTGCTACCCGCAAGTCCGAAAGACCGAGCCAGGGCTCGTTGGCTGGAGGAATTTGCCGACACGCGCCTCGGAGACGTGTTCATCTGGGCCTTGTTCTACCAGAAAGTCGTACGTCCGCTTGTGTGGGGCGAACCCACTGATGAAGCCCGCGTGACCAAGGCGCTCAGCGAGGACATCCCCCAGGCGCTCGACTATCTCGAACGCGAATTGCCTTCGGACGGCTTTCTGTTCGGCGACATCGGCCTGGCCGACATCGCAATCGCCAGCTTCTTTCGTAACGGCGCCTATGCCGGCTTCGAGACCGATGCGACCCGTTGGCCCGTCACCGCGGCGTTCGTTCAGCGCGCTCTCGCGCATCCATCGATTGCGTCATTGCTGCCGTTCGAGGACGTCCAGCGCAGCGTGGAGATCAAGCATCGCCGCCAGGCTTTGCTCGATGCCGGCGCGCCGCTGACCAGCGAGACGCTGGGCGTGCGCGAGCCTCGCCGGGGCTACATGAAGCTCTGAACTAGCTGGCCAGCCGCTGGTGGCCGGAAATCCAGTGTTCCAACCGCGTGCGGAGCGAGAGCTTCGACGGAATGAACCCCGGTTCGGGCAATGGAACGGCCGGTGCATCGTCAGCCTCGTACAGCGTCAGGTTCTGCGGGACTTTGGGGCGCAACGTCTCGCGGCCGCGCAGCATATCTTCGGCCATGCCCAGCGACCGGTGGACGTCTTCGGCCGTGAACGGCTTCATCAGGCATCCGATGGCAAGGTCGGGCATCGCGAAGTGCGGCGCCTTACCGCTGACGAACAGGCAGGCGATGCCCATCGCATTCAGCCGCACCGCGACCGGGAACCCCGTCGAGCCATGAGCGAGATGAAGGTCGAGAAGCACGATGTCCGGGTCATGCTCCTCTGCCGCGGCGATCGCGCTCTCAGCATCATCAGCCGTTCCGACAACCCGATAACGTGGGTTGTCCTCAACCAAATATTTGAGCGTGCTTGCCAGCTGATGGTCGTCTTCAACGACTAGAATCTTGAGCACCCGCGAGCCTCCCTACTCGGCGGGAAGAAGGATTCTTCCCCGAAAATCCGTTAGTTGGATGGTCGCGCGGATTGGCGCCGCTGCGAATCCCCCTTGAACAAAGTTAACGCCGAACGGACTCGACGCCGCGCCAAAGCGATGGAGCAAAATGAAAAAAGGGCGTCCCGGTTGCCCGGAACGCCCTGCTCTCCCCAACGAGAGGTTCCGTTTAGCGGTAGAAAATGTGCTGGCCGATCTTCTGGACCATGCTGAGGCGATGACCCCAGGACGGATCCACATAGTCGGCGTGATACCAGAGCACGTCGTTCGACAGGCTGGGGATTACGTTGGACATGGCAAGGCGGGTAACGCCCTGCGCCTTCGCCCAGGCCGCCGACGCGGTGTCGATGGCCGGAAACTGGCCGTGACGGACGAAAGAGAATTGCGCAGGCTGCTTGACCACGGAGCACCAGCTGGCGGGATATTGGCCCGACAAGGCTCGGTTCATGACCACACGAGCCACGGCGAGCTGCCCTTCGAGGGCTTCACCGCGCGCCTCGAAATAGACCGCTGTCGCGATGCAATTGGCTTCTTCGCTGAGCGGGGCGCCGGTGCTGTACCGGTCCACGAGCGCGTACAGCGGCCAGCCGGCCTTATAGAGCCACGCGGCCTCGGCATTGATCGACGCCGGAAGCGACGCGGACACGGTCTGGGCCGGTTGCTGAGCGGTCGAGACGACCGCCGACGTCAGGCTCGCCTGCGTCGCCACGCCCAGCGCCTTGGCGCTCTTGTCGACGTCTAGCGAACGCACAGCCGCCGGAACGTTGAGGTTCGACGCAAGGTTCTGCGCGCTGGCCTCACTGGAGCCGATCGCAAGCATGAATAGACCGATGACCGCGGACGCAGCGCGTCCGCCCATGAGCTTCACCAACTTTGAATTCCCTCTGCCTGGCGGACGGGTCTTCCGGAGCGCCCTGGTGGCGCTTCGCTTTCGCGTTTCCGGAAGACCCTCCGTCTTGCCCTGGAGCCCGGCGTCTACAGCGCCTCTGGGCTCACTCGCTCTCAATCGCTGAAGGCCAGATATGTTAACTTAACCGCGAGTCCAACCAATCGGCGGTAAACCGTTAGAGTCCTGCGATGGAATCCGGAACACTTTCAAATCGTTCAGTTTTCTAGGCTTTACGGCTCAGCTCAACGGCACTTTCGAACGGCTCGTCGGCGCGCTAACGGGTTCGGGAGCAGGAGGTGTCCCATAATGGCGCGTTGGCTGATGAAATCCGAACCGGAAAGCTACAGCTGGGACGATCTCGTCCGCGACGGCGGCACCGAATGGGATGGAGTGCGCAACAATGCGGCGCGGCTCCACCTGAAAGCGATGCAGCCGGGTGACGAGGCTTTCTTCTATCACAGCATGTCCGACAAGGCCGTCGTCGGCGTCATGAAGGTCACCCGCGCCGCCGAGCCGGATCCGAAGGCGCCTGACTGGGTCCGCGTCCGGGTCGAGCCGATCCGAAAGCTCGAGCGCCCTGTCACACTCGCCGACATCAAGGCCGAGCCAAGTCTCGGCAAGATGGAACTGATCCGCCAGTCCCGCCTCTCCGTCGCGCCGGTTCGCGACGAGGAGTGGGCTAAGGTTCTGGAGATGGGAGGAGCGACATGATCCTATTCGCTCTCGCCGCTGCCGCCGCCCAGCCGGCAGAGACGCCGCGGCGCTTCCTAGATTCAGTCTACGCCAGGTATCGGCAATCGGACTTCAGCCCTTTCACCCACCCGGGCCGCTACTTCGCTCCGCGGCTCGTCGCCGCAATCGCCGAAGATTCACGCCTCGCCCATGGCGACGTCGGTTATCTCGATGGCGATCCCTTGTGCCAGTGCCAGGACGCTTCGGGGTTGCACTCTAGGATCGCCAGCGTGCGTATCACGGGCACCGGGCGTGCGGCAGCTGAGGTAATCCTCGACTATCCAGACAACACGCCCACTCGCGTTCGCCTGAACCTCGTCCGGACCAAGCTCGGCTGGCGGATCGCCGATGTGTCATCAGGCGACGAACCGAGCCTCATGCGATCGCTGCAACAATCGAATGCCAAGGCGCGTGCACAACGCTGATACATTGCAAAATTGTAATGTTCGACCTTCTCCTTTGATAAGTGCCTGAATAGTGGCGGAAAGTGCATATGGCGGCCCGCCGCCGGCTCGGCGGCGGCGAGTGGCGTTCCTGTTTTGTCAGGGAGAACTCGCCATGACACTTCTTCGTAGCATTACGTCCACTGCGACCGCCGTTACGTTGCTTTCTGCAATGCCGGCCTTCGCCACGCCTGGCGCCAACGTCGGCGTCTCCGGAATTGTGAATGGGCAATTTGGAACCATTCACCAGAACACGCCCGATGGAAAAACCGGCAAATGGGGACTGATCTTAAAGACGCTCGATGACACCGACGTGGGCGTCGACCAGATCACGCTAGCCGGCGGGGGCTACACCGGCTGGCATAACCATCCCGCTCCCGTGTTCATCACCGTCGTCGAAGGCGCGGTGGATTGGTACGACGGCAGCGAAGGTATCTGTGCTCCACACCACTTCGCCGCTGGTCAATCTTACATTGAGCCGGCCTGGCATGTTCACAATGCCGTCAATGCATCAGGCTCAACGCAAGCCAGGTTCATTGCCGTCCGCCTCAATCCGACGGGAACCAGCGGACCGGTCTTCCGGGTCGATCAACCCGAACCCAATAACTGCAAGTTCTGAGGGGGCGCTGGAGGCGGCTCAGGCCGCCTCCAGTTTCCTCGCCTCGCGCTTGCGCTCGTGCGGATCGAGGAAGCGCTTGCGAATGCGGATCGCCTTCGGAGTCACTTCGACCAGCTCGTCGTCCTGGATGTAGGCGATCGCCTGCTCCAGGCTCATGCGCTTCGGCGGAGTCAGGCGGATGCCCTCATCCTTGCCCGAAGAGCTGAAGTTCGTGGGCTGCTTGGACTTCAGCGGATTGACCTCGAGGTCTTGCGGCTTAGCGTTCTCGCCGATGACCATGCCCTCGTAGAGCATCTCTCCCGGAGACACGAACAGGATGCCGCGCTCCTCAAGGGCATTCAGCGCATAGGCGACGGCAGGCCCTTGCTCCATTGAGATGAGGACGCCGTTCTGGCGGCCCGCGATCGGGCCCTTGTACGGACCGTAGCGCTCGAACAGCCGGTTCATGATGCCGGTGCCGCGCGTGTCCGACAGGAACTCGCCGTGATAGCCAATCAGGCCACGCGACGGCGCCGAGAAGGTCAGCCGGGTCTTGCCGCCGCCCGATGGGCGCATGTCGGT
>Ga0136846_1214297_pt1 | contig 22891 bp, 17 predicted proteins | sample HopSoiMetagenom2_FD_96841 | JGI IMG/M metagenome (GOLD analysis project Ga0136846, IMG submission 96841) | Grasslands soil microbial communities from Hopland, California, USA - 2 Assembly 2016 (version 4) | ecosystem: Environmental > Terrestrial > Soil > Grasslands | place: USA: Hopland... | reverse complement strand
GCGCGACGCCCACTCCGGCGCGGGCGCCCGCCACGGCGGCCGCGCTCGCCCCGGCCGGCCGGACCGGGAGATCCGGGTCGTCGGGTACCTCGGGGTTGAGTCGCCGCCACCGTTCTTCCAAGTCCAGGACATCGCCTTCGCAGGCGCGGACATAGGCGCTGAGGATGGGCAGGCCGGGCAGCGAAGGACCGTTCTCGGCTTCTTTCAGGACGTCGCTCGGGTAATGCGCCCGGGCTGAAAGCTCGTCGTACCCGATCACAGCGGAGTCGCGCAGCGCACGCAGGTCGGCAAGGAACCGTGCCTGATCGTCGCCGGATCCGGCCGACCACGTTCCCCGGATTTGCAACTGGGCACCTTCCCGTTGGATACGCATGGGCTCAGGCACCCACCCGCGCCCGCACCTCGTCACCTGGGATTACCGGGCAGGGTACCGCGCCAGCCGCCACTGTGTCGCTGATACCGTGCATTTCCTATTAAGTGTCTCTCACCAGGCGCGCAAGCGTGCCGGAATCGCGCATCCGGACCCTTCTGGACCCGCTAATGTACCCCTCTGGCGCCTAGCCCAGGCCACGCTCGGGTGGTTGGTCGCCTCAGCGCCCCCACCGTTCCCGTCTACCCTATCCTGCCACTCAGGCACCAGCCCGGACGATGTTTCCCGGTTGATCCCGGTCGGCTGATACGCCCGGGCTCAGAACCGGATGGCCAGGCCGATCGTGAACACGATGCCGAACGCCAGCTGCAGCCGCCCGGTCTGGCCCAGCGCCTTGATCAGGGCGGGACCCGACGCGCCCGCCCGGACCGCCCGGACCGGCGGCCGCGCCAGCGGCAGCGCCAGCGCGGTGATCAGGGTGAGCGGACGGTAGAAGGCCAGCAGGGCCGCGACCCCGAACGGCACGAGCAGGGTCAGCACGTACGCCAGGCGGCTGCGCGCGTCGCCGAGCATGACCGCGAGCGTGCGCTTGCCCGCCACCGTGTCGGTGCGGATGTCACGCAGGTTGTTGACCATGAGCAGGGCGCAGGCCAGCAGCCCGGCCGGCACCGAGGCGGCCAGGCCGAGCCAGCTGAATTCCTTCATCTGCACGTACGCGGTGCCCGCCACGGCCACCACGCCAAAGCACAAGAACACGAAGATCTCGCCGAGCCCGTTATACCCGTACGGCTTCGGCCCTCCGGTGTAAAACCAGGCGGCCGCGATGCACGCCGCGCCCACGGCCAGCAGCCACCAGGACGTCACCGCGGCCAGCGCCAGCCCGGCCAACCCCGCCACGAAGAAGAAGGCCAGGGCCGCGGCAAGGACATGCCGAGGCGATGCGAGCCCGGCGGCGACCAGCCGGACCGGCCCGACCCGGCGCTCGTCCGAGCCGCGCACGCCATCGCTGTAGTCGTTGGCGTAGTTGACGCCGACCTGCAGCGCTAGCGCCACTACCAGCGCCAGCAGCGCCCGCCACCAGGAGAACCGGTCGTACCCGAGGGCAACGCCCGAGCCGATCAGTACCGGCACCACGGCCGCGGGCAGCGTCCTGGGCCGCGTCCCCGCCAGCCATTCCCGAGCTTCAGCCACGCACAGATCCTAGGTCAATCCGGTCCATCAGAAGCGCGACCTAAGACCCGAGCCTTGCGGGCGCAAAGGAAACGGACATCGCTCCTATGGAAATGTCAGTGCCGATCGATAATGTGTTCCCATGTCAAGGTATCGGCTGATTCCTTCGCCCGCCCAGGTGACGGTGCTGCGGGACCACTGCGCGCACGCACGGTACGTGTGGAACCTAGCCGTCGAGCAGCAGGCTCACTGGCGGCCAGGCCGCGAGGGAGCGCCGGGCTACCTGGAGCAGTGCCGACAGCTCACCGCCGCCCGCGCCGAGCATAACTGGCTGCGGTTGGGCTCCCAGATGGTGCAGCAGCAGGCGCTGCGGGATTTCGCCCGGGCGATGGCCGTGTTCTTCGACCCAGGCAACCCGGCCGGGCGGCCGTCGTGGCGTAAGGCCGGGCGGAATGAGGGATTCCGGATCGTCGCCCTTAAGCCAGGGCAGGTGCGGCGGCTCAGCCGCAACACCGGTGAGCTGTGGGTCCCCAAGGTCGGATGGGTGCGGTTCCGCTGGTCTCGCGCCGTGCCTGCGGACGTGAGATCGTTCCGGGTAACTCTCGACCGGGCCGGGCGCTGGCACGTCGCCTTCGCCGCCATCCCCTCACCGGTTCCCGCACCCGGCAATGGCCAGGCCGTGGGCATAGATCGGGGTGTGGCCGTCTCCGCGGCCCTGTCCACCGGCGACCGGCTGCGCGTTCCGGGCCTGACCTGGCGGGAACAGGCCAGGCTGCGGCGGCTGGAACGCAAGCTTTCCCGCACCAGGCGCGGCTCGGCCCGCTGCGGCCAGGTCCGGCTGGGTATCGCGCAACTCAAGGCCCGGGAGACGGACCGGCGCAAGGACTGGGTCGAGAAGAAAACCACGGACATCGCCCGGCGGTTCGACTTGATCAAAGTCGAGGACCTGCGGATCATGAACATGACCCGGTCCGCGAAAGGAAACCAAGATGAGCCGGGCCGTAACGTCCGGCAGAAGTCGGGGCTGAACCGGGGGATCTTGCGGTCGGGGTGGGGTCTGCTGGTGCGGCGGCTGGAGGAGAAGGCGCCGGGCCGGGTGGTGAAGGTCAATGCCGCGTTTACGAGCCAGCGGTGCTCGGCGTGCGGGCACGTGGACAGGAGATCGCGCAAGAGCCAAGCGCGGTTCGTGTGCACGGCCTGCGGATACGCCTGCCACGCTGACGTCAACGCGGCCATCAACATCGCGGCGGGGCACGCCGTGACTGCGCGGGGAGGCTTCCGGGGTGCCGGGCCGGTGAACCGCGAACCTCAGCTGCTTCCCCTGCTTCAGCGGGGAGTGACCAGCTGGAATCCCCCACCTTTTTAGGCAGGGGAGGATGTCAACCGCTGATCGCCGTGTGCAGCCGGACCACCGGAACGCTCGTGCCCACGTCGAGCTCACCCCGGGCACCGTCGGCGGCCCAGCCGGCCGATTCGAGAAAACCACGCAGCGCCGTGTCCGCCTCGAGCACCCAGGTGGAGATGGTGTGGAAGCCGTCCTCGGTGAGCGTGTCCGCCACCGCCTGCACGAGCCGGCTACCGTGCCCGTGGCCCACCCGTTCGGGTGATATGCGCAGCTCATAGACCTCGGCGTCGGTGCCGGGCCAGCGATCGGCGTCGGTAGCGGGGCCGACCGAGGCGAACCCGGCGACCTCCCGCTCGGGGGCCCCGGTGACGGCCGCCAGCACGCGGTGCCTGCTCGTCGGCGGGTTGGTGATCGCCTCCCGCCAGCGGTCCCGCCACGCGCCCTCGGCCTCGTCGCCGGTCAGCTGGGCCAGCAGTTCCTCCGGCACGATCCCGGCGAAGCTGCGGCGCCACGCGGCGACCTGGATGCGAGCCAGGGCGCCGGCGTCACCGGCGCGGGCCGGGCGCACGAAGCCCGCGGCGACCTCGGGCGGCGAAGCCGGGCTCACTGGCCGGGCTGGGCGAGGAGCGTGATGTCACGCGCCGCCCCGGTCGCGGCCGAGGTCGCCATGGCCGCGTAGACCTGCAGCGCCGCGCTGACCGGGCGCTGCCGGTCCGCGGGCCGGTACGAGCCGAGCGCGGCCAGCAGGCGATCTCGGCGAAGGGCCAGCTCGGCGTCCGGCACGTCGAGCCGCAGCTCGCGCCGCGGGATGTCGATCACCACGGTGTCGCCGTTCTCGGCCAGCGCGATCGGGCCGCCGCCGGCCGCCTCCGGCGCGACGTGGCAGATCGACAGGCCCGAGGTCCCGCCGGAGAACCTCCCGTCGGTGATCAGCGCGCAGGACCGGCCGAGCCCCTTCCCCTTCAGGAACGAAGTCGGGTACAGCATCTCCTGCATACCGGGGCCGCCGCGCGGGCCCTCGTAGCGGATGATCACCACGTCGCCCGCCGTAACCGCGCCGCCCAGGATCCCGGCGACCGCGTGCTCCTGGCTCTCGAACACCACGGCCGGGCCGGAGAACCGCCAGATCTCCTCGGGCACGCCGGCGGTCTTGACGATCGCGCCGTCCGGCACCAGGTTCCCGAACAGCACGGCCAGCCCGCCGTCGGCGGTGTAGGCGTGCTCGATGTCCCGGATGCAGCCGGCCGTCCGGTCGGTATCCAGCGTGTCCCAGCGGGCCGACTGCGCGTACGGCCTGGTGGTGCGGACGCCGCCGGGCGCTGCGTGGTACAGCTCGACCGCCTCAGCGGAAACAGAAGCCGATCCCAGGTCCCACGCGTCGAGGAACTCCCGCAGCGACGCGCTGTGCACGGTGCGCACGCCCCGGTTGAGCAGCCCGGCGCGGTCGAGCTCGCCGAGGATCGTGGGGATGCCGCCGGCCCGGTGCACGTCCTCGACGTGGTACGAGCTGCTCGGCGCGACCTTGCACAGGCACGGCACGCGGCGGGACAGTTCGTCGATCTCCTTCAGGCCGAAGTCCACGCCCGCCTCGTGGGCCGCGGCCAGCAGGTGCAGGATCGTGTTGGTCGATCCGCCCATGGCAACGTCGAGCGCCATCGCGTTCTCGAACGCGTCCCGGCTGGCGATCGACCGGGGCAGCACCGAGGCGTCCTCGCCGGCGTAGTACTGCCGGGTGATCTCGGCGATCAGCCGGCCGGCCCGCTCGAACAGGCCGCGCCGGTCCGCATGGGTGGCGAGCGTGGTCCCGTTGCCCGGCAGCGCCAGGCCGATCGCCTCGGCCAGGCAGTTCATCGAGTTCGCGGTGAACATGCCGGAGCAGGACCCGCAGGTCGGGCAGGCGGACTCTTCCATCTCGAGCAGCCGCTCGTCGGAGACCGACGGATCGGCCGAGGCGATCATCGGGTCGATCAGGTCCAGCTTGGCGCCGCCCGCCGCCCCCGCGACGGTGCTAGCCAAGGCGGGGCCGGCTTCCATCGGGCCGCCGGACACGAACACGGTCGGGATGTTCAGCCGCATGGTGGCGATCAGCATGCCCGGCGTGATCTTGTCGCAGTTCGAGATGCAGATCATGGCGTCGGCGCAGTGCGCGTTCACCATGTACTCCACCGAGTCGGCGATCAGCTCCCGGCTGGGCAGCGAGTACAGCATGCCGCCGTGGCCCATGGCAATGCCGTCGTCCACCGCGATCGTGTTGAACTCGCGCGGGATGGCCCCGGCGGCCCGGATCGCGTCCGCGACCACCTGGCCGACCTCGCGCAGGTGCACGTGCCCCGGCACGAACTCGGTGAAGCTGTTCGCCACCGCGATGATCGGCTTGCCGATGTCTTCCCTGGCTACCCCCGTCGCCCGCAGCAGGGCGCGGGCGCCCGCCATGTTCCGGCCGTGCGTGACCGTCCGGGACCGAAGCGACGGCATACCGATCTCCCCTCAGCGTGAGCTGACTCAGCAGCGCTGTCCTAGCTGCTGTGCTGGCCAAGATGCGCGCGGCCTAGCCGGAAGCCAGCCTACCGGGGCTCCGGGCCCGGTTCAGTTCACCGCGAAGCCGAGCTGAGGTGCGGGAATGCCTTGTTCGCGGCCTCGTAGATCTTGTCGATCTCGGAGTCGGTCAGCGGCCGGACGTCGGCCTGCCGGGCCCGGCGGCGCAGGTACTTGCGCAGCCGCGGCCCGCTGAACACGTCGACATCCCTGATCGTGGCCACGTCCCAGGGGATCCTCGGGCCGTAGACCGCCATCACCGGGCGGACCGAGACCGGCTTGCCGATCTCGCCGGAGAGCATCTCGGCAGCCCGCTGGGCTTCCCACTGCGCGTGCTGGAGCCGGTCCTTCTTGCTGAACGGCCCGTGCCACAGCTGGGTGCCCTTCTTCGTCCGCACGACCAGCTTCTTGTCCCAGTCCTCCGAGTCGATGGCGAAGACGCCCGTCGGCCCGACCACCAGGTGGTCGATCTGCTCTTCGCTCTCCGGGATGGGCCGGGCGTGCATGGCGCGGTAGCCCGCGCGCGCGAGCTTGCCCAGCTGCCTGCGGGTCCGCCGCTGGGCGGCGGTCATCTTGATGACGCCCGGGTAGCCGCGCCGCGACCGGTAGATGGTGTCGGCGATGATCACGACGACGGCCAGCGTGAGTCCCAGCTTCCAGGAGATCCAGAGCGAGAACCCCACCATGACCAGGGCCGCGACGATGAGCCGCCACCGCCAGACCCGCATCCTCGGGTTCGCGGCCAGGTGGCTCAGGTTGCCCCGGCGCTCGCCGATACCCGGCGGCCGCGGTTCTCCGGCCGGCTCCCCGACCGGGGTGACCACCAGCTTCCACTCCGCCTTGGGCGGGTCCGCCGTCCCGGCGGCCGCCTGCTCCGGGCCGGAGTCCGCACCAGGCGGGGACCAGTCCCACAGCGGCAGGTCCGCCGAATCCGCCGCGCCCTCCGTCTCGTCCAGCCCAGTCTCGTCCAGCCCAGCCTCCGCCAGCCCAGCCTCCGCCAGCCCAGTGTCGGCCAGTCCAGTGTCGTCCAGCTCAGCCTCCGCCAGCCCAGTGCCGTCCAGCTCAGCCTCGGGCAGCTCGTTCTCAGCCAGCTCGTATTCAGCCAGCTCGTATTCAGGCCGCCCAGCCTCGGCCGACCCGTTCTCCGCCGTCCTGGCTCCGGTCAGCTCCGCCGTTCCTGGCATGCCGGTAGCGCCCGTCCCGGGCCACGCCGCGGGACCGGATGCGTCGGCCGGCACCCCCTCAGCGGCCTCGTCCTGCGATCGTGCCCCGTCGTGTGTCGCCCCGCTGCGATTACGGTCCGTCATCACTGAACGTGATGACTTATTTCTCAGCTTCGGCCACGCCATCCGGTATCACCCACCACCTCAGCGTAACTGCCTTAGGACTCGGCGCATAGCACGTCACTACGACGATTGTGCCCTGCCCGGCTGGTTTTATAGCTGGACATCCGGTTCGATAACCGGATGTCCCGGACATTGACCCGCATCGGCTCTGGCGCTAAATGGCCAGGTCGCCGCTCTACTAATGACGAACGCGCCCGAGTTGACACCAATCCCGCCCCCGCCGTGCCTCAGCGGCCGACGTCAGCGCGGGACCGGATCGCCCCGATAGCCCGGCCCCGGCCGCGCTCACAGTGCGTTGTCGTGAGCCTGGTGACGCAGCGGTACTCGAGCTCTTGCACCGGTCGCGGCCGCAGATAAGCGCGAGCAACCATAGCCGTCGGTAAACAGCGAACAAGGAATACCGGCGGGATCGCCGCGGCAGTCCGTACCATAGCGGGTCCCTTCCCTGACGTCATCATCGGACCCCGGCCGCCGGCCCGGCCCGGGCGCCGGATTGTCCCGCGGATATGTTGCCTGATAGCGAGCTAAACGTCTGGGTCGGTGTGGTTTACGATCTCCAGCATGGCCCAGATTCACGACCTCACCATGATCGAGCTGGCGGCGGCGATCCGCTCGGGCGAGCTTTCGCCGGTCGCCGTCACCGACCACTACCTGCAGCGGACGCAGGAGCTCAACGATCAGGTCGGCGCGTTCTACACGGTGACCGCCGAACTGGCGGCCGAGCAGGCCGCCGAGGCCGAGAAGGCGGTGGCCGCGGCCCCGGACAAGGCGGTGCTGCCGCCGCTGACCGGCGTGCCCATCCCGATCAAGGACCTGAACATGGTGGCTGGGGTCAGGCAGACCTTCGGCTCGGTCGCGTTCGAGAACAGCGTGCCCGACACCGACGACAACGTGGTCGTCCTGCTCAGGCGGGCCGGCGCGGTCATGACCGGCAAGACCGCCACGCCCGAGTTCGGGCTGCCCTGCTACACCGAGACCAAGATCGGGCCGCCGGCCCGCACGCCGTGGGACCTGTCCAGGTCGGCGGGCGGGTCGAGCGGCGGCGCGGCCGCCGCGGTAGCGGCTGGCCTGGCCCCGGCCGCCCAGGGCAGCGACGGCGGCGGCTCCATCCGCATCCCGTCCAGCGTGTGCGGCCTGTTCGGGATCAAGCCGTCCCGTGGCCGGGTCTCCGAGGGCCCGCTCGTGCCCGACCTGGCCGGCCTGGGCGTCAACGGCCCGCTGGCGCGCACCGTGGCCGACGCCGCGCTGCTGCTCGACGTGATGGCGGAGAACTTTCCCGGCGACATGTACACCCAGCCGCCGCTGCCCGCGGGCGAGACGTTCCTCGGCTACGCCAGCCGGGAGCCGGGTCGGCTGCGGATCGGCCGGACCCTGCAGGCCGCGGTCGAGGGCGCCGAGGTCCATCCGGACTGCGTCGCGGCCTACGAGGACGCCAGTGCCCTGCTGGCCAGCCTCGGGCACGAGGTCGAGGACATCGGCATGCCGTTCGGCCCGGACGTGGTCCCGTTCTTCGAGACGCTGTGGTACGCCTATGCCACGCTGGCCCCGCTCGCCCCGGAGCAGGAGGAACTGCTCCTGCCGCTGACCCGCTACCTGCGCGGCCGCGGCCTGGAGGTCCGCGCCCCGGAGCTCTTCTTCGCCCAGGGCTACCTGCAGGCGGTGACCCGGGCGGCGCTCGGCACGCTGAACGCCTACGACGCGGTCCTGACCCCCACGCTGGCCCTGCCGCCGCGGCCCGTCGGCTGGTTCGACGAGGTGGAGCCGGCGCAGAACTTCGAGCGCCAGAAGCTGTTCACCCCGTTCACCGCGCTCTACAACGTGTCCGGCCAGCCGGCCGTGAACGTCCCGCTGCACTGGAGCGCCGACGGCCTGCCGATCGGCGTCATGCTGGCCGGCCGGATGGGTGACGAGGGCACCCTGATCTCCCTGTCCGCCCAGCTTGAGCAGGCCCGCCCGTGGAAGGACCGGCACCCCCCGATCTGGTAAGCGGCCGCCCGCCTCAGTCCGCCGCCGCCTTGGCGGTAGCTAGGTGCGCCCAGTCGTGCAGGAAGACCTGCTGGAAGTACTGGGCCGCGTCCTGGTGGTAGATGATGACGCCCGCATCCCGGTTCCACAGCGTCCCGTCGGCCGACCAGTTCTGGCTGCTGACCAGGACCGCCGAGCCGTCCACGACGATGCCCTTGTTGTGCACGTTCTTCTGGATCCTGACGTTGTTCACCACGTCCAGCCCCATGGCCTGGAGCTGCTCGAGGTAACCGGCCGTCTCGAATTCGCTCATGATGATCTTGACCTCGACCCCATGCTGCTGCCGGTCGATGACCGCGTTGATCAGGTCGATGAATGGCTGGGCGGTCGTGACGCCCGCCTTCGGCGGCTCGATGTACTGAAACTGCATATAAAGCGTCTGGGTCGCGCTGGCGATGAGAGCCTTGACCGCCCCCGCGTACACGCCCGGATCAGGCGTCAGCAGCGGGGCGACCTTGATGACCCCGCTGACCGTGGCCGGAGGGTAGAACTGAGCGAAGGCCGGGGTCCCGGAGCTGCCCAGGGAGGGCGGCGTCAGCGGCGTGCCCGCCGCCTCGGGCGGCGTGTTGCGGCCGGACGCCACCTGCTGGTCGTTGTGGATGTAATCCTCGAACACCCCGGCGAGCTGGGGCTGCTCCACCACCACGTGCCAGTCCCGGTCGCGCCGCCGCGCCTGCTGCGCGTCGGCCGGGACGTTGACCGGGTCGATGTCGGGCTGGTTGGAGTTGTTCCAGTTCCCGCTGGAAAGCCAGAACGCCGAGCGGTCCCGCACCGCGACCTTGATGTGATAGGCGCTCGGGTAGATCCAGGCGGTTGCGTCCGGGTCGGTACGGGTCAGGGCCCACGCCTGCGTGAAGTCCTGGCCCAGCGCCTGCCGCAGGTCGCTGACGGTGTCGGCGTCGGTCTGGTCCGCGGTCGGGTTCTTTCCCGGGTGGTCGAGCACCAGGTTCAGCTGCTTGCCCGGCAGATTGTCCGTGACCGCCTGCAGGACGTGCGCCGAGGTGAAGTCGTACAGGCCGACCGTGAGCGTCCGGGCCGTGCCGGCCAGGAAGGCCCTCAGCACCGGCCAGCCGGCGTCAGGGCTGGCGCTGAGCGTGATAGTGGCCTGCGCCTCGACCGGGTCGAGAGTCACGCCGGCCGGCCCGCTGTAGCTGAGCTCGGGCTTGGCCACCGTCGCCAGCTGGGCGTGCGCCGACGCGGCCGCCGCCGGATGGATGCCTTCTGGCGTCTGCTCGTCCGGGAAGTGCGGCACCGACCCCAGGTTCGGCGCCAGCCGCAGCTCGGCCGCGTACTTCTGCGGGTCTTCCAGTTCCAGGGCCTTGGCCGGGGAGGCCTGCCGGACGTCCACCGGCACCCCGCCCACCTCGGCGGGCAGCATCTCGCCCTCCGACGGGTGCGCCACCTTGTGCCGGACCGTCACCACGACGGACGGCGTGCTGGTCAGCCAGTCGTTCCTGACCTTGTAGCCAGGTCGGACGGACAGCACCCCCGGCTTGTCGAGAGCAGCCATGTTCTGGTCGATGACGGCGCTGACGTCAGACAGGTCCTCAGCCATTCCCCACCCCTTTGCTGTCGGGACTCCCAGGTCCCTCTCTATCCGGTGGCAGAAGTCTCGTCCCTGATTCGGCCGCCGGCACGGAAATATCAGGTTCCGGGAGCTCACCCGCGCCGGGCGGCGATGGCCCGCGGCGGCATAGGGTTGAGGTATGGCTTCGGGAGTCAGCGCGATCTTGCTCGACGCCGGCGGCGTCATGGTCTTTCCCCGGCCCGATCACGTGCGGCCCGGGCTGCACGCGATCGGCCTGGATCCCGACCTGGCCACCCTGGAGCGGGCTCACTACCAGGCCATGGCGGCCCAGGACGCCGAGGCCGAGCCGCCGGTTCCCGGGACCTGGTGGCGTAACTACATGCTGGCCTACGTCGCGGCCTGCGGCGCGTCAGCCGTCCAGGCCGAGCGGCTCGCGACCCAGATGGCCCTGCGTCCCCGGTCAGGCAGCTGGGCCTACGCCGGGATCGGGGTCAAGGACGGCCTGCGGGCCCTGGCCGCCCTCGGCCTGCCGATGGGCGTCGTGTCCAACTCCGACGGCAGCGTGGAAGGCGACCTGCGCCGCGAGGGCATCTGCTACGCGGTCAGCCCGGCCGGGCCGGCCCAGACCGGGACCGAGTCCGCCGCGGGCGTCCCGATGGGCGTCATCGTCGACTCCGCCGTGGTCGGAGTGGCCAAGCCGGACCCGCGGATTTTCAGCTTCGCCCTGGATGCCCTGGGCGTGCCCGCGGACGGCACCGTCCTGCACGTCGGGGACAGCCTGCGCTACGACGTGGCCGGGGCGCTCGCGGCCGGCCTGCAGCCGGTGCACATGGACCCGCACGGGTTCTGCCCGCAGCCGGACGGCCACCGGCACGTCCGCAGCCTGGCCGGCCTCGCCGAACTGGTCAGCTCACGGTAATCAAGGCCGGGCTAACCCCCCGCTCTGCTAGCCCCGGGGGCGGCGACCCCCCCGAACCCCCCCGCCAAAGCAGTAAACTACGGCGTCATGCGCTGGTCCCACATGCACATCCCCACGCTGCGCGACGACCCGGCCGACGCCGGCGCGCCCAGCCACCGCCTGCTGCTCCGCGCGGGCTATATCCGCCAGCTGATGGCCGGGCACTACTCCCTGCTGCCGCTCGGCCAGCGAGTTCGGCTCAAGGTGATCGGGATCATCCGCGAGGAGATGGACCGGATCGGCGCGCAGGAATTCCTGATGCCGGTCATGCACCCGGCTGAGCTGTGGCAGAAGAGCGGCCGCTGGGAGCTGATGGGCGACGAGCTGTTCCGGCTCAAGGACCGCAAGGGCGCGGACTTCGTCCTCGGCATGACGCACGAGGAGATCATCTCCACGCTGGCCACGGAGATGGAGTCCTACCGTGAGCTGCCGCAGCTGTGGTACCAGTTCCAGACCAAGATGCGCGACGAGCCACGGCCCAAGGCCGGCCTGATGCGCACCCGCGAGTTCACCATGAAGGACTCCTACAGCTTCGACCTGGACGCGGCCGGCCTGGACGAGTCCTTCACCAAGCACCGCGACGCCTACGTGCGGATCTTCGAGCGGCTGTCGATCCCCGCCGTACCGGTCGCGGCGTCCAGCGGCGCGATGGGCGGCTCGGCCTCCACCGAGTTCGTCTGCCCCTCGCCGTCCGGCGAGGACCTCATCGTCCGCTGCCCCGAGTGCGGTTACGCCGCGAACATCGAGAAGGCCGCGTCCCAGCTGGCCGCCGTAGATGATGCCGAACGGGCGGGGGAGCTTCCCGCCGCCCCCGAGCCCTTCGCCACCCCCGGCGTCCGCACCATCGAGGATCTCGTCTCGCAGTACCAGGCTCCGGCCGACCGGCAGGTCAAGACCCTGGTCTACTTCCTGGATGACGTGCTCACCCTGGTCCTGATGCGCGGCGACCACGCGCTGAACGAGCAGAAGCTCGCCGACGCCACCGGCGCGGTCGCGATCCGCCCGGCCCAGCCGGAGGAGATCCAGGCCGCGCTCGGTGCCCTGCCCGGCAGCCTGGGCGCGGTCGGCTCGGCGTCGCAGGACCACCCGGTCATCGCGGACGAGGGGCTGCGCGGCCGGCGCGGGATGTTCACCGGCGCCAACATCGACGACACCCACCTGCGCGGCGTGGACGTCGAGCGCGACATCAGCGTGGCCCGGTGGGCCGACCTGCGCGAGGTCGCGGCCGGCGACGCGTGCGTCAACTGCGGGCACGGCCTGGAGATCGAGCGCGGCATCGAGGTCGGGCACATCTTCAAGCTCGGTTACAAGTACTCCGACGCCATGGACATCCGGGTGTCCGGTCCGGACGGCAAGCCGGCCAAGCCGATCATGGGCTGCTACGGCATCGGCGTCGAGCGCGCCATGGCCACCGCCGTCGAGGTCCACCACGACGAAAAGGGCATCATCTGGCCGGTCGCGATCGCCCCGTTCGAGGTCGTGGTGGTGGTCGCCCAGTCCGAGAACGCCGAAGTGGCGGCCGAGGGCGAGCGGGTGTACCAGTCCCTGCTGGACGCGGGCGTCGAGGTCATCGTGGACGACCGCGCGGTCCGGGCCGGCGTCAAGTTCAGCGACGCCGAGCTGACCGGCATCCCGTTCCGGGTTACCGTGGGCAAGCGGGGCCTGGCTTCGGGGACCGCCGAGCTCACCGACCGCGCCGCCGGCACCACCGTCGCGATCCCGCTGGGCGCCGAGCTGGCCAAGCACGTCCGGGAGGCCGTGGCGGGAGCGTGACATGACGCAGACGGTGAAGTGGCTGCCGAGGCCGGAAAAACACGACTACCAGGCGGCCGAGGACTATCTGTCGCTGCTCATGCCGCCCCGGCAGGCCGCCGCCTACCGCAAGAAGCTGGCCGCCGCGCGGGACGACATCAGCCACCGCAAGGCCAAGGACATCCTGCGCGCGAGCCGGCTCGACCTGCTCGGGGAGGACAACAAGCACGTCGCCGCCGACCTGCGCAAGGCGGCGTCGGGGACGGCGCTCTCGCCGATCCTGCTGGTGCGCGGCACCGTGACGCACCCGCTCATCGTCGCCGACGGCTACCACCGCGTCTGCGCCAGCTACTGGATCGACGAGAACACCGACATCCCCTGCATCCTGGTCAACGCCTGAGCTTCCCCGCCTAAGCGCTCTCGGCCTGCGCGTCCCTGGCCCGGCAGCGCAGCGCCCGCAGCACGTCGTCGCGGCCCTCGGTGAGCACCCGGCGCAGCCCGTCCGGCGGGTTCGCGGCGGCGATGTAGTCGTCCGTGGCCCGCACCGTCTCGTCCGAGATCGCGGCCGCGGAGTAGACCCCGCCCGCGAAGTCCTGCGCCATCGCTGAGGACCAGTCCCGCCACACGTCCCCGACCACGGCGAAGTACTGCTCCCGGTACGGCTCGGTCAGCGCCGCCTGGTCCAGGTCGACGAACCCGGACAAGATGGCACGGAACGTGGCCAGCGTCGGCTCGCCCGAGACCATCGTGTCCCAGGCCGCCTGCTTGGCCTCGGCGGTGGGGATGGCCGCGCGGCACGCCTCGGCGTTCCGCTGGCCCGCATCGGTGGCGTCCCGGTCCAGCTCCTTCTCGATCCGTTCCGCCCCGAAGCCGTCGGCGCCCCGGCTGACCAGCCGGGCCAGCAGGGCCCAGCGCAGGTCGGTGTCGACGGCGAGGCCGTCGAGCGTCGCCGAGCCGTCGAGCAGCCCGGCCAGCAGGGCCAGGTCCCCGTCGCTGGTGGCCACCCCGGCGAAGGCCCGGACGTAGGCGAGCTGGACGTCCGAGCCGGCCTCGGCCCCGTCCAGCAGGCCGCGCAGCGTGCCGGCGATCAGGCCCAGCCCGGTCTCCCGCCAGCCGGGGTCGGCCAGCCGGCGGACCGCCAGGCTGGCCTGCCGCAGCAGGGTCTGGACCACGCTGATGTCGGCCACCGAGGAGATGCCCGCCAGGACCAGGCGCACGTAGTCGCGCGCCGCCATCTCGCCGTCCCGGCACATGTCCCAGGCGGCGGACCAGCACAGCGCCGCGGGCAGCGAGTCGCTGATGTCCCCGATCGAGTCCACCAGCGTGCGCAGCGAGTGCTCGTCGAGCCGGATCTTGGCGTAGGTGAGGTCCTCGTCGTTCACCAGCACCAGGTCGGGGCGCTGCTGCCCGGCCAGTTCCGCGATCACGGTGCGCGCCCCGGTCACGTCGGTCTCGATCCGGTGCCGCCGGACGATGCCGTCCGCGGTCCGGTCGTACAGGCCGATCGCGACGCGGTGGGAGCGGAGCGTCGGGTGCGAGGCCGCGGCCTCCTGCTCCACCGCGAACTCGGTGAACCGCCCGTCCGCGTCCACCGTGTAGGACGGCCGCAGCGTGTTCACCCCGGCCTGCTGCAGCCATTCCGCCGACCAGGTGGCCAGGTCACGGCCCGAGGTCTCTTCCAGTGCGGCCAGCAGGTCGGCCAGCGTCGCGTTGCCCCACGCGTGCGCGGCGAAGTACTTCCGCACGCCGTCCAGGAAGTTCTCCCGCCCGACGTAGGCCACCAGCTGCTTGAGCACCGCCGCGCCCTTAGCGTAGGTGATCCCGTCGAAGTTCAGCTCGACCGCGGCGATGTCACCGATGTCGGCCGCGATCGGGTGGGTGGAGGGCAGCTGGTCCTGCCGGTAGGCCCAGGCCTTGTACAGCTGCGCGAACGTGGTCCAGGCTGACGTCCACCGGGTGCCCTCGGCCTGCGCCAGGGTGCCGGCCCAGGTGGCGAACGACTCGTTCAGCCACAGGTCGTCCCACCAGCGCATCGTGACCAGGTCGCCGAACCACATGTGCGCCATCTCGTGCAGGATCGTCTCGGCCCGCGCCTCGTGGGCGAAGTCCGTGACCCGCGACCGGAAGATGTAGCTCTCCAGGAACGTGACGCAGCCCGCGTTCTCCATCGCGCCCTCTTTGAACTCCGGCACGAAGAGCTGGTCGTACTTGCCGAACGGGTACTTGATGCCGAACGAGCCGTGAAAGAAGTCGAACCCCTGCCGTGTCACCTCGAAGAGCTCGTCAGGGTCGAGGTACTCCGCCAGCGACTGGCGGCAGTAGATGCCGAGCGGGATGCCGTCGTGCTCGTCCCTGACCACGTGGTAGGGTCCGGCCGCGACCGCGGTGATGTACGTGGACATGACCGGCGTGGGCGGGAAACTCCAGCGCAGCGCCTCGTCGGGGGCGGCCTGGTCGGGGAGGCTGGAATCCGGCGCCATGTTGGACACGACCTGCCAGTCCGCCGGGGCGGTGACCCCGAGTGCGTAGGTGGCCTTCATGTCCGGCTGGTCGAAGCAGGCGTAGATCCGGTGGGCGTCGAAGGTCTCCAGGTCCGAATACAGGTAGACGTGCTTGTCGGCCGGGTCGGTGAACCGGTGCAGCCCCTCGCCGCTGCGCGAGTAGGCGCAGTCGGCCGTCACCCGGAGCACGTTGCCCGCGGCCAGCCCGGTCAGCGTGATCCGGTCCCCGTCGAACGCGTCCAGGCCGACCGGCGCGTCGTTGAGGATGATCTCGCGGACTCCGGGCGCGGTCAGGTCGACATGAGTGGACGCGCCCGGCTCGGCGCAGCTGAACCTGATCTCGGTGACCGACCTGAACGTCGTCTCGTCACCGCCCCGCGCGGTCAGGTCGAGGTCCACCTCATAGGAGGAAACCGTAACGAGCGCCGAGCGCGCCGCCGCCTCGTCGCGGGTCAGGTTCGATGCCACCGGTATATCGTCCCCTCTGGCGGAATTCGCCGGAAATGCCTGCGGTTAGGACTGCACATGACCTCTCGCGAGCCAACCGCGCAGGAAATGACGCACGTCGACTTCTGGTTCGACCCTATCTGCCCGTGGGCCTGGATCGCCTCCCGCTGGATGCTCGAGGTGCGGCGGGTCCGGCCGGTCGAGGTGAGCTGGCACGTGATGAGCCTGTCGGTGCTCAACGACGGCAAGGACGACCTCCCGGAGCGCTACCGGGAACTGCTGACGGCCGGCTGGGGTCCGGTCCGGGTGCTGATCGCCGCCGGGCAGGCTCACGGCCCGGAGGTACTCCTGCCGCTGTACACCGCGCTGGGTAACCGCTTCCACCACGAGAAGGCGCCGAAGGACCGCGAGACGATCACCGACGCCCTGGCCGAGGCCGGCCTGCCGGCCAGCCTCGCCGACGCGATGGACTCCACGGAGTACGACCAGGCCTTGCGCGCGTCGCACGAAGAAGGTATCAACCGCGTCGGCTACGAGGTCGGCACCCCGGTCATCTCGGTGAACGGGACAGCGGTGTTCGGGCCGGTGATGTCGCCCATCCCGCGCGGCGAGGCGGCCGCCCGGCTCTGGGACGGCGTCCTGCTGCTGTCCGGGACGGACGGCTTCTTCGAGTTGAAGCGGTCTCGCACCCGCGACCCCATCTTCGACTGACCGCCCGCTAAGGCATCCGGCCCTCAGCCGGCCGGCCGGGCGCCCGGCCCCGGCCGCCGGCCGCGGGAAGGCCGGCGGCCAGCCGCCGCCTGCTTCCTGAACTCATCCTTGGCGGCCTCCGCCGCCTCGGCTTCGGTGACATGCTCGTCGCGCGGACGGGACACATCCCGCGCCCGCATCGCGGCGGTGGGCGTCAGCTTCATGGCCGGCACGGCATCATCCTTCCCGTGTCCTGTCGTACCCGCTTAGCGCGCAACGCACCACGTGTCACGGTTGGACAATCTCCGCCGCCCCGGGCACAGTGGGGCGGTGCACTCTGGGGTAACGGGGCGGACCGGGACCAGCCTGTGGCGCCACCGGAACTTCGTGCTGCTGTGGAGCGGTCAGTCGGTCAGCGAGGTCGGCTCCTCGGTCACCGTGCTCGCGCTGCCGCTGACCGCCGTCGTGGTGCTCCGCGCGACCACGCTCCAGGTCGGCCTGCTCACCTCGGCGTCCACCCTCGCGTTCGCGTTCATCGCCCTGCCAGCCGGGGCGCTGGTGGACCGGTGGGCCAAGCGAAGGCTCATGATCTGGTGCGACGTCGCCCGGCTGGTGATCATCGGCTCCGTTCCGCTGGCCGCCGTCCTCGGCGTGCTCACGCTGGGACAGCTCTATGCGGTCGCGGTCACGGCGGGCGTGGCCACCGTCTTCTTCGACGTCGCGTACCAGAGCTACCTGCCCGTCGTCGTGGACCGCGACCACCTGGTCGAGGGCAACGGCAAGCTCGGCGCCACCCAGGCCTTCGCGCAGGTCACCGGCCCCGGCCTCGGCGGCGCCCTGGTCGGCCTGACCGGCGCCGCCCGCGCCCTGGCCGCCGACGCCCTCTCCTACGCCGTCTCCGTCGCCTCCCTCCTCGCCATCAACGCCCCCGGGGAAGCCCCGCCAGTGAAGGCGGCTCGCCCCGGACTACGAAAAGAGATCGCCGAGGGGCTCTCGTTCGTGCTGCGCCACCCCGTCCTGCGCAAGATCGTGGCCTGCACCGGGACCGCGAACCTGTTCGGCGCCATGGGCACCGCGCTCGAGATCGTCTTCCTGATCCGCGTGCTGCGGATCCGGCCCGCCGACACCGGCCTGCTGATCGCCGTGGCCAGCCTGGGTGGGGTGGCCGGCGGCCTGCTGGCCGGCCGGCTGGGGCGCCGGATCGGCTCGGCCCGCATCATCTGGTTCTCGATGCTCGTGATCAGCTTCCCCGAGCTGCTCATCCCGCTGGCCGCGCCTGGCTGGCGCGTCGCCGCCTTCCCGGTGGGGATGGCCTTCTTCGCCTTCGGCGGGGTCGTCTACAACGTGACCCAGGTCAGCTACCGCCAGTCGATCTGCCCGCCCCGGCTGCTGGGCCGGATGAACGCCGCGGTCCGCTGGGTGGTCTGGGGCACGATCCCGCTCGGCGGCGTCCTCGGCGGCGCGCTTGGCACCCTGGTCGGGGTGCGCGTCACGCTGTGGATCGCCTATTCCGGCAGCTGGGCGGCCGGCTGGTGGGTCTTCTTCTCCCCGCTGCGCCGCCAGCGCGACCTGGAGACGCAGCCAGCCCCAGAAGACCGGCCGGCCCTAGAAGACCAGCCGGTCCTAGAAGACCAGCGGGCACCAGGGAGCGGGATCCCAGGCCAGGGCGGCCGAGAGCGCCCGGACGGCCCCCGGCCGCAGTTCGCTGACTAGGTCCGCCCCGGCGAGCGCACCCAGCCTGGTCCCGCCCAGGTAGGCCGCGCCCAGGTCGGTTACGTCCAGCGCCAGGTCGGCCGGCCCGCTGGCCGGCTCGCACGAGGCCGCCAGGCCCGGTCCGGTGTCGCCGTCCCGCGCGGTGGTCAGCCGCCACCGGCCCGCGTTGGCCGGCCGGAGCTCGTCCCGCACCTCGATGACCACGTCGACCGGGCTGGCGTACCGGCGCCCGGCCAGCGCGCGGGGCACGTCGATGAGCCGTACCCACAGGGCGTCTACCATCGCCGGCCGGGTCCGCCTGGGGTCCGCCAGCTGGTACAGCAGCGGATCGTCGACCGGGCGGTCCCGGAGGCGGAACTCGGTGGTCAGGTCCCGGCTGAGCAGGTCGGTCCAGAGCGCCCCGCTGGCGGCGGGATCGGTGGCCATCAGCTCGCGTACGGTCAGCACGTTCTCCGGCAGGAAATCCGACCAGGTATCGCGGGCCGAATACAGCGCGTACCCGCGTGGCCCGTGGTCGTCCTCGGCCAGCACGCAGCGCAGCGGCCCGGAGCCGCCGCGGTGCTCCGGCGGGTCGTAGGTCAGCCGCCGCCACCACGCGTCGCTGCGGGCGAAGAACCCGGCCCGGGACGGCAGCACCGCGTCGTAGACCTTGGCCAGCTCGGGCAGCACGGCCTGCGGCTCGGCCAGCCGGAGCCGGACGCCACTGCGTTCTGGGCTTGCGGCGGCCGCCGCGGCCCGGGTTAGCGCGCCCTCGCCGCGCTTCAGCGTGAAGTTGAGGCTCCAGCTGGCCCGGCCGTAGCCGTACCGGCCGTAGATCACCGATTCCGACGCCCACAGGATCGCCAGCGGCTCGCCCCGCTCGCCGACGTCCGCCAGCTGCCGGCGCATCAGGCTGTTCAGCACGCCGCGCCGCCGGTGCGTAGGCATGACCGCCACGAAGGTCACCCCGGCGGCCGGGAGCACGTCGCCGCCCGGCACGCTCAGCTGGAAGCTGTGGCACATCGTCACGCCGACTGGAGCCGGGCCGTCGAAGGCCGCCAGCGAGCGGTCGAACTCGAAACGCTCCAGGATCAGGCGCCGGTCGCTGTCGGACATGGGCGAGCCGTGGAAGGCGTGCTCGTCGACGGCCACGAAGGCGTCGAACTCGCTTTCCTCGATCGGCCTGATCGGATACGGATTACCGGGGCGATTGCTGGCAGACTCGGTGAAAGGCATGTATGTCTTAGTACCTCTGCCCGCCCCGTCGGCGCGACTGATTTAGCCCGCCCCGGCCCGGATGGAATACAGTGCCCGCATCATGGTTAGCGCGCCGCCCCGGAGGGCACCCCGGCCCTGGCGACGGCGCGCGCCGCGGTTCGTGCGGAACCTGCGCAGGCAGCTGACCAGGCAATTCATTACCAGGAACCGCCGGGTGGCGTTCACCCTCTCGGTCCTGACGATCGCCATCGCGGTGGCCTCGGTCCACATCTCAGCCTGGTGGTTCTCACCCGGCGTCATCATCTTGCCGATCCTGGTGGGCGGCCTGCTGCTGTGGCCGCGGGCGCTGCGCATCTACTTCGGGTTCGCTGCGGCCGCGCTGATCTACGACGTGGTCGACGGCAAGGCCGGCGCCGGCATCGTCGCCACCATCGTGCTGACCGCCGCCTTCGCTGACGTGCTGGCCCGGACCAGGGAAAAGCTCGGCGTCCAGGGCCTGCGCGGCGACCGGATGCTGCTCGAGCTCCGGGACCGCATCCGGGCCCAGGGCAAGCTCCCCTCACTCGGTGAGGGCTGGGGATCCTCCCTGGTGCTCAAGCCGGCCGGCGGCTCCTCGTTCGGCGGCGACTTCCTCGTGTCGTACAGCGACGGCAAGATCCTCGAGGTCGCGCTGGTCGACGTCTCCGGGAAGGGCATCGACGCCGGGACCCGGGCGCTGCTGCTCTCCGGCGCGTTCGGCGGCCTGCTCGGCTCGGTGCCCCGGGACGAGTTCCTCCCCGCCTGCAACGCCTACCTGCGCCGGGGCGCGGCCAACGAGGGCTTCGTGACCGCCGTGCACGTGTCCCTCGACCTGGCCACCGGGGAGTACGTGGTGGCCTCGGCCGGCCACCCGCCCGCGGTGCACTACGACGGGGCGTCGGGCCGCTGGCGGCTCACCCGGGCCCGCGGCATCGTCCTCGGCGTGGTCCCCGACCTGCATGGCGCGGCCGCCCAGTCCGAGCACGGCGTGCTGCAGCGCGGCGACGCCCTCATGCTCTACACCGACGGCCTGGTCGAAGCGCCCGGCCGGGACATCGACGTCGGCACCGACCGCCTGCTCGGCGAAGCCGAGCGCCTGCTGTCCGCCGGCTTCCGCGAAGGCGCCCCCGCCCTGGTCACCGCCATGCAACGCGAAATCGGCAGCTCCGACGACTGCGCTCTAGTCCTCCTCTGGCGCACCTGACCCACTCGCCCCAGCGCACCCGGCCCCCCTCGCTCGCTCACCGATGTCGGTGTGCCCCCGGCTACCTTCTTACGTAGCCTGTGCGCCACCGACTTCCCGGGGCCGATCCTCACCTCTCGCCGCCGTAGCACCAACCTCACCAGCCCCCGCCGGGCGACCCGGCCGCAGCCCCCGCCGGGCGACCCGGCGGCCGTCGAGCTTTCCCGGCCGCCGGATCCCAAACCGGCTAATCAATGCCATTACCGGGCGCCCGGCTCCTTTACTGACGCTCACGTCAGGTATTTTCGATATCATAACGATGTTGGCCGGACAAAGTATTTTTCATCCGTGTAACCTGCGCGAACATCACTGTAACCGAAGCGTGTGGTGACCGGCGCGTAGCGCAGCGAGGCGACCAGCGTCAAGTTAACAACCAACCTCACATTGGCCGACGTCCACGTCACCTGACGCACGCGTCATTGTTTGCAATTGTTTGTGCATTCCCGGGAAAATGGCTCCGTGACTGGGGGCAGCCGAACTACGAGCCGTACCGGACGGAGGAGCGTGCGAGAGCGCGTCCGCCCGTCGGTGACACGTGCCGAAGACGTGGTGGCCAACGCGTCCGGGGAGAATTTCCCGGTCGCGCTGCGCATGCTGCCCGCCCGGCACCGCCGGCACCTGACCAACCTGTACTTCTTCGCCCGCCTGACCGACGATCTCGGCGACGAGGTCAGGGGGGAATGGGGGGACGTGGCGGAACTGCGCCTGCGCCTCCTGGACGAGCTCGCCGCCGACGTCGACCGCATCTATTCCGGCAAGACGCCGCAGTCACCGGTCATGCAGGCGATGGGCCAAACGGTCCGCGAGTGCGACGTCCCGTCCAAGCCGCTCCTCGACCTGATCCAGGCCAACCGGCAGGACCAGCTCGTCACCCGCTACCGCACGTACCACGAGCTCGAGCAGTACTGCGAGCTCTCCGCCAACCCGGTCGGCCAGATCGTGCTGCACATTTTCGGCGTTGCCACGCCAAGGCGCATCGCGTTCTCAGATAACATCTGCACGGCCCTCCAGCTGGCCGAACACTGGCAGGACGTGGCCGAGGACCTAGCCGCGGGGCGGATTTACCTGCCGGGTGAGGACCTGGAGCGGTTCGGCGTCACCGAGGCGGACCTGGCCGCGCCCAGCCTGGCCGCATCGGGCGCGGGCCGGAACGTCAGGCAGCTGATGGTCTTCGAGACGGACCGGGCCGAACGGCTGCTCGACTCGGGTGGGCCGCTGGTCCACACGCTGCACGGGGCGGCCCGGCTGGCGGTCGCGGGCTACCTGGCCGGCGGCCGGGCGGCGCTGGCCGCGATCCGGGCGCAGGACTACGACGTGCTGCGGGGCACCCCGCGGCCGCGCAAGCCGAGGCTGGCAAAAGAGCTGGCCAAGGCGTATGTGACAGGAAGGTAAGCGTGGACCTGACCGAGGCGTACCGCGAGTGCGAGCGGATCACCTGGACGCAGGCGAGGAACTTCGCCTACGGCATCAGGCTGCTGCCGCCTGCCAAGCGGCGCGGGCTCGCCGTCATCTACGCGTTCGCCCGGCGCATCGACGACATCGGCGACGGCACCCTGCCCGGCCAGGACAGGGACATGCCCGCCGAGGAGAAGATCGCCGCCCTCGAGGAAGCCCGCCAGGCCGTCCTCAACGTCGGCGAGACCAGCCAGGACCAAAGCGACCCGGTCCTGCTCGCCCTCGCCGACACCGCGCGTCACTTCCCGGTGCCGCTCCCGGCCTTCGGCGAGCTCATCGACGGCTGCGTCGCCGATGTCCGGGGCACCCACTACGAGACGTTCGAGGACCTGCACCACTACTGCCGCTGCGTGGCCGGCTCGATCGGCCGGCTGTCCCTGGGCATCTTCGGCACCCGAGGTGACCAGGAAAAGGCATCCGAACTGGCTGACGGGCTCGGCGTGGCCCTGCAGCTGACCAACATCCTGCGCGACATCCGCGAGGATCACGCCAACGGGCGGGTCTACCTGCCCGCCGAGGATCTGGCCAAGTTCGACGTGGACCTGGCCAGTACGAGCACATCGCAGTTCACCAGTCTGGTCGAGTTCGAGGCGGCACG
>Ga0136846_1237654_pt1 | contig 22892 bp, 19 predicted proteins | sample HopSoiMetagenom2_FD_96841 | JGI IMG/M metagenome (GOLD analysis project Ga0136846, IMG submission 96841) | Grasslands soil microbial communities from Hopland, California, USA - 2 Assembly 2016 (version 4) | ecosystem: Environmental > Terrestrial > Soil > Grasslands | place: USA: Hopland... | reverse complement strand
GCAGCACGCGGTTGGCGATGCCCATTGCCAGGGCTTCCGCGGCGCCGAACTGCCGCGCGCTGAAGAAGATGTCCTTGGTGTGCGCCGGCCCGATGGTGTCGATGAAACGCTTGAGCCCCGCGTAGCCGTACCCGAGGCCCAGCTTGGCCGCGGGCAATCCGAAACGCGAGCCCTCGGAACAGAAGCGCAGATCGCAGCAGACGGCGAGGTTGAGCCCGCCGCCGATGCAGTAGCCCTGGATCATCGCGACGGTGGGTTTGGGGAAGGCGGCCAGGCCCGAGTAGACCTTTTCGGTCATGGCGTTGTAGCGCTCCACCGCGTCGCGGGTGGCGCGCTCGTCCTCGAACTTTGAGATGTCCGCCCCCGAGACGAAGGATTTTCCGCCCGCGCCGGTGAGGACCACCACGCGGATCTCGTCGTCCTTGGCGAAGTCGTCGAGGATCTTCGCCGCCGATTGCCACATCTCCAGCGAGACGGCGTTGTGGCGCTCCGGGTTGTTGAAGATCATCGTGCCCACGCGGCCGTCCTTGCGGGCGAGCATCTTGTCGCTTGGGTCCATCGCGTCTCCCTCAGATCACCTTGTCCCGGCGCAGCCGATCGATCTCCGCGTCGGTGAAACCGAACTCGTGCAGCACTTCGCCGGTATGCTCTCCGCGGAGAGGTGGCGCGGACACCATGCGGCTGGGCGTGCGGCCCAGCGTGACGGGCTGCCCGACCACGCGGAGCGTGCCCAAAGGCGTCGCCAGCTCGCGCACCATTCCCAGGTGCGTGACTTGTGGATCCGCGAAGACCTGATCGATGGAATGGATGGGTCCGCTGGGGACGCCGGCCTGGTTGAGGAGGTCCACCCACTCGGAGCTGGTGCGGTGCGCGAGGCGCGTCTCCAAATCGGCATTGAGCGCGTCGCGATTCTCCAGCCGCGCGGCGGCGGTGGCGTACTCGGGCCGGTCCATCAGCGCTTCCGCTCCGATGGCGCGACAGAGGCGCTCCCACATGGCGCCCCCGACGGCGGCGATGTTGATGTGCCCGTCGCGGGTCTTGAAGACGCCGGTGGGAATGCTGGTTGGATGGTTGTTGCCCGCCTGCCGCGGCACCTCGCCCGCGTTGAGCCAGCGCGAGGCCTGGAAGTCGAGCATGAAGATCTGCGACTCGAGCAGCGAGGTGGTCACTTCCTGGCCCTCGCCCGACTGCTCGCGCTCGAGCAGCGCGACCAGGATGCCCAGCGCGCAAAAGAGCCCCGCGGTGAGGTCGGCGATGGGGATGCCGACGCGCATGGGTCCGCGGCCGGGCTCGCCGGTGATCGACATGAGCCCGCCCAGGCCCTGCGCGATCTGATCGACGCCCGGCCGATCGCGGTACGGCCCGTCCTGCCCGAAGCCGGAGATGCTGGCGTAGACGAGCCGCGGATTGATCTTGCTCAGCGTCGGGTAGTCGATGCCGAGCCGCGTCTTCACGTCCGGCCGGAAGTTCTCCACCACCACGTCTGCCTTCGCGGCCAGGCGGAGGAACACCTCGCGCCCGGAGCGCGACTTGAGATCCAGCGTGATGCCGCGCTTGTTCCGGTGCAGGTTCTGGAAGTCCGGCCCTTCGCGCGGTCCGCCCGGCGGATCGCCCGCCTCGAGATGCTCGGGCACCTCCACCTTGATCACGTTGGCGCCCCAGTCGGCCAGCTGGCGAACGGCCGTGGGCCCGGCCCGGACGCGGCTGAGATCGAGGACGGTGAAACGCGCGAGCGCCTGGGACGCCTGCGGCGAGGCCATGCACACAACTGGCATCAATCGTTGCGGACGGTCAACAGCAGCACCGCCACGTAGGGCACCTCGATATAACCTCCCCGGCGGTCGATGGCAGAGGCGATGGCGGCATGGAGGGGCTCGCGGAAGCGCGGGTCCAGCAGCGCGTGGTCGGAGTGTGTGTCCAGCAGATCGAGGTATCGCCGCGTGGTGTAGCTCTCGGTCCAGGGGAACGAGGCGGTGTGGACGGCGCCGAACAGGCCGCTCTGGCCGATCTCGGCGATGGTCTCGCTTCGGCGCGGCTCGATGGAGTCGCGCGTTGCCGTCCAGGTCACGCCCGGGAACCAGCGCGCATAGGCCGCTTCCAGCTCTGCGCCCAGCCCTGGCTCGAGCCCTACCGTCTCGTTGCGGATCAGCGCCAGAGCTCCGCGTGGACGAAGGGCCGCGGCGGCCTTCACGTAGCGGACGGCGGGGTCCACCCAATGGAATGCCTGCGCGGAGAGCACGAGATCGTAAGCGGGATCGCCGCCGCGCCAGTGCTCGAAGGCGCTCTCCTCGATGGAGACGGTCCGGAAGGCGGCCGCCTTCCGGCGCAGGATCGCGGCCATGCGGGGAAGTGGCTCGAGCGCCAGGACGGAGAACCCGCGCCGCGCGAACGCCAGCGTCGCCTTGCCGGTGCCGGCGCCGATCTCGAGAATCCGCCCCACCGGCGGGATGCCGCTCCAGGACACCACCTCATCGAGGAGCGCCTCCGGGTACGAGGGGCGGGCGGCGTCGTAGAGCTCGGCGGTCTGATCGAAGGAGGTCCGGAGGGTGTCCTCGATCTGAGGCATTGGGGGGGATGTTAGTCCCGCCCGCAGGGGGTAGCCACCCCTCGGCGGCTCCCCTTGTTGCTGCGGTGATCACTGATCACGTCGTCGCGGGAGTTCATCCCGCCTGAATCAGCGATGCGGAACGGCAGTTACAGCAGCCCCGGCTTCCCCGCCCGCCACCGCGCCAGGTCCGTCGCCAGCAGCGCCACGTGCTCGCGCTCCTCCGCAGCCAGCTCCTTGTAGATCTGCGCTTCTGGCGATCCCGGAGGGCACTCCTTTTCGTGCCGGGCGAAGAATTCCTCGGCCTTCTCCTCGAAGGCGATGGCGATGCGGAAGAGGTTGTCCGCCTCCTCCGGGCGGTTGGGAACGCCGGCGTACAGCGCCGCGCGATCGAGGTGCAGGTCGCCTGGCGCGGGCGGCTCCACGTGATATCGGGCCGCCAGCGTCTCCATGTGCTCCCGCTCCATGACGACGAAGCGCGAGAAGAGCTCGCGCAGGGACGGGTCCCGCGCCTCCCGCGCGGCGCGGTGGTAGAAGGCCATGCCGCCCAGCTCGATCTCGAAGGCGGTGCGGATGGCTTCCAGCGAGGCGGTGCCCTCGGGCCGGCGTTCATCCACCGAGCGCAGCGTGCCGCCACACGAAGGACACATGCCGTAGGGAAAGGCGAACCCTTCGCTCACCTTGCCGCAATCGTCGCAGCGCCAGGCGAGGCGCGCGCCCGCGCAGCAGACGTAGGACTCGTCGCCTTCGATGGGGCGGTGGCACTTCGGACAGACCAGCCCGGTGAACTCGTCGGTGGCGGGGAGCATGGCCACCTCCTCTGACTCGGAGAGGGGCTCGGGCGGAACGAAGGCGTCGGCCTGCTCCTGAGTCACCGGCCACTGCTTGCCGGACTTGAGGTATGCGGCGATCGAGCGCGCGGCGCGCCGGCCTGCGCCCATGGCGAGGATCACCGTGGCGCCGCCGGTGACGATGTCGCCGCCGGCGAAGACGCCGGGCAGCGAGGTGGCCTGCGTGCCGCCGTCGTTGGCGACGATGTTGCCGCGCTTGTCCAGCGCGAGCCCGGGCGTGGACCGCGAGAGGATGGGGTTGGCCTTGGTCCCCAGCGCGTAGATGACGGTGTCGCAGGCCAGATCCTTGAAGCGGCCCGTCGCCGCCGGCTTGCGCCGGCCCTTCTCGTCGGGCTCGCCGAGCTGCATCTCCTCCACCCGGATGCCGCTGACGTTGCCCCCGCCTTCGACGTGGATCTCCACCGGCGCGTGGAGGAAGAAGAACTCGATGCCTTCCTCCCTCGCATGGCGCAGCTCTTCCACCCGCGCGGGCGCCTCGGCCTCGCTGCGGCGGTACACGCAGCGCACCGTGGGCGCGCCCAGGCGCTTGGCCACCCGAAGGCAGTCCATGGCGGTGTTGCCCGCGCCGATCACCACCACGCTCTTGCCGACGTTGACCGGTGTGTCGCGCAGCGGGAACTGGTCGCCACCCATGAGGTTGACCCGGGTGAGGAACTCGTTCGCGGAATAGACCTGCCCCGCGAACTCGCCGGGGATGCCCAGGAACGCCGGCGAGCCGGCGCCCACGCCCACGAAGGCGGCGTCGAACCTCTTTTCTTCGAGAAGCTGGCGGATGGTGAAGGTCTTGCCGATCACCTTGTTGGTCTCGATGCGAACGCCAAGGTCGACGAGGCGCCTCACCTCGCGGTCGATGATGTCCCGCGGCAGGCGGAAGGAGGGGATGCCGTAGCGGAGCACGCCGCCCGCCACGTGCAGCGCCTCGAAGACCGTGACGTCGCAGCCGTAGCGCACCAGGTCGGCGGCGGCCGCGAGCCCCGACGGTCCCGATCCACAGATGGCCACTCGCCCCAGCTTCTCTTGTGGCCGGAAGCGGGGCGGAGTCACCGGCGCCGGCCGCGCGTTGTCGCCGACGAAGCGCTCCAGCCTGCCGATGGCCACCGGCTCCAGCTTCTTGGCCACGATGCACTGCGCCTCGCACTGCGTCTCCTGGGGACAGACGCGGCCGCAGATGGAGGGGAAGATGCTGGCCTCGTGGATGGTGGCCAGCGCGCCCTCGAGGTCGCGCACGATCAGGTGCCGGATGAAACGCGGGATGTCGATGGCCACCGGACATCCGGCGATGCAGGTGGGCCTTGCGCACTGGATGCAGCGCTCCGCCTCTTGCAGCGCGTCCTGCAGCGCGTAGCCGAGGTTGACCTCCTTGAAGTTGGCGGCGCGCTCCTTCGCGTCGCGCTCGGGCATGCGCGTCTGCTTGGGCTGCAGCTCCTTGAGCTTCTTGTAGTTGCGCTTCTGCTCGTCGAACAGTTGCGTCTCCAGCTTGCAGACGTGCGCGTAGTCGTCATTGGCGGCGCGCTCCAGCACCTTGAAGCGGCCCTGCCGCGCGACCAGCTCCTTGAAGTCCACCTGGTGGCCGTCGAAGTCGGGTCCGTCCACGCAGGCGAACTTCACCTGTCCGCCGACCGTCGCGCGGCACGACCCGCACATGCCGGTGCCGTCCACCATGATGGTGTTGAGGGAAACCATGGTCTTCACGCCGTGCGGCCGGGTGGTCTCGGCGCAGGCCTGCATCATCGGCAAGGGACCGATGGCCACCACCAGGTCGGGGCAATCGGCGACCAGCACGTCCTCGAGCGCGGCGGTGACGAAGCCTTGGCGGCCGTACGAGCCGTCGTCGGTGCAGACGATCAGCTCGTCGCAGTGCTTGCGGAACTGCTCCTCCCAGAAGACCAGCTCCTTGCCGCGGAAGCCGATGATGCCAGTGACGCGGTTGCCGGCTTCCTTGAAGGCGCGGAGCTGCGGGTAGATGGGCGCCACGCCGAGCCCGCCGCCCAGCAGCACCACGTGGCCGACGCGCTCCACGTGCTGCGGCTGGCCGAGGGGGCCCACGAAGTCGAGGAAGGAGTTGCCCTGGCGGTACTCGTCGCGCATCTCGCGCGTGCTCTTGCCGAGCGCCTGGATCACCATGGTGATGGTGCCGCGCTCCGCGTCCATGTCGGCGACGGTGAGCGGGATCCGCTCCGCCTTGTCGTGCAGCCGGACCATGACGAAATGGCCGGCCCGCGCGGCCCGAGCCACGTCGGGCGCCTGCACCTCCCAGAGGAAGGTGGTGTCCGAGAAGGACTCGCGGCGGACGATCTCGTACATCGCAGTGCCTCCGTGGAAAGGGTCCCGGAGGTTCTGCAAGAGGCGGGCGCGAGAGGTTCCAGAGGAGGTGCGAGCGCGACCGCGCACGGTTTGCGCGCAGCGTCGGCCTCGGAGGCGCAATTCCTGCGTCCGGCCATTCGCGCTTTTCGAGAGATCCCGGCATCTTCCTGCCCGGGAGCGAGAAAAGGGCGGCAAGCTGTCGATCCGGGCAGGTCCTCGTTCGACTTCACGACAAGGAGGACACACCGATGCAATACCTGCTGCTCATCTACGAGAACGAGAAGCGCTTCGCAAAGGGCTACGATCCCGCCGAGCTGAAGGAATACCGCGGGCTCGGCCAGGAGTACGCGAGCATCATCAAGGGCGGTGCCGCACTCAAGCCCACCAACTCGGCCACCACCGTGCGACTGCGTGAGGGCAAGCGCCTCACCACCGACGGGCCCTTCGCCGAGACCAAGGAGCAGCTGGGCGGCTTCTACCTGGTGGAGGCGCGCGACATCGACGAGGCCATCGCCATGGCGGGGAAGATTCCGGCGGCCCGCTATGGCTGCATCGAGTTGCGGCCGATCATGACCTTCGAGTGAGCGAGCTCGATCGCCTGTGCCGCGCGGAGTGGGGGCGCCTGCTCTCCGCGCTGATCCGCGCCGTCGGCGACTTCGACGTCGCCGAGGAGGCGCTGCAGGAGGCGTTTGCCGCGGCGGCTGCAAGCTGGACGGCAGGTCCGCCGCGGAATGCCCGCGGCTGGCTGTACGGAACCGCGCGGCACAAGGCGATCGATCGCATCCGGCGGCGCGAGCGGTTCGCCGGCAAGCAGGAGGCGTTGGCGGCGCTGGCGGACGGGAAAGCGCGCTCCGGCGAGGAGGAGGACGTGCCCGACGAGCGGCTCCGGCTGATCTTCACCTGCTGCCATCCCGCGCTGCCCGCGGAGGCGCAGGTGCCGCTCACGCTGCGCGCGCTGTGCGGGCTCACCACCGAGGAAATCGCACGCGCGTTCCTGGTGCCGGTGCCCACCATGGCGCAGCGGCTGGTGCGGGCCAAGGCGAAGATCCGCGCGGCGGGGATTCCGTATCGCGTGCCGGAGCTGGAGGAGCTTCCGGAGCGGCTGGATCTGGTGATGGCCGTGATCTACCTGGTCTTCAACGAGGGCTATTCGGCTGCTCTCGGCGAGGCGCTGATCCGCGGTGAGCTGTGCGCCGAGGCCATTCGCCTGGCGCGGCTGCTGCGGGGGCTGCTGCCGGCACCGTCCGCGGAGCTGGACGGGTTGCTCGCGCTGATGCTCCTCCAGGATTCGCGGCAGGCGGCGCGGACAGGCGCCGGTGGCGAGATGGTACTGCTCCCGGACCAGGACCGATCGCTTTGGGACCGAGAGCAGATCGAGCAGGGGCGCGAGCTGGTGGAGGAGGCGCTCCGCAGCGGGCGCGCGGGAGCTTATGCGCTGGAGGCGGCCATCGCGGCGGTGCACTCGGAGGCGGAGCAGGCGAAGGAGACGGACTGGCGGCAGATCGTCGGGCTCTATGAGCGTCTGTACGCGCTGCACCCATCGCCGGTGGTGTCCCTGAACCATGCGGTGGCTGTGGCGATGGCGGACGGTCCGGAGGCAGGGTTGCCGCTGGTGGAAGCGCTCGCCGAATCGCTTGCGGCGTATCACCTCTGGCATGCGGCGCGCGCGGATCTGCTGCGGCGCATGGGGAGACGCGCAGAGGCTGCCGCCGCATACCGGCAGGCGCTAGGGCTGGCGCACAACGAGACGGAGCGGCGGTTTCTGGAGGGCAGGCTGGCTGGCGTGGAGACGGAGTGAGTTGATGCTCCCCGCAATTGAGGGGTTGTAGGGTCAATTCCCGATCGAGAACAGGACGGCGTTGCTGATTGCGTACACCGCCCCGTCGGCGCCGACCACCGTAGGCGTGTACGCCTGGCCCAGGCCGCTGGTCAGCGAGAGGCGCTGCGTGAAGGTATTGCTGGTCAAATCCCAGCGATAGAGGTTGCCATCCTCGTTGCCGACCAGGATTGACTTCGTCGCCGGATCGACCGCGGCCGTATTGATGCAGAACTCCCGCGACGCCCCGATGACGAGCACTTCCTTCATCACTCGAGCCGTCGAGATGTCGTCGGGCTGGCTGTCGTGCGGATCGAGGACGGCCATGCGGTTCAGGCCGCCGGCATAATTGTTGTACTTGGTCGTCACCAGATACTTCGACGGACCGGCATACGAAGGCACCATCGAGGCCGGCACGATGGATGCGGTGTCGTCCCACCCGAACCCTCCGGGGGGGAACGACGCCGACAGATCGGGGCTGAAGTGCAGGAGCCAGCCACGGTCACCGTGCGCGCCGGGCGCGGATTCGATGACGCCGTAGTACACGTCGCCGTCCGGGCCGACGGTAGGCGAGGAGCTCGCGTTGTCGTCCACGGTCGCCGGGGCGCCAGTGACCGGATCGACGAGCAGCACCCTGGCCTTGACCGCCAGCGTCGCGCTGTCGAGCGCTATGAGATAGGCGTTGGCATGATCGCGGGAATCGACCACCACGTACAGCGTGCTGCCGTCGGGCGACAGAGCGGGCGCGCTGTTCATCGCCGCCTGCGTGATGGTCGCGTCGTTGGAGATGGTGGAGGCGGTGACCCACGTGCCGGCGCCGGCTGCGCTGACGCGCGCGATGCCGCCTCCGGGCAGCGTGGAAGCGCCGCTCAAGAGGAAGCCGAAGTACGCGTTACCGGCGCCGTCGACGGTGACGGGCGTGTCGGCGAAGACGGTGGGATCATTGATCGAGCCGTAGAAGCGATACGACAGCCGCGTCGGATGCGCGGTGTCGACGCCGTCCCAGACGTCGAGCAGGCCGCCCGCGTCCACGGCGTACAGCTTGTTCGACGCGTCGATGGTGAAGGAGTACGGCGGCAACCAGTCGTGCGGTGGCTCGACATAGGCGCTCGAGTCCGTCCAGAGCAATCCGCCGTTGGTGCCCGAACGCGCCTCGATCCGGAATCGCCCGCCCGCGTCCTGCTTCACCGGAAAAACGACGGTGTTGTTCGAAGTGATCGCGGGCGAGCCGTAGTGCACGAGCAACTCGCCGTCGGTGTACTGCGGATCGAGATCGACAGGCGCGAGCCAGCGGATCCGGGTGAATTGCTGCGTCGCGATGGCGCTGTTCGCGACGTGCTGCGCGCCGTTGCCGAAGCCGAGCCACGCCGGCCCGCTCACGCCCGGCGCCGGCGGCACGGCGGGCGCCGACGGGATGTCGTTCCCGCACGCCGCGATCAGCGAAGCGAGGAGAAGCAGTCGTTTCAGAGTCGCTCCCTCCGAGGTCACAACCTTCCCGCTTCGACGATCCCGCGCGCGGGAAATTCCAACTGTAGGCGATGCGAACCGCCTGATCCTTCGACTGCACGTCAGTGGCCGCACGCCGTGCTAGTTTCCGCCCCCATGCCCCGACGCCTCTGTCTAGCCATCGTCGTCCTCGGTTGCACCCATACACAATCCCAGCCCGCCCAGCCGAAGGACTTCGCCGCCTTCGCCGACGCGTACTTCGCCGCCTCCTTCGCCCGCTCCCCGACGCGCGCCACCCGCGTGGGAATCCACGACTACGACGGCAAGCTCGACGACCTTTCCCGCGCCGGCGTCGACGCGCGCATCGCGGCCCTCAAGGACCAGCAGACCCAGCTCGAAGCCATCCGCCGCGGCCAGCTCTCCTTCGACGACGACATCGACGCGCAGCTGATCGACGCCCAGATCCGCGGCGCGCTGCTCGAGCTCACCGAGCTGCGCAGCTGGGAGAACAATCCCATGGGCTACGTCCGCCTGCCCGGCGGCGCCATCGACGGCCTGATGAAGCGCGACTTCGCGCCGGCGCCGGAGCGGCTCCGATCGGTGATCGCGCGGCTGCAGCAAGTGCCGCGCGTGTACGCGGTTGCGAAGGAGAACCTCAAGGACCCGCCCAAGGAGTTCACCGATCTGGCCATCCGCATGTCGCGCGGTTCAGTGGGTTTCTTCGAGAAGGCGGTGGCCAGCTGGGCGAAACAGGCCGCGGCTGGAGACGCAGGGCTGCTCCAGCAATTCGAGGCCGCCGACGCCCAGGCCTCGGCCGCTGCCCGCGACTTCACCAACTGGCTGCAGACGGACCTCTCGCCGCGATCTCATGGTCGGTACGCCATCGGCGCCGCCCACTTCCTCGCCAAGCTGAAGTACGACGACATGGTGGAGCTACCCTTGCCGGAGTTGCTGGCCAAGGGCGAGGCGCAATTGGCCAAGGACCACGCCGCCTTCGTGGAGACGGCGCAAAAGATCGACGCCAGCAAGACTCCCGCGCAGGTGATGGCGCAGCTCTCGGACACGCACCCGGCCGCCGACGATCTCATCCCTTCCGTCGCGCGATCGGTGGAGGCGGCGCGGCAGTTCATCGTCGACAAGGACCTGGTCACCGTTCCTTCCCAGGTGCGCGTGCAGGTGGAGCCCACTCCGCCCTACGCCCGGGCCGGAACCTTCGCCTCGATGGACACGCCGGGGCCCTTCGAGACCAGGGCCGCCGAAGCCTTCTATTACGTCACGCCGGTGGAGGCGGACTGGGACGACAAGCACCGGGAAGAGCATCTGCGGCTCTACAACCCGTGGGTGGTCGGGATGATCAACGTGCACGAGGCGTATCCGGGCCACTATCTGGAGTTCCTCTACGCGCCGCGGTTTCCCACCAAGACGCGCAAGCTGACCCACGCCAGCACCAACAGCGAAGGCTGGGCCCACTACTCCGAGGAGATGGCGGTGGACCACGGCTTCGGCAACGGCGATCCCAGGATGCGGCTGGCCCAGCTCTCCGAGGCGCTGCTGCGCGACTGCCGCTACGTGGTGGGCGTGCAGCTGCACACCGCCGGCTGGACGGTGGAGCAGGGCGCGAAGCTCTTCCACGAGCAGTGCTTCCAGGAGCAGGCCAACGCCTATGAGGAGGCGCGGCGCGGGGCGTACAACCCGACGTACCTCTACTACACGCTGGGCAAGCTGCAGATCCAGGAGCTGGCGAGCGAGTACATGGAGAAGAAGCACGCCACGCTCAAGCAGTTCCACGACGCCTTCGTCTCGCAGGGCGCGCTCCCGGTGCCGATGGTGCGCCGGATCCTGCTCAGGTGAGAGAGCCTATACTGCGCCGCCCATGACTTCCCAGACCGAGCGGAGGATGCGCCGGATCTTCCGCAACGACCTGTGGCTCACCCTCACCCCCACGCTGGTGGTGATCGCCGCCGCCTTCGCGGTCACCATGCTCTTCGTCAAGCCGGCGCCTCCCAAGCACTTGACCATCGCCATCGCCGAGGACGAGGGCGGCTCGCGCTTCTACGCGCGGAAGTACCAGGAGATCCTCAAGCGCAACGGCATCGTCCTCGACATCCGCCAGACCACCGGCTCTCCCGCCAGCATCAAGCTGCTCTCCGACAGCCATTCCGGCGTGGACGTGGCCATCGTCCAGAGCGGTGTCTCCGCTGCAGAGCAGGCGCCGGGCGTGGTCTCGCTGGGCAGCGTGGCCTACGTGCCGCTCTGGATCTTCTACCGCGGCGATCCGACCGACGATCTCCGCGATCTGAAGGGGCGCCGCATCGCCGTGGGCGGTCCTGAGAGCGGCACCCGCGCTCTGGCCACCAAGATCCTGGCGGCGTCCGGCGTGGACAAGCCGCCCACGCAGCTCCTGCCCATCGAGCGCGAGGCGGCGGCCGAGCAGCTGAAGAAGGGGAACATCGACGTCGTTTTTCTCGTCGCGCCGGCAGAGTCGCCGTCGACCAGGAGGTTGGCCGCGACGCCCGGCATCCGCCTGTTCAGCTTCACGCGCGCCGAGGCCTACGTCCGCATCTTCCCGTCGCTCGCCAAGCTGACGCTGCCCCGCGGCGTCTTCGATCTCGCCGCCGACATTCCCGATAGCGACGAAGTGCTCCTCTCGCCCACCGCCAACCTGCTCGCCCAGGAGCGCCTGCACCCGGCGCTGGCATATCTGTTGTTGCGCGCGGCCACCGAAGTGCACGCCTCCGCCGGCCTGCTCGACAAGTCGGGCGAGTTCCCCGCACCGCTCGAGACGGGCTTTCCCACCAGCGCGGAAGCCCGGCGCTACTACCAGGCGGGAGTTCCTTTCCTGCAACGTTACCTGCCGTTCTGGGCAGCCAACCTGGTCGATCGGCTCTGGGTGATGCTCCTGCCCCTCATCGCCATCGTGGTTCCGCTCAGCCGCATCCTGCCGGCGGCGTATCGCTGGCGCATCCGCTCGCGCGTCTTCCGCTGGTACGCGCGGCTCAAGGAGATCGAGCTGCAGCTCGAGCAGGACGGCGGGCGGGAGAATCTCACCGAGATGCTCCGCCGCCTGGACGAGACGGAGCGAGCGGTCAACGGCATCCGCACCCCGCTGGCCTATGCGGACAACCTCTACTTCTTCCGCGAGCACGTCGATGTGGTGCGCCGCCGCATCCAGCGCCGTCTCTCGGGCGAGCCGAGCGCAGGCTGAGGCGGGACATTTCTGCTACGGTCTCGCCCCTGCCTGCCGAGGAGGGACGTCATGAGACTTGCCGCCGCAGCCCTGACGGTCGCGCTGTCCTTCGCCGCATCGGCCAAGGAGACCGTGCGGATCGCCTTCGTCGGACCGCTCACGGGCGGCAACTCCGCCATCGGCCTCGGGGGCCGCAACTCGGCGGACCTGGCGGTTCGCCTGCGCAACGCGGATGCGAAGGCCAAGTACCACTACGAGCTGGTGGTGCTGGACGATGAATGCAAGCCGGACGCCGGCGTGCAGATGGCCACCCGGGCAGGCTCGGACCGCACCATCGTGGCGGGGGTGACGCACTATTGCTCGGTGGTGGCGATGGCGACGGTGGACACCTGGCACCGCTTCGGGGTGCCGGTGATCGTCTGGGGCGCGGTGCTGCCCGACATCACCTACGCGAACGACTTCAAGGAGATCCACCGCGTCAACGGCACGATGATCAACCAGAACGAGGCCAACGCGAGGTTGGTCACCGGCCAGGGCTACAAGAAGTTCGCCGTCATCCACGACACCACCGATTACGGGAAGGGCCACGACAAGTACTTCACCCAGTTCGTCAAGCAGGACGGCGGGCAGATCGTGGGCGACTTCGGCGTGACCGCCGACCAGCAGGACTTCACCGCCGAGCTGACACAGATCAAGGCGCTCAACCCCGAGGTGCTCTACTTCGGCGGGCTCACCCCCATCGGCGTGCGAGTCCGCGCGCAGATGGACAAGCTCGGCCTCAAGGCCCAGTTCGACGGCACCTCCGGCATCGTCAACGACGATTTCATCAAGGCGCTGGGCCCGCTGGCCGAAGGAGTGCTGGCCTTCCGCGAGGGCGCGCCGGCGGAGAAGCTGCCCGGCGGCAAGCAGTTCCTCGCCGACTACCAGAAGCAGGCCTATGCCAACCCGCCCGAGGCGTATGGGCCCTTCGCCTACGCCGCGGCGGTGCTCTTGATGGACGCCATCGAGAAGACGGGCCCCGACCGCAAGAAGATCGTCGCACAGCTCGCGCCGGCGCACGTCAAGGGCGTGGAATCCATCGTCGGACAGATCAGCTTCGACGAGCACGGCCAGAACACGGTGCCCGCCATCAGCAAGTACGTGGTGCAGGACGGCAAGTGGGTGCTGTGGGAGGACAGCGAGTACGCCGCCGGAAAGCGCAAGCTCGCCGGCAAGTGACCATGTCCGCCAGCCTGGTCGCGCAGTACGTGATGAACGGCGCGATGCTGGGGATGATGTACGCGCTGGTCGCGGTGGGGTTCACGCTCTTCTTCGGCGTGCTGGACGTGATCCAGTTCGCCCACGGCGACGTGGTGGCGGCCGGCGCCTTCGCGGGCCTGTTGGCCTGGGCCGGCCTCTCCGCCGCGGGCGTGACCTCGCCCGCGCTGCTGCTCGTCGCCGTACTGCTCGCCGCGGCGCTCGCGACCGCCCTGTTGGGCGCGCTGGTGGGGCGCTTCATCGTGCTTCCGATCAAGGGCGCCCCGCAGCTCAACGTGCTCTTGGTCACGCTGATGGCCGGGACCGTGCTGCGGGAGGCGATCCGCCTCTTCTACCCGGGAGGATCGCAGCCGCAGCGCTTTCCCGCGCTGCTGCCGTCGTCCGGCTGGAACTTCGGCGCCTTCCACCTGCGGCTCGACAACGTGATCCTGCTCGCAGCCGGGGCGCTGATGATCGTGGGCACCCACCTCTTCATCACCCGCACCCGGCTGGGCCTTGCCATCCGCGCGGTGGCGCAGGACGAGGAGACCGCGCGCACCATGGGCATCGACTTCCGACGCGTGGTGCTGGTGACCTTCGCGCTGGGCTCGGTGCTGGCTGCGTTCGCCGGCGTCATGGACGGGCTCTATTACAACGAGGTGTTCTTCGGCATGGGGCTGCTCCTGGGCGTGATCGGCTTCGCCGCGGCCATCCTCGGTGGACTCGGCAACCTGTACGGAGCCATCGTCGGCGGCTTCCTCTTCGCGGCCCTGCAGACGGTGGGCGCGGTCGCGCTGCCCTTCGCCAGCGCCTACAAGGACGTCTTCGCGTTCGGAGTCGTGATCGTGCTGATGGCCATCCGCCCCACCGGCCTCATCGGAGAGCGCGTGAGCGAGCGCGTATGAAGGCGGCGGTGGCGGTGGCGCTGCTGACCGCGTTCGCCTGGTTCCTGCTCCGCGCGGAGTCGCAGGCCGCGGTTGCCCTGCTGCTCGGGGTCGGGGTGGTGGCCGGAGTGCTGGCCCCACGGCTGCGCATGGGCGGCGGCTCGGAGCGCCTGGCACACGGCCTGGCCTTCGCGGCCTTGCTGGTGCTGGCGGCGCTGCTGCGCGAGGACGACTTCTCGCTGCTCTTGATCGCCCGCATCCTCATCGTCATCGTCGCCTGCCTGGGCCTCAACGTGCAGTTCGGGTACGCGGGCGTGGTGAACTTCGCCGGCGCCAGCTTTTTCGGCGTGGGCGGCTACACGGCCGCGGTGCTCTCGCGCTCGACGGGCATGCCGCACCTGCTCGTTCTCGTGGCCGGCGGCGCCGCTGCGGGACTGATTGGGACGCTGCTGCTCTTGCCCGTGCTGCGCACGCGCGGCCACTACGCGGCGCTGGTCACCATTGCCTTCGCGCTGCTCTTGCGCACCTTCCTGGAAGTGAACGACACGCTGGGCGGGCCGCAGGGCCTCAAGCTGCCGGAGCTTCGCGTAGGCCCCCTGCGCTTCAACGAGCCGGTCGGGCTGGGCGCCTTCGAGGGTTCGTTCTATCTCCGGTACGTGGCGCTCGCGCTCCTCGTGCTGGTCCTCGCCTTCGCGGTGGTGCAGCGGCTGGAGCGGTCGTTCGCCGGCATCGCGCTCGACGCCGTGCGGCTGGACGAGACGGCGGCCGCAAGCTTCGGCCTCGACGTCGCGTGGTGGAAGATCGCCGCTTTTACGCTGGGCAACTTCGTCACCGGCGTGGCCGGCGCGCTCTCCGCTTTCATGATCGGCTTCATCGCGCCCAACAACTACAACTTCGCGGAGTCGCTGATCTTCGTCTCCATCCTGCTGCTCGGGGGCATCGGCAATCCCTGGGGGCTCTCCCTCGCCACCGCCATCGTCGTCCTCTTGCCGGAGAAGCTCCAGGTCATCCAGGAGTACAGGTTCCTGCTCTTCGCAGCGATGGTGATCCTCATCCTCCTCTTCCGGCCCGCGGGGCTTCTCCCCCGGCCCATGCGGCGGCTGGGGCAGGTTCGATGATGGCGCCGCTGCTGTCCTGCCGCGGGCTGACGCGCCGCTTCGGCGGCCTTCTGGCACTGGAGGCGTTGGACCTGGAGGTCGAAGAGGGATCGGTGATGGGCCTGATCGGTCCCAACGGGTCGGGGAAGACCACCTTCTTCAACGTGCTCACCGGCATCTTCCCGCCCAGCGCCGGAAAGATCACCTTCGCAGGGGCGCCCATCTCCGGGCTGACGCCGCAAGGCGTGTATCGCCAGGGCATCGCGCGGACCTTCCAGCGGTCGCGCCTCTGCCTCCCGCTCTCCATCTTCGACAACCTCATGGTCGGCAACCACCGGCACCTGCCGCACGGGCTCTGGTTCAACCTGGTGCGCCGCGGCGCGCTGCGCCGCAAGGTGGAGGAGAGCTTTGTCCAGGCGCGCGAGCTCTTGCGCATCTTCGACGCGGCGCTCGCCGATCGCCTGCTCGAGCCGGCCGGCCGGATCGCGATGATCGACCGCCGCCGCGTGGAGGTGTGCCGCGCGTTGATCAGCCGGCCCAGACTCCTGTTATTGGACGAGCCGTCGGCGGGCATGACCCACGACGAGACGGCGCGGCTGATGGACGACATCCTCCAGGTGCAGCAACAGCTTGGGCTCACCATCATCCTCATCGAGCACGAGATGGGCGTGATCGAGCGCATCACGCGGCGCTGCGTGGTGCTCAACTACGGGCGCAAGATCGCCGAGGGCACGTACGCCGAGGTGTCGCAGGACGCCTCGGTGCGGCAGGCCTACCTGGGGCTATCGTGACGGAGGCGCTGCGGGTCGAGAATCTCTTCACCGCCTACGAGCGCGCGGACGTGCTGGAGGACGTCTCGCTCACGGTCGTGAAGGGCAGCATTACCTGCCTGTTGGGCTCGAACGGTTCCGGCAAGACGACGCTGATCCGATCGATCCTCGGTCTCACGCCGCCGCGGCGTGGAAGGGTCTTCTTCGGCGGACGCGACGTGACCCGCATGCCCACCCACCGCATCGTGGCGGAGGGCATCGCCTGCATTCCCGAAGGGCGCAAGGTCTTCCCCCGGCTCAGCGTGGCGGAGAACCTGCGCCTGGGCGCTTATCTGACGCGCGATGCGCAGGCCGTGGGGCAGCGGCTCGACCGGGTGTTCGCCGCCTTCCCGCGGCTCGCCGAGCGGCGGGAGCAGCTGGCGGGGACACTTTCCGGTGGCGAGCAGGCCATGCTTTCCATCGGCCGCGGGCTGATGGGCGCTCCGACCCTGCTGCTCATCGACGAGCCGTCGCTGGGCCTCTCTCCCCTGCTGGTGCAGGAGAACTTCGCCACCATCCGGCGCATCAACCAGGAGGGCGTGACGGTGTTCCTGGTGGAGCAAAACGTCCACCAGACACTGGCCATCGCGCAGCGAGGGTACGTACTCTCCAAGGGCAGGGTGGTGGCGCAAGGCGCTGCGGCCGATCTGATCCAGGACGACCAGGTGCGCGCCGCCTATTTCGGGGCAGGAGGAGCCGGGGTCCCCCCGGCGACGGGCGGAGGGCGGAGCCCGTAGCATTGGAGGAGGAGCCGGGGTCCCCCCGGCGACGGGCGGAGGGCGGAGCCCGTAGCATTGGAGGAGAGTTGATGAACGCCGTCGAGCTGACGCGGGAGCTGGTCCGCATCGATACGGTGAATCCCGTCAGCCCGGAGCGACCTTGCGCCGAGCGGCTGGGCCGCCTGCTGGAAGACGCCGGATTCGCCGTGCGGCTGCACGAGTTCGCGCCCGGGCGGGCCAGCGTGGTGGCCCGCCGCGACGGCGGAGGGACGCCATTCTGCTTTGCGGGACACATCGATACCGTGCCGTTGGGCGCGGCGCCCTGGAAGCACCAGCCCTTCGGCGGCGAGATCGACGCCGGCAAGCTCTATGGCCGCGGATCGAGCGACATGAAGAGCGGCGTGGCCGCGATGGTGTGCGCTGCGCTCGAGCTGGGCAGGACGCCGCTGCGCAAGGCGGGGCTGACGCTCCTGTTGGTGGCGGGAGAGGAGACGGGGTGCGAAGGCGCCTTGCACCTTGCGCGCAGCGAAGGCGCGCTGGGGAAGGCGTCCGCGATGGTCGTGGGCGAGCCGACCGGGAACGTGCCGGTGATCGGCCACAAGGGCGCGCTCTGGCTCCGGGCGCGGACGCGCGGCGTGACCGCGCACGGCTCCATGCCTTCCATGGGCGTGAACGCGGTGGTCAAGGCGGCGCGCGCGGTGCTTGCGCTGGATGCCTTCCGCTTCGACGTCAAACCCGATCCCCTCCTCGGCGAGCCGACCCTCAACATCGGGTTGATCCAGGGCGGCATGAACGTCAACTCGGTCCCCGACGAGGCGGTGATCGGCATCGACATGCGCACCATCCCCGCCCAGGGGCACGCCGCGCTGCGTGCACGGCTGCAAGAGCTGCTGGGAGACGAGGTCGAGCTCAGCTCCATCGTCGATCTGCCCGGCGTGCGGACGCGCGAGGACGATCCCTTCGTGAGGTCGATCACGGAGATCGTCGCGCGCATCACCGGAGAGCCGGCGGTCACCGGCACCGCCACCTACTTCACCGATGCCAGCGTCCTCACGCCGGCCTTCGGCGGCATTCCCACCGTGGTGTTGGGCCCGGGCGAGATGGCGCTCTGCCACCAGACCGACGAGCACTGCCGAGTGGAGCGCATCGAGCAGGCGGCGGCCGCCTACGTGGAGATCGCGCGCGAAAGGTGCGGCGCATGATCGGCGCGGCCCGCGCGGTCGACCTGCTCTCGCGCCGCGAGCTCACGGCGGAGGGCCTGGTCGAGCAGTGCCTTTCGCGCATCGCGGAGCGCGAGCCCGCCGTGCAGGCCTGGGAAGTGCTCGACGCCGACGGAGCGTTGCGGGAGGCGCGCCAGATCGACGGCCTGCGCGAGCGCCCACCCCTCTGCGGGCTGCCGGTGGGAATCAAGGACCTGATCGACACCTCGGACCTTCCCACGGCGTACGGGTCGCCGATCTACCGAGGGCATCGGCCTGCTGCCGACGCCGAATGCGTGCGCGCCTTGCGGTGGGCCGGCGCGGTCGTGCTGGGCAAGACCGTGACCACCGAGTTCGCCGTGTACTCGCCGGGCAAGACGCGCAACCCCCGCGATCCGTCGCGGACGCCGGGCGGATCGTCGAGCGGCTCCGCGGCGGCGGTGGCCGACGGGATGGTTCCGCTCGCGCTCGGCACGCAGACGGCGGGCTCGGTCGTCCGCCCCGCCTCCTTCTGCGGCGTGATCGGATGGAAATCCACGTTCGGGGCATTGCCCATGGCCGGCGTCCGGCCGATGGCGCCGTCGCTCGACACGCTTGGCTTCTTCGTGCGCGAATTGGAGGATGTGCCTGTCGCGCTCTCCGCGTTGGGAGCGCCGCTGCGCCCTCGACCGCCGGAGTCGCGGCCGGTCTTCGGGCTCTGCAAGACCGAGACGTGGGACCGGGCAGAGCCGTCGACGCGTTCCGCCGTGGAGGCCGCCGCTGCTCGCCTGCAGCGCGCCGGCCTGGAGGTGCGCGAGGTGCAGCTCGGCGCGTCGTTTGCTGGCCTCGTGGACGCACAGATCGCCATCATGGGCGCGGAAGCCGCGGCCTCGCTGCGCTTCGAGCTCGAGCAGCGCTCCTCGGAGCTGAGCCCCCGGCTGCGCGAGTTCTTGCAGACCGGCAGGGCCGTCCCCGCGGAGCGCCTGCAGGCGGCGCGCGAGCGGGCGGAGCGCTGCCGCGCCGAGCTCGACGCCATCTTCGTCGGCGTCTCGGCGCTCTTGACGACGGCTGCCGGCGGCGAGGCGCCGTTGGGGGTCTCGGCGACGGGCGATCCACTCTTCTGCCGGATCTGGACGCTGCTGCACACCCCTTGCGTCTCGCTTCCTGTGCTGCGGGGCCCCGCGGGTCTCCCCCTGGGATTGCAGCTCGTGGGTCCGCGCGGCCGCGACGAGATCCTCTTCGCGGCGGCAGAGCGCGCCTGCGGCGCGATGCTGGAAGGCTGAAGCCCGGATCAATTCCAGGGCAGCGCCGCGCGCCGCGACCAGTACAGCTCCGGCGGCACGCGCATCGCCTCCAGCGCGCGCAGATCCTCGGGCGAAACCGCCACCTCGCCGGCGCGCAGATTCGAGTCGAGCTGCTCCTCGGTGGCGGCGCCTATCAGGATCACGTCGGCCCAGGACTGCATGGCCACGAAGGCCAGCGCCACCACGTCAGGGGACAGTCCCATCCGGGTCGACACGGCGCGCAGGGGCCCGGCCTGCCCCTCGTCCCCGCGCGAGGTCAGGCGGCCGTTGGCCAGCGCTTCCTTCACGAGCACGGTGAACCCCGCGTCGTGCGCTTCGCGGAGCCCCGCCTCGGCGCTGCGCTCCATGATGTTCCACGTCGCCTGAACGGCCGTGAAGAGGGGCCGGCCGTCGAAGCGCAGGTCGATCGCCCGGCGCACCGTCTCCAGCTGGCTGGGACCGGTGGTGGTGAGCCCGAGCTGGACGCCGTGCTCGCGCAGCCGCAGCAGGTCGGAGATCACCGGCTCGTTCTCCAGCACCCGGGTTTCCGGCGCGGCCGAATGAATCTGGTACAGGCGCAGGTACGGTCCCAGGATCGAAGTCGATTCCGCCGCCTGGGCGCGCAGCATGGCGACACCGTGGTCCTTCACCTCCTGCACCCGCCCGTCTACCGCCCAGTCGCCCGTGTAGCGGTATCCCCACTTCGATCCCACCACCACGTCCTTGGGCTTGATTTTCCGGCTCTCGAAGAAGGCGCGCAGGAACCGTTCGGCGTGGCCGTACGATCGCGCGGCGTCGAAGTAGCGGATGCCGCTTGCCCAGGCGCGGTCGAGAACGCGGTGCGCGTGCGCCTCCACCGCTTCCACCGAGTGCCCTTCCGGGAGATCGCCCTGGTGGCCGATGGTGATGTACGCAGGGCGGCCCAGCGCCGCCATGCCGAGGCCGAAGCGAGTGAGCTCGGGACCGTCGCGTCCCAGCCGCGGCGTCACGGATGCGTCGCGTGCGGCGCGGAGTAATGGCGCTGCGCCGACTCGCCCGGCAGGGCGGGCACCTGGTCGATGGTGCTCTCGTCGACGTAGCAGTAGGCCCATTCCTCTCCCGGCTCGAAGGCGCGGATGACGGGGTGGCGCGTCGCGTGGAAGTGCTTGGTGGCGTGCTTGTTGGGGGACGAGTCGCAGCAGCCCACGTGCCCGCAGGACATGCAGAGCCGCAGCTGCACCCACTCGTCCCCCGACGCGAGACACTCCTTGCACCCGTGGCCGCTCGGCTTCACGGGCTCGCGCCGCGTGGGATCGAGCTTCTGCAGATGACCGCACAGATCCGCCATCCGGCACCTCCTCAGAACATCGTGTTGGGGTTGGCCGACTTTTCGGGCACGCGCTGGAGCACGTCCCAGTGCTCGACGATCTTGCCGCGCTCGTCGAAGCGGAAGATGTCGATGCCGGCCCAGTCGCCATCGCGCGGCCACTGTTGCCGGCAGTGCAGCACCACGTAGTCGCCCTCCGCGATGGCGCGCTTGAACTCGACGCGCTTGCCCGGGTATTCGCGCGCCATCCGCTCGAAATACTCGATGAAGGCCGCCTTGCCGTCGCCGACGCCGGGGTTGTGCTGCCGGTACTGGTCGCCGACGTATTTCTCGACCGCTTCGCGTGGCCTGGCTTCGTTGAACATCAGGTCGTAGAACGCCATCGCGCTGCGCTTGTTCTGCTCGGAATCTTTGGCCATGGGGGCCTCCCGACGGGCACGGCTCCGCTCACATCCTGCTGCTTCGCCCGGCGATCTTCCACCCCATTCGCATCGACGGTGCGATTCTGGTCCGGAGTCGCGGGCGAGCGGGCGCCTGGGCGCCGGACCGGGAACCTCGGGCCGCCTTCGTTCTCGGTGCCCTGGCGCCGGTGGACAGACGCCGCGCGATGCGACGGCGGCCGCCAACGGTTGGCGCTAAGCTGCCTCCTCCCCGGGGTGAACCGATGAGCGGACCACAGGAGCTGAAGGGACCGGATCTGGCGGCCGGAGTCGAGGCGGCGCAGCTGAAAGAGGGTGAGCCGCTCCTCGGGCACGCGGTGGGCGAGGCGGTGGTGCTGGTGCGCAGCGGAGGCGAGCTGTGCGCGGTGTGCGCGGCCTGCTCGCACTACGGCGGTCCGCTCGCGGAAGGCATCGTCGAGAGCAACACCATCCGCTGCCCCTGGCACCACGCCCGCTTCGACCTGCGCACCGGAGCGCCGTCGCGGCCGGGGCGCGACCCGGTGGCCTGCTATCGCGTCGAGCAGCAAGGAGGGCGCGTTCGCGTGGGCGGCCGCCTGACGGCGCCGCAACCCGCGACGGCGGCGGGACCGGAGCGCGTGGTCATCGTCGGCGCGGGCGCCGCTGGCAATGCCTGCGCCGAGGAGCTGCGGCGCCTGGGCTACCAGAATCCCATCGCCCTGCTCGCGGGCGAAGGCACCGTCCCGGTGGACCGGCCGAACTTGAGCAAGGACTATCTCGCCGGCACCGCGCCCGAAGAGTGGATCCCGCTGCGCGGCAGCGACTTCTATGCCGCGCAGAAGATCGACCTGCTCGAGGGTGCGGAGGTCATGGGCATCGACGTCGCGCGGCGCGAGGTGCGGCTCTCCAAGGGCCAGCCGCTGCGGTACGGCGCGCTGCTGCTCGCCACCGGCGCCGAGCCCATCCGGCTGCCCATCCCCGGCGCGGAGCGCGCCCTCTTGCTGCGCTCCTTCGCCGACAGCAAGGCCATCGTGGCGCGCGCCCGCGAAGGCCAGCGCGCGGTGGTGATCGGCGCGAGCTTCATCGGCCTGGAGGTGGCGGCTTCCCTGCGCGCGCGGAAGATGGAGGTGGCGGTGGTGGCGCCGGAAGCGCGTCCGCTGGAGCGCGTGCTCGGGCCCGAGCTGGGCGACTTCGTCCGCGCGTTGCACGAGGAGCACGGCGTCCGTTTCCACCTGGGCCGCAAGCCGGCGCGCATGGACGCGGGGTCGGTGGCGCTGGACGACGGCTCCAGCTTGGCGGCGGATCTGGTGGTGATGGGCGTGGGAGTGCGGCCGCGGCTGCAACTGGCCGAGCAGGCCGGCCTGCGCGTGGACAAGGGCGTGGTGGTGGACGCGACCCTTCGCGCCGCCGACGGCGTCTGGGCGGCCGGCGACATCGCCCGCTTCCCCGACCCGCGCACCGGCCGGCCCATCCGCGTGGAGCACTGGGTGGTGGCCGAGCGGCAGGGGCAACACGCGGCGCGCGCCATGCTGGGCTCGCAGGAGCGGTATCGCGACCTGCCCTTCTTCTGGAGCCAGCACTACGACGTGCCCATCAACTACGTGGGACATGCGGAAGCATGGGACACCATCCAGGTGACCGGCAGCGTGAAGGACCGCAACTGCCTGGTCGCGTATCGGCAGGCGGGCCGCGTGTTGGCGGTGGCGTCCATCTATCGCGACCGCGAGAGCCTGCTCATCGAGGCGGCGATGGAGCGGGGCGACGACGCGCAGGTGGAGGCGCTGCTCAAATCCTGAGCGATCGCCCGAAAAGAGACGATGCTGCAAATCCTGG
>Ga0136846_1231433_pt1 | contig 22907 bp, 19 predicted proteins | sample HopSoiMetagenom2_FD_96841 | JGI IMG/M metagenome (GOLD analysis project Ga0136846, IMG submission 96841) | Grasslands soil microbial communities from Hopland, California, USA - 2 Assembly 2016 (version 4) | ecosystem: Environmental > Terrestrial > Soil > Grasslands | place: USA: Hopland... | reverse complement strand
TGGTTCTACCACGACGTCGAATGGCGTCATTCCCACGAGATCTCCATCTGCCTGCACCGGCCTCGGCGGATCCGTCTCGATTCGGAGGCTCCGGCCAGCTGTGTAGAGCATGCAGGGGTCCGTGCGGAAATCCTTGCGCAGCAAGCGCCAGGTCACCCGCAGCGAGTCCCTGAAGCCCTTCGGAGAGAAGACGCACAAGTCCAGCAATCCGTCATCTTGTCGGATTCCGGGTCCCAGGGTGATCAGATCGCGGAACACCGCACCGAAATTGGCCACCATCACCATGGTCGCGACCCGCTCGTGCCGGGTCCCATCCACCGTGGCGGTAACGGTGAACCGTTCGTGGCTCAACGCCGCCCGTGTTCCCGTCCAGAAATACGCGAGCACCCCCAAACGGCCTTTCAGCGTTCGCGGGGTAGTCTCGACCATCTTCGCATCCACTCCCACGCCTGCCGCGAACGCGAACCGATGCCCGCCGATCGACCCGAGATCGATCCTCGCCTCATCACCATCGAGCAGCACATCAACCGCCTTACCAACGCGAAGAGGAATGCCGAGGACTCGGGCGATGAGGTTGCCGGTTCCGCCGGGAAGCACGCCGATTGGTACGTTGCTGTGGGCAAGCGTCCCTATGACCTCCATCACAGTTCCGTCGCCGCCGAGCGTGAAGACGGCGTCGTAGTCACGTCCACGCTGATCGGCCAATTCCGCCGCATGACCTGGGCGCTCGGTGAGCACGATGTCGCACGCGACTCCGCGATGCGCAAACGCCGACTCGGCCTGCGCCTGTCGGCGCACGCCTCGTCGAGACCCGGGATTGATGATGAGCAGGACGCGCTGTCTCAGAACCGCCACGTCCGGAAAATATCGAACCCCAGTTGCGAGGGAGTTGGCGCCCAGCCCCGTGTCGGTCCGACGCCGGTGCACAGGAGCGCGTTGGTAGATGGCTCGTAGCCGGCGGACACGCCGAGGTTCTCGTTCAGCCGGTAGTCCACCTTTACGCCGAGCGACGACACGAGGTTGCCCGAGGTGCTCGTGCCGCTACCGCCGAGCAGTGATCCGAGCTGGCAGAGCCCTGCGGTCGCACTCACGAAGGCCCGGTCTCCGAGCTGTCGTCCGACGCCAAGCCGGGCGCCGCTGAATAACTGGGCGGCTGTAGTCTGGTTTGTGGGGCCTGCCTGACGACCGACTTCGATATCGACTTCGTCGAACAGACCGAAGCCTCGAAGCTGATCGCCGAGGTAGCCACCGAACCCGCGCAGCAGGCTGGCCGCAGCAGTCTGACTGTTGACGGCGAAGCTTGGCCCGCCGGTAAGCAGATAGCTGATCAAGTCCGTCTGCGAGATATTGAGCAGGCTGTCGGCACTCGATAGCGCAAGCTGCGGCCGTACGAGCGTGCCACCAATATGGACCCGGATACGAAGGTCCTGCTCGCTCGAGTTCGCGGAGGTCGACATTCGGTGCACGGTGTTCGTCGCGTTGATGTTCAACAGGGCGTTGAAATCGGGATCGCCGAGAAACTGCACCGTTCCCGTTTCGACGACGAACTTCGGTTGCGCGAGGCCCAGGTTGAGCCGGTAGGTCCCGCGGTTGGTCGTCAGCGTTCCCTCGAGGGCGAGCTGGTCGAACGCGCGCTCTTCGGAGGCGCCTTGCGGGTTACGCACTGCAACGGAACCGCCCAGGTTGATGTTCGCTTCGGCCGATCGCAGCCACACATCGTTGCCCATCTGGATCTGCACGTCCTCAACCGACAGATGGCGCACGAGTGCCGGCGGCGCCTTCGGCAAGAGCGTGCGGTTCGCCGTTAGGGTCGTGTCGATAATGTTGTAGAGGTCCGGGCTATCGAGGCTGATGACCTGCTTGTCGATGAGGTCGGGGATGAAGATCGTCCCGCGATCGACCACGACGAGGCCTGTGAGTGTCGACCGATCATAGGATCCAGCGAGTCGGAGGTTCGACACGGAGATATCGAGGTGCGCCACGCGGGGCTTCTCGATGATATGGAAGCTGCGCGCGTTCACAGTCAGGTCGAACCGCGGGTTGTCGCGATCGGCGAGACTCGCGAACCCACTGAGCGAGAGGTTCCCGACTCGCTCTTCCCGAGTGACCACGTTGAATCGCTGGATCGACAGACTGTCACCCAGGAACTCGAGCGTCGCGTTGAGATCAGTCAGCCGTACACCACCAAGCGGGACGAGCCCCAGCGCGCCGTTCGAAATCGTTATGTTGCCCGACAGCTGTGGCCGTGGCCAGACGCCGCCAATATCCAGGTTGGCCGCGAAAGTCCCCGACGCATTCGCGACGGCGGGGGACACAGTTTCCAGAATCGCCAGATCTACGCTTTCCGATCGGATCTTGCCGTGCAGTGAATCGGGAAGCATGCGCGTCGGCGTCGCTGCGAGCTGCAGATCGACGGGGATGGACGCATTCGCCGATATGACGGACTTCCCCTCGCGGAACAGCTCCGCTCGCGACTCCATGCGCTTCGCCGCGTACGTTCCGCCGAAGGTAGCACGGTCGAGGTGAACCTCGCCGAACCGCGGCTCGTCGAGTTGTCCCTCAATCGTTATGCGCGGGTCAGCCCGCAGCCCTTTCACGTCGACTGACACGGTCGCGAGTCCGCCAAATGGCACGTTCGCCTGAATGAGCTCCCCGATGTCCCCGAGCTCCACGCTGTCGGCCCGAAGGGAAAGTGACACGGGTTCCGCAACTGGAACGGAGCCGGCAACGGTCAACAACCCCGAGTGAATGTCTCTGAGGCGGAGCGTGTCGAGGACGAACCCATCGGAGCGGGACACGATCGTCGTCGGCCGCTCCAGCGCGAGTCGATGATCGAGGACGGAGAGCACGACGCTATCGAGCCGCACCGTCGTCGTGTCACCGAATATCGACCCGTCCCCATGCACGAGTAGCGACGGACCGTTGACGCTACTCGCTTCCAGCCGGAATTGCCCGTTGTGAACGTCGCTCGCACGGAATACGAGCGTGCCCTCCGAGATGCCCATGTTCGCAACGACCGCGGTGTCGATGCGAGCGTTGAGCGCTCCGCTGATCGCGCCCCGGACGTTGTTGTACTCGAAGCCACCGACAAGGGCTTTCACCTGATCGCCACGAATCCAGATGTCGCGTGCGGCCAGGCTGTCGCCGCGAACGACCAGCGAGTCCAGGTTGCCGTGCAGCGAGCCACCGATCCGCACAGTTCCATCGATCGAATCGCTCGGCGCGGCGTCGCCGTCCGTGACTGGCGCCTTGGCCGGCCCAAAGTAGCGACGAAGCCCCCCGAGTGAGTCGATCTTGACCGCGTATCGGAGCGAGTCGGTCACCGCGCTCGTCAGGCCGAACGCGCCGTGAGCGCTGACGACGCCGGCAAGGGTTTCGGCATGGAGCGTGTCGACGCGCATGCGGCCGTCGTTGAAGCCGATCCGTGCCGTCGCCTGATACACGCGCATGCTGTCCACGAGCGACCGATCGAGTGTCGCCGACACGACACCGGCGAGGCTCGTTAGGGTGGAATCGAGAGACGACGAGTCGGCCTTCACGTCCAGCTCCACCCGGCCGTTCAGCGACGTGACCGGAAGCGTGTCGTTCGCGAGCAGGGTTCGCGCGTCGAGGTTGGAGAACGTGAGCGTTCCCTTGGCCGCGTAGGTCTTGGGGAAGGCATCGACCTGACCGTCATAGCTGAACGTTCCGCCCGGCCCGGTCAGCTCCGTTGTGACCTCGAGGTCGTCGATGGTTCCCTGAATCCGCAGCGGACCCTTGTAGGGTCCGCGGAGCGGCAGCGACGGATAGGACAGCGCGAGCGTGGTGAACGAGATCGGCTGGGTGTTCAGCGCCAGATCGTAGCTCACGAACTTCTCGCCAATGGTGACCCGGCCGCTTCCGGTTGCGCGAGTGGGTTCCGCGGGGCCATCGCGATGCGTGAGGTCGGCATTCTTGAACCGGACGTCGAACCACAGCGAGTCGAGCGTCGCGGTGCCCGAGACGATGCCGGTGACGCGCGGGAAGTTCTTGTTGAGGTAGACGAGCGTTCGCAGGTCGAGCTGCGAGGCGTTCACGTCGAAGCCGCGAAACCTCGTGAACGCAGGGAACAGAATGTCGAGATCCCCGCGCGCAGTCGCGCGCGTCACCGCACCCGGTACGTTCGCGTCCGCGAACGTCACCCGCGCATCATCGACGTGGAACCGATTCACCGGCCCACCGCGGGCGCGCACGGTTCCAGTCAGGTCCCCCTGCCAGTCATACGGAAACGGCTTGCCGTTCAGCGCCCGGATGAGATCGAAGTTCATCGGCGCTGCCTCCATCGCGAGGTCCTTCACAATGAGGACGGGACCGCCGACGCCGAACGTCATGTTGCCCTTGAGCCGCGATCGCGTCGTCCGCACGTCCATGTCCGACAGTGCGTAGTCCATGATCGAGAGATCCTTCTCGTTCCGGATGTTGAGCACCATCGAGCCGCCGCCCGTCGCCGGCAGCGTCGGGTACACCCAGCCGACGTCGGCGAGCGACACCGAATCGCCGACGATGCGAAGGTCGTAGCGCGTCGGCAGGTCGCTCCCCCACCAGACCTTCCCGCCGCCCTTGCCCGTCGATCCCGGCAAGTCGAAGTGCTCCACCTCCGCCCATAGCGAATCGCCCGTCTGCCGCACACCGCCGCGGACGTTCCGGAACTGGAACGGCGGGTCCATCTCATCGGCGTTGAGCTTCGTTATCTGGAACAGGCGCCCCACGCTGTCCGGGTCGGCCAGCCGGGTGTACCCTGACACGACCTGGATGTTTTTCCAACGCCACGTCTTCTCGAACCCGCTGCCGGCGCGACGGATTTCCTTGTCCGGCCGCGTTAGGTTCCGCGCGATCGCGCTGTCGCGCCTGGCGCCATGGAGCGAGTCATCCGGATGCCACGGCATCGACAGAATGACCGTCGCTCCGTGGAGGAGCACGGAATCCGCGACGATGTAATCCCCCCAGCCCCGCTCCGCGCCGGATACGCGCTTCTTGTTCTGCCCAGGCGGGAAGACCCGCTTGTAATTCCACGTCCCCGTCGAGTCCTTCCGGAGATGCACGACGAGCCCGTCGATGTCGAGAATGCTGAGCAGCGTGCGCTTGTCGACCAGATCGCGCGGGTCCCAGCGCACGGTGATGCGGCGCAGCGCAACGAACAGCGAGTCGTCCGGACTACGAATCTCGGCCGAGTCGATCGTCGCGCCGCCGAACGAGAGCCCGCTGATGCGTCCGACGTACAGCTTCCCGTTCACCTTCGGCGCGACGAGCTCCGTGACGTAGTCGCGGGCGAAGTCGCGCCCGAACTGCGTCTTGAGCACGCCGCCCACGACGATCGCGATGAGCAGCCCGAGCCCGAGCAGCGTCATGGCGCTGGAAAGGACGACGAGTCGGCGGCGCGTCACGTGCGTGCGTCCGTCAGAACGCCTGGCCAATCGAGGCCTGGAAGCTCAACCGATTCCAGAAGCTCGATGCCTTGGGAGGCTGATACGACGTTAGGCACTCCTTCGTCGGTGCCTGCTGTGCCGGCTTCTCGGTTGGCGCATAGTCGCCCTTGTGCCAGCCGGTCACGGGCAGGCCGTTCCCGGGACTGACGCAATAAAGCGGCGCCTCGCCGGCCTGCTCGGGGGCGTCATAGTACGCCGCCCCAGCCTGACGCTGGTACGGGTTGAACCCCACATCGAGACGGATCGGACCGACCGGCGATGCGAGCCGTATGCCAACGCCGGGAGTGATGCGCACGCTGCTGAACGACTCCTCGATGCCGGCGCCGCCACGAGTCCACACCTGCCCCGCGTCCGCGAAGAACGCGAACTGCAGCTTGTCGGAGATGTAGGGACTTGGCATGCGGAGCTCGAGGTTCGCCACGAGGACACTATTACCGCCAACCGGAAGCGTACGGGATTTTTTCGCCGCCGGATCCGATGAGAAGTACACCGTGTCGGGCGCGGCCACCGTGGGTTCGACGCACTCCCCGGTGGGCGCAGTACAGACCAGGTATTTGTCTGGTAAGTACACTACTGGGCCGAGCTCGTTCTGCTTGTACCCTCGCACGGTGTTCGCTCCGCCGGCAAACAGCCGCTCCTGCTGCGGTATGAATACCGTCGTATCTGTGCCCAGCGTCACCTGTCGCCCGAACACCAGACCACCACGCAAGCGGGCAACGAGCACCGAGCTCTTTGGCAACGCCCAATACCAGCTGGCATCCCCCAGGATCTTGTTGAACTGCAGATCGGGGTCCGACCCGATGAGCTGATTCGCAGTCCTCAGCTCGAGGGACATCGTCGAGCCGCCCGTCGGGTAGAACGGATTGTTTCGCCTGTCGCGCCCGAACGTGGCGCTCAGCGTCGCCAACCTTTGCGAACGCTTCAGGAAGTTCTGTTCGTTCACATCGCAGATGCCGATGACGCCGCAGAAGATCGCCGGTTCGGCATTCGTCCGTCCGTACTCCAGCTGGTACGCGTACGTCGCGCCGATCCGGCGAGGCAGTTGCTGGTTGAGTGACAGTATGCCGCCGAGCGGTGTGTACCGCTGGTACACCTTGTACTCAGAGCGCAGCTCGCTGTACACCGTGAGACTCGGGAGCATCCGAAGACCGAACAGCGAGGACTGGTGGAGCGTCGAGCCGATGTAGTAGTTGAGAGTGTCGCTGTAGGGGTCGTCCCGTGCGCTCTGCGAGCAGAGCTGGCCCATTGCGCCGGTGGCCGCCGTCGGGTATCCGACACCGATCTTCGACGCGCGCGCACTGATGTCCAGGCGCCGAAGGCCGCCGAGAAACCCGGCGTCCGAATAGTCGACCTGTGTGCGGAAGCAATCGAGCGTGGCCCAGCCGACGGACGGCCGCAGCGATCGCATGAACGTCTCGGCGAGCGCAATATCCACGTTGATCGTTGAATCTCCGGAGGGCGCGAGACTCGCCGTGTCGGGGCGCACCTCCACGTGACGGTAAGCGTCCGAGAGGTACAGCGCCCGCTTCGCATTCTCGAGCTCACGCTCGCGATAGAGATCACCCGGCGCAAACCCGAGTGCCTTTTGAACCTGCGCCTTCGAGATCTGCTCTGAGGCTCCTTCGCGCGGAGTTACGGTGATGTTCACGGCGCCGATGTGCGCGCGCGGACCCGGCGCCACATCGAACTTCACCGACGCCACGCGCGCCGCAGAGTCGGACTCGTAGCTGCGAAAGAGGTCGGACGCAGGATATCCGTTATTCCTCAACCGCTGCAGGATCGTGTCCCGTGAGGCCTCCAGCGCAATCTTGTCGAACCGCTCGCCGACCTTGATCGGGAGGTCTCGGACGATGCGGTCGCTCCGCGGCACCGAGTCCAGCCCGGTGATCGTAAGATCCTTGATGAGGATGGGGTCGCCTTCCTGGATGCCGAAGACCACACGCACGGCTTGCTTTCGGACGGTGTCGACGCGTGCGCCTACCTTCGTCCCGGTGAAGCCGTGCTGGCTGTAGAAGTACAAGAGGCGGATCGGGTCCCGCTTGACCTCGAGCGTGTCGAGACAGCGTCGCGTCCCGATCCTGATCACGCGGCGAAACCACGACGATGGCGTCGTCACGAGCCCGATGGCGAGCTGCGCATTCGAGAAAGCGTGGTTGCCAACGAACTCAACACCCACGACCTCCATGTCGCCTCGGTCGCAGGCGATGTCCTGCGCCGACACGGTGGTCGGAGCGGCCAGCGACAGAGCAGCGACGACGAAGCCGAGTGCGAGCAGCGCTCGGCGATGACCCATCAGTCGGACGCCCCGCGCGTCAGGCGCTTCGCGGGGGCGGCAGCCGGGAGTTTGCCGGGGTCGAGTGGTGTCCGCTGGAGCAGCAGATAGGCGATGTAGAACGCGAGCGCACCCACACCCACGCCCACGCCTAACGCCGGCAACAGCTCGCGCGCGTCAAGCGCGCGACGATAGACGTATTCACTTCTGATGCGTGGCGCTTCGCGTTTGAGCATGTGCCGCGTTGACGTTTCAGTGAGCCACCGACTTACACCGACTCGATCAGGATGCTCCCTGCACCTTGCTGCTTGGCACGGCGCTTCGTGTCGGCGGCCTGCATTCCGAAATGTGCCAGGCTGACCCAATTCTGCGGACACACGAACATCACCGCGGCGGACACGTGCGCGAGGGGGAAGCGCTTGATGTGTCCATCGCGATCGACGCCTGTGAAGTGCCCACTCTCCGCCGCCTCGCCACCCACAGCTCTCGCGATGACGTCCCGAAACCGTCGCGCGCACTCGTGCACCACCGCCTCGGCGTGCGGCTGCGCCGTGACCACGATGAAGTCATCACCGCCGATGTGGCCGACGAAATCGCCGCCGCCTTCACCGACTACCGCGTACGCCGAGTCCCGAATCGCGGCGCCAAGGCCGCGAATGACGATGTCGGCGGTCGCGAAGCCGAACGTGTCGGCAAACGCCTTGAAGTTGTCGAGATCGAGATAGCAGACGGCGAACGGGTCGCCCTTCGCAACGCGTTGCGCGATCTCCTTCTCGATTGCGTGCCCGCCAGGCAATCCACTCGTCGGATTACGATCGCCTTCGCGTTCGACGAGCCGGAGGAGTGCCGACACGCGCGCCCGAAGCTCTCGCGGATCGAACGGCTTGGCGAGATAGTCGTCCGCACCGGCCGCGAAGCCCTCGATCTTGCTCTCGACCTCCGACTGCGCCGTGAGCATGAGTACCTGGATTCGCGACGTGAACGGATTTCGCTTCACGTTACGACAGACCTCGAACCCCGACATCCCAGGCATACTATGGTCGAGGATGACGAGATCCGGCTCGCGCTCTCGAATGGATGCGAGTGCGGCGAGCCCATCTTCAGCCAGGCAGACCTCGTGACCCGACGACCGGAAGAGGTCACGCAACATGAGCCGCATGTCCTCGTTGTCGTCGGCGAACAACAGGTAACTCACGATCTCACAGCAGCCTAGCGTGGATTGACGGAAGGAACCGGGGTCCGGTAAGTTCTCGTGTTTCACCTGCCATTGTCAATGCGCATTCGTGTACTGCCGTTCGCTATCGCGACTTACGCCATCGTCGCCGCCGCTTGTCGCGGCGGAGACTCGGCGCCACAGCGAAGCTCGCTGGTCGACTCTCGCGACACCTATGATCCGCGCTCGCTCGACCCTGCTCTCTCGACAGACGTCCCGACCGGCCGCGCGGTCTCATACGTGTTCGACGGCCTGACACGGTTCACCCCGGATGCGCGCGTCGAACCGGCGCTCGCGGAGCGCTGGACGGCGTCGCCAGACGGGCTCACCTACACGTTTCATCTTCGCCGCGGCGTCACGTTCCATGACGGAACAGCGTTCACGGCGAAGCAGGTCGTGCACAGCTTCGAGCGCGCGCTCAACCCTGCGACCAAGGGCGGCCGCGCCGAACCACTCGTTCCCATCAAGGGCGCGTCCGAGTTCGCGGCGGGGAAAGCCAAGTCCGTCTCCGGACTGTCGGCGCCGAACGACACGACCGTCGTCATCACGCTCGCCGAGCCGCTCGCGGCGTTCCCCAAGCTGCTCGCGATGCCGGTCGCGTCGATTGTACCCGACACGACTCCCGCCGATTTCGGCCAGCATCCGATCGGCACCGGGCCGTGGAAGTTTGTGGAGTGGAAGCACGACGACTACCTGAAGTTCGCGCGCAACGACAAGTACTGGGGCGGCACTCCCGCGACGGACACGCTCACGGCACGCATCATCCCGGAGCCGAGCACCGCCGTCGCAGAGTTCGAGGCAGGCAACGTCGACATCCTGGTCATCCCCCAGGGCGAGACAGCAGCCTGGGAGCAGACGGACGAGAAGCAGGCGATGCTGCAGAGCGCACCGGCGCTCATCCTTTATTACGTCGCGATCAACACGACCCGAGGTCCGTTGACCGACGCCCGTGTGCGTCAGGCGATCAACTACGCCGTCGACACGCGGACCATCCTCAAGCAGCTGATGGGCGGACGCGGCTATCTCGCTCCAGGCGTCGTCGCCCCCATCCTCGATGGCGCGGACACGTCGCGGGCTCGTTATGCATACAACGTAGCCAAGGCAAAGGAGCTGCTCGCCGCGGCGGGTCACCCGAACGGCATCGACGTCGAGCTCTGGCACTCGCAGGACGCAGTGATCGCCAGGTTGTCGCAGGCGGTTCAGGGATACTTGAACGCGGCAGGCATCCGGACGAAGCTCGTGCAGCGCGACGCGTCGTCCGCCCGTGAGGCGGCGCGAAAGGGGGAGACCGACATGACGCTCAAGACGTGGTACGCGGACTATCCCGACGCGGACAGCTTTCTCTACCCGCTGCTGTACTCCGGCAGCAAAGGTCCGGGCGGCAACGTCTCCTTCTACGCCAACCCGGCGTTCGATAAGCTCGTCCTGTCCGCTCGGCGTGAACAGGACGATACGAAGCGCGCCTCCCTCTACCGGTCCGCCGACTCGCTCGCCTACGCGGACGCCGCGATGGTTCCGCTCTTCTTCTACAACGATCTCTACGCTGTTCAGCCGTGGATCAGGAACTTCAAGGTACCGACGATCTTCAACGGCCAGCGCTGGACGGACGTGAAGATCGCCGGCCCCGAGCAGCGTCCGTAGTCGACTGACCTAACGCGGCACCTAGCGTCTATCCGCCAGCGTCAGCCACCGCCAGCACGAGCACCCAGCAACGAGCCGTTCTTGCCCAGTTTCCTCCTCCGCCGAGTTCTGCTGGCCATCCCGACGCTGGTGGGGGTGCTCGTGGTCGTCTTTCTACTGCTGTACGTCGCCCCTGGCGATCCGGTGCAGGAGATGGTCGGCGAGCGCGCCGATGCCGAAACGATCGCGCGGCTGCGCCGGGAGCTTCGGCTCGACGATCCGGTGCCGGTACAGTTCGCACACTATGCGGGAGGTGTGCTGAGCGGCGATCTCGGCACGTCGTACATCACTGGGCGCCCGATTCTTCGGGACATCGCCGAGCGGTTTCCGAAGACGCTGCTCCTCGCGGCAACCGCCATGGTGCTCGCGGCGCTCCTTGGCATCTCGATCGGCGTCGTCACGGCGCGCTGGCCAGGCGGGGTGCTCGACCGTGTCACGTTAGGCGCCGCCTACCTCGGCATCTCGTTCCCGGTGTACTGGGTCGGCCTCCTGCTCATCCTGCTATTCGCGGTCACGCTGCGGTGGCTCCCGCCGTCGGGCTACGGCCGCGCCCAGTACCTCGTCCTGCCAGCGCTCGCACTGGGCTCGAGATCGATCGCGTTTCTGGCGCGAGTCACACGCTCGTCCATGCTCGAGGTGCTCGGCAGCGACTTCGTTCGCACCGCGCGGGCCAAGGGCCTCGTCGAGCGAACCGTCATCGTCCGGCACGCGCTGCGCAACGCGCTCATCCCGGTGATCACCGTCCTCGGGCTCGACTTCGGGTACTACCTGACCGGAAGCATTCTTACGGAAACGATTTTCAGCTGGCCGGGCCTGGGGCGTTATGTCGTGAATGCCATCTCGCGTCGCGACCTTCCGGCGATCCAGGGCTCGGTGCTGTTTCTCAGCGTAGTGTTCGTTGCCGTCAACCTCCTCACGGACCTCGCATACGCGAAGGCGGATCCCCGGATATCGTATGAGTGACGTTGACCCGATGGCAGGATCGGCGCTCCCGATGACGATGGAGGAGTACGAGCAGCTCGCGGCGCGGACGCTGAACCTGTCGCTGACGCGCGATCAGCGCCTCCTGGACGCCGCGGCCGGCCTTGCCGAGGAAGCGGGTGAGGTGCTCGGTCTCGTCCGCAAGCACGTGTTCATGGGCCACTCGATCGACGTCGCGCGCCTGACGATCGAGTTGGGCGATGCGCTGTGGTGCCTAACGACCGCGGCCGGCGCGCTCGGGGTGTCGCTCGAGCAGGTCGCCGCGGCAAACATAGCGAAGCTGCGGAAGCGCTACCCCGAGGGCTACACAGACGCGAGGAGTGTCGAGCGGGACGCCGAGTAGCGACAACCGCTACTGTTTGGTCAGGGTCAGCTCCACCCGCACGCCGCTGAACGTCTCGTCGCCGACGAGCGTCTTGCCAACCGGCTTGAACGACACGTCCTCGACGAACGAGTCGCCCGGCACATCTTCGATCTCGACCTGACCATTCTGCAGCTTCCAGCTGCCCGCGAAATCCTCATCGACCGACTGGCTCGGGACGGTCACATGGCCGGTGACCGTGCCGTCCGCCGCGAACGTCGTCGTGACTGATCCGCCTTCCTGCAACACGTTCTCGGTGCCTAACGGGCTCGTGACCACGAATCGCGTCGCCTTGTAGCTGCCCGCGACCGTGGCGGTCGTCGGAGCTGTCGGTGCATTGTCGTCGTTGGAGCACGCCGCACCGAACAGTATCGCGCCCGTGACGGCAAGCGTCCCAATACGCCTGACGAGTGGCATACCGCAACCTCCCTTCGCTTCAATACGGCTCTGCCCGCCGAGTCGCGGGCGTGGAGGAACTCGTTATGCGAGAACCGTGCGAGGAGTCTAGTCGTCCTTCTGCCCGAAAATCTCCATGTTCGAGCTGTGCCCCGGGTTTACCTTCTTGTCCGGGTAGATCCAGTGGACTGCCTGGTTCACCGCGATCGCGGCTTCGCCAAACCCCGTCGCGATCAGCTTGAGCTTCCCGGCATACGTCGTGATGTCGCCCGCGGCGTAGATCCCCGCCCGTCCCGTCTCCATCGTGCTCGTCACGGTGATCTCGTCGTTCACGATCGAGAGGCCCCACTCCGAGATCGCCCCGAGATCGCTCACGAACCCCAGCATCGGCAGAACCGCGTCGGCGTCGATCGAGCGGGTCGTCTTCCCCTTGATGTCCTTGAGCACGATGCCGCTCAGGCGATCGTCCGTCGCCGTGATGTCGGCGAGCTCGTGGAACGTCAGCAGCTGCGCGCGCCCTGCCGCGGCTGCGGCCTGCACTTCGCTCACCGTCGCGGCGTGCGCGCGAAACCGGTCGCTCCGGTGCACGAGCGTCACGGACGCGGCGCGGTCGAGCAGTTGGTGCGCCCAGTCGAATGCCGAATCGCCCCCACCGATGATCACGATGCGACGGCCACGAAATTCTTCCGGATCCGTCACGATCTCGTGCACGCCACGCCCATACCACGGGTTCGCACACGCCTGCGGCAGTCGACGCGGCGAGAAGGCGCCAATGCCGCCCGCGATCACCACCGATCGGGATGGGAAACTCTGCCGCTCGGTCGTCAGCACGAAATGACCGTTCTCCTGCGTCAGCCCCACGACGCGTTCACCGAGATAGGACTTCGCACCGAACTGCCCCGCTTGCGCGGCGAGCTGCCTCACGAGGTCCTTCGCGAGAATCTTCGGAAACCCGGCGACGTCGAAGATCCACTTCTCCGGATAGAGCGCCGTGAGCTGGCCGCCCAGGTCCGGCAGTGCGTCCACGATGCGCGAAGTCACCTTGCGCATCCCCGCGTAGAACTGCGCGAACAGACCCGTAGGACCGCCGCCAATGATCGTGATGTCGGTGGGCTCGTGCGTCGTCATGCGGTCGAAGAATAAGGCTAGCTTATTCGCATGACCACCAAGATCTATACGAAAACCGGCGACACCGGAGACACGGGGCTCTTTGGCGGCGGCCGTGTTGGCAAGGACCATCCGCGCGTTGAAGCCTACGGCGACATCGATGAGCTCAACGCCGTGCTCGGGATGGCACGTTCGGTCGAGATGATGCCACGCATCGACGAAGTGCTCGTGCCGATCCAGCGCGACCTGTTCGCCATTGGCGCCCTGCTGGCAACGCCCAATCCGGCGAAGATGCGCGAGCAACTCGCCAAGGCACGCGTCGACGATGACCGCATCGCGCAGCTCGAGCGCGCCATTGACAATGGCGAGGAGGAGCTCGAGCCGCTCAAGGCGTTCATCATACCGGGCGGCACACCGAAGGCGGCCGCGCTGCACGTCGCGCGCACCGTCTGTCGAAGAGCCGAACGTCGTGTCGTCCATCTGCGACGAGACGCCGACACCGAGATCCCACAGCTCGTCGTGATCTATTTGAATCGCCTGTCAGACCTGTTGTTCGTGCTGGCTCGCGTGGCCAATCGCCGCGCGGGCGCGGGCGAAGTTACCTGGTAACCCGCGTGCGGACCATCGACACGCTCGGCTACCCGATCGTCGTCTCGTCGGGCGGCCTCGCGGAGGTCGCTCGGATCGTCGAGGAGCGCGCTCCGTCGCATCGGTATGTCATCATCACCGATGACAACGTCGCATCGCACTACCTCGACCACGTCTCTGCGTCGTTGATCGAAGGATCCGGTCGCGGCGTGACGAGTGATCGAGTGCACACGGTCGTCATTCCCGCGGGCGAGGAACACAAGACGCGCGAGCGCTGGTCAGCGATCACCGACACCCTGCTCGCGTACGGGTGCGGGCGCGACACGGCGATCATTGCGCTGGGCGGTGGCGTCATCGGCGATCTCGCCGGCTTCGTAGCGGCGACCTACATGCGCGGCATTCCGGTGGTGCAGATCCCGACGACGCTGCTCGCGATGGTGGATGCGTCGGTAGGAGGCAAGACGGCGGTCGACACACCCGCCGGGAAAAACACCGTCGGCGCGTTCCACCCACCCGCAGCCGTCATGATCGACCCGGCGACCCTCGCGTCGCTTCCGGCGCGCGAGCTTCGTTCGGGTCTCGCCGAAGTGATCAAGCACGGCGTGATCGCCGACCGCTCCGTCATCGACGAAGTCGAGGCGATCATGCCGGCGTTGCTCGCCGCACGCGCGTTAGGGGCCGCACTTGAACCCATGATCGAACGCAGCGTGCGAATCAAGGCAGACGTCGTCGCCGCCGACGAGCGCGAGCTCGGACTGCGCAAGGTGTTGAACTTCGGTCATACGATCGGCCACGGCGTGGAAGCGGCGAGCGACTACGTGTTGCTGCACGGCGAGGCGATCGCGATCGGGATGGTGGCGGAAGCACGGCTGGCGGAGAACCTTGGGATTGCAACCGTCGGCACGGCCGCGGCGATCGAGGACGCGGTGACGCGTGCAGGGCTGCCGTCTCGCGCGCCGGACGGTATGGCTGCCGATCGCGTGCTCGCGCTCATGCGTTCGGACAAGAAGCAGCGCCGTGGCGTGCTCGAGTATTCTCTCCCCAAGCGGATGGGCGAGATGGCCGGCGAGTCATCCGGATGGGCCATCGCGGTCGACGACTCGATCGCGCTCGAAGTGCTCCGAGCTCTAGCGAATCGGGAATAGGGAATCGGGAATCGGGAATCGGGAATCGAGGCGTCCAGTGGAGTGACCGGTGCCGATTCCCGATTCCCGACCAAGGTACGCCGCTTGCTCATGCGTAAGGGCAGACTCCTATCGGAGACAGCAATGTCGTCCTTCGGCACTTACCTCGTCGGTTTCATAATCCTGATCATTGGGCTCGGCATTGCCGCTTACCTGCTGAACGTGCCGCCCACGTGGATTCTCGTTGGCGTGGTTGTCCTGCTCGGGATCGGAATTCTCATGGCGACATCGCGAACGAAGCCGCGGGATCCCCCAGCGGTCTGACCAATTTTGCTGTGAAAGTTCTTAAGAATCGGAGAGGCGAACCGCCTCTCCGATTTTTGCGCTTCCAGACGACACATCACAAATTGTTTGTCGCCAACAACATCCCACACTGCGACCGGCCAACATTACGTCACTGTTAAAAAAGCTGTTGACCTTGATAACTCCCCCGTGCTATAGTGCCGCCTCTCTGCTGACCAAGCCCGCGAGCAATCTCCCCCCGCGCTCGCATCACTTTCGCATGGTAAGGGGCGTGTATGCAGCAAGTGACCGAGAGCAGGTCTAAAGGGTTCTTCCGTTCCTCTCCCTCCACCGCTTTCGATCAGTACTTACAGGACATACAAAAACTCCCCTTAATAACCGATCCCGAAGAAGAGAGACGGTTAGCGCGAAGGGCGCAAAAGGGCGACGAAAAAGCCGCTGAGCGGCTGGTGACAGCGAACCTCCGCTTCGTCATCTCCTACGTGAAGAAGTACCAGGGCCACGGCCTCGACTTGAGCGAGCTCGTAGCCATTGGCAACGAAGGCCTGCTCAAGGCCGTCCGAAAATTCGACCCCGACCAGGGCGTCAAGTTCATCTCGTACGCGGTCTGGTGGGTTCGACAAGCGGTGCTCAAAGCGCTCGCCGAACAGACCCGCTCTGTTCGCATCCCGCTCAATCAGAACTCGCAACTCATCCGTCTCGCTCGTGCCGAGACGGTTTTGTCTCAGGTCCTGAAACGGGATCCCACCGACAGCGAGATCGGCCGACTGCTCGAAGAGACTCCGGAATCAGTACGCGCGGCCAAGCAGATGTCCGCCACCGAAGTGTCGCTCGACGCACCAATCGATCGCTCCGATCGTGAGGCCTGCACGCTCGGCGAACGCTTCGCCGGCGTTGACGGCACCGAGATCGAGGAAGTCACCGACTTCAAGCTGATGCGCGAGTTCATCGACCGCGTCTTCCGTCAGTACCTCACGCCGAGAGAGCGAAAGATTCTCTATCTCTACTACGGCCTCGAGGAGGGCTCGGAAGCCATGACCCTCGAGAAGATCGGGGCACTCATGGGCGTCACGCGCGAGCGCATTCGGCAGATTCGCGAGCGCGCCTTCGAGAAACTGCGTGAGTCGCCTGATGGTGCAGCCCTGGCCGGGTTCTGGACCGCGGCCTGAGCCGATTCACCAGCAGCGAACGAGGGCTCGGCAATATTGCCGAGCCCTTTTTGCATCCAGAAAGCGGCCGGCGTTTTGTCCGGTCAAATACCAGACGCAAGATGTTTCGTCCGCGATGCACGATCGTCCACGTCGGATGGACGCCACTCCCGACCCTCGGCCCACTGGCGATGTCCCCATCCCTCCGGCGACGCCGCCGCGTGTCCTCGTCGTCGACGACGAGTCGACGATCCGCTTCGCACTCCGACGCTTCTTCACCCGACTGGGCTTCGAGGTCGAGGAAGCCGGCGACGGCGACCGTGCCCTCGAGATGATCATTGAGGATCGCTCGCAGCGCGTGATTCCACCCTACTCGCTGGTCGTGTCCGATCTTCGGATGCCAGGCCTCTCGGGGATCGAGCTGCACGATCGGATCGAGAAGGACTACCCCGAAGTGCTGAGTCGGCTCGTGTTCTCGACAGGCGACCTCGTGTCCGAGGAGGCCGCCGACTTCGCCCGCGACACGTCTTGCGAGATCATCGAGAAGCCGTTCGAGTTCTCGAAGCTGCGGGCGACGGTCGATCGCATTCTGGGACGTTAGGCGCGAGCGCCGGCACCGGACCTCCATGGTCTGGTCCGCTTTTCGCCCTGTGGGCTTTCATGCCCAGTCAGCAGATCCGCGCCTTCGTCAACCTCTCGTCGGGTTCCGGCGAGGCGGCGCGCGAGGCCCTCGATGGGGTCGGCGTCTTCGATGTCGCCCCGTGTGTTCCGGAACACCTCGATCGCCAGATCGAACGAGCGGTGCGCGAGGGGGCCGAGCGAGTCGTCGTCGCGGGAGGTGACGGGACCGTCGCCAAAGCGGCGGCGGCGCTCGTCGGCAAGGAAACCGCGCTCGCTGTCGTCCCGGGCGGAACGCTCAACCACTTCGCGAAAGACCACGGCATCCCGCGCGATCCCGTGAAGGCCGCGGAACTGTCCGCCAACGGCGCGACGACCACGACCGACGTCGCCACCGTGAACGGGCGCGTCTTCCTGAACACGAGCTCCGTTGGCGCCTATGTCGTGTTCGTGCGAGCCCGCGAGCGACTCGAACGCCGCTTCGGGTATCGCCTGGCGACTGTCATCGCGGCGCTGCGATTGCTCGGGAGAATCCGCGCGTTCACCGTCGAGATGGAGCTGGACGGCCAGCCACGGCGATACCAGAGCGCCCTCGTCTTCGTGGGGGTCGGCGAGCGTGAGCTGCAGCTTCCGTCGGTCGGCGGGCTCGCGGAGAACGGCCGTCGTGGCTTGCACGTGATCGTGGTGCGCGGAGGAACGTGGGCGAGACTCGTAGCCGCCGGACTGGTGGCCGTCTTTCGCGGAAACGATGCGGTCAAGCGAGAACGCCTTGCCGACAGCTTTGTCGTGGATGCCTGTCGAATCGTGATGCGGCGTCGACGCGGCCGCGTTGCCGTGGACGGCGAGATCGTCGAGATGAGCTCGCCGCTCGACTATCGCATCGAGCGTGACGCGTTGCGGCTGGTCGTTCCGCCAGCCGATGCGCACGACGAGTAGCGCGTGTGCAGGGCGCGATGGTCCCGTGGTGGTCCCCGTTGGGACGCGGTGCTGTACCTTTCCCGGGTGCCCGTCTACCTGCTGCCGCTCTTTCCACTCCCGCTGGTTCTGTTCCCCGGCGCGCCGCTGCCGCTGCACATCTTCGAGCCGCGGTATCAGCAGATGCTGACGGATTGCATGGGCGGGGATTCGCGCTTCGGCATTGTCTTTCGGCCCGAGGGTATGGGCGACAGCGATCTGGAGCCGGGGCGCGTCGGGTGCATCGCCGAGGTCGACGACGCGCACACGCTGCCTGACGGCCGATCGAACATCGTGGTGCACGGCGTGCGCCGCTTCGCGCTCCAGCGCTTCGTTGCCAGCCCTGCGCCGTACTATGTGGGCGAGGTCGCCGAATACGAGGACCTGCCCGAAGATGAGTCCGCGCTCGGACCGATAGCGACGCGCGTGCGAGCGCTGTTTGGGCGCATCGGTCGCGCGGCCCGCACGCTGGCTGACGATCACGATCCGTTGCCCAGCCTGCCTGACGACGCGGACTCCTTGTCGTTCGGCATCGCGGCGCTCATCGATATCGACGCGCCGCAGCGCCAGGAACTGCTCGTGTCCCGGCTTGCTTCGGAACGGCTCACGAATATCGAGCGCCTGCTCGGCGGTGCCGTCGACTCGCTCGAGGCGCGCGCGCGCGTGCACGGTCGGGCGAAGAGCAACGGTCGCGGACCGTATCTCTCCTCGTGACGCACGCAGCGGATCTCGCGGATCGGATCACCGAGATAGTCGGCCCGCGCGGCGTGCTGCGGCGCCCGGGCGAGCTCGTCGTGTATCGCAGCGACGGCCTGCCCGGCTACTCCAAGCAGCCGCGGCTCGCGGTGTTTCCGCGGACGCGCGACGAGCTGGTGGCAGTCGTTAGGCTCCTGGCCGAGCAGAGTGTACCGTTCGTGCCCCGTGGAGCTGGAACCGGACTCTCTGGAGGGGCGTTGGCCGACGACGTCGTGCTGGTGGGGCTCAACCGGCTGACGCGGATCCTCTCGATCGACCCCGTGGAGCGGCTCGCGGTAGTGGAACCGGGGGTCGTCAACGTCGCACTCACGCGCGCCGCGACGCCGTACGGCCTTCATTACGCGCCCGACCCGTCGAGCCAGGCCGCGTGCACCATCGGCGGAAACGTCGCCGAGAATGCCGGCGGGCCGCATTGCCTCAAGTACGGCGTCACCCTCAATCACGTCCGCGCCGTCACGGCCATCCTGCCGGACGGGGAGATCGTCCGGCTCGGCAGCGCGGAGGGCGAGGTAGACGGGTACGACTTGTTAGGCGCGTTCATCGGGTCCGAAGGCTGCTTCGGGATCGCGCTCGATGTCACGGTGCGACTCTCCCCGAATCCGCAGGCGATCCGGACGCTGCTCGCGGACTTCACGTCGGTCGACGCGGCCGCGCGCGCGACCTCCGAGATCATCGCGTCAGGCATCGTGCCAGCCGCGCTCGAGATGATGGATGGCGCCACGATCCGGGCCGTCGAGGCCTCGATCTATGCCGCGGGCTATCCCGTCGACGCCGAGGCGATTCTGCTCATCGAGCTCGATGGGCTCGAGGCTGGTCTCGAGGCGGATGTCGCACGCATCGAACGCATGTGCGCGGCGGCCGGCGCGCGATCGGTTCGCATCGCACGTGATGAGTCGGAGCGCGCGCGCCTCTGGCAGGGGCGCAAGAAAGCGTTCGGCGCCATGGGCCGCGTGTCATCGCATCTGGTCGTACAGGACGCGGTCATTCCCCGAACGCGATTGCCCGACGTGCTGGCCGCCATTCGCGAGATCGCCGAACGGCAGCGCATCACGGTCTGCAACGTCTTCCACGCGGGCGATGGCAATCTCCATCCCAACATCGGTTACGACGCGAACAACCCCGACGAGCAGGCCCGGGTCCATGCCGCGATGCGCGAGATCATGTCGGCGTGTGTCGCGGCGGGCGGAACGATCACGGGCGAGCACGGCGTCGGACTGGACAAGCTCGACTACATGAGCCTGATCTTCTCCGAAGATTCGCTCGCCGCAATGTGCCGCCTCCGCGAGGTGTTCGACCCCGATCACCGCGCGAACCCGGGCAAGGTGGTGCCCGTTCACAGTTGTCGCGAATGGCACGGCGCACCGAAGGCAGCGTGGACCGCATGACGGTGCCGGTGAGCGCCGCATCGTCCCCGGCGGCCATGCAAACCGCGTCGGGGTCCACGGCACCGTCGTCCCCACCCCTTCGCCCGACCACCACCGCCGAGGTGCGCGAGATTGTCGGCGACGCGATCGCGAACAAGACGCCGGTTCGCATCGTTGGTCGCGGCACCTGGCTGAACGCGGGCCGGCCGGTCGAGGCGACGCGGCAGGTCTCGCTGGATGCGCTGACCGGCATCGTCGACTATACGCCCGGCGACCTCACGCTTACGGCGCGCGCCGGAACGACGCTCGCCGAGATCGCGCGGGCAACCGCCGAGCATGGCCAGTGGCTCGCGCTCGCGCCATGGGGCGGTGACGCTGGATCGTTAGGCGCGACGGCGGCCACGGCGACCGCCGGCCCCATGAGCGGCGCGTTGGGCACACCGCGCGACATGGTCATCGGGATCGAGGCCGTTACTGGCTCGGGCCAGGTGGTCCGCGGTGGCGGTCGCGTGGTGAAGAACGTCGCCGGTTTCGACCTCACGCGCCTCATGGTGGGAGCCTGGGGCACGCTCGGCATCCTGACGGAAGTCTCGGTCCGACTTCGCGGCCTGCCGGAGCAGGAGGCAACGCTGGCACTCCCGCTGCCTAACGCCCCGGCGGCGCTCGCCGATGTGGTGGCGCGCCTCCGATCTGCGCCGATCGCGCCGCTCGCAATCGAGATGGTGAGCGCGACGCTGGCGGCACGGCTGGGCCTCGGGCAGCAGCCCGTCGTCATCGCCCGCCTCGCGGGCAACGCCGACGCCGTCAGCGGGCAGCGTGTTGCGCTTGGCGTGATCGGCGACGTCATGGAGGTGCCCGACGAGGTGTGGACGACCGTGCGAACCGCCGACCCGGTCGAGGCGACCGTTGTCCGCTTCTCGAGCACTGTTGCTCGATTCCCCGAGCTGTGGCTCGCGGCCGAGCGACTGGCTACCGCCGGCGATGGACACGTGCACGCCACCGTGCTTCGTTCGTCCGCACGGGTGGTCCTGCCGCATAACGAGGACGCGCCGACGGACGCGGCCCTCGACCTTCTGCGCGGCGCGAGCCGTGACACCCGGATCTTCGAGCGACTCCCTCGCGCGCTCTGGCCGGTTCTTGCACCGACTCGAGCGGCGGATCGCCTTTCACAGGGCGTACGTTCGGCCTTCGATGCGCATCGCTTGCTCAACCGCGGCATACTCGGCGAGACCCACGCGTGACGAGCACACTGCCAGGGCGGAGATCCCTCCCCTGTGCAATTCCCGACACACCGCTCGCGGCGGCCATCCCGGGAATCGAAACGTGCGTGCATTGCGGCTTCTGTCTGCAGGCGTGTCCGACCTACGTGAACCTGGAGGACGAGAACGACAGCCCGCGCGGTCGCATCGTGCTCATGCGGGCTGTCGTCGAAGGGGAGCTGCCGCTCGACGACCCCAGCGTCGGCGCGCACATCGATCGATGCCTCGGTTGTCGCGCATGCGAAACGGCGTGTCCGTCCGGTGTTCCGTACGGTCAGTTGCTCGAAGCCACGCGCGCGACGCTGCGGGCAGCGCGCCCGATGCCGCTCCTCGGTCGCGCTGTCCTCGGGGTCTTCCAGAAAATCGCGGCGCTTCGCGCGATGCTGTTCGCATCGCGGATCGTGCGCGCGACCGGTGTACCGTCGCTGTTCGCCCGGGTTGGAGGCCGACTTGGGTTTGCGTCCGCGATGCTTGCATCGACCCGCAACGCGCTCCGCGAGCACGATTACGATTTCGGCATGCCGGGCTCGCGCGGAGCGGTCGCGCTGCTGCTCGGGTGCGTGATGGATGGACTGTTCTCGCGCACCAATCGGGCGACGCGTCGTACGCTTCGTGCGAACGACTACCGGATCCGCGGGGCACCGGGCCAGGTGTGTTGCGGAGCGTTGCATGCGCACGCCGGCGATCTCGATGCGGCGCGCGCCCTGGCCCGGAAGAACATCGATGCATTCGAGCGCTCCGGCGCCGATTTCATCGGCGTGAATGCCGCGGGGTGCGGCGCGATGATGAAGGAGTACGGTCACCTGCTGGCCGATGATCCCGAGTGGGCACAGCGTGCGGAGAAGGTCGCCGCGCGGGTGCGCGACGTGAGCGAGCTTCTCGCGGCCGCGGGCCCTCGACCGGGCGGCTCTCTGCCCGCGCGCGTGACGTACGACGCGCCGTGTCACCTGCTCCATGCGCAACGAATCGCCGGGCCTCCGCTCGCCGTGCTTCGCGCGATCCCGGACCTGACCCTCATTCCGCTCACGGACGCCGAGCAATGCTGCGGCGCCGCAGGTATCTACAACCTGCTCGAGCCCGCAACTTCCAATGCGGTCCTCGCCCCGAAGCTTCGGCACATTGCGTCGACGGGCGCAGAATGGGTTGCAACCGGGAATCCTGGCTGCCTCATGCAGATCGGTGCAGGTCTTCGACGTGCAAACGCCCGCGCCCGGGCGATTCATCCAATCGATTTGCTCGACGCATCATACGCGGCCCTGAGCCGACAGCCATCGGGCACCCCGACCGTCCAGGTCGGGGACTCCGCCGTCAGAGCTGATGGCTGATGGCTGATGGCTGA
>Ga0136846_1236082_pt1 | contig 22914 bp, 20 predicted proteins | sample HopSoiMetagenom2_FD_96841 | JGI IMG/M metagenome (GOLD analysis project Ga0136846, IMG submission 96841) | Grasslands soil microbial communities from Hopland, California, USA - 2 Assembly 2016 (version 4) | ecosystem: Environmental > Terrestrial > Soil > Grasslands | place: USA: Hopland... | reverse complement strand
CTTCAGCAGCAATATCCGATTCGCCGTCTGCTCGATGCGGGGTGCGGCACGGGCAATGTGGCCGCCGACATTGCCACTTTTCTGCCAGAGGTGGAAATAACAGCGATCGATCTAACCGATGAATCACTCAATCGAGCCAGGCAGCGGATCGCCGGCCGGGGCCTCAGGAACATTACTTTTCGAAAATCCAATCTGATGGAGTTCGATTCCGAACTGGGGCAATTCGATTTTGTCTATTCCCAGGGCGTCATCCACCATCTAAGTGAGCCGGCATTGGGAATGAAGCATTTGAACCAGTATTTAAAGCCTGATCACCACGCTTTCGTGTGGCTTTATTCCCTCTTGGGCCGACGGGATATCCTGGACATGCGCGAGGCCCTCAAGGTCCTGGGCGCCGACAAGCTATTATGGGATGAAAAAATCAAGCTGGCAAAGGAGGTTCGGCCTCTCTTCTACAGCGGTCGCAGGACCATCCTTCGCAAAGTGATCAAGCTCTTGGATTACATTGACAAATATGGATTCAAGGGTTTGGGAGACTATCTCAAAGAATACTTCAAAAGGTCCTCTCACGAGGATTACGACGATATCATACTCGCGGACCAAATCCTGCATCCGCAGGACAAGTTTTATCGATTTAGCGAGGCGATCCAGATGTTCAATGAATCCGGTTTTGATTTCCTGCGAGTATTACAAGGAATGTCCAACAGCTTTGAAGAGAGCTTCGGCGCGCAAAAAATTGCCACTAATGGCACGCCGTTGTCTCAGGTGGATCGCTACACGTTGATTGAACTTCATGAAAAACCCGTGGGTGCTGGATATCTCATTAAGAAAGTAAAGGACGTGCCACGCAATTAAGAATCGAAGATCCCACATCACACGAGAGTATCAGTCTTCCTGAGAGCATCTACCGCTTAGCTCAGTGCGGAGGCTCCCCGTCAGCACTATTTACACCCGGATTCGCTTCATCTCCTTCAGAACCTGATAATCAATTCCCTCGCGCTCAAGGAAACCCTGGAGCTGACGGAGCCGCGTTGGGTGCCGTATTTTTCGGAGCGCTTTGGCCTCTATCTGGCGAATCCGTTCGCGCGTAACTCGGAACTGCTTGCCGACCTCCTCGAGGGTTCGCGCGTAGCCATCGCTGAGGCCAAAACGCAATTCGAGCACCTGGCGTTCGCGCTGGCTCAGACTGGTGAGGACATCCCCTAGTTTTGCTTTGAGAAGACCATAAGCAGTACGGTTTGAAGGGTCTTCAGCCCCTTTGTCTTCAATAAAATCGCCCAGACTGGTCTCTTCACCGTCACCCACTTCGGCCTGGAGCGAAACTGGTTGCTGCGCCATCTTCAAGATTGCGCGAACCCGCTCGGTGGGAATCTCCATTTCATCGGCGATCTCCTGCGCGCCCGGTTCGCGCCCGAACTCCTGAACGAGACGCTGTTGAAGCCGCAGAACTTTGTTCAGCGTTTCAATCATGTGCACCGGTATTCGAATGGTGCGCGCCTGGTCCGCTATGGAACGGGTAATCGATTGACGAATCCACCACGTGGCGTACGTCGAAAATTTGTACCCGCGGCGGTACTCAAATTTCTCGACTGCTTTCATCAATCCCATATTCCCTTCCTGGATCAGATCCAGGAAGCTCAGGCCCCGATTCGTATATTTTTTCGCGATAGAGATAACCAGGCGAAGGTTCGCCTGAATCATCTCATTCTTTCTATCACCCGCTTTTTTCCGGCACTCCTGAAGACGCCGATGCTGCTCCAGGAACGATTCTATCGGCATCCGGACAAAGATTTCGAAAGCTTTGAGCATGGCGCGTTCTGCTTCGAGAGATTCATCATGGTGTTGCCGTTTTGAACGGTGTTCCATCTCGCGAATGGCAGTCAGAGCTGCTTTGGCCTTCTCCGCGATATTATCGGCGACCAGACCCATCTCTTCGAGCACCTTTTGCTTGAAGCAGAATTTCGGGAAGTACGATCGGAGCTTTTCATTAAAGCATTCGTATTCCTCCGCGATTTTCTTGCGCTTATGAGTAGAACCGTTTTCGAGAATCGCATACTGCGAATCAATCAGGGCATCGAGTTGGTGGCATTTTTTCAGAAGACGGCGAAGATTGCGGGTGTGTGCCTCGCGGGTGGCGATTTTGGTGTCGTGAACAACACGATCAAATCGCTCTTTTGGGGGGTCACAGAGCAGCTTTTCGGTGAGCGCGATATGCTCTTTGGCCATAAAACCAAAGTTGTAAATAATCGTTTTGATTTCCTGCTCGGCCTGCTCGATCCGCTTGGAAATCTCCACCTCTTCCTCGCGGCTGAGCAGTTTAACTTGCCCCATTTCTTTTAAATACATCCGGACAGGATCATCAAAGCTCTCGCTGGATTCGTTTGCTTCCTCTTCTTTGCTCTCTTGATTTCGCGTGTGGCCGTTAGGAGAATCAACCACGTCGATATCGAGGATCTTAAGGCGAAATTGAATCTCTTGAAGGTCTTCCGGAGAAACTTCTTCGATACCAAGGCCTTCCTGGAGATCTTCCCTGGAAAGATATCCCTGCTCACGAGCGAGTTGGATCAACTCTTTGACTTTTTCCCGCAAGGCTGGACTGAGTTCACGCCGGCGGGAATGGCCGTTCAGAGCCGGGGGAGTGATAGCGCCCGGCACGATTAACGGCGGCTTGGCAAAATGGGAGCGGTCAGAGATTCGCCGGGCCTCGGGTGGAACGGCTGCGGGTGAGGAATTTTCTTCGATCTCCAGATAAGGGCTCGGTTCAATGCTCATGTCGCGCTTTTTAAATTTTTTCAGCTGTTTTCTGCGACGTCCGGCACCTGCACGGCCCGCCCATTTTTTTTAACAGCCCAACACCATTTTTTCCTTGATGGGAGTGTGCTAACCCACTCTCCTATCGTCAAGAATCACACCGGGATAAACGGCCTGAAGTTCTTTTCGGGGGGTGCCTGAGACCCCTTTTGCCGTCGGCCCGATGCCGTTCAGTTCGGGAACGGAGCGGTCGTTAATAAGTCGGGGCGGTACTTTGTGAAAAATTTCACAAATTCGCTTGCCGTCATATTCAGAGGTGACTACGTTGACTTCGTCGAGCCGGAGGATCGTCTCCTTTATGCAGAAAACCACAGAGGTTGGTTACAATTCAAAGATCGAGGGTGATGTTGTTGTCACCCGCTTGGATGCCGCGCTGAATTGGTTCCGCAAGAATTCTCTATGGCCCATGCCCATGGGATTGGCCTGCTGCGCCATCGAGTTGATGGCGGCCGGAGCCAGCCGATTTGATATTTCGCGCTTCGGGGCTGAAGTGATGCGTTTCTCGCCGCGCCAATCTGACGTTATGATCGTCGCTGGAACGGTCACTTACAAAATGGCGCTCGCCGTCAAACGCATTTACGAGCAAATGGCGGAGCCAAAGTGGGTCATCGCCATGGGGGCCTGCGCATCTACTGGAGGAATGTACAGGAGCTACGCCGTTTTGCAGGGAGTGGATCGGATCATTCCGGTGAACGTCTACGTCGCCGGCTGCCCTCCAAGACCGGAAGCGCTCCTGGATGCGCTAATTAAACTTCAAGACAGCGTTGTAGCCAAAGAAGCTGTCATTGCGAGCCGTAAAAAGGCCGCATAATCCCGCCGGAAGGTAAGTTCAAATGGCCGCAAAGGAGTTAGCTTTAAAATTATTTGAAAAGTTTGGCGATTTAATCTCCGCCCCCTCTGAGTTCCGCGGTGAAGTTACTGTACTCTTGTCTGATCCCGAACAGATCGCCGAGGTGTGCCTTTTCGCGAAGAAGGATTTGGGATTCGACTACCTGGTGGATTTGAGCAGCGTGGATAACTACGGCGAAGATCCGCGTTGGACTTTGGTTTATGAGCTTTACGGTTACGGCCACCGTGCTCATTTGCGGGTAAAAACGCACGTCGGTGAAGAGAAATCCGAATTGCCAACCGTTACGGCAGTGTGGAAAACGGCGGATTGGCATGAGCGCGAAGTGTATGACATGATGGGAATTCGCTTCCGCGGCCACCCCGACCTGAGACGAATCTTGATGTGGGAAGGCTATCCCTACTTTCCTTTGCGCAAAGATTTTCCGCTTGCCGGTAAACCGACCGATCTCCCCGAGGTCGCCTTTACCCGCCCTGCCCCGCTGGAAGGCGGACCATTCGTGACTGCTCCCGGCGCAAAGGACGCGATTGCCCGCGAGCCGAGGGTGCGGAATTTTGAACCGGACGAGGTAAAGACCATTTCCCGGCTTGAGAGGCGGCGCGACCTGGGTCGCGCTGATGACCAGAACCCCGCCGCCATTGGCGAGAAATAGATGAGCGCAAAGGTGCAGGAATTTCAGTTTGCGGATCCCGCGGCCCGTTTGGCGAATGTGAAGCCGTCCGACGCAGGCCCCTCGCCTGCTATGGCTGCTGAACAACTGGATGATATTCATGGTGAGAAAATGGTCCTCAATATGGGACCTTCTCACCCCGCAACGCATGGGGTTCTCCGACTGGTCCTGGAACTGGACGGCGAAATCATCACCAAAGCCATTCCAGACGTCGGCTACCTGCATCGCGGAGACGAGAAAATCGCCGAGAACATGACCTACAACCAGTTCGTGCCTTACACAGACCGGTTGGATTATCTCGCTCCACTGGCGAATAACGTCGCTTACGCGCTCGCTGTTGAGAAATTGATGGGGATCGACAAACAGATTCCACCACGCTGCCAGTTTATCCGGGTGATCTGCTGTGAACTGGCGCGTATTTCCGCGCACTTGCTCGGGCTGGGAGCATTCGCGATGGACGTCGGCGCCTTAACTGTATTTCTGCACACCTTCACGCAGCGGGAAACGATTTACAATTTGTGCGAAGCGTTGACTGGCGCTCGCTTTACGACCAGCTATACACGTATTGGCGGGGTCAGCCGCGACATTCCCGAAGGTTGGGTCCACGAACTCCGAAAGTTCCTGGATGAAGTCATCGTTAATTTTGATGAGTCCGAAACGCTCCTGACCCGCAATCGCATCTTCATGGATCGCACCCGCGATATCGGTGTTATTTCCAGGGAGAGCGCTATTGATTACGGATTGACGGGTCCAAACCTCCGTGGCAGTGGGCTGGAGTATGATTTACGCAAAGCGCACCCTTATTTGGTCTACGACCAGTTGGAATTTGATATTCCGATTGGCTCGGTTGGCGACTGCTATGATCGCTACCTCGTGCGAATGGAAGAGATGCGACAGAGCGTCAAGCTTATTCGCCAATGCCTCGATAAACTTCCGGACGGGCCGTGGCACATTCAGGATGGGAAGGTGTTCCTCCCCCCCAAAGAAAAAGTGCTCACTTCGATGGAGGAGTTGATTCACCAGTTTATTCTCGTCACGCAGGGGCAGAACGTGCCTTCCGGTGAAATTTATTTCGGCGCGGAAAATCCGAAAGGCGAACTTGGCTTTTACATCAACAGCCGTGGCGGCGGGACACCGTACCGCCTGAAGATTCGCGCTCCGTCGTTTGTGAACTTGAGCATTCTGCCAAAGATGCTGCCGGGCCACATGATGAGTGATACGGTTTCAATTCTGGGATCATTGGATTTTGTGATGGGAGAATGCGATCGATGAGCGCGCCAGTTCCAGCCCACCCGGTCGAAATGACAGCGCCCTCGGCCAAAGGGACTTTCATCGTGCCGCAGGCATTGGAAGCAGAGATCGATGAATTAATCACTCATTATCCGGTGAAGCGGAGCGCTTCGTTGATGCTCTTGCACTCTCTTCAGGAGCATTTCGGATTTCTGAGCAAAGAAGCCATTGAGTGGACGGCGAACAAACTCGACCTGCAGCCCATCAACACCTACGAACTGGTGACGTTTTATCCGATGTTTCGCCAGCAACCGGTCGGAAAACATCATCTCAAGGTTTGTCGAACCTTAAGCTGCGCCTTGGGCGGCTCATATAAAATTCACAAACACCTTTGCGATCGCTTGGGATTGGACAGTCGTGCGCACGGACCGCAAACAACCAGGGATGGCAGATTCACGGTTGAGTTTGTGGAATGTCTGGCGAGTTGCGGAACCGCGCCGGTAATGATGTGCAATGAGGATTTTCATGAAGCGGTCTCGGCCGAGAAGGCCAATAAGATTGTCGAGGAATGCGGAAGGAAATGACAGTTCGACATGCCCGCAAAAGCGCAAACTCATCATGTTAAAAGACTGGAAAAAGGTTTACGAAAGAATAAAGAACGTTCCAGGGCTGGACGAACACGAAAAGATTCAATACGCCCGAAGTCTGGCGGCCACCCCGGAGGAACGCTGGCAGATGAACGTCGATTTTCTCCGATCGCTAAACTTATGGGGGCGTTACAATCCGAAGGAATTCGATTCCAGGTAATCGGTATGTCTGCCGCAATCATTCAGGGAGTTCCCGGAACAACAAACGACATCGATCTTTGGATCGATTTGCCGCCGCGCGATTATATGCGAACAATAAATGTGGCGTTAAAACAAGGCGCCGAAATGGTGCGCAATACTGTGGTTGCCTTGTCCGATCAAACGCTGGTGAACTTTGTCTATGAAGTCACCGGCTTGCGAGCTTTTGCCACTGAGTTGCGAAGATCGCGAATTGTTTCCTTTCACGGCGTGAAAGTTCCGGTCCTGCCTCTAGAAAGCATTAGGAAGAGTAAACTCGCGGTCGGACGACCCAAAGATTTCACTCACATCCAACAGATTGAAACCACCCTGAAATGCAGGAAAGCCGATCGCAAAAGAAAATGATGGCTGCCCGACATGGATTTGAACCATGACAAACAGATCCAGAGTCTGCTGTGCTACCGTTACACTATCGGGCAGTGCTGCGGGAGGGAAAGATAGATTTTTCAGAGCAGGAGTCAAGTGACTCCAGGGTTATGCCCCAGGAATACCGGCTCATATTAAAGAATGTGGATCAACCGGGTTACACGGTTGATATCGACAGCTATTTGCGCGTCAGAGGCTACGAAGGCCTGCGGAAGGCGCTGACTTTGCCGGCGAAATCGCTCCCTGACGGCAAATCCGTCTCCGCGCCCGAACAGATTCGCGAAGAAGTAAAGATTTCAGGTCTTCGCGGGCGCGGCGGAGCCGGCTTCTCCTGCGGATTGAAATGGTCATTTGTCGATCGCAAAAGTGGAAAACCGATTTACCTGATTTGCAACGCGGACGAATCGGAACCGGGCACGTTCAAAGATCGCCAGATCATCCATAAAGATCCGCATCAATTGCTCGAAGGCATGATCATTTCTTGCTTCGCGAATGACGTTCACCTTGCCTACATCTATATCCGTGGCGAGTTTCCTGACGGCGCGCGCATCCTGAATCGCGCCCTGGCCGAAGCTCGGGCCAAAAATTTCCTCGGAAAAAATATTCTCGGCAGCGGATATGACCTGGAGATTTATGTTCATCGCGGCGCTGGCGCTTACATCTGCGGTGAGGAAACCGGCCTGATTGAATCTCTTGAAGGCAAGCGCCCCTATCCTCGCATCAAACCGCCCTATTTTCCCGCCATTCTGGGGCTCTACATGTCCCCCACTATCGTCAATAACGTCGAGACCCTCTGCGCGGTAAAACATATCGTGCAGATGGGCGGCGCCGAATTTGCAAAATTGGGAACACCGAACAACACGGGAACACGCATCGTCAGCATCAGCGGCCACGTGAAGAAGTCAGGTTATTACGAGGTGGAAGTAGGCAAAGCGACCATCGGCCAGATGATTAATGATTTTGCCGGCGGTTTGCTCGAAGGACGAAAGTTGAAAGCGGTGATTCCCGGCGGTTCCTCCGCTAAGGTTTTCAAGGCAGGCGAAAAATTCAAACTCAAACGAAAAGGTTCCGACGGCAAAGACATCGAGCAGGAGGTCGATATGCTTGACTTGCCGTATGACTTCGACTCGTTGATGGCGGCGGGCAGCATGTCCGGCTCTGGCGCGATCATCGTGCTCGATGATTCCACGGACATTGTCGAAGCGCTCGCCAACATTTCTGAGTTTTACGCTCACGAAAGTTGCGGCCAATGCACCCCTTGCCGGGAAGGTTCGCTCTGGATGAGCAAAGCCTTGCATCGACTCACCCACAGCGAAGGACGGAAGCAGGATGCCGATTATCTCATTCGCATCGCGGATAACATTCCAGGCGGGCGGACCATCTGCGCGTTCGGCGAAGCATGTTCCTGGCCCGTTCAAAGTTTCGTTCGCAAATTCAAGGATGAATTCGAAGCCAAAGGCGCCGCGAACGAAGCGAAAACCGCAAATATTGGGGCAGGGCCAACCGCTGAAATGAAGCTGGCTGCCACTCCTCACTCCTGATATGTCCGCGACTGCCCCAACTGAATCGAAACCGGCCGAATCGAAAACCGGAGCGCCCCCGGTCGACACGATCACGATCAAGATCGATGGCCAAACGGTTTCCGTTCCGAAGACGATGCCGGATCCGTTGACCGGAAAACCGATTCCAACAACGATGATTCAGGCGTGCTCGATGTTTAAAGTCGACGTGCCCCATTACTGCTATCATCCCAAGCTGCCGGTCGCCGGCAATTGCCGGATGTGCCTGGTTGAGTTTGGAACGCCAGCCATGGGGCCGGATCGCAAACCGCTCTTGAATCCAGACGGGACACCCAAGATCAACAAATCGCCACGTCCCGCCATCGCCTGCGCGACTCCCATTTCTTCCGCTATGGAGATTTACACGAATACTGCCGGGGCAACGGAAATGCGAAAGGCCGTTTTGGAATTCCTGCTGATCAATCATCCGCTGGATTGCCCGATTTGCGATCAGGCCGGTGAATGCAAGCTGCAGGAATACTCCGTCGATTACGGCCAATCACAGAGCCGTTTTGTTGAAGAGAAAGTTCACAAACCAAAACGCGTTGATCTCGGGCCGCGAATCGTTCTTGATGACGAGCGTTGCATTCTTTGCTCCCGCTGCGTCCGTTTCACAAAAGATATTGTCGGCGATGATGCTTTGGGTTTTGTGAACCGCGGCAGTTACAACACCCTCACTCATTATCCGGGCAAACCTTTCGACAATAACTATACCCTGAACACAGTCGATATCTGCCCGGTGGGCGCGCTCACTTCCAAGGATTTTCGATTCAAAATGCGCGTCTGGTTCCTCAAGGAAACCAAAAGCATTTGCACAAGTTGCGGCACCGGCTGCAATACCGTGATCGGTTCGCGCGAAAACCTCATGTACCGATATGAGCCGCGCGAAAATGATGCGGTCAACTCATGCTGGATGTGCGACTACGGCCGCTTGAATTACAAATGGATCAATCGCGAGGATCGGCTCACCGAAGTGCGCCTTCGTGAGAAGAATGGCACTTATCAAAGTTCAAGCTGGACCGCGGCTTTGCGGGAGATCTCTGACAAACTCAATAACGTGCCAAAAGGCTCTGCCGCGATTATCGCGTCAGCCCGCCAAACGAACGAGGAACTTTATCTTCTTAAAAAGCTGGCCGACAAGCTCGGCGCGATCACCGATTCCATCCCTCGGCAAGGCGCCGGAGACAAGCTGCTTCTGAATCCAGACCGCAATCCTAATACGTTGGGTTCCCAATTAATTGGAATCGCTCCAAAGCAAATGGGTAGCAACATTCCAAAAATCGCTGATGGCATCCGCGAAGGTGCCATCAAAACATTCGTTGTGTTCGGCGAAGATGTGACCAAACACGGGATCGACCCCACCCTGCTCCGCTCACTTGATCTGTTGATCGTCTCCGAGATTCTGCCGAACGAAACCACGGCTCTGGCGCATTACGTCCTGCCCGGAACAGCCCACGCCGAAAAGCGCGGCACCTTCACCAATATCAAAGGACGCGTACAGCGGTTCATCAAAGCGATCGAACCGAAGGGCAACTCCAGGCCGGAATGGGAATTCCTGCACGAGCTCGTTTTCAATGTCACCGGCCAGAATGGCTTCGCCACAATCGAAGGATTGTTTAACCAAATGGCTGCCGAAGTGCCCGCGTTCAAAGGATTGACCTGGGCTCGCCTCGGCGATTTGGGAGCATCCGTTCCGTTTTGATTTCATGCCGCACCTGACGCCAACAACTGAATTTCTCCTGTTTAGCTTCGTGAAGATCGCGTTGGTCTTCGGCGCGGTCATGACCATGTTCGCCTACTCAGTCCTGGCGGAGCGGCGAATTTCAGCCTTCATTCAGGACCGTATCGGACCGAATCGCGTCGGCCCATTCGGTTTGCTCCAACCTCTAGCTGATGGCGTAAAAGCCTTCCTGAAAGAAGATTTCACGCCAGCGCATGTGCGAAAGGCTTATTTCTGGCTGGCGCCCGCCATCACAATGATCCCTGCTTTCCTGACGGTCGCGATTATTCCTTTTGGCTCGAATCTCGGAAACCAGCGTATGGTCATTGCGGACCTGAATGTCGGGATCCTTTATACCTTCGGAATCGTTTCTCTCGGTGTCTATGGCATCGTGCTCGCCGGCTATTCCTCAAACTCGAAATATCCTTTTCTTGGAGGAATCCGCTCCAGCGCCCAGATGATCTCGTATGAAATTGCGATGGGCATGTCCGTGGTGCCTTTATTCATGCTTGTTGGCGATCTGAACCTGAGCAAAGTCATTGAATGGCAGGCGCAGCATGGCTGGCTTATTATCTACGCGCCATTTTGCTTTTTCATTTTTCTGGTGTCGGCCTTCGCTGAAACAAACCGGCTGCCTTTCGATTTGCCCGAATCCGAAACCGAACTCGTCGCGGGCTACAATACCGAATACGGCTCGATGAAGTTCGCGCTCTTCTTTATGGGAGAGTATGCAAACATGATCGCTGGTTCCGCGATGATGGTGGTCCTCTTCTTTGGTGGATGGACGTTGCCGGGACTGAGCACACCCGCTAATAATTCCGTTGTTGTCGGGCTCATTCACATCGCAGTATTTATCGCCAAGCTAGCGGTATTTATGGTCCTGTTCATCTGGGTTCGATGGATGTTCCCCAGATTTCGCTATGACCAATTGATGGACCTCGGCTGGCGCAAATTCGTTCCATTCGCGCTCGCGAACATAGTTTTTTACGCAGTGGTCCTTTGGATCCGCGCGAAATGATCTTTTCATGATTGTAAAACGCAAAGAGCTGAATTTTTGGGAGCGGCTTTATCTCCCCGCTATTTTCGGTGGCTTCAAAGTCACTGGGCGGCACTTCTTCGACAAGAAGGTCACCATGCAATATCCCGAGGAGAAATGGGTCGTGCCTCCGAACTATCGCGGCGCGCCGTACCTCGTGAAAGATCAGGATGGCCGGACGAAATGCGTCTCCTGCCAGCTCTGCGAATTTGTTTGTCCCCCCAAGGCCATTCGCATTATCCCTCCTGGCCCTACCGGCTCAGCGGAAGTGGGCAATGTTGAAAAAGCTCCGAAAGAATTCGAGATCAATATGCTTCGCTGCATCTTCTGCGGCTATTGCCAGGAAGTTTGCCCCGAGGAAGCGATCTTCCTGATGAAGGATTATTCGCTTACCGGCCTGACTCGCGAAGAACTCATTTATAACAAAGAAAAACTGCTCGACCTCGGCGGCACTCATAACGATCAGATCCGTAAATGGAAGCGCAAAGCCGAAGAAGCGGTTGAACAAGGGGTGACTCCTTAAGGCTCGAATATGGCGCCACAGGATATCGCGTTTTACATCTTTTCAGCGCTGACATTGCTTTGCGGGATTATCGTCATCACGAAGCGCGATCCGGTTACCGCCGCCATGTTTCTGGTGCTCTCCATTGTTTGCCTCGCCGGCCTCTTTGTTCTTCTGCAGGCGTTCTTCCTCGCTGCCGTTCAGGTGCTTGTTTATGCCGGCGCGGTCATGGTTTTATTTTTGTTCGTGATCATGCTCCTCGACCTCAAAGACGAAGTCCGTCGTCGCATTCGCCTTGTGCGGGGTGTTCTCGGTCTCATCTCGGTCGCCGCTTTCGCAGCAGTAATCCTTCACCTGATCTGGAAAGCCAAACCGGGCGCCACTCTCGGGACGCCTGCCCTTGTCGGCGGCACCGCCCCGCTCGGAAAACTTCTCTTTCAAAATTTCATTCTCCCATTCGAAATTCTTTCGCTTCTGCTTCTGGTCGCTATGATCGGCGTCATTCTCCTCAGCAAAAGGGATCTGAAATAGATGCATATCGGCCTTGAACATTATTTAACGGTCAGCGCCCTTTTATTTTCGCTCGGCCTTCTCGGTGTGCTTGTCCGCCGCAATATTCTTATCATGTACATGTCACTGGAGTTGATGCTGAACGCGGCGAACCTCGCGTTTGTGGCCATGTCCCGCTTCAACAACAATCTCAACGGCCAGGTCATGGTCTTCTTTATTATTACCGTGGCGGCCGCCGAAGTTGCTGTCGGCCTGGCGCTCATCGTGGCTCTTTATCGCAAACGCCAAACAGCCCATGTCGAGGATCTCTCCTCCATGAAATACTAGTAACATGGAAATCCTTGCACTTCTCATTTTACTGATTCCGCTGTTCGCTGCGGCTTTCATCACTCTGTTCACGCGGCGCAATCCCGGTTCAAGTGCTCTCATTTCGATTTTCGCCTGCGCCGCCTCATTTCTCCTCTCATTAATCGTTTATGCCCGCCTCGGCGACGCCCAGGCAATTGAAACAGAGGGCATCAAATGGCTCTCCGTCGGCGCTTTGAATGTCGAACTCGGATTTATCATCGACCGCCTGAGCGTTTTGATGCTTCTGATCGTGACCGGCGTCGGCCTGATGATTCACATCTACTCCTCGGGCTACATGAAAGGCGACCCGGGGTACAGCCGCTTTTTCGCCTCCCTCAGTCTGTTTACCTTTTCGATGCTCGGAATTGTTTTCGCATCGAACTTTTTCCAGATGTTTGTCTTTTGGGAATTGGTCGGGCTCTCCAGCTACCTGTTGATCGGTTTCTGGTTTGAAAAGCCTTCAGCGGCGGACGCCTGTAAAAAGGCCTTTATCACAAACCGCATTGGCGACTTCGGCTTTCTCCTCGGAATCATCCTTCTCTGGAGCATCCTGGGCTCGGTTCAATTTCGCGAAATTGCGGCGAACATCAAAACCAATCCTGGCGTCCTCGGCTCTCTCGGCGGATTGGCGGGACTGCTGGTTTTCTTTGGTGCCATGGGCAAGTCCGCGCAATTTCCGCTGCACGTCTGGCTGCCGGATGCCATGGAAGGGCCGACGCCGGTGAGCGCGCTAATCCATGCCGCAACGATGGTGGCTGCCGGTGTCTACATGCTTACCCGCGTTTTCTTCGTCTATACCGCCGTCCCGCATTGGCCGAACTGGCTCGCGTTTATGGAAGGTGTCAGCCCCCTGAATATCATCGGCTGGATCGGCGGATTTACCGCCTTGCTTGCAGCCCTGATCGCAGTCCAACAAAATGATATAAAGCGCATTCTCGCTTACTCCACGCTTTCGCAACTCGGCTACATGATTATGGCTGTCGGAATGGCCGGAACGACCGCTGCGATGTATCACCTCAGCACGCATGCTTTTTTTAAAGCCCTTCTGTTCCTCGGCTCCGGTTCGGTGATCCACGCCATGCATCACGAGCAGGACATCTGGCAAATGGGCGCATTGAAAAAGAAAATGCCGGTCACATTCTGGACTTTTCTCTTCGCTACTCTCGCCCTCTCAGGCGTTTGGCCCTTGAGCGGCTTCTACAGCAAGGATGAAGTGCTCTATTCCGCTTTGAATAGCAATCCGGTTCTCTTTGGAGTCGGCGTTCTGGTCGCGGTGCTTACGACCTTTTACATGTTTCGCCTTATTTTCGTGGTATTCTATTCTTCCGCCAGGTCCGAGGGAGCCGCCCATGCGCACGAATCGCCGCCCGCAATGGTCCTTCCGCTGGTCGTTCTCGCCATCCCTACGCTGCTCGCCGGACTCTGGGGCATTGACTCTTATCTCGTCCCCGCTCCCGAAAGCGAACATGCCCGAGATCTGTTTTCGGTCCTGGCTGCGCCATTTTCTCACGCGCCGCTGGTTGCGATCTTTGGCCTCGGCGCAGTACTCTTTGGGTTCAGCCTCGCTTACGGCCTTTATTACAACCAATCCCGCGACGTGTTGGCCGAAACCGCGCCCTGGCTCTCCCGAGCCATGCGCAATCGTTTCTATTTTGATGAACTGTACAGTTGGCTGATCGCCCTTACCCACGAAAACCTGGCGAGGCTCGCGAACGCAATCGATCGATGGATTATCGGTGGCTTGGTTGTGAAGGGCGTCCACGGCACCACCGAACTGGCTGGCCGGGTCCTGCGCCTCGCGCAAACCGGCAACCTCCAAACCTACGCCTTTATCCTCGTCCTCGGTATCACGGTGCTGCTCTTTGTTTTCTTCAGATAATCATGCCCAATATTCTTTCATTAACATTGCTGCTGCCGTTCCTCGGCGCCCTGCTCGTGGCCTGCATTCCGGCGAACTTTCGGTTTCTCATTCAACTGATCGCTCTGTTCACGACCGGGCTCTCCCTGCTTTTCGGAATTTTTGTTTTTGTTTCATTCGACCCCGCTGCTCCCGGATATCAACCGAGCCAATCCGTCTCCTGGGTGGATACGCTTGGAATACAATACAGAGTTGGGGTCGATGGAATTAACGTCGGCATCATTCTGATGGCCACCATCGTCGCGTTCGCCGCGACTTGTGTCGCCGGATCTGTCACCGAGCGGGTCAAGGAATTTTACTTTCTTCTCCTCGTGATGATCGGCGGAGTCATCGGCGCCTTTGCTTCACTCGATCTTTTCTTTTTCTTTTTCTTCCATGAATTGGCATTGATCCCGACCTTCATCATGATCGGCATGTGGGGTCGCGGAGAAAACAAGAACTACGCCACGTTTAGCATCACTCTTTATCTCACGCTCGGGGCCTTGATCGCGTTGATCGGCTTGATCGCGCTTTACCTCTCCGGAAACCCGAGAACTTTCGATATCGAAGCGCTTGCACAGCAATTTCAGCAAAACCCTATTCCACTCGCCAGCCAGAATTTCATTTTCCCGATGCTTCTTTTTGGTTTCGGCATTCTGGTTTCTCTTTGGCCTTTTCATACTTGGGCGCCCCTCGGATATGCTGCGGCCCCGACCGCGACCACCATGCTTCATGCGGGTGTTTTGAAGAAGTTCGGCCTTTATGGCTTGATCCGCGTTGCTCTTCCGCTCATGCCGGAAGCGGCGCATGCCTGGGTAAACGTCATCTCATGGCTTTGCCTCGGAAATATCGTTTATAGCGGGATGGTCGCCATGCGCCAGCGCGACCTCAACCTGCTTCTGGGAAATTCAAGCGTGGCTCACATGGGCTTTGTTTTTCTCGGGATCGCCAGTTTAAGTCTTGTTGGCATCACGGGCGCGGTCATCATAATGATTTCGCACGGACTCCTCGCCGCGCTTTCCTTCGCCATCTCCGGCCATATTTACCAACAAACTGGCACGCTGGAAATGGACAGAATGGGCGGTTTTCTAAAGGCAATGCCTTTTGTCGGCTCTGCCTTTCTGATGGCCGCTCTGGCCGGATGTGGCCTTCCTGGATTCGCCAATTTCATCGGCGAAGCGATGACTCTCTTTAGTGCATTTAAGGAAATGTCTCTCGTCACATCACTGGCTGTCTGGGGCGGCCTTGTCATCGCAGCGGTTTACATGCTTCGTGCGGTTCGACAAGTGCTGCATGGTCCTCTGCCCGACGCGTTCGCCAATGTCTCTGACGCGACTTGGGGGAAGATTCCGTTGGCGCTTCTCTTCGTAACGCTTCTCTGGTTCGGAATTTGGCCGCGCGCCCTCACCAAAAAAATCACCCCAGCCGCGGAACGGATCGTCCGAATGGTTTCAAAAACCGGCGCCGTGAACGTCGCTCAAAACTCGAGATAGCGCCTCATGAATCTCATCCTCATTGAAATTGCTGTTATCGCCTGCGGCCTGGCATTGCTGCTCATTGACCTTTGGACTCCCTCTGAAAACAAAAAGCAACTGGGCTACGTCGCCGCTGCGTTTCTCGGTCTCGTTCTTCTCGGCTCATTCGCCTGGCACCCGGCGGGCGTTCAATATGGATTCAACAACAGCTTCGTCATTGATTCCTTTGCTCTTTATTTCAAACGCTTCTTCCTCTTGGCCGCGATTTTCGTTCTAATCATTTCCGTCGATTTCGCGGATCGAATTCCTGTTGGTATTACCGAGTTCTATGCCCTGATTCTCTTCGCTTTGAGCGGAATGCTCTTCGCGGCATCGACCAACGATTTCATCATGCTCTTTGTTTCGCTCGAACTGATTACGGTCACCTTTTACGTGCTGACCAGCTATCAACGTTCCCGGGTGAAATCGCTTGAAGCAGGCGTGAAGTATCTCATTCTCGGCGCCATGTCGACCGGCTTTACGCTTTTCGGGATCGCCCTTATCTACGGCACGGCCCAAACCACAAATTTTTCCGAGCTTCTCACCAAAGGAGCTTCGCAAAGTTCCCCTCTTTTTCTGGTTGGGCTATTTATGGTCCTGATGGGTCTCGGATTTAAGATCGCTGCCTTTCCCTTTCAAATTTGGGCGCCCGATGTCTACGAAGGATCCCCTGCCCCGGTCACCGCCTTTCTCGCCGTCGGCTCCAAAGCGGCCGGGTTCGTCTTGCTGATGCGCCTGCTGTTCGGTGCGGTTCCCGAGGTAACGAGCAAGCGGAGCATACTCCTGATTTGCCTCACCATCGTAACGATTCTTTACGGGAATCTCTGCGCCATTCCGCAGCGCAACCTCAAGCGCCTCCTGGGCTATTCCAGCATCGGCAATGCCGGATACCTGCTCCTCGGTATCACCGCCATGAATAACGCCGGCTCCAGTGCAATTCTCTATTATCTGCTCGGATATCTTTTCACGGTTCTCGCTGCCTTCCTCGTGATCTCTGTGATCACCCGAAACTCCCAGGATGAAGACATCAGCGTCCTCGCGGGTCTGCACCAGCGCTCGCCTGTTCTCGCAGCCACTCTCGCCATGTCCATGATTTCGCTCGCCGGAATTCCCCCGCTCGCCGGGTTTTTCGGCAAGTTCCTCCTCTTCAAAGCAGTCATTGAACGAGCCGGTTCCCAGCCCGTTTACTGGATTCTGCTCGCCTGCGCCCTGTTCGGAATTGTCACCTCTTTCTATTATTATCTCGGTGTGGTTCGCGCGATTTACTTCGCGAAGGAAGTCCCGGACTACTCTCCGATCGCCGTTTCAATTCCGATTCGCCTTGCGCTCTACGCATGCGTCGCCGGCATGCTTTTTCTCGGTCTTTTCCCGAACTCTCCGCTCAATGCCGCGAATTACGCCAGCGCCTCCTTGAATTCATCTCCGCCGCCAACCGCCATTGCGATCGGCCATTAGCCACATGGCTGATTTATTTAAAAAGATTTAAAAAAATCTTGCGCTTCATTTATTCTGTTACTATTATGGTAACAGTTATGGCGAGGAACACGCAATTCTCGATTGCCGTTCACATCATGGCCGGTCTGGCCTACGGCTGTGGCCGGCATATTACGTCCGCCACTCTGGCGTGCAGCGTGAACACCAGCCCGAGTTTTGTTCGCCGAATCCTCGCGAAGTTGTCCAGGGCGGGGCTGGTGCAGACAGCGACCGGCAAAGCCGGGAAATGCTGGCTGGCGAAGGATGCGAAGGAGATTTCCCTGTTGGATATTTACAGAGCGGTGGATGCCCCGAAGGCATTCGCGATTCATACCTATCGAGAGCAGAAGGAATGCGCGGTGAGTTGCCGCATCAAAGCGGCGTTGGAGAAGGCCCTAGCAAAGACACAGAAAGCGATGGAACAGAGCCTGGATGCGATCACTTTAGCGCAGGTGCTTTCGGAGCTGAAGCGGGGGTAAAATTTTTTGGTCTTTATTGTTACTTACTTAGTAATAGTTAGTTTGAAAACGGAATAAAAAACGGAAGAAATCATATGAACAAAAATCAGAAATTGGCGGGGAAAGTAGCGGTCGTTACGGGGTCCTCAAAAGGTATCGGCGCTTCCATTGCGAAGCATTTGGCCGCGGAAGGGGCGTCGGTGGTCGTGAATTACGCTTCAAGCAAGAGCGGGGCCGACAATCTTGTAAACGAAATCAAATCAGGAGGTGGAAAAGCTGTGGCGGTGCAGGCCGACCTCGCGCGCAAAGCAGACATTGAACGATTGTTTGGGGAGACGAAGAAAGCATTCGGGAAACTGGATATCCTCGTAAATAACGCGGGCGTTTATGAGTTTCTGCCTCTGGAACAGATCACGGAGGATCATTTCCACAAACAGTTCAACCTGAATGTGCTTGGGCTCATTTTGGCAACCCAGGAGGCACTGAAGCAGTTCGACACGCTTAGCAGTGTGATCAACATCAGTTCGGTCGTTGCGAAATATCCGGTGCCGGGCGGCTCGGTTTACAGCGCGACCAAGGCCGCTGTGGACGCAGTAACGCAATCGCTCGCGAAGGAGCTTGGGTCGAAAAAAATTCGGGTCAATTCGATCAACCCCGGAATGATTGATACCGAGGGCGTGCGTTCCTCCGGGATCGCCGAGAGCGATCTTCGCAAACAAGTCGAAGCGCAGACGCCCCTGGGCCGCATCGGGCAGCCCCAGGACGTCGCGACAGTAGCGACCTTTCTGGCCTCGGAAGATTCGGGATGGATTACGGGCGAAACTTTCCTCGTGGCGGGCGGGTTTCGGTAAGCTCATAAACTTGCTGAAAGCCAGCAGCACTCCATCTGCTATTTTCCTTTAGCGCTTCTGACCTCAATAAAAAAAGCGAGTTACTATGACTCGCTTTTTAAACTTTAGAAAAAGAGCTGTTATTCCCTCAACTCAGTATTCCTGGTAGATCATGTCTTTGATTGTGCCGCCGGCCCGAATAAACGGCAGCACATGTTCGGTGTAGGGCGTAATCACATCCAGCACATACGGCTGATCAGAATCGAGCATCCGCTGCATCGCGGCCCGGAGATCTTTTTTGTAAATGACGCGTTCGGCCGGAACATTGAAGGACTTGGCCATCGCTATGTAATCGGGATAGATCTGCTTCATGTTTTCCGGATCACCAAGGTAGGTGTGGCCGCGGTTTCCGGCGTAGAACCGATCTTCCCACTGCACCACCATGCCGAGGTGCTGGTTATTCAGGATGAGCGCTTTGGCCGCAATCTTCTCGATGTGCGCCGTGGCGAGTTCCTGAACATTCATCAGGAATGATCCGTCGCCGTCGATATCGACCACTTGGCGGTGCGGCTGAGCGACTTTCGCGCCCAGCGCGGCGGGATAGCCGTAACCCATCGCGCCGAGGCCCGCGCTGGTCAGCAGTTGGCGCGGGAACTTGTATTTGTAATACTGCGCGGCCCACATCTGGTGCTGGCCGACACCGGTCGTAATGATGGCCTCGCCCTTGGTTAGTTCGTAAAGCAATTCGATCGCGTATTGCGGCAGGATCACCTGGCTGGCGTCCCCGCCCATGAAATCTTTCACATGGTGTGATTTGAGGACTTCATCGGTGATACGATAGCGCAACGGCGCTTTGGTTTTCCACTCAGCAATCTGTTTGTTCCATCCAGTGAACTTCTGCTGGATCGGCCGCGCGGCGATCATCTCGTTCAGGCGATGAAGGGCATCTTTGATATCCGCCACCACCGGTAAATGTGCCGGCTTGTTCTTGTTGATTTCAGAGGCGTCGATATCGATGTGAACGATCGTCCCCTGCTCCGCGAATTTATCGACTTTCCCGGTCACGCGGTCATCAAAACGAACGCCGAAGGCCAGCAACAGGTCCGCGCCCGGAGTTCCATTCTTCGGATCGCCATTCACAGCCCAGTTTGCGTAAGCGGTGCCGTGCATGCCGAGGAATTTCAGCGCGAGCGGGTCCTCTTCCGGAAACGCGCCACAACCCATGATTGTCGAGGTCACTGGAATTTGCGTGGCGTGAGCGAACTTGCGCAATTCTTCGCCGGCATTCGATGAAATAATTCCGCCGCCAACGTAGAGGACCGGCCGCTCCGCTTTTTCGATCAACCCGATGATCTCGTTCAGAACAACGTCGTCGGCGCGCTTCACTGGATTGTACCCGCGGAGAGTGATCTCCTTGGGCCAGACCGGCTGCGTTTCCGCCTGCTGGATGTTTTTAGGAACGTCCACGATGACGGGTCCAGGCCGGCCGCTGGTCGCGATATAAAAAGCTTCCTTGATCACGCGTGGAATTTCGTTGATGTCCGTGATCAGATAGCTGTGTTTCACCACAGGCAGCGTCAGCCCGAAAAAATCGGTCTCCTGGAAAGCGCCTTTGCCGATCATCGCTTGCGGAACCTGTCCCGTGACCGCGACCACCGGAATGGAATCCATGTAGGCATCGGCCAATCCGGTGATCAGATTCGTCGCCCCGGGACCGCTGGTGGCCATGCAAACGCCCGCTTTGCCGGTCGCTCGCGCATAGCCTTCAGCCGCAAACGCTCCACCCTGCTCATGTCGCGGTAGAATCGTCCGGATTTTAGACCGAGTGAGCGATTGATGAAATTCCATGCTCGCGCCACCGGGATAGGCGAAAATGCACTCAACGCCTTCGCGCTCCAGGGCAGCGACCAGGATGTCTGACCCCTTCATCCGCGGTCCAAGTTCGCCGCGCTGTTCCGTCTGGGCGGGAGCGCTCTGGCGCGGTTCGGCACTTTGCGTCGTATTCGTCATATATTTATTCTATTTAGGCTTGGGCCGGGGGCCAACAAAAAACCCACGGCCGTTTCGAGCCGTGGGTTCTTGTTTAAATTCCTTTTTAGCAGCAACAAGCACCAACGGCATCGCAGGATACCCCTACGATGCTTACCAGTACCAGCGCTTCTGCTGTCCTTAACATTAAGACAGAAAATTACCAATGAACCCCGCTGGGTCAAGGGAAATTAATCGGAAATCTCGGCCTTTCGTTGCGCCGAAGTTCCCCGCTTTCACGCGCGGGCCGGCACTTAAAATTTGCCGGGCAGCCACAGGCTTATTACTTTCAGCCTCAATGCGAATTTTGTCGGGAATACAGCCCTCCGGTGCGCTTCACCTCGGAAATTATTTTGGCATGATGCGCCCGGCCATTGAACTGCAGGAGCGTGGTGAGGCCTACTACTTCATTGCCAACTACCATTCCATGACCTCGGTGTTCGAACCAGACGTTCGCCGCCAGTACACTCTCGATGTCGCCCTGGACTTTCTCGCCTGCGGACTCGACCCAAAAAAATCCGTCTTCTTCCGCCAGTCCGATGTTCCTGGCGTAACTGAACTCGCGTGGCTCTTGACGACAGTGACTCCCATGGGCCTGCTCGAACGGTGCCACAGTTACAAAGACAAGCTCGATCGCGGCATCAGCCCCAATCACGGCTTGTTCGCCTATCCGGTGCTGATGGCCGCTGATATCCTGATTTACGACTCGAACCTTGTCCCCGTCGGTAAAGACCAAAAGCAGCACATCGAAGTGACGCGAGACGTTGCCATCAAGTTCAATCAGACCTACGGCGAAACTTTCGTCATCCCGGAGCCGGAGATTCGCGACACAGTTGCCGTCGTGCCCGGCACGGATGGCCAGAAGATGAGCAAGAGTTACGGGAACACCATCGAAATTTTCGGCGACGAAAAAATCATGCGCAAAAAAATCATGAGCCTTGTCATGGACAGCCGTCCAGTGCAGGACCCGAAACCCGATGCGGACAAGAACATCGCCATTCAACTCCTCAAACTTGTCTCTCCTCCCGAAGCTTCCGCCGATTACGAAAACCGGCTCCGTGCGGGCGGTTTCGGTTACGGCGATTTGAAGAAAGCTCTCTTTGAGCATTATTGGAATTATTTTGTCGAAGCCCGCCGCAAACGCGCGGAGTTGGCTGCAAACCTCGATTATGTGGAATCCGTGCTTCGCGACGGCGCGGAGCGCGCGCATAAAGTGGCAGATAAAGTTCTGCAGCGCGCCCGCAAAGCGTCCGGCTTGGAATAAAATTTCGAGATCCGAAATTTCTCCCTCCGCCGCAAACATCTGCTAAATTCAATTTGTGCCTGACAAGCCGAACCCATCCACGAGCGTTCCGTTAGACGAACACAGCCAGGCCTTTCTCACTCATCTGTCGATTGATCGCGGCGCCTCAGAATACACGGTCCGTAATTACCGCCACGCTTTGGTGGAATTCATCACCTGGCACAAACAGGAACGCCACGTCACGCCCGAGTGGCATAAACTCGAACGCGACCACTTCCGATCCTACCTCCGCTATCTCGGCCGCGAAAATCTGGCCCGGAGGGCGATTCGTCTTCGATTCTCCGCGTTGCGATCATTTTACAAATTCCTCGTTCGACGCGGCATTCTCGCAGCCACGCCGATCAAAAACATCTCACTGCCGAAACTGGAAAAGCGGCTGCCGCGATTTCTAACCCCCGAACAGATGATGGACCTTCTAAATGCTCCTCTCGAAGCCCTGAATGATCTGCGCAAGCACAACCCCGATTCAAACCGGGACGAAACCGTTTTCCACCGGGACCGCGCAATTCTCGAAACGATTTACTCCTGCGGCCTCCGCATCGCGGAACTCTCCGGCTTGCGCGTCGAAGATCTGAATATTCCCGAGCGGTTGATTCGGGTCCGAGGCAAAGGAAAGAAAGAGCGGCTTATTCCCATTGGCGACCACGCGATCCGCGCGATTGAAACATATTGGCAAAAGCTTTCGCGAGCTCCCGAACAGGTTCAGGCCGTCTTTTGGGCGGCGAGAAACCAACCCCGCCCCGTGACTCCGCGCGTGGTTCAGAAACATCTAAAATCGTATCTCGTCCGCGCCCAACTTCACCCTCGCCTCACCCCGCACACTCTCCGCCACAGTTACGCGACGCATTTGCTGAACAACGGCGCCGATCTTCGGAGTGTGCAGGAATTGCTCGGCCACGCCCACCTGGTTACCACCGAGGTTTACACGCACGTAACCATCGAGCGGTTGAAAAAGGCTTACGAATCG
>Ga0136846_1225507_pt1 | contig 22931 bp, 23 predicted proteins | sample HopSoiMetagenom2_FD_96841 | JGI IMG/M metagenome (GOLD analysis project Ga0136846, IMG submission 96841) | Grasslands soil microbial communities from Hopland, California, USA - 2 Assembly 2016 (version 4) | ecosystem: Environmental > Terrestrial > Soil > Grasslands | place: USA: Hopland... | reverse complement strand
CGTCTTCGTCGGGCGCGACACGCGCGGGTCGGGGGAGGAGCTCGAGGAGGCGTTCACGCGCGGCGTCGCGTCGGCGGGCGGTTCCGCTGTGCTGGCCGGTGTCGTCCCGACGCCGGCCGTCGCGCTGCTGCGCCTCGACCTCGGCGTCGTGATCACGGCGTCGCACAACCCGCCCGAGTACAACGGCGTCAAGTTCTTCGACGCGCAAGGGCACAAGCTCTCCGACGCCTCGGAGGAGCAGATCGAGGAGCTGCTCGCGGCGGCGCCCGGGATCGACCAGGGCACGATCGAGCACGTCGAGGTGGCGACCGACTCGTACCTGCAGCACATCCTCGAGCGCTTCGGTGCCGACCTGTCCGGTCTGCGCATCGCGGTCGACTGCGCGAACGGCGCGTACTCGGGACTCGGCCCGCGCGCGTTCGAGGCGTGCGGCGCCGAGGTGCATGCGATCGGCGACGACCCGGACGGTTCGAACATCAATGTCGGTTGCGGTGCGACCGACCTCGCGCTCCTGCAGCGGACCGTCGTGGACGGCGGTTTCGACCTCGGGATCGCCTTCGACGGCGACGGCGACCGCATGCTCGCGGTCGATGAGCAGGGTGCGATCGTCGACGGCGACCAGATCGTCGCGATCCTCGCGCTCGACCAGCAGGTCGACCAGGTCGCCGTCACCGTGATGACGAATCTCGGCTTCCACGCGCTCATGCGCGAGCAAGGGATCAGGGTGCATACGACCGACGTCGGAGACCGCTACGTGCTCGAGGCGCTGCACCGCGAAGGCGGCCTCCTGGGCGGCGAGCAGTCGGGCCACATCATCTACCTCCGCAACCACGTCACGGGCGACGGGCTGGCGGCCGGGCTGCTCCTCTGCGCCGCCCTGAAGGGCCGCCGGCTGAGCGAGGCTGCGGCGGTCATGTCCCGGTGGCCGCAGAGCAAGGAAAACGTCCGTGTGCAGGACAAAGGGCTCACGGCCGCCGTCCTCGAGGAGGTCGAGCGGGTCAACAGCGCCTGGGACGGAGAGGGTCGCGTCATCGTCCGCCCCTCCGGCACTGAACCATTGGTCAGAGTTCTCGCCGAGGCCGAAAATCAGCGGGTTGCCGAGGAGGCCTGTGCTAGCATCGCGGCTCTCGTGAGACGAGAGCTCGGCTAGCAGAAGCGCCGGGCTTTCGCCGTTTTCAGGAGGCTTTTCGGGGGGGCGATATCCCCGCCTCAGGCCGGTTTCAGTGAAGGAGGCTCCGGATGTGCGGGATCATCGGATACGTCGGCAGCCGGGCGTCCAAGCCGCTGCTCATCCAGGGTTTGCAGCGCCTCGAGTACCGGGGCTACGACTCCGCGGGGATTGCGCTCCTCGAGGACGACGGCCTCGAGTACGTTCGCGCGGTCGGGAATCTCGACTACCTCAAGGAGGCCGCCGGCCCGAACGGCTCCGTCTCCACCACGGGCCTCGGCCACACGCGCTGGGCGACCCACGGCGGCGTCACGGAGGCGAACGCGCATCCGCTGACCGCATGTGACGACCGCAAGCTTGCGATCGTCCTCAACGGGATCGTCGAGAACTACCGCGAGCTGCGGAACGAGCTCGTCGCCGCGGGACATAGCTTCAGCTCCGAGACCGACGCCGAGGTGGTCGCGCACCTGCTCGAGGAAGCCTATGAGGGCGACCTCGTCGCGGCAGTGCGCGCTGCCTTCGTGCGCCTCGAGGGGCACTTCACCTTCGTCGTGATCCATCGCGACCATCCGAACCACCTCGTCGGTGCGCGCCACCAGACGCCGATGGTCGTCGGTCTCGGCAACGGCGAGAACTTCGTCGCATCGAACCTCGCGGCGTTCCTCTCCGAGACGCGCCGCGTGCAGTTCCCCGACGACGGGGACGTCGCCTCGGTCACGCCGGAGGGCGTCACCTTCTTCCGCGCGGACACCGGCGAGCAGGTCGAGCACGACGTGCTCGAGGTCGACTGGGACGATGACGTCGCCGAGCGCTCCGGCTACGAGACGTTCATGCTCAAGGAGATCTTCGAGCAGCCCGACGGCGTCGCCGAGACGATCGGAGACCGGATGCGTCACGGCAATCTCGTGCTCGACGGGCTCGGCATGACCGAGGACGAGCTGCGCGACCTGCGCCGGATCGTGATCGTCGCCTGCGGCACCTCCTACCACTCCGGTGTCGTCGGTCGCTGCGCGATCGAGGAGTGGGCGCGCGTGCCGGTCGAGCCGGACGTCGCGAGTGAATGGATCTATCGCAACCCGGTCGTGGACCCCGGCACGCTCGTGATCGGCATCTCGCAGTCGGGCGAGTCGCGCGACACGATCCAGGCGATGAAGCTCGCCCGCGAGAAGGGCGCGCGCACCGTCGCGATCACGAACATGATGGGCTCGCAGATCACCCGCGAGGTCGACTCCGTGCTCTACACGCGTACCGGGCTGGAAGTCGGCGTCGCCGCGTCGAAGACGTTCACGGCGCAGATCTCGCTGCTGTTCCTCGTCGGCCTCAAGCTCGCGCAATGCCGCGGCACGATGCCGAAAGAGGAGCGGGAGTTCATCATGGACGAGCTCTACGACCTACCGCGGAAGATGCAGCGCTTCCTCGACGACGACCACCCGATCGAGGACATTGCGCAGCGGTACTTCAACGAGCCGTTCTTCCTCTACCTCGGCCGGCACATCGGCCTGCCCGTCGCGCTCGAGGGTGCCTTGAAGCTGAAGGAGATCTCGTACATCCCGACCGAGGCGTACTCCGCCGGCGAGATGAAGCACGGCCCGATCGCCCTGCTCGAGGAGGGGACACCCGTGGTCGTCGTAGCGACGGCAACCCACGTCTACGACAAGATCGTCTCCAACATCCAGGAGACGCGGGCCCGCGGCGCGCACGTGATCGCGATCGCGACCGACGGCAACGAGGACATCCAGCATCACGCGGACGACGTCATCTACGTCCCGCCCTCACCGGCCTTCCTGCAGGCGGCGCTCGCCGTCCTGCCGCTGCAGCTCCTCGCCTACCGCATCGCGCGCCTGCGCGGGCTGAACGTCGACCAGCCGCGCAACCTGGCGAAGACCGTCACCGTCGAGTAGCCACCGGGGAGGGCACGGGATGACGGCTATGTCGACCTCCTGCACCTGATCCGTGAGGACGACGGAGTGGAGGATCGTCGACGCCGTCTGGCGCTCGCGGAGAGGTTCTAGGCGGCGAGTTGCTCGCCGGCGGTGATCTCGAGAGCCGTCTCGACGAACGCGCGCGCGGACGGCGAGTGATAGCGGTCGCGATGCCGCGCGATATGGATCATCCGCGACGGCACGCGGCTCCCGAGCTCGATCACGGCGATCCGCGGGTCGGTCGCGTCGACGGTCAGCCGCGGCATCACCGCGCTGCCGATCCCGGCCGCGATCAGCCCCTGCACGGTGCCGTTGTCGTCGGTGCGGAACGCGAACTTCGGCTCGCAGCCGGACGCGCGCAGCGCGGACTCGAACGGGTCCATCGAACGGCACGCGCGGAAGCCGATCAGCGGCTCCTCGGCGATGCGCGCGAGCGACGGCGTGGTCTGCTGCCGCGCGAGCGGTGACGAGCGCGCCACGACGAGCACATAGGGGTCGCGCAGCAGCTCGATCGTCTCGAGCGGCGCGTCGCCGAACGGGGGGAGGACGAAGGCGACGTCGAGCTCGCCCTTCTCGACCAGCGCGGCGAGCTCCTCGTCGCTGTCGCGCTCCTCGAGCGTGACCTCGATCTGCGGCCACTGCTCGCGGAAGCGCCGCATGATCTCGGGGAGGAGCCGTGCGCCCACCGACTGGAAGGTGCCGACGCGCAGCACGCCGGCCTCGCCGCTCCGCAGCGCATGGAGATCGGCCTGGGCCGCCTGCAGCCGCGCGACGATCGACTCCGCGTGGCGAAGGAGGAGCGTGCCCGCCTCGGTCAGCGAGACAGGACGGGGGCCGCCCGGGCGCTCGAGAAGCTTCTCGCCCACGATCTTCTCCAGCGTCTGGATCTGCTGGCTGATCGCGGACTGCGTGTAGCCGAGCCGCTCGGCGGCCCGTCCGAACGAGCCCTCGGCGGCGACTGCCTGCAAGGCGGCGAAGTGACGGAGCTCGACACCGAGCCAGCTATCAGGTTCCATGATCGACTCCAAAAGTACCACGATTTGTGCTGATAGTAGGCGCGGGCCGATGCTATGGGCATGGCTGCATTGCTCGTCCTCATCGCAATCATCGTGGTCTGCGGTCTCGGCGCCCGTTTCGGCACCGACTCCCGCTTCGACCGCCCCGGTCGCCAGCTCTAACCGACCGCCCGCGCGACCGCGTCCTCGAGCGTCGGCGCGCGCTCGCCGGGATCGACGCCGGCGAGCGGCCACTCGCGCTCGCCGCGGTCGACCCAGACCGCGCGCAGGCCCGCCGCACGTGCGCCGGCCACGTCCCACGCATGGGCTGCGACGAGGACGCAATCCGCGCCGAGCCGTTCGCGCGCCATGAGATACGGCGCGGGGGCCGGCTTGTACGCACGCACCTCCTCGACCGACAGGATCGTCTCGACGTCGAGACCCGCCGACGCCACGAGCCGCCGCGTCGTGTCGCCACCGCTGTTCGTGAGGATGGCGCAGGGCCCGGCCGCGGCGACGGCCTCCCGTGCTCCCGGCGCGGGCGGCAGTTCCTGCAGCGCGGCGAGCACGCGCTGCTGGTCGACGTCGAGCCCCAGCTTGGCGCACGTCGTGCGAAGCGTCGACGCTGCGAGCTCGTCGAACGGCGTCCACCCGTCGGCCAGCGTCAGCGTCGCTGCGCCGTGCAGCAGGCGCTCGAAGAACGCTTCGGCGGCGACCGCGCTTCCGAGCGCTTGTTCGACGAGGGTCAGCTCGAAGAGCGTCCCGTTCGCGTCGAAGACGACCATCGGCCCGGCCTACCCGCCGCAACGGCGACGAATCACATACCCTAGGGGGGTATGTGGATCGTCGACGGCGTGCTGAACGCCGCCCGCATGGCGTGGGAGGTCTGGTGGGCGCTCGTGCTCGGCTTCCTGCTCTCGGCGGTCGTGCAGGCGCGCGTGCCCCGCACGCGCATCGACCGCGCGCTCGGCGACCGGGGGCCGCGCTCGGTTGCACTCGCGACGGTGCTCGGCGCCGCGTCGTCCTCGTGCTCGTACGCGGCGATCGCGATCGCCAAGTCGCTGTTCCAGAAGGGCTCGAGCCTCGTCGCCGCGATGGCGTTCCAGTTCGCCTCCACGAACCTCGTCTTCGAGCTCGGGCTCGTGATCTGGATCTTCCTCGGCTGGCAGTTCACGCTTGCCGAGTTCGTCGGCGGCATCCTGCTGATCCTCATCCTCTGGTTCGCGCTCACGGTGACGGTCTCGCGCGCGCAGGAGGAAGAGGTGCGCGCGCACGCGCTCGCGGCCGACACCGGGCATCTGCACTCGTCGTGGTCCGGCGTCGCGCTCAACTTCCGCGGCGACTGGCAGATGCTGTGGAAGGAGATCGTCGGCGGTTTCCTGATCGCCGGATACCTCGCGCTGCTGCCGGCGAGCTTTTTCAACGCCCTGTTCATCACCGACGCGTGGCCGCCGTTGCGCGCCGTCGAGAACGCGCTTGTCGGGCCGCTCGTCGCCGCGCTCTCATTCGTCTGCTCGATCGGGAACGCTCCGCTCGCCGCCGTGCTCTGGTCGGGCGGGATCTCGTTCGGCGGCGTGATCGCGTTCATCTTCGCCGACCTGATCATCATCCCCATCATCAGTGCGTACCGGAAGTACTACGGCGCGCGCTTCGCGGTGCTCCTGACGGCGTTGATGTACGGCGCGATGGTCGCCTCGGCCCTTGTCGTCGACGGGCTCTTCTCACTCGTCGGGCTCGTCCCCTCGCACCGTCCGTCGATCGAGTCGATCGCAGAGCGCCCGGTCACGTGGAACTACACGACGGTCCTCGACATCGTCTTCACGATCGTCTTCCTCGTCCTGATCGGGATGACTGTCCGCGGCGGCGCGAAGGATCCCGTCTGCGGGATGACGGTCGACCGCAGCGCCGGCGGCCCGGTGTCCGTGCGGCACGGCAGGACGTTCTTCTTCTGCAGCGAGCACTGCAAGCACACGTTCGACTCGAACCCGGAGGCCTACGCATGAGTCATGGCTACGTCCGCAGCGACCAGAAGGAGGCGCTGCTCAAGCGGTTGAAGCGCATCGAGGGACAGGTGCGCGGCCTGCAGAACATGGTCGAGGAAGAGCGCTACTGCATCGACATCGTCACGCAGGTCGCGGCGACGCGCGCGGCGCTCGACGGCGTCGCCCTCGGCGTCATGGAGGACCACGTCCGCCACTGCGTCCGCGAGGGCGGGGAGGAGAAGGTCGACGAGCTGATGCGCGCGGTGGAGCGGATCGTGCGCGCGCGCTGATCGGGAAGAACCGCCCTCGGGCGCATGACCGATCCGGCGAAATCGAAGGCTGGCTACACGCGGCTGCCCGCGCGGCGTTCTTCTCGCCGGGCTACGCGTCGTCGACGGCCCGCAGGTACGCGTCCGAGCCGCTCAGCCAGTCCTCGCGCGGGGGCTGGAAGACGTCGACGTCGAGCGTGTCCTCGAGCGCCTCGGCGCGGTGCGCGAGGTGTGACGGAATGTGGAGCACCTCGCCGGCGTGAACGTCGACGACCTGCGACTCGTCGTCGCCGAGCCAGAACCGGAGCGTGCCCTCGAGGATGTAGGTGATCTGCTCGTTCTCGTGCTCGTGCGTCGGGACGACCGCGCCCCGATCGAGATAGACGTGCGCGATCATCATCCGCTCCGTCGTGATGAGCCGTCTGTGCAGATCGGGCTTCAGCTGCTCCTTCGGCAGGTCGTCCCAGCGATAGTGCGTCGCCTCCATCTGCCGATCTTCTCCTATGACGCGCTCGCGCGTCGCTCCCACCGGTCGCCCCAGCTGGCGCGGGTGAGGCCGGAGACGATCGCGCGCCGGACGAGGCGGCCTCCGCGGTCGCGGCCGAGCAGGTGCACCCGGAACGGGCTGTCGCCGAGCGGCAGCTCGACCGTGGTCGCCTCGCCGGGCAGCGTGCGCTCCTCGCGCACTGCGTAGTCCGCACGCACGTCGGCGCGCTCGCTGAAGCGCACCTCCCACGCGGCCACCTTCGGGACGGCTGCCCAGGTGAGCACGAACCCGTCGGCAGGCGGGCCTCGGCGGACTTCCATGTTCGAGGTGACGGTCGGCCGCGTCTTCAGCAACGGCTTGCGGCGCGGCGGCACGGTCGGTGCCTCGGACGCCGGCGGCGGCCCGGCGAGGAGCGCACGAGCGCGCTGGACCGATTCGATGCGTGTCAGCTGGCGGAGCGCGCGCTCCCGCGACGGTCCTTCGATCGCGTTGAGGCGCGCCTCGAAGGAACGCACGTCGAGTTGCTCGCCGCGCGCCACCCGATGGCGGGCCTCGTCGATGATCTGCGCGTGCTCGTCCATGAGCACGCGGACAGTAGCCGCGGTCAGGCGGTCTGCGGACGCCGGCGCACCAGGTTCCCGGCGAGGGTGCCGAGCAGCGCGGCCAGGGCGGCTGCCAGCCCGTACAGGAGCCACGGGCGCAGGTCTCGCGCGTCGTGTGGAGCGGGAGGCGGCCCGGCCGTGAAGGTCGCCGGATCGATCGCCGCGACCGGGCCGGCCGCCGAGGTCACGCGGATGCCGCCGCCCGCGCCGCGGTGCAGCCGGAGCGCCCACAGGTCGCGCCGTCCCTTCAGCATCGGCAGGTCGATGCAGCGAGCGCGTTGCGTCGCGGTGTCGAGGGCGTGCACGAACGGGGTCGAGCCGGCGCCGTCGTACAGCGTGTATGCCCAACGCCCGTCGGCAGTCGCCAGGCGCGTGATCGGCGCGCCGTGCATCGCGTCTTCGTGCTCGGCCGGATCGGTGATCGAGGCGTGCCGCAGCCGGAACGTCGTCAGGTCATAGGCGCGGACGCGGTAGCTGTTCGGGTCGGCGGAGGTGTAGTTGACGAGGAACATCGTCCGGCCGCGTGCCGACAGCGCGTCGAAGCTGAAGTCGCCGCGGAGCGTGATCGTGCGGTAGACGCCGAGCCCGCCGGCGTCGAGCAGGACGAACCGCGTCCGGGCACGAGGGAACGAGTTGCGGGGCTCGATCAGCACGAGCCGCGTCGCGTCGGCGGAGACTCCGCTCGCCGAGCCGTCGTACGCGACCGCCGGGATCGTGAACGTGCCGGGCAGTCGCGCCCACCGCAGGACGCTTCCGCCGTTCCGTGCGACGCGTTCGACGAGCGTCGTCTTACCGTCGTTGATCGTGATCCACCGGTAAGGGCTGCCTGCGGTGGTGACGCCCGCCGGTCCCACGTCGATCCCGAGCACCGGCAGCCCGTCGGCGTGAGCGACCGTCGCGGCGACGCCTGCGGAGAGGATGACGGCGACGGTGGCGAACACACGCACGGGACGAATACGCGTGCGCCGCGCAACGAGGTCCCGTCAGTCGTCGGCCGACCGCCGCAGCCGCTTCGTCTGGCCGCGCCGGCGCTTCTCGTCGAGCCGCCGCTCTTGCGAGGCCGCGGTCGGCTTCGTCGGCCGACGCCTCCGGCGCACCTTCGTCGCCTCGCGTAGCTGCTCGAGGATCCGCTCGGTCGCGAGCTCGCGGTTGCGGAGCTGCGAGCGCTCGTCCTGCGCGACCGCGCGCACGACCGGCCCGAGCTTCGTGAGCACACGTTGACGTTCGGCCGGCGAGAGGCCGGCCGACTCCTCGACGTCGAAGAGGGCCTCGGCGCGCGTCGAGCTCTTCTGCGCATGCTGGCCGCCCGGACCGCTCGAGCGTGAGAATCTGAAAGCGATCTCGGACCGAATAGACTCGGCATCCATGGCGGCCATTCTCCTGGACGTGGACGGCGTCCTGCACGTTTCTGGCGCGCCCATCGCAGGAGCGGCCGCGGCCGTGCAGCGGCTGCGCGACGCCGGGCACCGGATCCGGTTCGTCTCGAACTCGACGACGACGTCGCGGGCACAGCTGGCGGAGCAGCTCAGCGCGATGCGCATCGAGGTGGACGAGGACGAGCTGCAGACGACCGGGGCGGTCGCGGCACGCGTCCTCAACGGCAAGCGTGTGCTCGCGCTCACGATGCCGGGCATCCTCGACGATCTCCAGGGGCTGCAGCTCGTCGGCATGAACGTGGACGCCGTTCTCGTCGGCGGCGCGGACGAGGGCGAGGAGACGGGTCGGATCTTCTCGTACCTCAACCTCAATCGCGCCTTCCACGAGCTGATTGCGGGCGCCGACCTGTACTGCCTGCACAAGAACCGCTGGTGGCAGACCGCCGACGGCGCGCGGCTCGACGCCGGCGCGTTCGTCGCGGGCCTCGAGTACGCGGCCGACATCGAGGCGACCGTGCTCGGGAAGCCCAGTACCCCGTATTTCGCGGCCGCGCTCGAAGCGCTCGACGCGGAAGCGGGGCTCACGTGGATGGTGGGAGACGACATCGAGAACGACGTCGTCGGCGCGCAGAAGCACGGCATGCGCACGCTGCTCGTCCGCACGGGCAAGTTCCGGCCGGATGAGGTCGAGCGCTCGCGCGTGCAGCCGGACGGGATCGTGTCGTCGATCGCCCAGCTCCCGGACTGGCTGGAGCAGAACCGCTGAAGGTCGGCGTCGACCTGATCGAGATCGAGCGCATCCGCCGTGCGCTCGAGCGGCACGGGGAGAGCTTCAAGGAACGGTGCTTCACCGACGCCGAGCGCGCATACTGCGACTCGAAGCCGAATCCGCCGCAGCACTACGCCGGCCGCTTCGCGGCGAAGGAAGCCGTCGGCAAGGCGCTCGGCTCGGGCGTCTACTTCACGTGGAAGGAGATCGAGGTGCGCGGCCGGCCGAAACCGGGCGTCTTCCTCAGCGGCCGCACCGCGCGCTGGGCGGAGAAGGTCGGTGCGGGTCGAATTGAGCTCTCGATGACGCACTCGCGCGAGCTGGCGGCCGCGGTCGCGGTCGTGGTGGAGGAGTGAGACTCGAGCCGCTCCTCACCGCCGAGGAGACGCGGCGCGCCGAGGAGGCCCACCCGGGCCCGCTGGACGAGCTGATGGAGCGCGCGGGCGGGGCCGTCGCTTCGCTCGTGCTGAACCAGTTCCCCGGCACGGTCACCGTGGTCTGCGGAAGCGGCAACAACGGCGGCGACGGCAAGGTGTGCGCGCGCATCTTGCGCGAGGCAGGCCGTGAGGTGCGCGTCGTCGAGGGCGTGGGGGATCTCGGGCAGCCGGACGTGATCGTCGACGCGCTGCTCGGGATCGGGTTGCGCGACGCGCCGCGCGAGGACGCGGCGCGGATGATCGAGCTCGTCAACGCGAGCCGTCGCCCCGTCGTCGCCGTCGACGTCCCGTCGGGCGTGAACGCCTCGACGGGTGAGGTGCCCGGCGCCGCCGTGCGCGCCACGACCACCGTGACGTTCGGAGCAGCGAAGGTCGGTCTTGCGATCGCGCCCGGACGCTTCCACGCCGGCAACGTCCACCTTGCGCCGATCGGCCTGCGCCCTCGTGAGCACGAGCACGCGCTCGTGCCCGCCTCCGCGTTGCTCGACGTCCCGCGCAAGCGGCCCGAGTCGACGAAATACTCGGCCGGGTCGGTGCTCGTCGTCGGCGGCTCGCGCGGGCTGACCGGTGCGCCGATGCTCGCGGCGCTCGCGGCTTTCCGCGCCGACGCCGGGTACGTCGCGGTCGCGGCGCCCGAGTCGACGCTGCCGGTGCTGGAGACGTCGCTGCTCGAGGTGGTGAAGCGCCCGCTCGCGGAGGACCGCGCCGGCCGGTTGCTCCCGCGCTCCGCCGACGCGATCCTGGAGGCGGCCGAGCGCGCGGACGCTGTCGCGATCGGGCCGGGCCTCGGGCGCAGCGACGGGACCATCGAGCTCGTGCGCATCCTGCTCGAGCGCCTCGACCTGCCGCTCGTGCTCGACGCCGACGCACTCTGGGAGCTCGAGCCTTTCGCGCGCGCAGCGCCGACGGTGCTCACGCCGCACAGCGGTGAGCTCGGGCGGCTGCTCGGTGCGGAGAGCCGCGATGTCGACGCGCACCGGCTCGCGTCGGCGCGTCGCGCCGCATCGCTCTTCGGTGCGGTCGTGCTGCTGAAGGGCGCGGACACCATCGTCGCGTCGCCGCGGGCCGGCGTGCTCGTCGCCACGTACGGCACGCCCGCGCTCGCGACCGCCGGCTCCGGCGACGTGCTGACGGGGATCGTCGCCGCGTTCCTCGCGAAGGGGATGGAAGCGCGGCTCGCGGCAGGCACGGCCGCCGTCGCCCACGGTGTCGCCGCAGAGCTGCTCGACCTGCAGCCCGGGACGATCGCCTCCGACCTGCTGCCGGGGTTGCAGCGTGCGCTCGCCGGGCACGGCCTGCAGCGCGCGCCGTTGCAGTGAGGAGCGAGCTGACGATCGACCTCGGCGCACTGCGCCGGAACGTCAAGACGCTGCTTCGCGGCCTCGACGGAACGGAGCTCTGGGCGGTGGTGAAGGCGAACGCGTATGGCCACGGCGCGGTCGAGTGCGCAGACGCGGCGCTCGCCTCGGGCGCCACCACGGTCTGCACGGCGACGGTGCCCGAGGCGCTCGAGCTTCGCGGGGAGCTGCCCACCGCCCGCATCCTGGTACTCGGCCCCGCGTCGAATCGAGAAGTGGCGCGGGCGCGCGAGGCGGACCTTGCGCTCGTGGTCTCTGACGACGACATTCCCGAGGGCGTGGCGGTACACGTGAAGATCGACACCGGGATGGGCCGCTGGGGCGGCTCCGAACTGCCGTCGCCGACGCGCGAGGTCGTCGGGCTGATGACGCATCTGGCGACCGCCGACACCGACCTTGCGTACGCGCAGCAGCAGCTCGAGCGCTTCCGCGAGGCGACGGAGCCGTTCGCGCACCTGACGCGCCATGCCGCGAACAGCGCGGCGACGCTCCGCCTTCCGGAATCCCACTTCGACGCGGTCCGCTGCGGGATCGCCCTCTACGGGCTCTCGCCGTTCGGCGCGGACGCGGGCGAGGACGGGCTGGAGCCGGTGCTGTCCTGGACCTCCGAGATCGCGCTGAGCAAACTGCTGCGCGCGGGTGAGTCGACCGGCTACGGCCGGCGCTACGTCGCCGAGCGCGACACCTGGATCGGGATCCTGCCGGTCGGCTACGCCGACGGCTTCCGCCGCGACCTGACCGGCACGCAGGTGCGCGTCGCCGGCGTGCGGCGGCACGTCGTCGGCACGATCTCGATGGACGCGACCGCGGTCGAGCTGGACCGCGAGCTGCCGCCCGGCACGCCGGTCACGATCGTCGGTCCGGGCATGCCGCTCGAAGAGCATGCGGCGGTTGCGGGCACGATCACCTACGAGCTGGCGTGCGGGATCGGCGCCGCGTCGTCGCGCGCACGGCGCGTGGTCGTGGACTCATGACGACCAACGCGGAGCGGCGTGCGCAGCACCAGCGAGAGCGCGCCGCGGCGCTGACCGAGCGGATCGACGCCCTCCTCCAGCTGCGCGGCGACGAGCGTGCCCTCGACGTCGGCGCCGGTGCCGGCGCGTTCGCGTTTGCGATCGCGCCGCGTGTGCGGGAGGTCGTCGCGGTCGAGCTCGACGAGGCGCTCGCGGAGCGGGCGCGCGCCGACGCGCCGCCGAACGTCGAGGTGCTGGTCGGGAACGGGGAGAAGCTGCCGTTCGAGTTCGCGTCGTTCGATCTCGCCGGCACCCTGCTCACGCTGCATCACACACCGCGGCCCGAGCTGGTGATCGCCGAGCTCGCGCGTGTCACGCGTCCCGGCGGCACGATCCTCGTCGTCGACCAGCTCGCGCCCGCCGACCCGCTCGCGGCGCGCGAGCTGACGCGGTTCGAGCACGTCCGCGACCCTTCGACGACGCGCGTCCTCGCTGACGCCGACCTGCGCGGGCTGTTCGACGTCAACAGTCTCTCCCTGGTCCGGCAGCGCATCGAGAGCGAGCCGCGCGACCTCGACGAGTACCTCGATCTCGCCGGCTGCGAGGGCCACGACCGCGAGCGGGCCCGGACCCTCGTGCCGAGCGGCTACGAGGGCGTCGTCGGCTGGTACGTCCTCGCACGCTGACGCGCGCCGGCCCCCGCCGCGCTCAGTGTCTGCGCCGAGCCGCTGCGCGCGCCCGGGCGGTGGCTCCCGGGGCGAGTGCCTGCGCCCACGCCGCGGGGCGGTACCAGCGCGGCACGACCACTTCGCGCTTGTTCCGGTCGACCGCGTCGAGCAGGCGTTCCACCACGAGCGGCGGCTCGATCACGAGCCGCGACAACGGCCCGAAGCGGCCGCCCTGCGGGAAGCCCTCCGTGTCGACGAAGCCCGGGTTGATCGTGTGGACCGCGATACCGCGCGGCGCGAGCTCGACGGTGATCGAGCGCGAGAACGCGAGCTGCGCGTGCTTCGACGCCGAGTACGGCCCGACCGCGAACGTTCCGGCGACCGAGACCACGTTGACGAGGTGCGAGCCGCTCGCGAGGCCCGCGAGGAAGGCGAGCGTCGTCCACACCGAGCCGAGGTAGTTGACGCGCATCACCTGCTCGATCGTCTCCGGCTCGACGTCGAGGTAGTTGCCGCGCGCGCCGACGCCCGCGTTGTTCACGAGCAGGTCGACCCGCGGGTGGCGCTCGAGCACGCGCGCTGCGACCGCGTCGACCGCTTCGCGGTCCGAGACGTCGCACTCCTCGTGCTCGTCCGCGGTCGACGGACGGCGCGAGAGACCGACGACCCTCGTGCCGCGCGCCTGGAGCGCGCGAACCAGCTCGGCGCCGATCCCGGAGGAGGCGCCGGTGACGACTGCTAGCCGCAGACTCTGACCGTGCGGCCCGCCGCGGCCTTGCGCCCGGCCGCGTCGACGACCGTCGCGAGCAGGACGTGCTTGCCCTTCTTGAGCTTGCCGGTCTTCCAGGTGACGGCGTAGATGTCGGTGCCCTTGCTCACGACGCCCACGCGTCTCCCGTTGTCGGTGAAGACGACGCGGCTGACTTTCTTCGTCGAGTCGGCGACCACGAGGAGCCGCTCGGTCGCGAGCGCGCACACGTTCTCCGGCGGCTGCACCCAGGAGATCGTCGGCCCGTTCACGACCGTCAGCCGTCTGAGGAGGAACTGCGTGTTCGGGTAGATGTCGTTGCCGACCGTGTTGATGTTCTTGGCCTCCTGGTAATCGGAGACCTGGATGACGGCGCTCGTCCTGCCCGCCTTGAAGGCCGGCGCGGCGGTCGGGATCCCGAACACGACGAGGCCGCTGAGCGGGTCGTACGCGGAGGCGCCGACGAGCGCGTTGTTGTAGTTGAGGACGAGCGAGAGCGGATCGACGCCGGCGCCTGCGTCGACAGCCTGCGCGACGATCAGCGGCCGGCCGGCCGTGACGCGCGTCGTGATGAAGCGCACCGCGGGCGGCGTCAGGTCGTCGAGCCAGGCGTTCAGCAGGTAGCGGCCCTTCTGCGACTTGTTCGTGAAGGGGTCGGCGCGCGAGTCGACGGCGACGTAGAAGCGCTGCAGCCGCGGGAACTGCACGCCGGCGGCGCCGACGTCGATGTTCGCGTCGAAGGTGAGGCCGTTCACGTCCGTCGGGATGCCGGCGTAGCCCTGGACGTCGTTCTCGTTCTTCGAGCCGAGCACGAACGGGTCGACGAGCGCGCCCTGCCCTGCGGCGAGCACCGAGACGCCGAAGTTGACGGTCGGTTGGTTGACCTCGAACGAGTAGAGGTGCTCCGCGCCGTCCTCGTTCATCGTCTGGCCCGTGTAGTTCGGCGGCGGGCCGAACGGCGCGGCCGGGCAGCAGTACACGCTGACGCGGTTCGTGCCGCTCGTGGTCGATCCGGTCTGCAGCTTCTTCAGCGGCACGACGGGTGCGTTGCGCAGCCCCGGCCGCTCGACGATGAACGCGTACGGCACGCGCCGCTGCACGCCGTTGCCGGTGAGCAGGACGAAGCCGTAGTTCTCGCCGAGGCCGGCATTCGCGGGAGCGCGCACCGTGACGGGCAGCGAGACGTCGCCGCCCGCCGGCACCGCGATCGTGCCGGGCACGTCGATCGCGACGCCGCTGGTCTGCGACTGCGGCGCCAGCGAGACCGTCCAGTTGCCGCCGCCGTCGCCGGCGTCGGAGACCGTCAGCAGCATCGACTTGTGCAGCGCGCCCTCGGAGATGTCGACACGCTGGAACGACAGCGACTGCGGGTCGGTGAAGACCTTCGGGTCGTCGGCCGCCAGCACGTTTGCGAGGCCCGCGCCCTCGAGCAGAATCGGCGCCTCCTGGGTGCGCGCGGTGTCGCCCCAGGCTGCACCCGCGGTCGACATCAGGGCGGACTTGACCTGTGCCGGCGTCCACGTGTGACGCTGCAGGAGGAGCGCCGCGGCGCCCGCGACGTGCGGCGTCGCCATCGACGTGCCGGCGAACACCGAGAAGGTCGAACCGGTCGTCGCGGGCGGCGTCGACGAGAGGACGTCGAGCCCGGGCGCGGAGACGTCCGGCTTGAGGAAGTGGCCGAAGTCGGTCGGGCCGGCGGACGAGAAGCTCGTGATGATCCCGCTGCGGTTCGTCGGGATCTCCTGGATGCCGCTCGAGACGCGGATCGACGCCTGGCCGCCGTTCGCTGCCGCGAAGGCGCGCAGGCGGTTGCCGTCGAGGTCGGAGATCATCCCGCCGGCGAGCGGCAGCTGGACCGGGATCGGGTTCGCCTCGCCGAACCGGTTGTCGATCAGGATCAGCCCCGCGGCGCCACCGTTCAGCGCGCGCTGGGCCTTCGAGATGAAGGTGCAGACGCCGCGGTCGGCGAGCAGGATCTTGCCGGTGACCGAGCCCTTCGGGAGCGTGCCGAGGGTGCCGTTCGGGTCGGTCGCCGATCCGCAAAGGTGCGACTCGACCGGCTTGCCGTCGGTGCCGACGATCGAGCGCACGTCGACGATCGGCTGGTCGAGGGTCGACCACGCGCCCGGCAGCTTCGCTCCGCCGGCGCTCTGCAGCGGCACGGCCCCGAGGCTCGGCGGCGCGCCGACGACGGAGAGCGCGGGGGCAAAGACGTGACTATTCGAGGTCGCCGCCACCGAGATCGCGTCGGGCACAGTGCCCGGCGAGCCGGTCGAGCCGAGGCCGAAGTCGTCGCGGTCGTTGCCGGCGGCGATCACGGGCACGACGCCCGCGAGAGTGACGTTGTGCACGGTCTCGTACATCGCGTCGTTCGCCGGGTCGGTCTGCGGCCCGCCGCCCGAGAAGTTGATGACGTTCATGCCGTCGGCGACGGCCGACTCGAAGGCGTGCACGATCTCCGGCGTGTTCGCCTGGTGGCCGAGCGGCGTCGGCACGGCGAAGACGCGGTAGTTCCCGATCCATGCCTTCGGCGCGACGCCGGAGAGGTTCGCGGTCGCGGGATGGTCGGGGCCGGCCGGCGCGGTCGTGCCCTCGTCGCCGGCCGCGATGCCGGAGACGTGCGTGCCGTGCGGCTCTGTGTTGTCGAATGCCTGGTTGCTCTTCCGGTCGCGCACCGGGCCCGGGAAGGAGCGCGCGACGATCACCTTGGGCGTCGTCATGCGCGTGTCGCCCTTCGGGAAGCCGGGCGGGTACGAGAAGCCGGACGGGTTGAGGAACGGGCTCGACGGGTCGACACCGGTGTCGACGACGCCGATCTTCATCCCCTGCCCCTTGTCGCCGGTCGCCGCCTGGAGGTCGGACGCCGCGATCACCGACGGGCCGCGGTCCATCGTCGAGTAGTAGGAGAGGCTTGGATAGAGCTTCGTCACGCCGCGGACGCCTGCCAGCTTCGACAGCGTCCTGGCCGGCAGCCGCACGGCGAAGCCGTCGAGCAGAATCGAGTAGCGCTCCTCGATCTGGGCACTCGGGATCGCTGTGCGCACCTGCGCGACAGCCGCACTCTGGGCCTGCGCGAGCTGCGAGAGGTAGGCCCGCGAGCTCGCGGAGCGAAGGTTCAGCCGCTGCGACCGCGTCGCCGAAGAAAGGTTGCGGTCGGCGTTCCACGCAGCGAGCGGCGGCTGGGAGAGCCGCACGATGACCCGGGTCCAGCCGTGCTCGCGAACCGTGGGGATGTGGATGTTCCCGGCGCGGACGCGCGGCAGCGCGGATTCGCTCGTGTCGCGGCGGATCGGTGTGAGCGCAGCCGAAGCCGACGTCGCCGCAACCAGGCAGATGACTGCCGACAACAACAGTGGGCGACGCAAGGTTCCGCAGGGTACCCGATAAGCGGGTTAGCATCGCGCGCGTGCTCGAGGGCAAGAAAGCACTGATCCTGGGGGTCGCCAACAAGCGGTCGATCGCCTGGGCGATCGCGCGCCGTCTTGCGGACGGCGGGGCGACCTTGGCGTTCACGTACCAGGGCGAGCGGATCGAGAAGAACGTCCGTGAGCTCGCCGAGTCGGTGTCGAGCCCGCTCGTCACCGAGCTCGACGTGCGCGACGACGCCGCGATCGACAGCGTGTTCGGCCAGGTGTCGGAGGTGTTCGACGGCAAGCTCGACCTGCTCGTGCACTCGGTCGCCTTCGCCGCGGCTGAGGACCTCGAAGGGCGCTTCACGGATACGCCGCGCGAGCGCTTCTGGATGGCACTCGACGTGAGCGCGTACTCGCTCGTCGCGACCGCGCGGGCCGCGGAGCCGCTGATGGAGGCGGCGGGCGGCGGCTCGATCGTCACGATGACCTATCTCGGCGGCGAGCGCGCGGTGCCGCACTACAACGTTATGGGGGTCGCGAAGGCGACGCTCGACTCGTCGGTGCAGTACCTCGCCTGGGATCTCGGCCAGAAGAACATCCGCGTCAACGCCGTCTCGGCCGGCCCGGTGCGCACGCTCGCCGCGCGCTCGATCGCCGGCTTCCCGACGATGGAGTCGATCGTCGAGGAGCGCGCGCCGCTGCGCCGGCACATCGACGCCGACGACGTCGCCGCAGGCGCCGCGTACCTGCTGAGCGACGACGCGAAGAACGTCACCGGCACGACGCTCTACGTCGACGCCGGGTACCACTCGATGGGCATGTAGGGATCGCCGCGTCGCGACGGCTACGCGACCGGCAGACCGCGGGCGGCCTCGAGCCACTCGTCGGCGTCGGGAACGTCGCCGGTCTCGTAGAACCACGCGCTGCGGATGACGCCGCGCTCGTCGACGAGGAACGCGGAGCGGCCCGCGACGTCGTGGAAGCCGCGGAACTCGAAGCCGAGCCCGAACGCCCGCACGGCCTCGCCGTTGAAGTCGGAGAGCAGGCCGAAGTTCAGGTCGAGTGCCTGCGTCCAGGCGATGTGGCACCACGGCGAGTCGCGCGAGATGCCGACCGGTTGCACGCCCGCCGCATCGAAGTCCGGTCTCCTGTCACGCAGGAGCTCCATCTCGTTCGTTCAGGTCGACGACCAGTCGAAGAGATAAAAAACCAGCAGCTTCGGCCCGTCCTCTAGCAGCTGCGCCATCGTCACCGGCTCGCTCGGTCCGAGGAAGACCGTCGCCTCCGGAATGCGGTCGCCCGGCTTCAGCATGAAGCGAGGTTAACGGTCTAGCAACACCCACGCTCGTCGAGCGCGAGCGTCGGGGGGAGGTGGTCGGCGCGCGGGAACTGCTCGCGGATGTTCGAGACCGCGTGCACGCGTGCACCGTGCAGGAACACCCACTGATCGGCTGTCGGCCATGCCACGAGGAGCCAGCGGTCGTCGGGCGACCAGACGAGGTCGCCGAAGACGCCGGGGCCGGCGAACACGAGCCGGCCCGTCCCGGGATAGTCGATGTCGAAGACCCGCACCTCGCTGCGGCCGGTCGACCTCATCGTGACGGCCAGCTTGTGCGTGCGCGGCTCGAACGCCGCGCCCGCGAAGTGCGAGCCGAGCGTCGAGACGATCCGCCTCGTGCGGCCGTCGGGGCCGAGCACGACGATGCGCTTGTCCGACCGCACTGCGAGCAGCTTCCCGTCGGTCGACCACGCGAGCGCAGACGGCAGGATCCGCAGCGGCGCGCGCCAGACGACGGCGCCGGTGTCGCTGTTCCGCAGGACGACCGCGCCGCCCGAGATGTACGCGAGCGTGTGCAGACGACGGGGATCCCAGGCCGCCGGCACCGTCAGCGTGTGCGCGTCGAGCAGCCGGTCGCCGCTGCCGTCGCCCGCTACGACCCGTAGGCCGCTCTGCGCGAAGTAAGCGATCCGGGTGTCGGTGCGGGTGCCTTCCCAGCGGGGCCAAGCGGGGTCGCGGCGGGGGAGGCTCCAGCGCACGTCGCCGTCCGCGTTGATCGCGAGCAGCGCACTGTCGGTCGTCACTACGACGTAGAGCCCGTGTGGCGACCACTGCGCGTCGTCGTACGAGCCGATGCGCCGCTTGAACCCGTTGGCGTGCACGAGCCAGACGCCGCCATGCTCGGTCGAGACGACGAGCAGCCGCCCCCGGCTCGGGAGCGAGAAGAGCGCCGGCTCGGCGTGCTGCACGCCCACGACCTCGCGCACCTTCTCGAAGACGGCATGGCCGGGGGGCGAGGCGACGGCGGCTGCCGCGACGCCGAGCGCCAGGATCGCGACGGCGACGAGCAAGCGCAGGTCCGGCCCCCGGCGCGGGTGCGGGGTACGCTCGTCGTACGCGCGCCTCACCACCTCCCACGCGCGCTGCTGCGCGTCGCGCTCGCTCACTCGTCCTCCTTCATCCGGTCGAGGGCGCGGCGGAGCCGCGAGTTGACGGTGCCGCGCGGCAGCTCGAGCAGCTCGGCGATCTCGCCGGGGGTGTACTCGAGCAGATGCCGCATGACGACGACGGCACGCTGCTCGGGCGCCAGGTCGGCGATGCGGCGGAGCGCGCTGCCGTCCAGCTCGGGCTCCGGCGGCGCAGGCAGGTAATCCCCCAGCTCGACCTCGCCGCGCAGCCGCCGCGCCCGCGTCCAGTCGATGGCCCGGTTGACCACGATGCGGTGCAGCCACGGGCCGAACGGCCGCCGTCGGTCGAACCGGTCGAGATTGCGGACCGCCGCCAGGAACACCTCCTGCGCGATGTCCTCGGCGGCCGCTGCATCGCCGGTGACCAGATGGGCCGCGCGGTAGGCGCGCGGCCAATGTTCGCGGAAGAGCCGCTCCAGGTCGGCGACCGAGCCCCGCTGGGCACCCCTGATCCAGGCGCGCTCCGACACCCGACGACTCTACGACGGAGAAATCCCACGAGGTCCATACGCGTGCGGGACCTCCGGCGGTCCCCGGGACGTATTGCTCGCGTGAAGCGCCTGCTGCTGATCGGCCTCCTGGCCGGCGCGGCCGCCCTCCCCGGTGCCGCCCCGGGCGCCGCGTGCAGCCCGCTCGACTGTGCTGCGAGCGGCGTCGCGATCGGCAACGGCCTGCTCGCGGCGCGTCCGAACGGGTTCAACGGCGTCGCGTCGGTGATCGACCTGAAGACCGGCAAGGTGAAATGGCGCCTGCCGTCGGGGATCCTCGTGGGCCACACGTTGGTGGAACAGAGCGCAGCGCACGAGGTGACGTGGCACGACGCCTACACGGGCGGCGTCACCGGCCGCGCGACGTTCCGAGGGACGTCCGACACCTTCTCGCTGGCCGGCCTCTCGCAGGACGGCCGGCGCGCCGTGCTCCTGCGCACGGCGCCGGACACGACGGTCGTGGTCGTCTCCAGATCGGGATCGACGTCGTTCCAGCTCCCGGACCGGAAATGGAGCGTCGACGCGCTCAGCGGCAACACGCTGTACCTCATCCACTATCTCGACCGCGGGTACGAGGTCCGCCGGTACGACCTCGCTGCGAACGCCCTCGACCCGAAGCCGCTCAAGGATCCGAAGGGCGCGTCGACGATCTGGGGCGGGGCCTGGGAGCGCGTGAGCTCGCGCGACGGGCGCTACCTGTTCACGCTCTACCTCGGGCCGGACGGCGGCGCGATGGTGCACCAACTCGACCTGCGGACCGCCGCGGCCCGCTGCATCGACCTGCCCGGGTCGGGCAACTTCGGCGCGGGGACGACCTGGGCGCTCGAGCTGTCGCCGAACGGCAAGACGCTCTGGGCCGTCAGCCCAGGCTTCGGGCGCGTGGTGGGAATCGACGTCGCGAAGCGGGTCGTCCGCGTCGCGTTCCGCTTCCGTCCGCAAGCCGTCCGTGGCGACGCACCGCTGTCGTCGGTCTCCGCGATGTCGTCCGACGGCACGCATATCGCCGTCGCGACCGGCGGGAAGCTCCTCTACGTCTCGTTGAGGAACCACACGGTCGTCGAGGGCCTGCCGCACGCGGCGATCGCGCTCGGGTATGCGCCCGGAGCGACGCGGCTCTGGGTCATGGGCCAGGACGAGCGAGTCACGGCGCTGCCCGCACTCTGAGATGCGCGCGCTCGCGATCGCGCTACTCGGCTGCGCGCTGCTCGCAGGCAGCGGCCGTGGAGCCGGGTGCTCGCCCCTCGACTGCGCGTCGAGCCAGTTCTCGTTCGCGCACGGGTCGCTCCTCGGCGTCCGCGGCAACACGCACATGCCCCTGCGCGTGATCGACCTGAGCACCGGCGAGACCCGGTGGCGCCTGCCGGCGGGTGTCGTCGCAGGGCACGTGCTCGTGCACCAGGACGGCCGGTTGCTGACGTGGTTCGACGCGGCGACCGGCGCGCGCCTCGCCGACGCCGTCCTCCAGGTCCACGGCACGTTCGCGCTGACCGGCGCCTCGCAGGACGGACGGGAGGCCGTCCTCGCACGCACGCAGCAACGGTCGACGACGTTTGCGATCGTCTCGCCGCACCGCGAGCGCGTCGTCCGGCTCGGCGGGAACCGCTGGGCGTTCGACGCCCTGAACGGCGACAACCTGTTCCTCGTGCACGCGCTCCGGGCCGGCTACCAGATCCGGCTCCTGCAGCTCGCGAGCGGGACGCTCGAGCGCAGGCCGCTGAAGGACCCGAGCGAAGCGGCGACGCTGACGGGCGTGCCGTGGTCGCGATCGTCGTCGCCCGACGGTCGCTACGTCTACACCCTGTATGTCGGCGCGAACGGCGACGCGATGGTGCACGTGCTCGACACGAACGCCGCGACCGCTCGGTGCATCGATCTTCCCGGCACCGGTGACTTCAACGCAGCGTCGAGCTACGCCGTCGTCGTCGATCCGGACCAGCGGCATCTCTGGGCCGTGAGCCCCGGCTACGGCCGCGTCGTCCACATCGACGTCGTCGCGCACCGGGTCGTCGACGCGTACCGGTTCGACGCGAGTGCCGCCTGGAACACGAACACCGGCTTGGCGGCGCTGGCGCCGGACGGCGAGCGGCTCGCGGTGACCGACGGCTACCACCTCTGGTTCGTCGCGCTCGCGCAACGGAAGGTGGTCGCCGGGCCGTCGCACGTGGCGCTCGCCCTCGCCTATTCGCCCGACGTGAAGCGGTTGTGGGTCGTCGGCGAACGCAGCCGCGTCAGCGCGCTACGGGCTCGATAGCGCTCGCCGCCGTCGCCTGCGAGACCTCACGCACGACCTCGACGATGTCGCGGTTCGCGTTCCACACGCGCAGCTGCCGATCGGCGCCGTTGCCGCGCGACAGGATATCGCGCACGCCTTCGAGCTCGCGTTCCGATCCCAGCTCCTGCGCGTGCCCTTCGAGGTCGCGCAGCGTCCGCCGGACGAGCTGCGAGACGGGGACGCGGTTCCGGCGGCCGGTCGCGAGGTCCATGATCGGCGCGTCGAGCCCGTAGCGCGCGGCCAGCCACTTGTTCTCCGTCGTGAGCATGCGGTGCCAGCTCGGGATCTCCCTGCCCGCGTCGTACTGCTCGCAGTACATCTTCACGATCGCCTGGAAGAACGCCGCGATCGCGGCCACGTCCTCGAGCCGCGTGACGGCGTCGCAGACGCGCATTTCGATCGTCCCGAGGCGGGGGTGCGGACGGATGTCCCACCAGATGTGCGTGTAGTCGGCGATGCAGCCGGTGCGCTCGAGCTGGCCGACGACCTCGGCGTAGTCGGCGTAGTCGCGGAAGCGCGGCGGCGGCCCCGAGCGCGGGAACGCGGCGAACACCATCTGCCGGCTCGATGAGAGCCCGGTCGGTTCGCCGCGCCAGAACGGAGAGCTCGCGGATAGCG
>Ga0136846_1235325_pt1 | contig 22933 bp, 20 predicted proteins | sample HopSoiMetagenom2_FD_96841 | JGI IMG/M metagenome (GOLD analysis project Ga0136846, IMG submission 96841) | Grasslands soil microbial communities from Hopland, California, USA - 2 Assembly 2016 (version 4) | ecosystem: Environmental > Terrestrial > Soil > Grasslands | place: USA: Hopland... | reverse complement strand
TGCGCAGCCCGGTCAGCACCCCGTCCTGGAGCGTGAGCAGGTTCCACAGGACGACGGCGCCGACGAACCCGAGGGCGGGCACCGGCCCGTGCAGGAACCGGTACGACGGCCCCCAGCTGTCCAGCGTGAGCAGGAAGACCCCGCCGGCCAGCGCGACGATCACCGAACTGCCCGCGTACGTACGGAAGATGAACCGTCCCGTGGCGCGGCCGGCGACCGGGATGAAGCGGGCCAGGGCGCCTGTCAGGGTCACCGCCGTGAGACCGGCGAGCAGCTTCATGGCGGCGATCGCGGCGGAGCTCTGGCCGACCGCCGACTCGGAGTAGTAACGGGCGGCGGCCAGCCAGAAGCCGAGGCCGAGCACGGCGGAGATGCCGGTGTTCAGCATCAGCGCGTAGGCGTTGCGGAACAGTGGGCCGCCGCCCCGGCCCTTGCCCCGGCCGGGCAGTCGCAGCCGCCGCCCCGGACGCCGCCCGGGTGTCCCGGTCCTGGGCGTGGCGCCGGCCTGGGTCTCGGGTGTGGTCGTCGTCGTGTCAGACACGGGAACCGATGGCCTTTCGGCGGACCTGACGTGCTCGGCGGGCCAGGGCGTACCCCTTGGTGAGGGCACGGTCCCGGGCGAAGTTCCGGGCGATCGCCCGGCCCTCGATCAGCCGCTCGAACTCCTGGACACCGGTGCCGCGGCGCACGGTGACGCGCTGCAGGGCGTACGGCCCCTGTGCCCGGCGCGCCAGACCGTTGCCGACGGCGAGCGCCTGCGTGAACCCGGCCTCGCGGACAGCGGTGCGCACACGGCGGCTGGAGTAGCCGTAGGGGTAGGCGAACGACATGGGTACGGTGCCCAGTTCGTCCGCGACGATCTCCTTGCAGCGCGTCAGCTCGAACCGCAGCGTGTCGTCGTCGAGCTGGTCCAGTTGCGGGTGCGTGTGGCTGTGGCCGCCGATCTCCACGCCCGCGTCGGCGAGTTCGCGCACCTGGTCCCAGTCGAGCATCGTGTCGAGGGCGCCGCCCGAGCGGTGTGCGCCCCGGAGCCAGCCCGTGGAGACGAACAGCGAGGCGTGGAAGCCGTGTTGGGCGAGCACCGGCAGGGCGTGCCGGTGCACCCCCTCGTAGCCGTCGTCGAAGGTGATCAGGACGGGCCGCGGGGGCAACACCTGCTCCGTCGAGACCGGTCGGCGCCACGAGTCGGCCAGTCGGGCCGTGGTGACCGGATGGAAGTCCCGGTCCGCGAGCAGCGCCATCTGCTCGGCGAACGCCTCGGGCGTCACCGAGAGGGCGCGGGTGCGGGGATCGGGCGTCCGGGTGACCGCGTGGTACATCAGGACGGGCACGGGCGCGTTCATGCCGTACCCCCTTCGACGCTCCGCTCGATCTCCACCACCGTGAACGTGGCCCCGCCCCTGCGCGCGCGCAGACTCCCGAGGACGTACCCGCCCGCCGCCGTCAGCACCCCGGCGACGATCGCGCCCGCCCGGCCCGCGCCGCCCGGCCGGGCCAGCAGCGCGTCGCGCAGACCACGCGCGACCCCGGCCGGCAGCACCCGGGTGGTGTACCGGCGTTCGGACTCAAGTCCCTTGTCCGCGCCGACACTTCGGGCGACCAGCGCTTTCGAGAGGCCCTCGGCGTAGGTGCGGGTGCGGAAGTACCCGAAGTGCTCGCGGACCTCGGGCACCCGGTGGTGGATCACCGCACGGTCGTCGATCAAAAGCACCGCGTCGGGTCTGGCCCGGGTGAGCCGGATGCACAACTCCGTCTCCTCGCACCCCAGCGGCCGTTTGTCGCCGTCCCGTCCGATGCCGGTGGCGAAACCGCCGGCCGCGTCGAAGGCCGTACGCCGGAAGGAGGCGTTCCCGCCGAGTACGTTGCGGACCCGGACGCGGCCGGTGGGCAGCCCCTTGTAGGTGCAGCCCACCACCCAGTCGAACTCCTCGGGGAACCAGGCCGGCCGGCGGCCCGACGCCCAGACCGGCATCGTACGGCCGCCGACGGCCATCACCCGGGGGTCCGCGTACCCCTCGGCGAAGTGGCGCAGCCAGTCGCGTTCGGCCACGGCGTCGTCGTCGAGGAAGGCGATGATCCCTCCGCGCGAGGCCGCGATGCCGGTGTTGCGGCCGGCCGACAGGCCGCGCGGGCCCGCGTTGGCCAGCACCCGTACGCCGTCGGTCTCCTTGTATTCCTTGGTCAGCCGTTCCAGGAGAGCCTGGTTGTGGTCGACGACCAGGAGTGTCTCCAGGGCCGGCCGTGACTGCGCCCGCACCGAGGCGACCGCCGCGAGGATGTCCTCCCAGCGGTCCTCGGTGTAGACGCAGACGACCACCGAGACGGCCGACTCGTTCAAGACGTCTCTCCCCGGCTCGCGCTGCGCACGGAGGAGTGTGAACGGCCGCGCAGGGCACGCCGGTTGGAGCTCTCCCGCAGGATCACCCGCAGGACGCGCAGCCCGTCGCGCACGGCCCGCAGATTGCTCGCGCCGTGGATGCGGAGGTACTCGTGGCTCGGGATCTCCTGCACCTTGAGCCCTGCCTTGACCACCCGGATGTTGATCAGGGTCTCGATCTCGAACCCGGTGCAGTCGAGGTCGATCTTGTCGAGGCAGTGCCGCCAGAAAGCGTTGTAGCCGTAGCAGAGATCGGTGTAGCGGGCGCCGAACTTCTTGTTGACGACCGTGCACAGCACCCAGTTGCCGAGCTTGCGGACGGGCGTCATGTCGTCGGTGCCGCCGCCGTTGGCGAAGCGCGACCCCTTGGCGAAGTCGGCCCCCGAGACGAGCGCGGAGACGTACGACACGATCTCGTTGCCGTCCGCCGAACCGTCCGCGTCGACCATCACGATGATGTCGCCGCTGCAGGCTTCGAAGCCGCTGATCAGGGCATCCCCCTTGCCCTTGCCCTGCTGCGCGACGACCTTGACGTCGGGCCACAGCCCGCGCGCGACCTCGACGGTGTCGTCGGTGGAGCTGCCGTCGACCAGGACCACTTCGTGGATCCAGTCGGGCAGGGTCTTGAAGACGTACGGCAGGTTCTCCGCCTCGTTCATGGCGGGGATCACCACACTCACCGGTGGCGTGATCGCCAGGTGGCAGGAGATCGGCCGGTACGCGTCGGCCGTCAGTGGTACGGAACTCATGAGTCTGGTCCCTCTCGTCCGGTGGACCGCCCGCCCGTGGGCGGCCCGGTTGTGTGTCCGGTTCGAAAGGGGGGTTCTCACTCACGGCATGCCGAACGGATCCTCCGTATCAGCCTGTTGACGTCCCGGTGCATGCCGGGTGAGCTGGCAAAGCTGGCCGAACACCGTGATGTGGTGGTCGGTCGCGCGGCACGACTCGGCGAGATGTGCGTTCACCGAGCACGGCACCCCCCTACCGCGCCCCGCTCCGACGGTCGTCGTGGACCCTGAGCCCTCCCCTGAGTCACAGGACGACGTACCGACGCGGGTGAAATTGTATGACGGCATTGACTATTACACCTTTATGGCAAGATCTGAATGGAGTCTCACGTTTTTGTTGGTTTGACCGATACATAACTACTTTGATTGTTTTCTGGAGCGGAGCTGCCCCATCCGCTTCAGCGCCCTGTCCGCAGGCTCGAACAGCTCCGGCCGCGACAGCACCACATTGCGCAGCGTCCGCACCGGAGCGCGCCGCGCCCGGTGTCCGACCGCAACCGGGTGACGGCGTGTCACCCACCCCTCGGACACCATGAGCTCACGGGTCTTCAGGGAGTCCTTGTACTCCTTCTGTCCCCGGCCGAGATCCAGGTACGCGATACCGTCGGCGGCGGCCCCCTCCGCCATCCGCAGATGCAGGATCAGCCCTGGCGAGTACTTCGCGTACGCCGGGTCGTACGCCGGGAACCAGCACGCCAGCACGCGTTCCGTGCGCAGCCCGAAGTGGGCGGCGACCGGCTTCCCGCCGGCGTAGAGCACCGAGAGGATGCCCGCGAACGGGTCGGAACGGGTGTGGAAGAGCTGCTGGACGAGCCGGGTGATCCAGGGATGCGCGAACCGGTCGCTGCGGCCGGTCCTGCGGTACTGGGCGGACTTCCAGGCCATCAGCGTGGCCAGTGCCTCGGGGTCACGCTCGTCGTGCACATAGCGGACCTCGCCGGCGTCCCGGCCGAGTCTGCGCTCCTTGGCGAGCGTCGTGCGCGCGAACTTGGGTGAGCGTGCCCGTAGTCCGGCCAGATAGGCCTCGTACCCCTGGTCGACGTCCATCACCGGGGACGGAAAGGTGCCGGAGGCGTCGGCCTCGAACGGCGTCTGGCCCTCCACCAGGTGGTCGAACTCCCAGACGGCGAGCCCGCAGGCCCGCAGCAACTCCCGTGCGTCCCAGGTGAATCCGGGCCGGTGCACCAGGCCCTGGCAGTCGGAGACACCGAGCCCGATCGCCCGGCCGACGCCGACGGCGGATCTCTGGAACGGGAGGAACGCGGCCGGTTCCCCGCCCTCGCGGAGCACCGCGATGCGGACGCCGCGTCTGCACCGGCCGATCGCGAGCGCGAACTCCGGGGACAGGAAGGGGTTCGCCAGTTCGGGCGAGCCGTGCAGATGGGCCTTGGCCTGTAACGCCGTCCACGCGGCCCGGTCCGCGGCGGTCAGCTCGCCGGGCCGGAGCACGGTCAGGGTCACGTCGGGTGTCAGATTCCGAGCCACGCGTCACCAGCCACGTCAGGAGGTCCCTCTTCTCGCCGTACGGCCGCGCTGTCGCCGCGCGAGCGCCAGCACCAGCAGGAGGATGAACGAGCTGATCACGGCCACGGCCACGACTCCACCACGGACCGACCACCGGTGCGTCGCCAGCATGCCCTGGGCGACCAGGAGATCGAGGGCGACCGCCGCCGCCACCGACGTCACGATCCGGCCGAACGGCCCCAGTCCGCGCAGCGCGGCTCCCACGGCGAGGGCAGGAGCGGCGAGCAGGAAGAACAGGGTGAACGGACCGCGCAGCGGCGAGGCGGCGTCCGTCAGCGCGAGCATCGCCCCGAGGGCCGCGACGGCCACGGCCACGCCCGTGAGCAGCGCGAACAGGCCCTTCCCCGGCCCCTGTTCCGATGGCTCACCCTCCCCGGCTCCGCTCCCGGATGAAGGTGGCTTGATACCTATGGTCTGCATGGGCGACTTTGCCCCCCGACGCGCCGGATGCCGGGCTTCAATGTCGCGCAGCGGGACGGGGGAGTCAAGACGCGGAACTGTCGTTCACCGGGGCGAAATGGCATGGACACTTCCATTCAACACACGTAGTTGGTACGAACGTTGTGGCAGAGATCCTGCTAAAGGGAGGTTCCATGAGACGTTCCCGAATTACGGCCTACGTGACCTCGCTCCTCCTCGCCGCCGGCTTCGCCCTCACCGGGGCAGCGTCGGCGCAGGCGTCCCAACTCGCCGCCGCCACCGGCTATGTGGCCCTCGGTGACTCCTACTCCTCGGGGGTCGGCGCCGGCGACTACATCGCCTCCAGCGGCGACTGCAAGCGCAGCGCGAAGGCGTACCCGTACCTCTGGGCAGCCGCCCACTCACCCTCGAGCTTCGACTTCACCGCTTGCTCGGGCGCCCGAACGGGTGATGTTCTGGCGAATCAGCTGACCCCGCTCAGCTCCGCCACGAGCCTCGTCTCGATCAGCGTCGGTGGCAACGACGCGGGCTTCGCCGACGTCATGACGACCTGTGTGCTCCAGTCCGACAGCTCCTGCCTCGCCCGCGTCAACACCGCGAAGGAGTACGTCGACTCGACCCTCCCCGGTCAGCTCGACAGCGTGTACGACGCCATCAGCTCCCGCGCGCCCGGCGCCCACGTCGTCGTCCTGGGCTACCCCCGCTTCTACCAGCTCGGCCAGACCTGCCTGGGCCTCTCCGAGACCAAGCGCTCAGCGATCAACGAGTCGTCCGACTATCTGAACAGCGCGCTCGCCAAGAGGGCCGCCGACCACGGCTTCACCTACGGGGACGTCAGGCCGGCCTTCACCGGTCACGAGATCTGCTCGGGCGGTTCGTGGCTGCACAGCCTCAGCCTGCTCAACATCGGCGAGTCCTACCACCCGACGGCCGCAGGCCAGTCGGGCGGCTATCTGCCGGTGCTCACCCAGGCCGCCTGACCGACCTCCGACCGCCCCTACCGCCCAACTGTCAGACCCGTCAGACCGTCCAGCCGTCCATCCGTCCGACCGGTGTCCCGCCGGGGTGTCTCGGCGGGAGAGGAGGCCCCGTCCGGCGGGGTCTCCGCCTCGCAGGTGACCGAGAACGGGACGGTGTTGGACTTCACGCTCACCGGCTCCCGGACCTCCACCCCGATCGCGTTCTTGATCGTCCCGCTCTTGTCGTACGTCGTCACGAAGACCTTGTTCTGCTTGGTCCTGCCGCCGCCCGCCGGGAACGACAGGGTCCGCCAGCCCTGCTCCGGGGCATCCCCCTTCTCCGTCACCCAGCGGTAGGAGACCTTCGTGGGCACGTTGCCCACCGTGAAGGTCGCCGTGAACCCGGGCGCCTCGGAGTTGGGCGGCGGACAGGGCCCCGAATAGTCGGTGTCCGAGCCGGCGACCTCGACCTCCACGGTCTGCGCCGGCTGCGAGGTCTTGCCGCCGTCACCGTTGCTCGGCGAGGCGCTCTTCTCCTCGTGGGGGGACTTGCTCGGGCTGTGCTTCGGTGAACTGCCTTCGCCCGTAGCGTTGTTGCTCTGCCCGGTACTGCTGTCGGCACCGGCGCCGTGGTTGTCCGATCCGTTGTCGCGGTTCAGCAGCTCGTACGTCAGTCCGGCCACCGCCAGCGCGACGGCGGCGATCCCCGCGACCAGGACGACGGCCGCCCGGCGGTCGCGGCGCGGCTCGGCGGGGCGGTTCACGTAGGGGTCCGGCGAAGGCGGGACGGGCCGGGTCGCCGCCGTGGGCACGGGAGTCGGCAGCGGCGGCGTCGTCGGGTGCTGCGGGAAGGGCTCCCCGAACGTCGGTGTGTACGGGGCCGTGGGGCGGGTGTCCGCGCGCAGGGTGCCCCCGGCGCCGACGATCCGCAGATCGTGCTCGGCCTGCCCGGCGGCGAGACGTTCGGCCGGATCCTTGCGCAACAGCCCCTCGATGACGGGCGTCAGCGGCCCCGCCCGCAACGGCGGCGGCAACTCGTCGTCCACGATGGCGCGCAGGGTGCTGAGCGGAGTGGTGTGCCGGAAGGGGGAGGTGCCCTCGACCGCCGCGTACAGCAGCACGCCCAGCGACCACAGGTCGGACTCGGGGCCGGGGGTGCGCCCCAGCGCCCGCTCGGGCGCGAGGTACTCGGGGGAACCGATGACCTCGCCGGTCATGGTGAGCGCCGAGCTGCCCTCGACGGTCGCGATGCCGAAGTCGGTGAGCACGACCCGGCCGTCGTTGGACAGGAGCACGTTGGCCGGTTTCACGTCCCGGTGCAGCACACCGGCCTCGTGCGCGGCCCGCAGCGCGGCGAGCACCTCGGCGCCGATGTGCGCGGCCGCCTGCGGTGGCAGCGGCCCCTCGGCCTGCAGCTGGTCGGCGAGCGAGAGCCCGCGGACCACCTCCATGACGATCCAGGGCCGGCCCCCGTCGGTCGCCACGTCGTACACCGTCACGACGTTCCGGCTCGCGACGCGGGCCGCGGCCCAGGCCTCGCGTTCCAGCCTGGCGTACAGTCGTTCGATTTCGGGGTTCGCCAGTCCGGCCGGGGCGCGTACCTCCTTGACGGCCACCTCGCGGTGCAGCACCTCGTCGCGGGCCAGCCACACCGTGCCCATGCCGCCCTGGCCGAGCGGTGAGAGCAGCCGGTAGCGTCCCGCGATCACACGTTCACTGCCCGGTTCCTCGGACACGAGCGTCCCCTCGTCGCAGCCGTGCGTTCACTGCTTCCGTCTCATTGCACGCCGATTTTCCGCGCTCCGCCTGATTTCTTCCCAGAAGACTTCAGCTGAATGCGGCGGCCACACCCTTGAGCACCAATCCGGCACCCAGTGCCACAACGAGGAACGCGGAGGCAAGCGGTGCGGTACGCCGTACGAGGGTGACCAACGGGCCGCCGGCCAGCCCCGGACGCCGCTCCAGCAGCCGGTTCGCGCCACTGCCCAGCTTCACGACGAGGAACCCGGCCCCGGTGAGGGTGAGCGCCAGCCCGACCCCGTACGCCAGCACGAGCAGGAACCCGAACCACGCCTTCCCCAGCGCGGCGGCCCCGACGAGCACGACCACGGCCGACGGACTGGGCACCAGCCCCCCGGCGAACCCGAGCAGGATCGTGCCCCGCACGGTGGGAGCGATGGCGTGGGTGTGGGTGAAGCCGCCGTGGGTGTGTTCGAGGGTGGAGCCGGAGTGCTTGTGGTCGTGGTGCTCATGGTCGTGGTCGTGGGGGTGCCCGTGATCGTGCTGGTGGTCGTGCGCGGGGGCGGGTGCGACGGCGAGTGCGGTCGCCGTTTGCGTGTGCGTGTGTGCGTGCGACGCGTGGGCGAGGACCAGTTCGCGTTCCGGCGCCTTGTCGGCGGCGTGGGTGTGGCTGTGGGGGTGCTCGTGGTCATGGTCATGGTCATGGGAGTGACCGTGGTCGTGGCCGTGCGAGTGGGCATCGTCGTGGTCGTGCGCATGGGGGTGGGGGTGAGGGTGCGGACGGGACTGCGCGCGTTCGTGAACGCGCTGGCGCCAGGCCCGGCGGGTGAGGGTCAGGCCCGCCCCCGTCACGAGCACACCGCTCGCCACGCCCAGCCACGCGATCACCGAGGGCGCCGCCGCCGAACCGGCCGTCACCAGCAGGCCCAGGGTGACCACGCCCAGCGTGTGGGTGACCGTCACCGAGGCGGCCAGCGGCATGACGTCGCGCAGTCGGGCCCTGCCGCCCCGGGCGGCTGCCGTGGCCGCCATCAGGGTCTTGCCGTGGCCCGGGGCGAGCGCGTGCATCGCGCCGAGGAAGACCGCGATGACCAGGGCCAGCGCGGCGAAGCCGATCGTGAGGTTGTGCCGGGCCACCAGCGAGTCCAGCGCACGCGTCCAGCGGTCGGCGCCGCGCGGCAGCACGGAGGAGGCCGGTGCCGCCTTCTCGCCGGCCTCGGCGAGGGCCGGACCACCCGGGCGCACCTGGAGGGCGGCCGTCGCGGTGTCGGCCGGCGAGGAGAGCAACTCCCGCGGATAGTGGGTCAGTTCACCGGAGGTCGACTTCCCGGGTACGTCGGACTCGGCGAGCGTCATCCGGTCGCCGCGCGCGGTGATCTCGCGCCAGCCGGGACCCGTCTCGGTACCCGCGCTGTGGAAGCCGAGGTCGACGGTGTCCCCTTCGGCGACCCCGGGAAGGGCGGCCGTGAGCGCGCATTCCAGGCGCAGGGTGTTCAGGCCGGCCTGACCGGGCCGCGTGCTCGCCCTGGCGCTGCCCACGGAGGGCGCGACCGTCCGCCCGGCGACGGTGACCTTGCTGACCCGCGGGGAGGTCGCGCACCGCTGCCCGGCCCAGTCGGTCAGACCCAGCTTCTCGATGTCGGGCTTGGCCTGGGTCGCCGGGATCTCCGCGAGGTCCTCGACATGGGCGACTCGGAGCTGTCCCGGGGCGACCACGAGACCGTCGTACCGGTTGACGGTGAAGTTGCCGAGAGGATGCGCGCTCGCGGCGGTGGCGGGAACCAGTACGAGCGCGCAGGCCGCGGTGAACAGGGCGGCGCCGGAGGCGGCCACACGACGGGGCTTCACTTCGCCGCCTCCAGGGACTTGAGAGCCGTACGGGCCTTGCGGGCGCCCAACGGGGAGAAACCGGGGTTGAGTTCGAGGGCGGCGGAGAGCGAGGTACGGGCTTCCTTCGCATGGCCCGTGGCCTGCTCGATCACGCCGCGATGGTAGAGGAAGGAGGCGTTGTGGTAGCCGGTCGTGGTGGCGCGGCGGGCGTAGGGGAGCGCTTCCTCGTCCTGGCCGTTGACATGCAGCGCCCACGCGAGGGCGTCGGCCGTGTGCACGGTCTCGCGGCGGTCCCACTCGGCGCGGGCCGCGCGCAGCGCCGACTTCCTGTCGCCGTGGTCGGCGGCGGCGAGCGCGGTGTCCAGGTCGGCGTTGACGCCGTTGGCGCGGGCGATGGCCGTCCAGGCGTTGACGAGCGCGTACTGGGCTCGTGCCTTGGCCAAGTCGCCGTCGTCGCCCCGTACTTCGTACAGCTCACCGAGTTCGACGAGCGGACCGGGCAGCGGGTAACGGGAGACGACGTCCTCCATGCCCTTGATCGCGTCCGCCCGGTCGCCGTTCGCGTACTGGGCGCGGGCGCGGCCCTCGAGCGCCGGAAGGTAGGCGTCGTCGGCGGCGAGGGCGCGGGCGTAGTACTCCAGGGCGGACTTGTACTCGCCCTGGTTCCAGACGAGTTGGCCGAGCGCCGTCGCCACGTACGCGATGTCGCCGCGCGAGGTGGAGGAACCGAGCGCCCGCTCCAGCACGCGCCGGGCGGTGGTGACGTCGCCGCGCAGCTCGCGCACGTACGCGTACCGGGTGAAGACAGGCACCCCGGGCCGCTTCGCGTCGGCCTCGTCGGTGGCCTTCAACGCCTGGTCGTAGCGCCCGAGTTCGACGAGGGCGTCGATACGGACGGACAGGGCGCGCTCGCTGTAGGGGTTCTGTGCGAGAGCCCGGTCCGCGTACGTGAGGGCGCCGGGGAAGTCGTGGCGGGCGGCGGCGAGGGCAGCGCGCCCGGCGAGGGCGGAGTCGTTGTCGGGCTTCAGATCGAGGGACCGCTTCAGGGCCTGCTGGGCCTGCGGATACCGGGAGGGGTCGCCCTTGGTGCGGGCCTGCTCGACATAGGCGAGCCCGAGAGTGGCCCAGCTGCCGAAGTCCTTGGGCTGCGCCCGGAGATGGGCCTGAAGAGAGGCGATGCTCGCGTCGAGATTGCCGCTGGCGAGCAGCGCGGGTGACATCGCGGCCGGCGCGGACGAGACCGGGGTGGTCCCGCCCCCGTCCCGGACCGCCCCCAGCACCATGGCCCCGGCGGTGAACGCCACCGCCAACGCGGCGGCACAGGCCCCGAGTTGCACGGCCCGCCAGCGCCGCGACGACTCCCCGAGCCGCAGGACAGCGGCAACCCGCTCGTCGGAGTCGGCGTCGGGGGTGAGGGAGGCGCTACCGGCGTCGGGTTCGTGTCCGTCCGCCCCGCTCTTCGAGGCCTCGGGCGAGGTGCCCGGCCCCGAAACCGCGTGTGCTTCGGCGGCCGGGATCTGTGGGACCGGCTCGGTCGGGGAGGTGGCCGGTGCCCCCGCCGTGTCGGCCGGCAGGGCGCCGAGCTCACGGCCCGGTCGCGGGAGTGGCGGCTGTGGCGCCTGCTCGCGGTCCGGTGCGTCGTCGTTCGTACGCGGGGGCATGCCCTCTCCTCAAGTTGCCTGGGCGGGTCAGTTGTGGGGGATCAGGGGGTCGACTCCCGGGTGGGGCCGGGAGTCGACGGGTGTGCGGCGCGGCCCGCGCCGTGGGGGATGGTTACGAGCGGGCCGCGCCAGCTGGTGGGGATGAGAGCGAACCGCGGGTCAGTACGCCCGGTTCCGCATGTTCCGACGCCACCACACCGCGACGGAGGCGATCAGCAGGAACCCGGCCGCACCGGCCGCCGCCGAACCGGCGATCAGCATGGTGTCGGTGCCACCGGAGGTGCCGGCGGGCTGCAGGGCGTCGCCGAGCTGGCTGCGGACGTCGTTGGTACCGCTGGTGCCCTTGGCGAGCGGGCCGCGCGAACCCTCGGTCGGCAGCGCCACGTACGGGAAGTACTTCTCGAAGTTCTTGTCGTTCTTGTCGACCGCGTCGCCGAGGTCGTTCTTCGCGCCAAGCAGCTCACCCTCGACGACCTGGAGCGAGGCGTCGATCACGTCGTCCGTCAGACGGCGGCCGTTCGGGAAGCCCGCGGTGTCACCGTCGAGGACACCCAGACGCTTGGGGTGCATGGCCGGCTTGATCGAGGTGTTGAGACGCAGTTCCTCGGCCGGGGTGACGTACGGCGGCTGGTTGAGGCCCTTGACACCCTTGAGGAAGACGTCCACCAGGTCGTTGCGCGGCTCCTTGGGCGCGGGGATCTTGTAGATCGCCTCGATGAGCTTCGGCAGCTCGGGGTTGGTGACGTTCTTCAGGAACTGGGCGTCCTTCCAGGGCGAGGACGCGTTGAACTTGTCCTTGTCCTTGATGGGGTTGACGACCTCGTTGACCAGCGGCATGCCCAGGCGCGAGACCTGCGAGTAGTAGCCGCCGGCGTTCAGGCGCTGGGTCGTCGACCAGATACCGACGATCGGCTGCTTCGCCGACTCCGTGATCATGTGCGTCGGCACCTGGAGCGCGATGGTGTTGACGTTGTAGCCCTTGAGCGTGTCGTTGCCGACCTCGGAGAGGTTCCCGCCGTACAGCAGGTCGAAGACGCGCAGGTCCAGGAAGAACGGGTCGTCGGCCTGGCCGGCGAACGTCGTCGAACCGTTCGTCAGCTTGTGGATCGCCTGGTCGCGCAGCTTCTTGTAGTTCGGCATCGACGCCTTGCCGACGTTCGACGGAGCGACCGGCACATCGTCGGCGATCTTCGTCTTCGACATCATGTGCTGGTTCTTGAGCTTGATCAGCTCGATGTCGTACGTCTGCGTGATGTTGAGGTCCGGGTCGTACAGGCTGTCGACCGCGCCCGTGTTGTACAGGAACGTCTTCTTGTTCTTGGTGTGCGTCTTGAAGGTGTAGCGGAACAGGAGGTCGTCCTGCGCGTCACCGTTGTTGTCGATGTGGAGGTCGTACTGGGCGTCCTCGGCGAACTGGAAGAAGTTCGGGCCGCCGGCGGGCTCCTCGAACGGGATCCAGTTCGCGACGATCGTCGTCGTGTCGGCCTTGTCCGGGCTCACGAACGCGTACACATCGGTGTTGTCGTACTGCGGGGTGCCCGAGATCAGCGGAGCCTCGCGGTGGCTGGAGGCGGAAGCCGTACCCGGCGCGAGCGCGGTAACGCCGGCGGCTGCGAGCCCACCGGCGGCCAGCGCCCCGCAAATGAGGGTCGCGATGCTCCTGCGCCGCGCGCCGCCCTTGGAGATGGTTGTCGTCATTCCGTCCGTCCTCACCGTGTCAACTTGCCTGACGACGGGGATTCGGAGCCCTCCCGGATGCGGATTGGTCGAATCTGAAAACTTTCTTGAAAACGTTTGGGACGCGCTCGGCCCGCGCTTCGATGGCCGTGGAACCGTACCCATCCGAAGGGGCGTTGGCTTCGAATGCCTAAGGTGACGGTGACAAGTGTGATGGAGCGGGGTGGGGCCGTGCGCGGCCATAGAGAGGGGACGCGGGTGGGAGCGGACGAGCTTCTGGTTCTCGTGGCCGGGGGAGACCAGAAGGCCTTCGAGGACCTGTACGGGATCGTGTCCGGGCCGGTGTTCGGACTGGTGCGGCGCGTGGTGCGGGACCCGGCGCAGTCGGAGGAGGTGTCTCAGGAGGTTCTGCTCGAACTCTGGCGCTCGTCACCGCGCTTCGACCCCAGGAAGGGCAGCGCCCTGTCCTGGATACTCACGCTCGCGCACCGTCGGGCCGTCGACCGGGTGCGCAGCGCCCGCGCGGCCGGGGAACGCGAGCAGCGCGAGGCCCAGCGCTCCCACCGGCCCGCGTTCGACCACGTGGCCGAGGAGGTCGAGGCCGGCATGGAACGCGAATGGGTGCGCCGCTGCCTGGACCGACTGACCACCCTGCAACGCCAGTCGGTCACCCTCGCCTACTACGAGGGCTACACATACCGTGAAGTGGCGGAGCAACTCTCGCTCCCACTGGGCACGGTGAAGACACGGATGCGCGACGGACTGACCCGGCTGCGCGAATGCCTGGGAGGTGTCGCATGAGCGTGCTTGGCAGACTGTTCCGCCGCGAGGATCTCCACTCCCTCGCCGCCCCCTACGCCCTCGACGCCCTGGAAGGCGACGAGCGGCGCCGCTTCGAGAAGCACCTGTCCGGCTGCGACTCCTGCACCACCGAGGTGCGCCTGCTGTCCGAGGACGCCCTCCGGCTGGCCTGGTCCACGGCCGCGCAGCCCCCGTTCGCCATGCGCGACCGGGTCCTGTCCGCCATCCGCGCGACCCCGCAGGAGTCGCCGGGCCGCTCCCCGGGCCATTCCGCCGCGCGCGCACCCGGACGTTCGGCCGAAGCGCCCCGCCGGCGGAGCCATCAACTGCCCGCGCACGTCTGGGGCACCGAACCGCCGCCGCCGGTCCGCCGTGCGCCCCGCATGCGCCCCGTCTTCGCCCCGCTCGCCATGCTCACGACGGCGGCGGCCCTCGTTGTCGCCGCGCTGTTCGCCGTGCAGAACACGCAGACCCAGGACAAGCTGGACACCGCGCAGGCCCAGGCGCGTGAGATTGCCGACGTTCTGTCAGCTCCCGACGCGCGGGCGACCGCCGACCGGGACGCGCGGGGCCAGGGAATCACCGCGATCGCCTCCGCGTCCGAGGGGCGCGCGGTGGTGACCCTCAGTGGGTACGGGGAACTGCCGAGCGACCGCGTGCACCAGCTGTGGCTCATGCGCCCTGATGTGCGACCACGCTCTCTGGGACTCTTCAAGGGCGACACGCCCTTGGTCGCGACCGGTCTCGACAAGACGGCCACATCACTCGCTGTGACCGTCGAACCCGACGGAGGCTCAGAACAGCCCACCAGCGCACCAGTTGTCCAACTCGCCCTGGAATCGGTTGGATTCGGAGGGTAATCGTCGGGGAGTCGTCAACACCTTTGCGGGGAAGGTGAATCCTGTGACCGAGATACACGAGTGCCCCGAGGGGACGATAGGGTTACCCTGCCCGGGCCGGGTGGACTCGTACGGGTGGGGAGTGACATGGAACAGATAGCGATGCACAGCAGGGCGCGCGTCCCTGCGATCACGTGCGGGAGCAGTGCGACCAAGGCGCGCCTCGACCGCCACCTCTCGGTGCTGTCGGGACCCGCCGTCCCTCAGCGTGAGACGGCGGAGGCGACCTCGCTGATGCTCGAACTCACCTCGCGGGACAAGGTGAAGCAGCGCAGCGACCTCGGCAAGCGCGTGAGTGGGCTCTCACTCTTCGCCCCGCTGCGTCGTCTGAGCCGCACCCTCTTCGGCGGGCGCTGAGCGACCGTAACGGCGCCCCCACGCCGTTCACGGTGCACCGTTCCAGGCCCGCGCTCAGGCGGCCACACCGTCCCGGCGCAGTGCTGCGATCTCCTCGCCCGTCATCCCCACGGCACGCAGCACCGCATCGGTGTGCTCCCCGAGCGCGGGCACATCACCCATCCGCGCCTCGTCCCCGCCCGGCAGCGTGATGGGGGGCAGCAGAGCACGCAACGGCCCCACCGGTGAGCCCACTTCCCGCCACCGGTCCCGTGCCGCGAACTGCGGATGCCCCGCCACCTCCTGTACGTCCCTCAGCCGCGCGCACGCGATCCCGGCGCCGTCCAGCCGCGCCACCGCCTCGTCGGCGTCCAGCGCACCGAGGGCCGCGGCCACGTGGGAATCCGTCCGCTCCCGGTTCGCGACCCGTGCCGCGTTCGTCGCGTACGCCGGATCGGACCCCAACTCGGGCCGCCGAAGCACCATTTCGGCCAGCCGCCGCCACTCACGGTCGTTCTGCACCGACAGCAGCACCCGCCCGCCGTCCGCCGTCGCGTAGGCGTCGTACGGGGCGATGACGGCGTGCGCGAGGCCGGTGCGCGCCGGGGCAGTGCCGTCGTGCATCGCATGGTGCAAAGGGTGCCCCATCCACTCGGCCAGCGCGTCCAGCATCGACACCTCCACCGGCCCGCCCCGCCCGGTCACGCCCCGCCGTACGAGCGTCGCCAGCACCCCCGAGAACGCGTACATGGCGGCCGCGATGTCCGCGGCCGGAATCCCGGCCTTCACGGGTTGTTCGGGCGTCCCGGTCACCGAGACCAACCCCGCCTCACACTGCACGAGCATGTCGTACGCCCGCTTGCCGGCGTACGGGCCCGACGCCCCGTACCCCGAGATGTCCACGGCCACCAGCCGGGGGTGCGCGGCGCACAGGGTGGCCGCGTCGAGGCCGAGGCGGGCGGCGGCGCCCTGGGCGAGGTTCTGCACGAACACGTCGGCGCCGGCGACGAGCCGCCGTACGGCGCTGAGCCCGCGCGGATCCTTGACGTCGAGGGCGACGGATTCCTTTCCCCGGTTGCACCACACGAAGTGCGAGGCGAGACCGTGGGCGGCGGTGTCGTACGCGCGCGCGAAGTCGCCGCCGTCGACTCGCTCGACCTTGATGACGCGGGCGCCGAGGTCGGCGAGCTGCCGGGTGGCGAAGGGGGCGGCGACGGCTTGTTCGAGGGCGACGACGGTGAGGCCGTAGAGGGGGAGGGGTTCCATGCGGGCGATCATGTCGGGTTTTCGCCCCCGCCGCCCCTACCCGTCCCATCCCGTTCCTGGGGGCTGCGCCCCCAGACCCCCCTCCGGCCCTGAACGGGCCTTGTCCTCAAACGCCGGACGGGCTGATGGCGCCGGCCTGGGCTTGATTTTTTAGCCCGTCAGCGCGATACGGGGGTTCGGGGGCAGCGCCCCCGAGGACGGGACGGGTCGAACAGACTCCGCATCGCCGTGGCCACTGCGCTGATCGGGTTCCACTCGGCCAGTGTCCGCAGCCATCCCGGCAGACCGGCTGTCGGGATGTACGCGTTCGACAGCAGCGGCAGCAGGAAGGTCGCCCCGCCCAACTGCCCGGCCGCCTCCTCGCTCCGGGACAGCCCGAGGTAGATTCCGATCCACGTCGTCGCGAACCGGAAGAGCAGCAACAGGCCCACCGCCCCCGCCGCCCGCAGCGCCGACCCCTCGATCCGCCACCCCACCGCGAGCCCGACGAGGAGAAAGGGCACCGTCCCCGCGGCGGTCACCACGAGGTCTCCGAGAGCCTGCCCCAGCGGTACGGCGGCTCTGCTGATCGGCAGCGTACGGAGACGGTCGGTCACGCCCCGATGGGTGTCCTGAACTGGTCGCGATGCTCAACGGCTTGGTGACGACGTACGTCGGAAACGAGTTGGCGACGGCTGAGCGTGCGCGGTCCCTGCCGTGGTCGGAGGAACAGGAGAACGCGATCCGGATCGCGTATCTCGGGGGGCGGGTGGCGAGCGGTGCGTATCCGCGGCTGGCCGCGGCGTTCATGGAGGACGCGGGGCCGATCGATCTGGAGGCGGTGTTCGAGCGGATGCTGTCGCGGGTGATCGACGGGTTCGCGTCGCGGGGGTGAGCTCTCGTTGCCGGGTGCGGTCCCGTCGTGGCTTGTCGCGTGGTTCCCCGCGCCCCTGAGGCGGGTCCGTCAGACCAGCGTGAACTGGCCTTCCGGGCCCTCTTCGTGGTGATCCAGAACCGACGCCGGCCGGCGGGAGGTGTCCGGGACCGGGAGGACGCCGGCTTCCCGCAGCTCTGCGGCGGTGATCGGATCCGTCACCGTCAACTCGGCCTGCTGTGGGCGCAGTTCAGCTAGCAGCGCCAGTACCGTGATCAGTTCCAGCAGCTCGGAGGTCCAGGGCTGCGGCCAGGTCGCCGGCCGGATCGCTTCCAGTGTTCCCGGCTCACCCGTCCCCTCCATCCGCACCGCCAGCCACTGCTCCAGCACCCGCACCCCGCCCGCGTCGAAGTCCCACGCCTCGGGTGGCACCGGGGAGATCCGGCCGTCGTCGATCCGGAGGGTCTCCTCGTCGCGGTCGTAGTGGACGGTGACCGGGCGGGAGGGCAGCGGGGAGCGCACATACGGGCGCCGGCCGCCGGGCAGCTTGGGGCGCTGGCCGTCCCGGCGCGTCAGCCACAGCATCCGGCGGCCCAACTCGACACCCCGGGACCAGAGTTCGGGGTCCACGGTGAGCGGGACGGTCAACCCCGGGCGTACCGCCACCAGGGCCCAGGCCACGATGTCGACCGGGTCGGGGCGCAGGCCGAGGCGGTCGGTGAGGTGGTCCGACAGGCCCGGCGCCAGGTTGGGTTCGGTGCCGTCGGGCCGCCGGTACAGCGGGCGTACCCGGCCCGCGCGGACCAGCGGCGGCAGGGACGTGGCGAGCAGCAGCGGGCCTCCGGAGCCGGGAGACGCGGGCGCCGTCTCGACGACGAACACCTGCCGTTCGTCCGCGACCCGCCACAACTCCGGACGGGCCGCGTCGATCAGCCGGTGGTCCGGGATCAGCCACTGCTCGTCGAAGGGCGCCCGCAGGACCCGTACCGGCTCCGCGCAGGGACCGTGGGCGCGGGCGAGTCTCTCCGTGCCGCCGGGCCGGCCGGGCAGTTGCCCGACCGCCGAGTGCGTGGTGCGTGAGCGCGTCGGCTCGAACAGGACCTCGCGGTCCGCTCCCTCGGCCTTCAGCAGGGCTTCCCAGCGTGCCTTCAGGGAGGCGGCGTCCGGGGCCGTCGGCCACCCCCGGCCCAGCCGTGGCGGTGCGACGGACCACGGCATGAGGTCCGCGAGCAGCGGAGCGTCGTCGTCGGGCGTCACGCTGGGAATCGTACGACGCCGCTTCCTTTCCTATCTCTAGGTCGCGTCCAGAGTCACCGTGAAGGAGAAACGGTCGCCCCGGTAGTGGATGACGGCCACGTCCAGGACCCGGCCCGTCTCGTCGTACGTGACGCCCGTGTAGTGCAGGATCGGGCTGAGCAGCGGGACCCTGAGCAGGCGGGCCGTCTCCGGGTCCGCGAGGCGGGCCTGGAGGGTGTCCGTGATGCGGCTGATGTCCACGCCGACGACGTCCCGCAGCACCTTGGTCATCGGCCAGCGGACCAGGTCGCGTCCGTCGATGCGCTCCGCGAGTTCCGGACGGACGTAGTTGCGGGCGTGGTTGGTCGGTTCGCCCGTCTCCTCGTCGCCGCGCAGCCGGTGGTACGTCGCCACCTCCACGAGATCCGGGAAGTGCTCGGCGAGTTCGGCGGACACGGGCGCGCTGCCGTGGTCGAGGAGCTCGGTCGTCATGCCGGACTGCTGCGCGACGATCGCGTCGACCGAGCCCAGCAGCCGTACGGGAGCGCCGTGTCGGGCGTCCGGCTCGATGAACGTGCCCCGCCTGCGGTGCCGGCTGATGAGCCCCTCGTCCTCCAGCTCCTTCAGCGCCTGCCGCATGGTCAGCACGCTCACGCCGTAGTGCCCCGCCAACTGTTCCTCGGTGGGCAGCCGCAGCGGGTCCCGCGCCGAGCGGCCGAGGATCGAGGCGCGCAGGGACTGCGAAACCTGGTACCAGAGCGGCAGTTTGCGGTTCAGGACGATCGAGTCCGGAGCGAAGGAGGTCACGGAGGTATCCGTACCGGTCGTGAACGTTCAGTGCAACGGGTGGAAGTGCCGCTGGAGGCCCGACCACACGTCGTCGTACCGGGGTTGCAGATGCTCCGCCCGCGCCGCCTGCGCGGTCAGGGTCACCGGCCAGCGCGTCTCGAACATGAACGCCAGCCCGTCGTCGACCCGCTGTGGCCGCAGTTCGGCGGCGCTCGCCCGGTCGAAGGTCTCCCGGTCGGGCCCGTGTGCGGACATCATGTTGTGCAGCGAGCCGCCACCCGGCAGGAACCCTTCCGCTTTCGCGTCGTACGCGCCCTCGATCAGCCCCATGTACTCGCTCATCACGTTCCGGTGGAAGTACGGCGGCCGGAAGGTGTCCTCGCCCACCAGCCAGCGCGGCGCGAAGACCACGAAGTCGATGCCCGCGAGCCCCGGGGTGCCCGACGGGGACGTCAGCACCGTGAAGATCGACGGGTCCGGGTGGTCGTACGAGATCGTGCCGAGGGCGTTGAAACGGCGCAGGTCGTAGACGTACGGGACATGGTTGCCGTGCCACGCGACGACGTCGAGCGGGGAGTGGTCGTAGACGGCCGTCCAGAGGTTGCCGCAGAACTTGTTGACGACCTCCACCAGCCCCTCGACATCCTCGTACGCGGCGACCGGCGCCCGGAAGTCCCGTGCGTTCGCCAGCCCGTTGGCGCCGATCGGCCCGAGGTCGGGAAGCCGGAAAGGGGCGCCGTAGTTCTCGCACACGTAACCCCGGGCCGAGGGGCCGGTGAGCTCCACCCGGAAGCGCACCCCGCGAGGGACGAGCGCGACATGGCCCGGCTCGACGGACAGCAGCCCGAACTCGGTGCGCAGCAGCAGCCCGCCGGTCTCCGGGACGATCAGCAGTTCCCCGTCGGCGTCGCTGAACACCCGCTCCATCGACGAGTCGGCGTGGTACAGGTGCACGGCCATGCCGCTGCGCTGAGCGGCGTCGCCGTTGCCGCCGAGGGTCCACAGGCCCGCCAGGAAGTCCGTCCCGGCCGGGGGCTCGGGCAGCGGGTCCCAGCGCAGCCGGTTCGGATCGGGTACGGATTCGGTGAAGGGGGCCGTACGGACCGAGCCGTTGCCGGCCTGGGTGAACGGGGGGTGCGCGGCCGAGGGGCGGATGCGGTACAGCCAGGAGCGGCGGTTGTGGGCGCGGGGCTCGGTGAACGCCGTACCGCTGAGCTGCTCGGCGTACAGGCCCAGGGGGGCGCGTTGCGGCGAGTTGCGGCCCTCGGGGAGGGCGCCCGGGACGGCCTCCGAGCTGTGCTCGTTGCCGAAGCCGGAGAGCCAGGGGAGGCTGTCCGGCCCCTCGGCGGCTTTCCGCGCGTCCTCGCTCATCGGTGCTCCCTCGCTCCCTCGGCCTCATTCCTATGCTTCACCGTAGGATTCGGCGTTCGCGGGCGCAAGAGGGGAAACTCAGGGGCACGGTTCACCGGACCGCCACGGAGCGGCATGATGTGGCCTGTGCCCCAAGCGACCTCGCTCCGTCGTGCGCCCATACAGCGGCGCAGTGTCGAACGGCTGACCAGAATCCTCGACGCCTGCGCCGACCTCCTGGACGAGGTCGGCTACGACGCCCTGAGTACCCGGGCGGTGGCGGTACGCGCCGGCGTCCCCATAGGCTCCGTGTACCGCTTCTTCGGCAACAAGCGCGCCATGGCGGACGCGCTGGCCCAGCGGAACCTGGAGGTCTTCACCGCGCGTGTCACCGAGCGCCTCCGGCAGGGGAGCGGCGGCGGCTGGCGCGAGGCCATGGACGCCGTGCTGGACGAGTACATGGCCATGAAACGGACCGCCCCGGGTTTCTCGCTCGTCGACTTCGGCAACCAGATTCCGGTCGGCAAACGCGACGCCGAACCCAACCACCGTGTCGCCGACGCCCTCACCGCCCTCCTCTCCGACGTTCTCCGCCGTGAACCGGACGACGACCTACGCCGCACGTTCCTGGTCGCCACGGAGACCGCCGACACCCTGATCCACCTCGCCTTCCGGGTCGCCCCGGACGGGGACGAGCGGATCATCGCGGAGATGCGGGAACTGCTGCGGGCGTATCTGTCGCGGGTGCTCGACTGACCCGACCGAGGTTCACGACCGAGGTTCACGACCGAGGTTCACGAGCTGTCCGGCGGGCGTGGACGAGGCGGTCGCACGCAACCCCTCCCTCGCACACCTACCGGTCGGTATGCTCGGCTGCGACCGCGCGTCACCGTTGCCGCCACCCACCCGGGAGGACCCGTGTCCAGCCCCATCGACTCCCACGCCGACTCCCACTCGAACTCCCGTACCGCCCTGCGCGTCTGCCCCCTGTGCGAGGCCACCTGCGGACTGACGCTCACCATCGAGAGCGGCCGGGTCACCAGCGCCCGGGGCGACCGCGACGACGTGTTCAGCCAGGGGTTCATCTGCCCGAAGGGCGCCTCCTTCGGGGCCCTCGACAGTGACCCCGACCGGCTGCGCACGCCCCTTGTGCGACGGGACGGCGAGCTGCGCGAGGCCACCTGGGCGGAGGCCTTCGACGCCGTCGCCGCCGGTGTGCGGGGCGTGGTCGAGCGGTACGGGGCGAACTCCGTCGGAGTCGTCCTCGGCAACCCGAACGTGCACACCATGGCCGGCGCCCTCTACCCGCCGGTCCTGCTCGGCGGCCTCGGCACCCGCAGCGTCTTCAGCGCCTCGACGGTCGACCAGATGCCCAAGCACGTCTCCAGCGGGCTGCTCTACGGCGACGCCAACGCGATCCCCGTACCCGACCTCGACCACACCGACCATCTGCTGGTCATCGGCGCCAACCCCCTCGAGTCCAACGGGAGTCTGTGCACGGCGCCCGACTTCCCCGGCAAGCTCAAGGCCCTGAAGGCGCGCGGCGGCACGCTCACCGTCATCGACCCGCGCCGCACCCGCACCGCCAAGCTCGCCGACCGGCACATCGCGATCCGCCCCGGCACGGACGCCCTGCTCCTCGCCGCGATGACCTACGTGCTGTTCGACGAACACCTCGTCGACCTGGGCGAGTTGGCGCCGCACATCCAAGGCGCCGACGAACTCGCGGCATCGGTACGGGACTTCACGCCCGAAGCCGTCGCCGAGGCCTGTGACGTGGACGCCGACACGATCCGCACCCTGGCCCGTGAACTCGCCGCCGCCCCAACTGCCGCCGTCTACGGCCGCATCGGCAGCTGCACCGTCCCGCACGGCACCCTCGCCAGCTGGCTCGTGGACGTCCTCGACATCCTCACCGGCAACCTCGACCGGCCCGGCGGCGCCCTCTTCCCGCAGGCCGCGACCGACAGGACGCCCCGGCCGGCCGGCCCCAGTCACGGGTTCACGCTGGGCCGCTGGCACTCGCGGGTCAGCCGACACCCGGAAGTCAAGGGCGAGTTGCCGATCTCCGCGCTCGCCGAGGAGATCGACACCCCCACTGCCGAGGGCGAGCCGATCCGGGCCCTCATCGCGGTCGCCGCCAACCCCGTCCTCTCCGCGCCCGACGGCAACCGGCTCGACAAGGCGCTCGCCTCGCTCGACTTCATGGTGAGCGTCGACCCGTATCTGAACGAGACCTCGCGCCACGCGCACGTCGTACTGCCGCCGCCCCCGCCCTCGCAGGCCCCGCACTTCGACTTCGCCTTCAACGCCTTCGCCGTACGCAACCAGGTCCGCTACGGCCGCGCCGCGATCCCCCTCCAGCCCGGCCGCATGCCCGAGACCGAGATCCTCGCCCGTCTCACCCTCGCCGCCACGGGGATGCAC
>Ga0136846_1225214_pt1 | contig 22949 bp, 21 predicted proteins | sample HopSoiMetagenom2_FD_96841 | JGI IMG/M metagenome (GOLD analysis project Ga0136846, IMG submission 96841) | Grasslands soil microbial communities from Hopland, California, USA - 2 Assembly 2016 (version 4) | ecosystem: Environmental > Terrestrial > Soil > Grasslands | place: USA: Hopland... | reverse complement strand
GGTGCGCGCGGAGCAGGTCGCGGACCGCGGCGCCGGCGTCGATGAACGGCCGCCGCACGGCCTCCGGCTCTGCGAGCGTGAGCGCCGCCTCGAGTGCGTTCAGCGCCGACTCGTCGTCGCCGAGTGCCCGCCGCGCCACCGCCTCGGTCACGTGCGCCTCGATCTCGGCGTACGGAGCCCCGCCGCGTCGCGCCCCGAGCGCGTCCAGCGCTTCCTGCGGCCGGCCGAGCGCGAGGTGGATACGAGCGATCGCGACGGCGACCTCCGCGTCGCGCTCGCCGTCGGCGACCGCCTCCGCCGCTTCGTCGAAGCGCGCCGTCTTCGCGAGCAGCCTCGCCTCGAGCGCCGCAACCCGCCCGCCGAGTGCCGTCGTCAGTGCCGGCGTGCGGCGGCGGACCGCGCGCAACCGAAGGAGCGCGTCGTCCGCCGCCTCGCCGTCCTGCGAGAGTGCGAGCGCGGCGGCCGCGACCGCGCCAAGCACCCGTCCCGGCACGTCGCCGGTGCGGCGCGTGACTACGTCCGCTGACGCGAGCGCCGCCTCTGCGACCTCCAGGTCGCCCCACTCGTACTGCACGAGCGCCAGCACGATGCGCGCAACGACGCCGGCCGGGCTGCTCTGCGCATGCACGCGCTCGAGGTCGAGAGCCGCGCGCGCGATACGCGCCGCGCGCCGAAGCTGGCATGCCTCGAGCTCGAGCAGCGCAAGGTGCGCGAGCGCGTCGATCTCGGCCGGTGTCGTGTGACTGCGGCCGGCGAGGTCGATCGCCTCTTCGAGCGTCGTCCGCGCGTCTTCCGGCGCCCCCTGCCACAGCTGCGCAACGCCGAGCGTCGCGAGACACAGCGCGCGGCGCCGGTCCTCCGACTCGGTCGACGTCGCCTCGAGCGCAACCCGCTCGAGGCCGACCTCCGCGAGCTTGGCCGCTTGCGTGAAGTTGCCGCGCGTGCGCGCCGCGAGCGCAGAGGCGTAGCGCACCAGCGCGTCGAAGCCTGGTCGCGCAGCCTCGGGCACGGCGCCGCGCCGCGCCTGTGCGTCGACGAGCAGCGCCGACTCGCCGCGCGAGTTGCTCCAGGCAACGCGGACGAGCGCACTGAACGCTTCCGCGACCGGCGATGCGGCCACGTCGTGCGGTGGGTGCGCGGTGAAGAGGCCGTTCTGCGAGTCGTTGCCGGTCGTCGCGAACACCGCCGACCAGTGGTCGCCGAGCAGGCTCGCCACGAGTGCCCACTGTTGGGCGTCCGCGGCGTGGTGGACCGCTTCCGCCGGGCGGCCGCGACGCGCGAGGCAGACAGCGGCCGCCTGGTGCAGCTGCGCGAGCTCGTCGTGCAGCTCGTACGAGGCTTCGGCGCGGAGGAGCGCGCCGAAGAGCTGGTGGTAGCGGTACTCGTGCCCGTTCGAGCCGACTCGCTCGAGGAACACGTTGTCGTGGTAGAGCCGTTCGAGCACCCGCTCACCGTCGGTGCGTCCCGTCAGCTGGTTCGCGAGATCGCCGTCCACAGAGTCGACGATCGACGTGCGCAGCAGGAAGGTGCGGATGTCGGGCGGCTGAATCGCGAGCACTTCGGCGGCGAGGAACTCCGAGGCCGGACGCTCGTCGATCGCGAAACGCTCGAGGACATCGGCCTCGCCCGGAGGCGCCGCCTGCATCGAGAGGCCGAACAGCCGCAGACCTGCCGCCCAGCCCTCGGCGCGCTCGACGATCGTCGCGAGCTGTTCGTCGCCGGGCTCGAGGCCCATCCCGCCGAACAGCGCGCGCGTCTCGGTCGCGTCGAACGCGAGCTCGCGTGCGCGCAGCTCGGCGAGCTCGCCGGAGACACGCAGCACGTGCAAGGAAAGCGCAGGGTCGATCCTCGACGCCGCGACGATGTGCAGCTGCGGCGGCGGCATGCGCAGGACGCGGTCGAGCGATGCGATCGCGGCAGGCGACGCCAGGTGGAGGTCGTCGAGTACGAGTACGAGCGGCTGCTCGAGCTCGGCTGCGGCCTGCACGAAGCGCTCGACGAACGCCGGCGAGGCGTCGTCTCCCGGAGCCGCGAGCCCGTAGAGGAGCATCTCGCGCCCGAGCGACGGCCGGATCGCCTCGAGTAGCTGCTCCCAGAACGGAGCGCGGTCGGCCTCGCGCAGCGGGACCCAGGCCAGCGACACCTCGCGCGGCCGCTCGCGGAGCCACGACGTGAGCAGCACCGTCTTGCCCGAGCCCGGCGGCCCGGAGACGAGTGTCAGCGCACGCGCTTCGGCGCCGGCGTCGAGGAGCTCGAAGAGCCGGTGCCGCTGGACGACCGACGCCGGCCCCTTCGGCAGGTGATGGTCGAGTACGACGTCGTCCGGCTCATCCCGGCGGGATGAGCGTGCGCTAGGAACAGTCTTCGCCACTGTCGTCCGCGATCGCTCGAAGGTACGAGGGACTGCCGCAAACGACAAGGTGATGCGCACGGAGAGGCATCGTCTTTCGACCATACGGCCATCCACTGGATCCAGCCAAGATCGAACGGCTATGGGTGGTCATCCCGGCGGGGTGAGGTGTCGTCACCCGCGCCGGCCCGACGCTCCGAAGCGGATGATGGCTGTCGACGACTACGAGATTCGCATCAAAGGCCGCGTCAGCGATTCGCTCCTCGCCAGCTTCGACGGGCTCGACGCAGAGTTCGAGCCGGCCGAGACGGTGCTGCGTGGGAGCCAACTCGATCAGTCGGCACTCCACGGAGTGCTGGAACGAGTGCGCTTGCTCGGGCTGGAACTGGTGGAGATTCGGCAGGTCCGCGCCGGCAAGTCGCCCTGAACGGGCGACGCCGTCCGAACACGACGAACGGGGGGCACGCCAGGCGGTTCGACTGATCCTCTTCGGGTGATCTGAGCTCACCCGCGGATCGACGACGCTCCTCGCGTGCTGATTCTCGAGATCCTCGTCCTGGCCGCGCTGGCCGTCCTCTGGTTGATCACGCTGTTCCTGATCGTCGCCGACGACATCTCGGGCGGCGCGAAGGCGCTCTGGCTGCTCTTGACGATCGTGCTCGCCCCGTTCGCGATCCCCGTGTACCTGGTCCTGCGCCATCGGCGCCACAGGCAGACGGACGGGCTCGCCGCGATCCAGGCGCGGTCGTAGATCGATCATCTCGACACCCATCCCTGCGCCTCAGCCAGGTCGTCGATCGCCTCGAGGAGCGCGGGAAGCAGCGGCGGCGGCGCCTGCTCGCTCCAGATCAAGTGCGTCGCGAACGTCGACTCGCAGTTCGCGATCGGCACCTTCGCGTAGTCCGGCGTCGTCGCCGCGCCTGCGGGCACGATCGTGTACGCCCCGGCGACCATCTCGCTCCACCAGGCGCCGTCGAAGCGGTCGAGCACGGTCAGCGAGGAAGGGGGCGCGCCGTCGAAGAGCGAGACCACGAAGTCGTGCGCGCCCGCGGACTCGTCGCGCGTCCAGAGGATGAGCGGCAGCCTCGCGAGCTCGTCGATCGTGATCGACTCCCTCTCGCCGATCGGGTTCTCGTGGTGGACGAGCGCGACCGGCTGCTCCTCGCGCACCGTATGCGACGCGACGCCGCCGGTAGCGGCCGGGCACACCGCGAGCCCGAGGTCCGCGTTGCCGTGCAGCACGCTGGCGATCACGTCGTTCGCGAGCTCCTCGGTGAGCTCGAGCGCAAGGCCCGGGAACCGGTCGGTCAGCCTGTGTGCCAGCTGCGGCATCAGCGTCTCGCGCACGGGGACGGCCGCCGCGATCCGCAGCGTCCGGGACTCGGCGAGAGCCGCCTCGCGCGTCGCGTCGACCGCACGCTCGACGTCGGCCAGCATCTGCAGCGCGTGCTCGCGCAACACCGCGCCGGCGAGCGTGAGCCGTGCCTGCCGGCTCGTGCGCTCGAGGAGCTTGGTGCCGAGCTTGCGCTCGAGGTTCGCGATCGTCTGCGACAGCGGCGGCTGGGAGATGTGGAGGCGCTCGGCGGCGCGTCCGAAGTGCAGCTCGTCGGCGAGCGCTGCGAAATAACGGAGCTCACGCAACTCGACCATCGGGTGAGCGATCGAGTTCGGCGCGACCTCCTGGCGACGAGACGCTTCCACCCTCGCATACACTCGCGGTCCGCGACGGCGCCGGCATCGGGCCGCTGACCCAGGCGGCGCGCGACATTTGCGCCAGGGCCGTCTAGGTCATTTGTCGCAGCGCCGACACGCGGATTTGATGTTTATTGGTTTCGGGCGTAACGTCGGGGTCACCGATCTCACCCCAGGAGGACGATGAGCTCGCAAGCTCGGACCGTCGCGTATGAGCCCGCCTTGGACCCGGCGGCCGGGCTCGCGCGGCCCGCACGGTACGCAGCCGGGATCGTCGCTCTGGTCGCCGCCTACTACGCGGCGGCCAAGGTCGGCCAGGCGGTGCGCTACACCGGCTCGGTCGCTGCGGTCTGGCCGCCGGTCGGCCTCGGCATCGCTGCGCTCTACCTCTTCGGGCTCCGCTGGTGGCCGGGGATCTTCATCGGGGAGCTGCTCGTCAACTCCGAGCTCTTGTTCGGGAGCACGCCGCTCCCGCTCGGCAGCATGATCGGACAGCAGCTCGGGAACATGGCGGAGATCGTCGTCGGCGCGGTGTTGCTGCGCCGGCTGATCGGACGGCGCTCGGCGCTCGACCGCGCAGACGAGGTGAGCGGGATGCTGGTAGCGCTCGGGGTCGCGGCGGCGTTGAGCGCGACCGTCGGCACGATCTCGATGCGGCTCGGCGGCGTGATCGACACCACCGAGATGGGCTCCTTCTGGCGCACGTGGTGGCTCGGCGACGCGGCCGGCGCGATCGTCGTGCTCCCGCTCGCGCTGACCTGGGCACGTGACCCGCGGGCGGCGATGCGTCGCATCTGCACGGTCGAAGGCGTGCTCATGATCGGATCGGTCGTCAGCCTCGCGGCGCTCGCCGTCTCCTCCGGCAAGCCGCTGACGTACATCGTGTTCCCGGCGCTGATCTGGGCGGCCTTCCGGTTCGGCTCGACGGGCAGCACGCTCTCGGTCGCGATCCTCGCGCTGCTGACGATCGGGATCACCGCCGACGACCTCGGCCTTTTCTCGAAGCAGGCGATCGACGACCGTACGCTCGGGACGCAGCTCTACATCATCGTCGCCGCTCTCACGACGCTCTTCCTGAGCGCCGTCGTCAGCGAGCGGGAGGGCGGCGCGCACCAGCTCGCCGCTGCGAAGGAGCGCGAGGGCGCCCAGGCCCTCGAAGAGCGGCATCGGATCGCGCGCGACCTGCACGACTCGGTCTCGCAGTCGCTCTTCTCGGCGCTCCTCGAGACACGCGCCGCGCAGAAGGCGCTCGGATACGACCGTCCGACGCAGATCGGCTGCACGCTCGCGGCGATCGGCGAGCTGATCCGCAGCGCGCAGATCGAGATGCGCGCGCTCATCTACGAGCTCGGCCGCGATCCTGTCGAGCACGGGCTCGGCGCTGCCCTGAGCGAGCTGGCTCGTTCGGTCGGCAAGCGCGAGCGGCTCCCCATCGAGCTGCTCGCTTCGTCAGAGCCGCTCGCGCTGTCGCCGCGGATGCAGGCCGAGCTCTACGCGATCGCGCGCGAGGCGCTCGGAAACGTCGTCAAGCACGCGCAGGCTGCGGAGGCGTGGATCCGTGTCGGCTCCGACGACGGACGCGTCTCACTGGAGGTCGCAGACGACGGCGTCGGCTTCGAGGTGACGACCGAGCCCGAGGGTCACTTCGGCCTCGCGTCGATGCGCAGCCGCGCGCTCGAGATCGGCGGATCCTTCAGGATCGCGAGCACCCCTGGACGCGGGACCATCGTCCACGTCGACGTGCCGGCAGACGATGGAGACTGAGCCCGCGTCTCCCATCCGCGTGGTCCTCGTGGACGACCACGCGGTCGTGCGGCGGGGGCTGCGGGCGTTCCTCGACACCGAGCCGGACATCGAGGTGGTGGCCGACGCCGAGGACGGCGCGGACGCCCTGGCGCTGCTCGATCGCATGGCCGCCACCGGCGAGTTGCCGGACGTCGTCCTCATGGACCTGCAGATGGAGCCGGTCGACGGCATCGTCGCGACGCGCCGGATCCGGAGCGCCTACTTCGGCGTCGAGGTCGTCGCGCTGACCTCGTTTGCCGACCAGGACCGCGTGCACGCGGCGATCGAGGCCGGCGCGTCCGGCTACATCCTCAAAGATGCCGACGCCCACGAAGTGGCGGCAGCGGTGCGCGCGGCACACCGTGGCGAGCTCCAGCTCGATCCCGCCATCGCACGGCGGCTGATGAGCTCACTGCGGATGACTCCCGTCGACGACCCCGCCGCCGAGCTGACCTCGCGTGAGCTCGAGGTGATGCAGCTGATCGGCGCCGGAGCCGCGAACAAGCTGATCGCCGCGCGGCTGCAGATCAGCGAGCGCACGGCACGAACGCACGTGTCGAACATCCTGCGCAAGCTCGGCCTGCACTCGCGCACGCAGGTTGCCCTGTGGGCGGTTCGCTCGGGCTATACCGACGGCGCAACCCCGCCGCAGCCGTAGCCTCAGTACGTGTCCGGGCCGGTGCAGCGGCAGCGGCCGCGGTCGACGAGGCGGCCGCAGGCCGGGCAGCGCCGCGGCCGGGGTCGCGCGACTCTGCTCGTCGAGCGGGCGGCGACGATCATCAATGCGGCGGCGAACGTCGTCGCCATCCAGACGAGCGCGAGCGCGGACGAGAACGAGGGCGTCATAGGCCGTCTGCGGGCGGCGGGGGCGTGGTCGATGGGTGACCGTCCGGGTGGCCGCGTAGGGCCGACCACGCGTGCGTGAACGGCAGCCCGGCCGGCTCGTTCCCAGCCTCCGGGTGCTCGGCGACGACGATCCGTCGTAGGGCCCACATGCCGAGCCCGAGCAGGATTGCGAACGCGACCACGAACTGCACGCGGTGGAACTGCACCGTCGGCCCCCACCACACGAGGAGAAGGACGAAGGTCGCGGCGGCGCCGTAGACGATCTCGTTGCGCGCGAAGAGCGGGGCGAGCTCGCGGCGCGACGCAGTCGACGAGCGTCCCTCGCCTGTGAACCAGATGCCGATCAGGGTCAGGGCCCCCAGCATCGTCAGCGTCCAGCCGCCGTCGCGGAGAAGGGCCGTGAGAATGGTCCAGGACTGCTGCACGGCCTCGCGTGTGGTGCCCGTCGGGACGAGCGAGTCGACGACGTAGTTGCCGGCCACGCGACGGATCATGAGCACGGCGAGCCCGGCGAGGATCACGCCGATCGCGAGCGCCTTCAGGATGCTGCGCCGCCGGCCGCGCGCAAGCCACACGGCGACCGCAGCGAGCGCGAGCGTCAGGATCCACAGGAAGCGGCCTGCGACCTCGAGCGCGTGCGTCGCGCGCTGCGCCATGCGCAGGTTGTCCGACTTCACGATCGTGATCTGCGCCGCGTTCGGCGGCAGCCGGTCGGCCAGTCGTCCGACGATCGCGACGCGGTCGCCGAGCTGAATGACGAGCGGTCGCAGGTTCAGAACGACGTTCCCGTTCGCGGTGCGCAGCGCCGTTCCGCGGTCGTTCAGGAGCTTCAGCAGCTCCTGGTGCGACACGGCGACCGAGTTGACCCAGAGCGCCTGGATGCGCGGACGCTCGAGCAGCGTGACCGCAGCACGGTTCGCGAGCTCGCGCAGCGCGCCCGCTATCGGCGCGGCCAGCGCCTGCTGGTCGGGCGGTAGCCGTTGCTGCAGCGCGCCGGCGACGTCGACATTCGCGTAGAGCTGATCGACGAGCGTCGCGGCGAGCTCGGTCCGGACGGCCGGGTCGGCGATCAGCTCGCCCGCCGCGCTGCGGACGGTCGGCGTGTCGAGCGCCTGGTAGCGGACGTAGCCCGCCACCACGCTGAGCACCGCGAGCACGCTGACGACGACGACGAGCACCTTTGCCGTGACGAGCCGCCACCCGTGTGCGTCGGCCCTGTCGGCCGCCGCCTCGCTGCTTACCGTTCCGGCAGTGCTCACGTTCGGTCCGCCTCTCGGTCGCTCGCCATACCGTCGCGCGTGGGAACCGAGGTGGCATCACCCGTCCGGGATGAACCGCGCTGAACGACGCGGGCCCCGCCTGTCGGCGGGGCCCGCAGTACGGCTTCCCCGGGGCTGCCCTTGCGGGTCACACGCTCGCCGTGGCGGGTGCCTCCTCCTCGGCGAATGCCTCGCGCAACTTCTCCTCCTGCTCGTTCGAGAGGTTCGTGTGCAGGAGCGTCACATGACCGCGGAGGCCCTCGAGCTCCTTCGCGACCTTGTCCTGAACCGTGCCGGAGGCCATCAGGAAGAGCGCCGACGTCCCGGGCGTCACCTTGCTGCGTACCTCCTTGATGAATTTGTCGTCGATCCCCACGTCGGTGAGCGATCCGGCGAGCGCGCCGCTCGCCGCGCCGACGGCAAGGCCGAGCAGCGGGACGAAGAAGATCAGCCCGAACAGCATTCCCCAGAACGCGCCACTCATCGCGCCTGCGCCTGCCAGGTGGTGCAGCTGCTTCGTCTTCGGCTTCTTCGCGCCCTCCGGCCACGAGACGATGGCCGCGTCCTCGATCGTGATCAGGTCTTCCTTCTGCAGGCGTGCGAGGGTCGAAAGCGTCCCCTCGGCCCCGTCCGCAGAGTCGAACTGCGACACGGTGAAGGTCGCCATGCGTTCTCCTTCCGTTGAGGAAGGCACACGGTCCGGCTGCGTCGGGTGACGTCGCGTCACCCGGGTTGAGTGAGGATCAGGAGTACGGCATGCGGACGGTCAGCCCCGTCGGTTCCGGGACGTGCACGGCCGCCTCGCGTACGAGCGCCTCGTCGTTGTCGTCGATCGTGAACGCCGTGATCTCGCCGTCAGCCAGTTCGGTGACGCGGTCGTTGATCGCCTCGATCGAGGCGTTGTCGCCGAGCGCGAAGACGACTGCCTCGCCGTCTCCGAGCATCGTGCCGACGCGCTTCATCAGGTCGTCGTCGACGCCCTTGTCGCGGAACTTGCCCCAGAGCGCACCGACGCCTGCGCCGGCCGCCGCGGCCGCGAGCAGCGGGGGCGCCGCGAGCCCGACGAGTGCCCCGACGAGCGCCCCGCGCCGCGCGCCCTTCCCGGTCGTGATGTCCTTCGTCTGGTGGATATGGATGGCGCCGCCGTCGTTCGTGACGAGCGCGAGGTCGTCGAGCGACACTCGCTCGGCCGCTATCGCGATCCGAAGCGACTCGAGCACGAACTCACCGCGCTCCTCGTCCTTCACCTTGATGCCGATGACCTTCACGTTCATCCTCCTTCGGCGCTGCTGTTGCCGTCATGCTTCGCGCCCGCCGGGTGGGGCGAAGTCACCCGCGCCGGATGAGGAGCCGTCACTCGCCGCCGCCCGAGGATCGCGGCAAGTCATTCGAATGAGGAGGCGTCATGTTCATGAGACGGCGTAGGCCGCTCGCGCGTGCGGCGATGATCGGGGGCACGGCGTACGTCGCGGGACGCGCGGGCCAGCGCGCGGCGACCCGGCAGCAGGACGACGCCGACCGGGAGCAGTATCAGGAGCAGCGCCTGGCCGACCTCGAGGCGCAGCAGGCGCCCGCGGCGCCCGCGGCTCCGGCGGCTCCGGCGGCGCCGAGCACCGACATGGTCACGCGTCTCGGCGAGCTGAGCCAGCTCCACACGAGCGGCGCGTTGACCGACGCCGAGTTCGCAGCGGCGAAGCAACAGCTCCTCGCGGGCTGAAAGGAGGCAATGAGATGTCTGTAGGACCTGTTCAGCTGCTGCTCCTCTCCGTCGACGGGTCGGAGCCGCATCCAAAGATTCGCGCGGAGGTCGACCGGCTGCGCGAGAACGACGCGGTGCGCCTGATCGACCTGATCGTCCTGCGTAAGGATGCGAACGGGACGATCGAGGTCGAGCAGCGCAGCGATCTGACGACGGAAGAGTCGACGGAGGTCGGCGCGCTCGTCGGTGCGCTCGTCGGCATCGGGGCGACCCAGGGCCAGGACGACGACACCGCGCTCGCGTTCGCCGAGGCCGGTGCGGAGGCCGGCGCGGACGGTCACCTGCTCGACGCCGACGACGTCTGGTACATCGCGGATGCGATCCCCACGGACACGACGGTGGCGGTCGCGCTCATCGAGCACCTGTGGGCGATCCCGTTGCGCGACGCGCTGCGCGACGAGGGCGCTCAGCTCCTCACGGACGCCTGGATCCACGCCGCGGACCTGGTGGGCATCGGGTACCTCGCCGCCGAGCACGCAGCGGCGCACTAGAGGGCCGAGCCTCGAGCGACGCGCTCGAGCTCTTCCTGCTCGCGATTGCATCCGCGTTCTGGCCGATCCTGGTCGCGATCGTGATCGTCGCGCTGCAGACGCCGCACCCGGCGCGGGTGCTGGCGTGCTTCCTCGCGGGCGGATTGCTCACCTGCGTGACCATCGGGACGCTGCTCGTCCTCCGGCTGCAGGAGACGAGCTTCGTCAGCGGCTCGAGACCGCCCGCCGACCCGGTGCTGTACATCGGCGGCGGTCTCGCTGCGCTCGCGGTCGCCGCGATCGTGCAGCGCCGCGCTCCGCCGCCGGACGCTCCCGCCGCGAAGGACGGCGAGCCGTCGTTCTACGAGCGGGCGCTCCGACGCGGGGCGCCGCTCGCCTTCCTGGCCGGTGTCGTGCTGAACATCGTGCCGGGCGTGTTCCCGCTCGTCGCCCTCAAGGACGTCGCCGAGCTGGACTGGGCGGCAACCCAGACGGCGGTGCTCCTGACGGGCTTCTACCTGATCATGTTCACGCTGATCCTGGCGCCGCTCGTCAGCTTCCTCGCCGCACCGGAGTGGACGGCGACCACCACGACGGCGTTCAACGACTGGCTGCGGGCGAACACCCGCCGGGTGGTCGTGGTCGTCCTCGAGGTGGCCGCGGTTTACCTGCTCTTTCGGGGAATTCTCGCCCTCATTTGACGCAAATGGGTCAAGACAGGCCGGGCGATCCCGTCGCAGGATCACCCCGCTGCCCCCATCGTCTGGGTGCCTCGGTCCGCATCGCCCGACGAGTCGAGCCCCGGTCGGCGTGTGCCGCAGCGCGCAGGCCGGGGCCGGCAGCACACGCCGAGGAGGCTAGATCCCGACCACGCGCAGGGCGCGCCGAACCCCGAAGATCGAGCCGACGTTGAAGTCGACGTTCGCCTTGTAGGACTTGCCCTTCGCGACGCGGAGCCCGGTCAGCCTCACCTGCACCGTGCAGTCGACCGCGAGCGTGCCGGCCGCGAGCGACAGTTGCTTCAGCGTCCCGGTCGCGTACGTGCCCGCGAGCACGGAGACGAGCCCGCCCACCGGGACCGTCGCGCACAGCTCGCGAGTATGGACGCGGATCGTCGGGCTCCGCGTCCCACCGCGTACGGCAACGCGCCCGTCGACCTCGTTGACGACACGCGCGTTCGCGCCCCACACGGCGCGCGAGGGCTTGGCCGCGCCGTTTGCCCGATAGACGCCGCTCTGCCACGTGCTGCCCACCGAGTCGCGGAAGACGAACCAGATGAAGAGGTCGACCCGTGCGTCGCGCCGCAGCATCGTCGTAGCCTGCGCGAGGTAGCGCGCCTGCACCGGCTCGGTCACGCCTCGCGGCTCGCCGGGCTTCGTCTCGGTGCCGTACTCGCTGACCCAGACGCGCACGCCCCGTCTGCCGAACCAGTGGTCGAGGTCGCGCTCGAAGCGGGGCAACGTGGACAGCGCGACGTTCGGGTAGCGGACCTTCTGCGTCGGCGGCTGGCTGACGGGCAAGGGGTACGGATGCTGCGCCCACGCGTCGAAGCGCAGCCGCGGGCTCGCGGCCGCGACGAGCCGCGCGAACGTCGCGGGCGCCATCGTGTCGGTCACCCCCGGCCGCCGCCTGTCGCGACCGTGTGACGACGTTTCACCGACCGCGACCTGCGCCCGTGGGCTCGCCGCCCTGATCGCCGTGTACCCGGTCGCCGCGAGACGTGCGTACGCGGCGGGCGAAACGGGCCGCCCGCGGGCGTCGTACTGCGGCGAGAGGAAGTTGCCGAGGTTCGACTCGTTCCAGATGCCGAAGAAGCGCACGAAGGGGTAGCCGCCGAACCGCCCCGAGTAGCGCGTCGCGAGCGCGCGTGCGAAGTCGGAGAAGTCGGACAGCCTCCTCGGGAGGTACCGTGGCGGGCGGCCTCCGTTCGCCCACCGCGGCGTGCCCCAGATCGTCATCAGCACCTCGAGGCCGTGCAGCTGCGCGTTGCGTACGAACTCGTCGAGGTCGGCGAAGCGATAGTCGGGGCTGAAGGGGTCGGCCGGGCGGCGGGGCCGCGCCGGAGCGACGACGCTCCAGTCGACGAGGGTGCGCACGACCGTCGCGCCGCTCTTGCGCACGAGCCCGAGCTCCTGCTGCCGCTCGGCGCCGTAGCGCAGCACCGGATCGTCGTGGAATCCGACCCACATCTGCTGTTCTGCTTGCGCGGGCGGTGCGGCCGCGCTCGCCGCGATAGCCGCGACGACCGCCGCTGCGCAAAGCGGCCTCCTGGGCGCCATGGCCAGAGGATCGGCGAACGCGGGTCGATCGCGGCTCACCCGCGCCGGATGGCCGAGTTGACCTGATCGGGTCATCCCTCGGCCAGGGCCCGTCCGGCACCATGTCCTCGTCGAAGGCAGTGGCGACGACAGTCCGGCCCGCCGCGTGTTCCGGTTCGCACACGAACCAAACCGAATTCGACGTCTTCGTCGTCCTCGCGGCGGCGATGGCAACGACCCGCTTGGGACCGCCCCTCGGCTCAGGCGGGTCGTGCACTTCTGTCGAGGCGGTTGATCCATCTGGGTCAAGCATCCGTGGCAGCGGTGGGAGACGATGCGCAGTGCCGGCCGGGGGGTCCGCACCAGGCGCCGGCACTTGCCATCGGCTCGTGAGGAGGCGGATGGCGCGACGATGTCCCTTCCCCCTCTCCCTGCGGGGGCGTCGTCGTGGTCCCGGCGATTCACCCACGCGGGGTGACGGGTCGTCATCCGCGGGCCATGGACGGTGTGGGCGTGACGACCGCGGTCACACCGCTGCAGGCGGCCGAGCTCGAGGAAGCCGCACGCTTCTGGTGGCTGAAGCTGGTCACCGGCGCGTGCTGGTTGCTCCTCTCGGTGATCGTCTTCCGCTTCGACTACGACAGCGTGTCGGCGATCTCGGTCCTCTTCGGGGTCGTGATGCTCGCCGCCGCAGCGACGGAGGCGCTCAACGTCTTCACCTCGCACGGCTGGTGGCGTCTGGGCTACGGACTGCTCGCCGTCACGTTCGTCGTGCTCGGCATCGTCGCGTTCGTCCACCCGGGCGGCACGTTCGCCGCGCTCGCCGGCGTGATGAGCTTCTACTTCATCTTCAAGGGAGGCATGACGATCGCGGTGTCGATCGGCATGTTCCACGGCACGTACTTCCAGTGGGTGCCGCTCCTGATCGGGCTGGCCGAGGTACTGCTCGGCTTCTGGGCGGCCGGGTACTTCGGCCACCGCGCGATCCTGCTCGTGGTATGGGTCGGGGCAATCGCCCTGACGCGCGCGATCACCGACGTCTTCGAGGCGTTCGCGATCAAGCGCGTGCACGAAGCCTGAGCAGACGCGCGGTTTTATCAGATTGATCCATTTGCGTCACGACAGATGCCGCACGCGTGAGCACGATGCCGGGCGCCGTCGTCACTCGAGCGTCGTGTCCTCGGAGAACGCGATGCCCGGGCGCACCCGCGCGCGGTGGCCTCACCGCCCGCGGGTCGCGACGGCTCCCTCCCAACGCCAATCGATGAACCCGGACCCCGACCACGGCCACGCCCACCAGGAGTCACTGGAAAGCTTGCTCGACCTGTACGCAACCACGCTATTGCCCGCGCTCGATCGGTTCCCGATGCCGGCGTGGATCACGGACTCCCGCGGCCAGGTGCGCTGGGCGAACGCGTGCACCGGCCAGATGTTCGGCCGCACGACGGGCGTGCACTTCTCGAACCTGATCGCACGCGAGCGCGTCAACGACGCCCGGGAGCTGTTCGCACGCAAGGTGCTCGGCTCGACCGACGCGACCGTGCACAAGTCGGTGCTCGCGAGCCGCGGCACGCGGCTGTCGGTCGAGATGACGTCGGTGCCGTTGCACTCGGACGGCTCGGTCGTCGGCGTGCTGACGATCTCGCGCCCGGAGGAAGCGGCACCCGTCGCGCAGCCCGCGCCGCCGCCCGACCTGACGCCGCGCCAGCACGAGACGCTCGAGTACCTCGCGCACGGCTACTCGACGACCGAGATCGCCGGCCGCATGCAGGTCGCCGAGGACACCGCGCGCAACCACATCCGGAGCCTGCTCCGCGAGCTCGGCGTGCACTCGCGCCTCGAGGCCGTGGTCAAGGCATTCCGCAGCGGCTGGCTCTAGAAGAGCTTGACGGAACACGGTTGAGCCCCCGGGCGCCCCGATGCGGCGTCCTCGGTTGCGCCGATAAGCAGAGCTATCGAGGCGCCCTGCGTCCTTGCCTCGGAACGCCCATCGCACCGCGGCGACGAACAGCGTTCCGTCAAACCCTCCCTAGAACCACTTCACTCCGTCACCCGCGCGGAATGACCCCGCGTCACCCGGGCCGCAACCAAGATGACACGCGTGCGTCAGTCAACAGCGCGGGCCGCCGGGCACCTTGGGGTGCATGGATGGCTCTTACCTCACAGACCAGATCGACTTCGAAGTCCCGACGTTCGCTGCGGCCCGCCGCTTCGGCAGCCGCCTCAGCCTCGCCTGGACGACGACCGTCGAGCAGCTCGAGGAGACGACGCTGATCACCGTCGAGCTGAACGCGCGGCCGCAATCGTTCGCGCGTGTGCTGCGGCTCGCGGAGGAGTGGGTCCGGGACGAAGCACTGGGCGCGATTCGCTTCTCGGTGGACGGCCGGAACTACATCCTCGAGGCCGGCGAAGTCGACTGGCTCGCCGAGCTCCCCGTCGCAGCAGCCTGAACGGAGGACGCTGAGGTGCCGGTAGGAACCCGGCACCCCGGCGCGCTCCACGCTCTCGGCGCGGACATCGAGGCCGCGCTGACAGAGGTGAACGTCCCGTCGTACGTGATCGACCGATCGGGTGTGATCCGCTGGCTCAATCCCGCCGCCGAGCGGGTGGTCGGCGACGCGCGTGGACGACAGTTCACATCGGTCTGCGCGCTGGAGGAGACGCGGCGCGCCCGCGAGGTCTTCGCGAAGAAGATGGCGGGGACGGCGCGCGTCACCGACGCATCCGTCGTCATCATCGAGGCGAGCGGGGAGCGCGCGACGATCGAGCTCAGCTCCGTCCCCCTGATGAACGGGCATCAGGTGATCGGCGTGTTCGGACAGATAACGCGGCTCGAGGAGACAGACGAGCTCGGGCTCCACCCGCACCTGACGCCGCGCCAGATGGAGGTGCTGCGTCTGCTGGAGCGCGGGCACTCGACCGCGCAGATGGCACGGGAGCTACATCTGAGCATCGAGACGGTCCGCAACCACGTGGCCGCGATCCTGCGTGCGCTCGGCGTGCACTCGCGCGTCGAGGCCGTCGCGATCGGCCGGCGCACCGTCGTCGTGGCGACGGCCTAGACCGCGGGCCTAGACCGCGGCTCTCATTCGCTCTTCGATCGCCGCCGCAGCGGTTCGCGCGCCGAGCACGTCCACCGGCTCGACCGGCACCTCGTAGCGTTCCAGGTCGCTCGTGACCCGAAGGGTGTGGAAGACGTCTGTCTTGCGCGGAACGAGCAGGAACATGCGCTGGGGGTACGCATACGTCGACCGCCAGCCGAGCTCGCCCTCGACGACCGTCCCCCAGAGCGCGACCTCGCCGACCGCGAAGGCCGGTCGCCGGTGCCACCGCGAGTGGCCGAGGTGCGCGGCGACGACGCTCCACAGCGTCGCGTAGATGCCGCAGTCACAGTCGCCGTGCGGCGCGGGATGCGTCGCGCGCGCGCGACGCCAGAGACGAGGGATCGCGCAGCGCGCCTCGAGCGGCTCGAGGTACGGCCAGGCGTCGTCGACGAAGAGGCTGCGCAGCCGGCTCTGGCCACCTCGCTCGGAGATGCGCCAGAGCCGCCAACCGACGATCGGCTCGACGTAGTCAGGCGCTTCCACGCGGCCTTCGAACACCTAGCGCCGCGGCGTTGTCACCGGTGGCGCAGGCTGCGTCGAGCGACGCGTCGACCCGCGCTTCGTCAAGCGTGCGACGGGGTTGTAGATCGGCTCGACCTTGATCGTCCGGATTGCCTTGCCGATGTTCACGTCCTCTCCCTTCCTGTTGCTGACCGTGCTCGCCAAGGTTCGAGCCCCGAGGGGCGAGGCGACCTCACCCGAGAGGAGTGAGCGCGCTTACGGGGATGTGAGGGCGGTGTGCAGCTCGCCGCCGCTCATCGCGCGCGTCACCTGGATCCGGCCGATCGGCTGCGCCGCGCCCGCCTTTGCGAACGGGCTCTCGTCCTGCGTGAAGATCAGGCGGTAGCGCTCCTCGAGCCACCCGAGGAGCGTGCTCGGGATGCGGTCGTCGTTCGTCCCGTCCTGTCCGTAGGTGCCGTAGGGCGGTGCAAACGCGAGCGGCTCGTAATCCGGGATGTGCCGTGCGAGCTGCTGCCTCCCCCAGCTGAGGTCCGAGAACGCCCGGTTCTCCCATCCGGAGAAGCTCTCGCCCTGCTCCTTGTAGGCATAGAACGCACCGACGTCGTCGGGCTTCGAGCCCCACTGGATGCGCACGTGGCCGCGGCCGGAGTGCAGCTCGAGGCGCCAGCGGCCGCTCTTCTGCATCGTCTCGAGCTCCTTCCAGGTCAGGTACTCCGGGTCACCGTCCTCGACGCGGCCGGCGTCGACGAACATCACCGCGTCGAAACCGAGCTTCTTCAGGGTCGCGTCCGCGCCCGTCCACGAGTCGGCCCGCGCGTCGTCGAAGGTGAGGAGCAGCGGCCGCGGCGGCAGCTCGACCGGCTTGCCCTGCACGAACCGCAGGAACGTCGGCAGGCCGACCGTCTGGTAGCCCGCGTGCGCGATCATCGTCAGCTGCTTCGCGAAGTCCTCCGGGGCGACGCCGTAGGCCGCGTCGCCGGCGTTCGCGAACTCGTGCTCCTGCGCGATTCCGTGGTAGAGCAGGACCGGGATCTCCGATCGGTCGGCCGGCAGCGGCGCCCAGACCCCCTTCTCCTGCTCGTTCAGCACGACTGTCGGTGCCGGCGCGGGTGTGACCGAAGCTTTCGAGTGACTGCAGCCCACCGTCGTCAAACAGCATGCGCACGTCACGGCGATCACGAACGTGGCCGATACCTTGTGCATCGCTGCTGAATCTACGCCGCTCCTCCCGCCCTCGTTGCGCTTTCTCATCTTTCTCTGTGCGTGTCTGGTCGCCTCGCTCGCGGCCGGCGCAGCGACGTCCGTGACAGAAGCGTCGAGCACGCGCGCGCTCGCCGTCGCCCGGCTGGCGGGCGACTCGCTCGTCGCACGACACACTGCGATGCCGAGCGGCGGCTGGGCATGGCGCTCCGCGATCCAGGCACCGCACTACCAGACCGACCGCGATGTCGGCGCCGCGTCGGTTGGAGAGGGCCTGCTCGCCGCCTACGCGGTCACAGGCGACGCGCGCCACCTCCACGCCGCGACGGAGGCGGGCGACTATCTCCTCGGTGTCGCCGAGCACGTCGGCGACGGCGTGCGCTGGCCCGACTGGGCAGACCCGAGCGGAGACCGCTCGACGACGCATTACACGAGCTTCGACGACGGTGCCGCCGGGATCAGCGACTACCTCTGGCGGCTGTCCGAGGTCACGCGCGAGCCGCGGTTTCGCCAGGGCGCGTTGGCCGGGATGCGTTGGTTGGCCTCACAGGCGACGGGGTACCCGGAACGCTGCCGCTGGCAGTGGACCGACGACCCCGCACGCAGCGATGCCCACCACGGCGTCGGCATGGGACAGGCCGGCATCGTCTGGGCGCTCGACGCGTTCGCCGACCGGACGGGCGACGCGACGTTCCGTCGTTATGCCCGCGCGGGCGCCGCCGAGCTTCGGCGTCTCGACGCCGACGTCGCCGACACGGGGTTCCTTTCCGGCACCGCGGGTCTCGCGGGCATGTTCCTCGAGCGGTACGCGCACGACGGCGACAGCCGCGACCTAGCGACTGCGCGGCGACTGCTCGCGCGGGACGACCTGCCGGAGGAGCCCGGCTTCGAGCTCGGAGTGGCCGGCGTCGCATGGGTCGACCTGCAGGCGTATCGCATCCTCGGCGACGGGCAGTACCGCGAATCCGCTCTGCGCGCCGGAGCGTGGCTGCGCGCGGCCGCAATCGACGGGCACGCGTGGGCCGAGCAGCCCGGCGTCGAAGGCTCGCCGGTCCACGTCGGCCTCGACAGCGGCACAGCCGGGATCGGCTGGGTGTTGCACGATCTGGCGCAGGCCGGCATCGAGCCTGCCCTCAACCACGCGGCGGCGAGTGCGGCGCTCGACGGTCTTCGCGCAGCGGCCCGCCGCGACTCGCTCGGCGCCTACTGGTTCGAGAACCGGACCGCGGGCCGCAACCGGCTCCGGGCCGAGCCGTCGTGGCACTGGGGTGCGGCGGGCATCGCCGGGTTCGGTGCGCGTCTGGCCGGCTGGTCGGGACGCGGCCCGGGTGGGCAGTCGATTCCGTGACATGATCGGAAGCGCCCATGGCCGCCCGTGGTGAGCTCCCGACACCGAGATTCCAGCCGCTTCACCCGGCTCCACGCTCGCGCCTGATCGTCGCCTTCGTGGCCGGCCCGCTCGCGTGGCTCGTCGCGGTGTGCATCACGGCGGTCGTGCTGCATCGCACTCAGGCGATCGAGATCGGGCTGCTGATCGCGTTCGCGTCCTTCCTCGTCGGCGTGCTCGTCCTGTCGTTGTTGCGCGCGGCACGCAGGCGCCAGGAGAGCCGGTATGCAGACCACGGTTGATCTGCTGCTCGCGTTCGTCGCGCTCTATCCGGTCTGCACGGCCGCGCTCTGGATCGCGGGCGGACTGCTCTTCCGGCTGTTCGAGGAGTCGCGGTCGTTCGGTGTCCGGGCGGATGGCGACTGGCCCGGCGTCACCGTCTTGATCCCTGCGTACAACGAGGATCAGGTGATCGCGACGAGCGTGTCCGCGGCGCTGGCTGCGGACTACCCCGAGCTCGAAGTGCTCGTGCTCGACGACGGCTCGAAGGACGAGACCGAGGCGGCCGCGCTCCGCGCGGCCGGCGGCGACCCGCGCTGCCGCGTGGTCCGCGACCCGGTCAACCGCGGCAAGGCGGAGCGCTTGAACGACGGCTTCGCGCGGGCCCGCCACGACCTCGTCGTCGTCACCGACGCCGACACGCACATGCACCCGGAGGCGCTCAAGCTGCTCGTCGCCCGTATGGTCGGCTCGCCACTCGTGGCGGCGGTCGCGGGCGCTCCGCACGTGACGAACCGCGGCCGCCTGCTCCCGGCGCTGCAGGTCCTGGAGGCGGCGTCGATCATCGGGCTGATCCGGCGCACCCAGGCGCTGACGGGGCGCGTCGGGACGGTCGCAGGTGTGCTCGGCATGTTCCGCCGCGACCGCGTACTCGCGGTCGGGGGCTATGACTCGCGGATGGCGACGGAGGACATCGACCTGACATGGAAGCTGTTGCTCGCGGGCTGGCTCACGGCCTACGAGCCCCGTGCCCTCGTCGGCATGCAGGTGCCCTCGACGCTGCCCGCGCTCTGGGCGCAGCGCAAGCGTTGGGCGCGCGGCCAGGGCGAGGTGCTCCACGCGCATTTTCGAGAAGTGATCCACTGGCACAACCATCGCATGTGGCTCGTCAGCCTCGGCGCGCTGATGTCCCTGACGTGGGTGGTCATCCTGGTCACGTCCCTCGTCTTCGTCGTTCTGGGCATCGTGCTCGGCTTCACGCCGAGGGTCTTCGGCCTCGGGCTCGCCTGGGGCGTCGCAATCGCCGTCGTGGCGATGGTGCAGCTCGCCGTGGCGCTCTCGATCGACTACTCGTACGACCCGCGCGGGTTGCGCGCGTTCCTGCTCGGGCCGCTCTACCCGCTCGCGTACTGGACGATCGGCGCCGCCGCCGCGCTCCGCTCGCAGCTCGGCGCGCTCATCGTCGGGCCGGGCGAGAGCCGCGTCGTCTGGGACATCCAGCGCGAGCAGCTCGAACCGCCGCCGGGCGGCGCGGCTGACAGCTCGCCGGCCGGCCCGTAGGAGGTCAAAAGGAAAGCCAAAGGTCGACGCGTCAGCGTCCGGGCCAATGGAAGGACGTGGTCTCGGCAGGCTGGCACGGCGAATCCGCCACGCCGTGCCGGCGCTCGCAGGGCGCCGCGTCACGCCGATCGTCATTGCGGCTGCCGCGCTCGTCGCGGCGGCCGCACCGGCCTGGGGTGTCGGCGGCCTGCCGGGGCTCGGGATCCCGAACACGTCGATCGGCGATCCCGGCGCTCAGCTCGCCGACCCGCCGAGCGTCGGCCAGAAGCTGACGCTTCCGTTCGACGGCACGCCCGCGCCCGGAACGCACGACTCCGGCAGCCCCGAGGACGACCTCGCGCAGGCGCTGGACACGCTCGCCGGCGCGCCCGACGCGGCCACCGCTGCCGACGCGCGCACGCTCGCGATCTCGATCCTCGAGGGCGACCCGCTGCCGCGGAAGATCTACTCCGGCCTGCCGCTCCTCAACTGGAACGCACCGGCGAAGGTGAAGACCGTCCCCGCCGGCGGCAACGTGACCGTCGAGGAGGTGCGCTTCGGCGATCACATCCTCACCGACACATGGCTGCTCGACTTCGCCGACCCGAACGCGCCGTTCACGATCACCTACCACGTGACCGAGCTCGGCGTCGGCTTCGGGGGCGTCTTCGCGCCGACGCTCCTGCTCGCGGACGCCGGCCGCTCGCTCGGCGGACAGCCGTCGATCGTGCAGACGCTCGCGCTGCCGGAGCTGCCGGCCGGTACCTCGACGAAGAACAGGTTCCATCCCGGCGGCGCGCCGGAGCACACGCGCCTCGCCGTGCAGGAGTTCACGGTGCGCATGCCGCCGCCGCACACCGTCGAGGCGATCGTCGACCCGGGCATGGAGCCCGGTCCCGGCGTGACGTCGCTCGCCACGCTCGAGCGCGCGACGCCGCAGCGCGTCGCAGCGGCGCAGGCAGACCTCGGCTTCAGCGGCCCCGCGCCGACCACCTCGCAGAAGCTCGCGGCGATCGGCCGCCTCGCCGCGGACGCGCCGGAGAAGGTGCTGTGGACGCACTTGCGCGCCCTCGATCCCACCGCGGCCGGGTTTCTCGCGGCCGCGCACCAGCTGGGCTCGGACGATCGCCACCTCGTCGGGGCGATGCGATCGCGCTTCGCACCGGGCGTGCAGACGGCGCCGGGCGCGGACGTCGCGATCGTGCTGCAGAACGACGAGGCGTACCTCTCGCGCCGCCGGCTGCATCTCGATCCCGGCAAGCCGCTGACGATCTCGGTCACGAACGGCGACGGCTTCGCGCACCGCTTCCAGGCGGTCGAGTTGAACGACCGCTCTCCGGCCTTCGGCGCGCTCGACTGGGGCGACTTCCACTGGGCGCCGCTGGGCAGCGAGGCGACACTCGCCGCCGGCGCGTCGCAGACGATCACGCTCACCCCGAGCGACACGACGTTCGAGCTGTGGCTCGGCGACCTCGACAGCGGCGACCAGGCCGGCCTGCCGCTGCGCCTCGACCGCGGGCCGTTGCGCCAGAGCCTGCGCTTCACGCCGGACTGGTCGCATCCCAACCACGCGGCGATCGACCCGGACGGCCACCTCTGGGTGACGCTCGGTGGGGTCGACGCGCTTGCCGAGGTGACGCCGGCCGACGACCTCGCGAGCGCGACCGAGCAGGAGTACCCGCTGCCCGGCGGCGACGCGAGCTTCGCGACGGGCGGCAGGCTCGACCCGCACGACGTGGCGGTCGACGGCCGCGGGATCGTGTGGGCCACGCTCGCCGACGGCAACGCGATCGCGCGGCTCGATCCGGCCGCCGCGCACGCCGGCTCGAGCGACGGCATCCGCGTCTATCCACTCGACACGTGCCCGTCGTGCAAGCCCGCGTTCCCGGTCGAGCCGGGCGTGGTGGAGACGCCTTCGCGCGTGCCCGAGCAGATGGCCGTACAGGACGATGGCGCCGGCAACACGATCGTTTGGTTCACCGAACTCGAGGCCGGCGCGATCGGCGCGCTCCGCGTCTCCGCGGACGGCACCGCGCTTCGGCAGATCGACGTGCCCTGTTCGTGCAGCCACCCGAAGGGCATCGCGCTCGGCGACGACGGATCCGTCTGGTTCAGCGAAGAGGACTCGAACCGCCTCGGCCGTCTGACGATGCAGGCCGGCGCCTTCGAGGCCGCTGCCGCGCATCTCGCGCACTACACGATCCCGAGCGCGCCTGTGATCGCGCCCCCCGGCCTTCCGGAGCTCTCGACGTCGGCGCCGCACAGCCTCGCCGTCGACGAGCTCGGCCGTGTGTGGTTCAGCGAGGAGGAGAACGCGGCCGTCGGCTATCTCGATCCGGGGCGCGCGCATCCCGGCACCACCGCCGGCATGGTCGAGGTGCCGCTCCCGAACAACGAGTTTCGCGAGCAGGCTGCTCCTGCGGACGTCGCCGTCGATCGCGACAACACCCTCTTCTTCACCGACGAGTACGGCGACGCGATCGGCGCCGCGAACGCCGGCGGCTTCCGTCAGTTCTGGCGGCCGCGCGCGCGGCAGAGCCTCACCGACAAGCCCGTCGTCGACGCGAGCGGGAACCTCTGGTTCACCGAGACGGGCGCGAACCTCCTCACGCGCCTGTCCGGCATCGCCGCGCCGGCACTCGCCCCGGCCGCGGCGCCGGTCGTCACAGCCGACACGATTCGTCACGATGTGTCGGCGACAGGGCTGCGCGACGTGGCGTCCGTCGACGTCTCGGTCGTGCATGACGGCACGGTCGTCGGGCACGTCGACGGGGCCTCGGTCTCCGGTGGCGCGTTCGCCGCTGCCGTTCCCGTCGAGGAGGGCGACTTCGTGCGTGTGACCCTGCACGGCTCCTACGCGCACGCACCGCTCGTCTTCCGCGCCGTCGCGCTGCATGC
>Ga0136846_1235129_pt1 | contig 22957 bp, 31 predicted proteins | sample HopSoiMetagenom2_FD_96841 | JGI IMG/M metagenome (GOLD analysis project Ga0136846, IMG submission 96841) | Grasslands soil microbial communities from Hopland, California, USA - 2 Assembly 2016 (version 4) | ecosystem: Environmental > Terrestrial > Soil > Grasslands | place: USA: Hopland... | reverse complement strand
GTCCCGACGGGTTCCCGCACCGTCTTCGCCGTGCCGTTGCCGTAGTACGGCACGAGGAGGTGTTCCCAGGTGACGAGCGACTGGTGGCCGGCCGTCGTCATGGTGCGGAGGAACTCGGCAGCAGACGTGCAGTGTTCGCCGCCGTCGCCGTTGGACCCGTTGTTCCGCATGACCATGGCCGGGATGTCCGGGGTGACCAGGCCGTGGTGGTTCCCGTTCGCGGAGACGGTGCCGACAGGCTCGCCGATGGACCGGCCGCGCAACTGGTCTCCGCCGCCTCGCAGCGTCACCATGAACGGCAGCCAGGCGAGCCCGGTCTCATTGCGGGCGGTCTGAGTGCGCAGCGGTGCGTGTGCGGAGCCGGGCTCCTTGCCGTCCCTGCCCTCGACGGGGATGAGGAGCGGCGGCACGGCGAGGCCGTCGTTCTCGCGGGTGGTGCGGGTCGGCATCGGGTCGACTGCGGGCGTGGCGTCGTTGCGCCAGGTGCCGCCGGCCGGGACGACGAGGGGCTGCGCGAACTTCTTCATCCCGGCCTTGATGCGGGCGAGGGTCTTGGGCGCGAGCGGGTGGAAGCCGAGAGACTCTGTCTTGGCCTTGTCCGAGAAGAACTCCTTGAGTGGCTTGTCGCCGATCCGCTGCCCGGGGAGCGCCCAGTCGATCGCCACTGCGGCGGGCAGCGTCTCGGGTTCGACAACCTGGTTCCGGCACGCCGCGTTCGGGCACCGGTAGATGTACTGCTGGCGATAGCGGCCCATGTCCCGGCCGGGCGCTTTGAATCGCTGGATGGCCTGCACCCACGTGTCGCATCCGGTGCACCAGGCACGCGGCCGGAGCCACTTGTCCCAGTCCGGCGTCCGCCCGAGCGACCGGTGCCAGTAGGCCACGTACAGGCGATCCCTGCTCTGTGGCGCCTTGTGGACCGTGCGCGGGTCGGCGTGCATCGAGTTCAGGGCGATGACGCGGGTCTCGTAGCCGAGCTTGCGGATCTCGCCGATCCACCGGTCCCACTGGTCCCAGGCGCGGACGTCGACGACGTTCTCGACGACCCCGGCCTTGACCAGGCCTCCGCGCTGCTGGACGCCGCGCAGGTACATGGGGACTTCTTCCATGAGCGCCCGGGACCGCTCCTCTTCCTCGGTCGGGCCGAACCCGTCGAACAGGTCGCCTTGGAGGGAGGCGTCGAAGTCCCGCTTCTTACCGCGGGCGTTCGACCACTGCGGGCATTCGGGGCTGGCCCAGAAGATGTCTGTGACCGGCCACGTCTCGACGGGTGCTTCGCGAATGTCGCCGCGGTAGTGGTCGACGGTGGGGAAGTTCGCGGCGTGCGATTCGATCGCCCGCTCCCAGTGGTTGGCGGCGCGGGCCATGCGGACGTTGGGGATGGAGTGCATGCCCTGGCTGGAGCCGCCGGCGCCGCAGAACCAATCCATAACGGTGAGGGCGTCGTTGTCGTGGCGGGTCATGCGGCGAGCTCCGTCTCTGTCTCGGGGTGGCGGATGAGTTCTTGCTGGAGGTGTTGGCGGGTGATGCCGAGGCGTGCGGCGGCTTGGTCGATGTGGACGCCGTGGGCGAGGAGTTCGCGGCCGTCGGCGGCGATGGCGGCGCCGCGGTTGGATGCGGCGGCTTTGGCTCGCCCGATTTCGGCCCACCGTTCGGCGTTGGTGAGGTGGGCGTTCTCGTTTTTCCACTGCTGGTGGGCGGCGTTGCAGGGCAGGCAGGCGGGGATGCGGTTGACGGTGTGGAGCCACCAGCCGTGGTCGGTGCCGCAGTGCCCGGTCCAGTCCGGTCGGGCGGCGGGGTCGTCGATGTCGTCCCAGGCGCCGATGGGCGCCCAGCGTTCACGGAGTGCCCGCGCTTTGGCCGCCCTGCTGTTCCCGGTGACTGTGGCGAGTGCGACGGCCGCCGCTTTTATGGCGCTCTCGCTGGCAGATGTGACCAGCGGGTATTCGGCGCCCGCGATTTCGGTGATCAGGGTGAGGCTGAGGGGGGCGTGTTGGGTGATGGAGAGGGGGCCGTGTCCGGCGTAGTAGAGGCCTCGGATGCGGCGGACGGTGCCGGTGGAGGGTCGGTCGGAGTGGTCGTCGAAGTCGCCGGGGCGGACGGTGAGGATGCGTTCGCCTTGGGTGCGGAGGCATCCAATGCCGGGGCGGGAGAGGAGTCGGCTGATGGTGGATTGGGCGACGTCGGCTTTGCGGCCGATGAGGCACTGGCTCATGCCGGCGCGCTGGCAGGTGTGGATGTGGGCGATGACGGCGGCGACTTCGGTGGGGGTGAGGGAGGCGGGTTTCCCGGCGAGGCGGAGCATTTCGCGTCGTTGGCCAGCTTGGGTCCAGCCGGTGACGCAGCGGCGGCAGCGGCAGGGCGGGCGGCTGTTGCTGCCCTTGTAGCGGGCTTCGCTTCCGTGCGGCGGCGGCTTGGTGGCGGTGGTGGTCACCGTTCCTCCTTCCGGGCGGTTTCGGTGGCGTCGAGGATTTGCTGGCAGGTGTGGAGGTCGTCGGTGTCGTTGCCTGTCTCGATGTCGACGGCGCATTGCGTCTGCCAGGCGGCGTTCCGGTCGCGGTTTTCGAGGCGGCGCCGTGTGATGTGGGCGGCGATGCGTCGTCCGGTCCACGCGAGGGCTGCGGCGGCGGCGCTGACGGTGATGCCGGGCCCGTAGGCGTCGACGGCCGCGGTGACGTTGACGACAGCGTTGGTGGCGGCGTCGATCTGGTCGGGGCTCACGTCCGCCTCCTGGCCGCGCGCCGGTTGAGCCAGCGGTAGGCGGCGACGGCGAGCTGCAGCATGACGAACACGCAGGACAGAAACACGACGGCATCCATCAGGCGGCCCGCCTCTGCTGCCCGCGGGTGTTGATGGCGTCGAGGCGTTCCTGCGACAGCCGGTAGACCTTGATCGGCTTCCCGTGTGTGGACTCCGCGGTGGACGGTTCCTCGCCGACGACGTCGACCTGGCGCGGGTTGCGGCGACGAACCAGCGAGTGGAAGAACAGGCCGGCCGCTCCGTGGCCCTGCTCGGGGAGGACGGCCCTCAGGTCGTTGGCCGAGAAGGGGCGTCCGTCGCCGCCGATTGCGTCGATGGCCTGATTGAGGATCGCGGTGTCCCAGTCGGTGACGGTGCTGTAGAGGGCGGCGAGGGCGGTGTTCGCCTGCTCGCGGGCCTGCTCCGGGGTGATGGTCATGAGGCGTTCTCCTCGGTGGCGGCGAGGATGGCCTCGCAGGTTTGGAGGTCCCGGTCGGCTTGGGTGAGGACTTCGCCGTCGGGCGTGAAGGTGCGGATCTTGTTCTCCCGCCAGAACCACACTTCGAGGTCGTGGTCGACGTGGAAGGTGAGGCCGTTGACGCGGGCGGTCTCGGCGGCGCTGTAGTCGCGGGCGCACAGCCATGCGCCGACCGTCGGCCAGTACTCGGGGTACGGGGTGTCCCAGATGGGTTCGCCGTTGTCGAACTTGCCGTCGAGGTGGAAGACAGGGCGGATCTGTTGGCAGTGCTGGCAGCGGCCGACCTTCGGGAGCGTGGTCATCGGGCCGCCTCCTCGAAGAGGCCGTTGATCATGGCGTTGTGGCTGTCGACGGCAGCGTTGAAGCAGTCGGTGCACAGGAACGTGACGAGCGGCTCGAAGTCGGGCTCGTCCCAGGGCTGGGTGGGCGGCTGGAACCGGTACAGGCGTTGGGTGCGGTTGCAGTCGGGGCACTGTCCGTCGTGGGAGCTGCCGACGATCAGGGCCTCTTCCTGGCGGCGGAGCTCAGCCTCGTGCTGGCTGTAGGTGATGCCGCAGGCGCACGGGCCGGGCCGGAAGATTGAGCCGTGCGGCGGCTGGCAGGGGAAGCTGTGCTTGCAGAGGAAGGTCTTCCATCGGGCGACCTCCGCGAGCTGCGCCTCGACGGCGGCGAGCACGTCGTCTTTCGGCGTCCAGAAGCCGAGCGCGCCCTTCGCGGGAACAGGCTCGGGCAGGGCCACGACGTCGGCCAACTCCCAGTGGTAGCAGTCGGTTTGGGCCCAGTAGCTGCAGCAGACCTGGTTGCCGTTGTCGAAGTGGCAGCCGGTGATCGTGGCGACGGCGACGATCGCCCCGTACACGTCGAGGTTCGGGCCGTACACGGTCGCCCACTTGTCGGGCTTCGCGGCGGCGTGGATGAGGATGCGAGCACCCTCATGCTTGGCGGGAAGCTTCCAGGTACGGTTCTCGACACGCTTCGTCTGATGGGCGATCGCGCCGGCGTAGGGCTGGCGCACGGTAAGTGCCTTCATGGCGTGGTTTCCTTGTCGGGTGAAGGGGCCGCCCGCATTGCCCGCGGGCGGCCTGTTGCGTGTGCGGGCTACTGCTGGGCGTTCTTGAGCGCGAGGCCGCGCTCCTTGATGAAGTCGCCGAGGCTGGTTGGCTGTTCGGTCTGCGGGTGCATCAGCGGAGTGGCGAGCGCGCTTGCGGCTTCGACATCGCGGTAAAGCGCGAGGAGGCTGGCCGGGGTCGCCTCGGGGGAACTGGCGGCGCCGATCCAGACGGTGGCGTCGATCTCTTTGCCGCCATCGCGCAGCCAGTCCAGGTAGGGCTTGGCGATGTCGCGCGCCCCGTTGGGCTGGTTGAGGACGAGGCCCCTGAAGGAGGGGCAGCGGGACTTGATGAACCGGAGCCGGTTCGCGTCGTCCATCTCTGCGGCGACACCGAACTCGAACTCGATGCCCTTGCGCTGCTCGGCGCGCATGCCCTTATTGACCGGGGCGCCGTTCTCCAGGACCCAGTGCACGTAGGAGCGCATCGTGACGACGACGTGGCCCGGGTACGCCATGAGCGCTTCGATCATTTCGTTCTGGATCGGGGTGCCGTCCTTCCAGCCGGCGAACTTGTTGCCGCCGTACTTGGACTTGGCCTTCTCGACCTGGTCGAGGGTGCCGTCGGTGCCCTTCCAGTAGTGGCTGAGGGAATCGACCATGACGACCGGGTAGCCTGCCTGCGCTGCGGCGGCCAGCGCTTTCTGGAGGTCGCGCGGGTCGTACCGGTGCATCGGCAGGGTGTCGAAGTGGACGTCAAGGTCGTTGACGTAGAGGGCGGCGGCGCCGCGTTCCGTGTCGATGACGGCGAAGCGCTGCCCTTCGGCGAGCCCGCTGGCGATGGACAGTCCGGTCCATGTCTTGCCGGAGCCGGACGGGCCCTGGATGGCGACGGTGGCCTTGAAGCCGTCCTTGCTGGCGGGCCGGAAGGTGAACGGCCCGTCGTCGTACTCGTTGGTCTGCGTCTGCTGGCGGGCGGTGCGGACGGGCGGCGGAAGCTGGGACATGTGGGTTCTCCTAGGTGTACTGGCGCTCGACCCACGAGGGGAGCGAGACCATCGGGTTGGGCATGTAGCCGGGCCATTCGCCGGACTCGCGGCAGAAGGCGTAGGCGTTCAGGGCGACCGTGTTGAGGTGGCGTCCGACTTCGCGGGCCATCGGGTCGCAGGTCGTGACCACGACCAGGTAGGGCGGTTCCTTCTCCTGCAGCACGAACTGGAACGGCTTCTCGGGGTCGATCAGGTCGAGCGCGAGGCCGGCGTCGAGGTAGTACTCCTGCTGCTGGTGATAGCCCCAGTCGTGGATCACCTTGGGCAGTTCGAGGGGGTGCGCCGACTTAGTGGTCTTGTAATCGACCAACTGCCCGTCGTGGCGCAGCCAGTCGAAGCGCGCCCGCCGCCAGATGCCGTTGTCCTCCCAGAACGCGGACTGTTCGGCGACGCCGGACTCGGGGTCGAGCAGCGCAGACGCCTCCGGGTCGGCGCGCAGTTCGACGACCATGGCCTTGACCTGCTCCAGCTCGGACGGCTTGAGCGGCGTCTTGCCCTCGGCGCGGATCGCGGCGACCTCCGCCTTGACGGCGTTGGTGGTCCACTTCTCCGCGTTGACGACGACCAGTTCGGGCCCGTCGCCGAGGACGAGGGTGTGCGCGGCGGTGCCGAGGTCGAACTCCTTCTTCGGCGGCTGCGGGTGCTCGGACCAGTACTTGAACTTGGCAGGGCACAGGGTGGCGAGCTTGCGGGCGCCGGTCGAGGAGAGGCTGCCGCCGGGCACGGGGTCTTGGTGGTACAGCTCGGCGTCGATGTCGTACAGGCCGGGCTGCACCTCAGTCGGCGCTTCAACGGCGGTGGTCACTTGTTCAGCCCCCGCAGCGTCTCTTCGATCTCGTCGCGGGCGGTGTCGACCTTCTCGGTGAGCTCCTCGTGCTCCCGCTTGAGGCTGTCGCGTTCCTCGGTGACCTCGGCGAGCTTCTTCTCCAGCTCGTCGAGCTGTTCTTCGAGTTCGTCGACGCGTTGCCCCAGGTCTTCGCTGTCGCTCATGCGGCACCGCCGTGCACGCGCGAGAGGGCATCGGCCGCCATTCCGGCGAGTTGCTCGTCGGATGCGGTGTAGAAGGCGTCGGGGACGGTAACCGCATCGAAGACGTCGCGAGCCCACCTGGCATCGCCGAGGGCGGTGTGGGCGACATCTTTGGCAGGCGGTTCGACCTCGACATGCCGGGACACTTCGTAGGACTTCCACGGCCAGCCGAGCGCGCCCGCGACCTTGCCATACCAGGCGGCGTCGCCGTCTTTCCGCGTCCACTCGCTGGCCCGCCCGTACAGGGCGCCGGCCGCGAAGGTGGCGATGTCGATGGTGCGGTAGTGCCAGGGCCGCGGGTTTTCGTAGTAGCGGCCGAAGAGGTGGGTGAGCATCTCGGCGTCGAATGCGGGGTTGGAGCCGACGATGACGGCCCCGTTGAGGAGGCTGTACAGGCGGGCGGCGGCGGCGCGTCGGTCGTCCCAGTGCCAGTCCTCGGCGCTGGTCCGCTCGTGGTAGCGGTTGATCTCCAGCGCTTTCGGGTCGGCGTTTGTGAGGTCGGGGCGGATGCGGAACTCGTACTCGGTGTCGACTCCGTCGCGGCGCAGGACGATCGCGAACTCCCACGCGTCGTGGAGGAACGGGTCGAGGCCGACCGTTTCGGTGTCGGTGAATGCGAGCGGCGGTGGCTGCTTCGCGGGGCTGTTGGTGCTCATGGTTCTCGCTTTCGGGTAAGGGGTGCCGGGCCTCGCCGCCCGCGACTGGGGGGTTGGTGGGGCGGCGAGGCTCCGGCTGGCGTCCGGAACCCTTGGGGGAAGGGGCTCGACGGTCGCCGTCTATGGGTGGTGTTGGTCGGTCACCGGGCGGCCGGGCCGTGCTGGGTCTGCCGGCCGCCCGGGGTCAGCTGGTGGCGTGGCCCGGATCTGTGACAGGCCCGAGGAGTCCGGCGTCGCGGGCTTCCCACAGCGCGGTCACGTTGATCGGCCCGGTGGCCTGGTCGCGCGGGTCGCTGGTGTCGCGGATCATCGGCGGCACGTCGATGCGGTTGGCGTTTTCCTCGGCGGCGATCTGCGGGCCGAAGCGGGCTTGCAGCGCGAGTGCCTTGTCCCGCCACTCGTCGCGCTCCATCCGCATCTGCGCGGCAGCCTCCTCGGCGTCGCCCCGCGCCTGCTTCTCCTGGCTGAGCGCGCCGTTCGTGGTGACGACGTCGTGCCAGAGGATCGCGAAGAAGTCGTCCGAGCTGGCCTGCCGGTTGAGGAGGGTCACGTTCTCCTCCCGCAGTGCGGCAAGCTCCGCCTCGTGCTGGACTTCGAGCTCGGCGATGCGGTCTGCGGCGCGATGCTTGCGGCGCGGCTTCTCGCGGCGGCCCGCGAACGGGATGGAGATGCTCACTACGTCCTCCGGATCTATGCGGGCTTGAGGCCGAGCAGGTCGAGTAGTTCGCCGAGGTCCTGCCGGACGGCCGGGTCGCGGGCGATGGCCTGGCCGGCGAGCGTCGGGTTGCGGTCGTCGTCCGGGTGCGGATTCTCGGCTGCCACCCGGTCCGCGACGTGCACGGCAGCCCGGCGGAGCAGCACCCGGTCGGTGGGCGGCGTGAGCGGCATGTCCTCACCGAGATCACCCATCACGCCACCTGCTCGCTGTGCTGGCACTTGCGGAGCAGGCAGGGTTCGGCGCGTCGCTTCCACTCGTCGTGGCCGACGAGTTCGTGCCGCCAGCCCTCGACCGCCTCGCGCCGTCGGTCCTTCACTCGGGGCGTGAACTGCTTGTGGGCGTCCTCGGCGAGCGGGCCGCCGTACTCGCCGAGCGCCGAACCGTGGACGCAGCCGTCCGGCGCGATCCGAATCCAGAACGTGCGCCCGGCCAGCTGCTCGGCACGGATCGCTGCAATGCAGGCGTCGTGGCCGAGTGCCCGGAGCACCCACGCCCGGTTGGCGGCCATCTCACGGCAGTCGGCGCATACGGTCGAGGTCTCAGGCATGGCTGGCCTGCTCGCTGATGCGGATGAGGTAGGCCTCATAGGACTCCACCGCGTCGTCGGGTTCGGGTGTGGTCGAGCCGAGCCAGCGGCCGATGCCGGGCACGGTGATGACGGGCGGCAGGGCGGCGAGGTCGAAGACGGTCATCACGCCACCCGCCCCAGCCGGGCCCGGCGCGCAACCTCGAAGCGGGCGTACTCGGCGGCCACCTGGTCGAGGTATTCGGCGGTCGACCAAGGGCGGGCGCCCTTCGCGCGACGCGCCCACTCCTCCTCAACCCTGATCAACGCCTCTTCCTGGAGGTCGGCCAGCGGGCGGAGTTCGATGCTGGTCGCCATGTCAGGCCACCTCGCGCAGGTTCTGCCGCTGCACCCAGGCCGCGAGTTCGGCAGCCGCCTCCTGCAACTGGGCGAGCATCTCGGCCGGGGACTTGGTGACGGAGATGGCGACCGACTGGGTGCCCTCGCCGAGGATGAGGCGGGCGGTCGGCTTGCCGTCGAAGCCGCGGCTGTAGTCGGTGCGGATCGGGCCGTCGGCAAGGTCCAGGCCGATCGGGCCGTAGAGCTGAGCGTTCACAGCGCCTCCTTCGGCGGGCAGGTGCAGGTGTCGGGATGGGTGCAGGGCAGGAGGTCGAAGACGGCCTCATACCAGTCGTCGGGCTGCAGGGCCGGGGTGTGGCCGGCGGGCGGATGGGCCAGCAGGTTGTTGAGACGGACATCGGCCTCCACCACCGCAGCACGCACGTCCAGGTCGCGGATCGGGCGGGTCATGACACGGCCTCCCCGTCCGGGCCGCCGTACAGGAACCCGAAGAGGGCCTGCTGGAGCTCGAGGAAGTCGCGGCCGGAGGTGACTGCCGGGTAGCCGTGCTCCTTCAGCACCTTCGCCACGTCGAGCGCGAGCCCGAGCGTGAAGCGGGAGTCCTCGGCCGGGCGCGGGCGGATCGGGTACTGGCGCGCGCTGAGTACCGCGTCCTGCACGAGGTGCGCCGACAGCGGGACACCCGACTCAGCAATCCGGGCGGCCAACCGCGGGTCGAAGGCAGTCATGAGGCCACCTCGCCCACCTGGCCGAGCCAGCCAGCGACCTTCCGGCGGTCCTCCACGTCCAGCAGCAGCGCCACCGGACGGCCGTCCTCAGCCACGGCGCCGATCACGAAGATCTGCTCCTCTTCGAGCGCGGGCTCCATGGCCTCGTCGAAGCGAGACACGATCAGCGGAACGGTCGGCTCGTCGACAGGCGCGGCCACGTTCGAGCGCTGCGGGTTCGGGATGCGCAGGACGCTCACCACCCACGCGATCGCGGCATCACGGCCCCGCGCCCAATCGCCGTCAGCGGCCGGGAACTGGTAGGAGGCGAACCAATCCGCCGCCTCGATACGGGCGTTCACGCCGCCACCGCCTTACGGGCGGCGTCGTACTGGCCGATGGCCCACACGGCGGCGTGGCACTGGTAGACGAAGTGGTAGCCGACCTTGTCGACGGTCCACTCGGTGAAGTCGTCGAAGTCGAAGCCGGCCGTCTGCCGGACCTTGACCTTGTGCTTCTTGCCGTCCGCCTTGTGCTTGTAGAACTCCCAGGTGGCGGCCGAGCTGTAGGAGTCGTGGCCTTCGAAGTCCTCGAACTGACCGCACGAGCACTCGGAGCGATAGGTCATGCCGTGCTGGAATTCGCTGACGAGTTGGAACGCCGTGTCCTTGGTGTCCAGGAGGTGGCTGCCGAGGATCTCCTCGCTCACCGCGCCCTGCAGGCCCTCCGGTGCCCAGTCGTCGGCGATGGCCTCGGCGACGCGCTCGTTGATCGCGGCGACCATCAGGCTGCGGTCGTACTCCTCGACCGAATCGCGGCCGTTGACCAGCTTGCTCGCCCACGAGCCCGGATTCGGGCGGCTGTCGCGCAGCCAGTCGAACATGTCCTCGGTGTCGTTGCCGTACCGCTCGAAGTGGTACGAGCCGTGCGAACCGGCGACCAGCAGGTTGTACGGCCACGTCACCACGATCAGGCGGTTCATCGACTTCGGGGCCGAGAACTCGATGTGGCGGAACAGTCCGTCCTCGCGCTGCTCCTTGAGCGTCGCCTCGGCGAAGTCGCCCTCGAAGTGGCGGGCGATGTCTGCGTACTCGCTCATGCCGTCACCGCCTTAGCGGCGCAGTACTGGTTGGCGCCCCACAGCCCGGCGTGACAGGCCCACAGGTAGCGCCAGTCGTAGTCGTCGAGCTTCCACTCGCTCGTGTAGCGGAAGCGCCACGCCTCGCCCCACTGGCCTTCGGGTAGATACTCGAAGGCGGCGAGAGCCTCGCGGGCGATCTCCCCGTACTCGGTGTTGTAGTCGGCCTCGACGAAGGAATCCCATGCGGCGGCGACGCCAGGGAAGAACTCCTCGGCCTTCGCCAGTTCCTTCGCCACGTGCTCGTCGAAGAGGTCGCAGGAGAACTGGATGGCGGGCTCCGACCAGGCGGCGAGCTTCTCGTTCCAGTAGCCGAAGTTCGGCTGGCCGCCCACCGACGACTCGCGGAACAGCTGGAACATGTCCTCCGTCGGCCAGACCGAGAACACGTAGGTGCCGGGCTCGCCGTGGAACATCAGCCGGTTCGGCGACGTGTACAGGTCGAAGCGGTAGCCACTACCGTCCGGCGACGCGAACCGCAGATGCCGGTACAAGCCCTGCTCGAAGAGGACGGTCATCTCGTGGCCGCGCGTCTCAGCGGCGAAACGGGCAGCGACGGCGGGGTAGTCAGTCATGACGCCTCACCGAGCCCAAGCTGGGCGGGGAACTGGCCGACGTAGTGCCGAGCCCAGGTGAGCTCGAAGACCGGGCGGTGACGCTCGGTCCACGCTTTCGTCTTGCGTACCGATCCGTTCGGCAGATCTGCCTGCCGCTCCTGCGGCGGGTCGACGCGGAGTTCCTTACAGATGGCCACCGCGTACCGGCCGAACCAGCCCTGCTTCGACTCGACTTCCTTGCGCTTCAGTCCCATCGACTTCAGGAAGTCCGGGACGTACAGCGGGACGTCGAGCGGGTCGATCTCCGGCTCCTCGCCTAGGGCGCGGGCGGCAACCAGACGGGCCTTCGTCTCCAGCCACTCCGGCGAGACGATCGGTGCCAGGATCGACAGCACCTCGGCCTGCTGCTTGGCGCGGGAGATCAGCGAGTCCAACTGCTCTTCGGACGCCCGCGGGTTGATGGCGCCGCCCTGTGTCCAGTACGCCTCGATCGCGTCCGCAGTCTCGTTCTGGAAGGCGATCAGGGTCTTGCGGTGAAGGTAGGCGACGCGGTTCTCGTTGACCGTGGCCAGCAGCATGAGGAAGGTGCGGACCGGAACGACGGTCATGTCGTAGGTCTTGCCATCCGAACCAGTTGTGGGCGCCGTGCCCATAACTGCCCACGAGCGGCCCTTGAGCTTGCGCACCTGCGTGGAGTAGTCAAGGCCGAGTTCCTCGACGCCGGGCTTGAGGACGATTTGCGGCTGGCCGTCGACCAGCGTGGTGTGGATGGAGCCGGCGGACAGGTCGAGTTTTACGACCTCGCGCGACTCGGGTGATGATGTAGGCACGGATCTGCCTCTTCTCTTCGGAGTGGTGAGGGGTGGATCTCGCGGCCTGTGGCCGCAGTGGCCCCGGCTGCCGGACTGGACTCCGACGGTTGGGGCCGCGGTCTACGCGGCGGCGCGCTCGCGCTCGTCGATGACGGAGTCGGCCGGCGGAGCGAGCTTCTTGCGCGGGGTGAGGCGCGGCTCCGGCGGGCGGCTTTCGTCCTCACTGACCGGGTTGGGCGCAATGGCCGCCTGGTACTGGGCTTCGAGGTACGCATCGAGGTCGGAGATCTTGTAGGCGACGTATCCGCCGACCTTGAAGCTGTGCATTCCTACGGCTGTGTCTTTGCCGAGGAGTCGCCACTTGCGGAGCGTGTTGGGTGCGTGGCCGAGGTGTTCGGCGGCGCCTTCGATCCACAGGCAGCCTTTGGGGGGCTTGGGCTTGGGTCCCTTCCTGTACACGCGACTTACTCCTTCTTGGTGGGGGGACTTGCGAGAGACGTATCGTCCAGTTCTGGAGACGCTGGGGGCGCGAAAAGAACCAGCAGGGCTACGCCGAGGGCCTCCACTAGGGAGTGGGCGGCTTCTACGTCTGCGTTGTCTTGTCTGCCGGTGGCGAGCTTTTCGATCAGGCCGCGACCGCAGCCGCTGGCTTCGGCGAGGCTGTCGTACCCGAATGGTGCGCCGCGACCTGGGTGTTTCATGATCCATCTGAAGATCTGGGCACTGCGAAGTGTGTATCTGCGGCTCAATGGTTCCCCCGTGGTGCGGAGCGGCCTTGATGAGACGAGTTAAGCACGACAGAGACGAATCGTCTATCAAACTGGACGACGAGTCGCCAAGAATCGGCGAAGATCTTGGCGGGATAGCATTGATCTGTAGACGATTCGTCTCCATCGCGGGATGGTTGTACGGAGTGAGCTGCTACTTTTCCGACGCCCACACGTATCCATAGAGACAGTCGGTGTTGATGTGCCACCACGAGAGGAAGAGGACATGACGGCTCCGGCCACCGCCCCTGACCACAGCGCGGCCACGACAGCGCCCGCCGGCGCACTCTCCCAGCTCATCCAGGCAGCCCTCGACAAGGGCGACTCCTACCAGCGCATCGCCGACCGAGCCATCGACCCGGACTCGGGCGAGACGGTCTCCAAGCCATACCTTCAGAGGGTCGTCAAGAACCCGCCGGTGAACCCGCCCACCGTGCCGATGATGAAGGCCATCGCGGAGGCGCTCCGTAAGCCCTACGAACGCATCCAGGAAGCCACCGCTTCACAGTGGCTGATGTACGAGGCAACCGAAATGTCGGGCTACGACGAGGATGTTCGCGTCATCGTCGCGCACCTCGCAGGCAAGACGCCCCGCGACAAGCGCCGCTGGCGCCGGATGATCGAAGCCGAGGAGCAGGCGGCCCGCGAGATCGACGAATAGCACGCCCCTGGGACCGCGTTCGTCAACTGATCGTGATTGTCCGCAAGTAGACATTTCCGTAATGCCTAGTCGGCAACTCCCTGTAGACGTAGTCTGCACCAACCGTGCACTTCTGGCCGATCTGGCTCAAGGCGCACGTTTGGCACGCAGGGAGGATGCATGCTGCACGTCACCTATGAAGCCGTCGAAGACCTCGACCCGGGCAGACTCGCCCAGATAGTCGAAGACCGGGGCAGAATCGAGGTCCGCCTCGACCGCAGCGCCACACTCGCCGACGTGGTGCGGCAGCTGAACATCGAGGTCGAAGACCTCATGTCGGCCGCCTGCTGGTTCCAGCTGTGGAAAGACCAGATCATCTCCCGCGACACCCCTGGCGCTCCGCTGCGCATCCAGTACCTGCTCTACCGCGAGGAAGCCGACTGCGCCGTCGTGCGCGAGACCAGGGGCCTCGTTCGCGTAAACATCGATCCATGCCTGAGCGTTGAGCAGTTCGCTGCCGCGATGAATCCTGCCGCCGAGGAGTTCCTCCGCGGTGGACAATGGTTCCAGCTGTTCGCCGGGCAGATCGTCGATATGTCCCCGGAGCCAGCGAACCACGCCTGAACGAGGGGGCATCAGTGGCGGGATACATCGAAGATCGCTGGTTCAGCAAGGACGCCGAAGGCAAGCGGACCATCCCGACCAAGCTGAACGGCACGGGCAAGCGCTACAAGGTCACCGGCATTCCAGGCGTCCGCGCCCGCTCCTTCACCAGCAAGACCGGCCCGCAGGGCGCCACCGCTTGGCTGGCCAAAGCTCAGCACGAGTCGTCCAAGGGCGAGTTCATCGACCCCCGCAGCGGCGACATACTCTTGGCCGACTACTTCGAGGAGTACTGGGCGACACGCGAAGGCGACCCCGGCACCCTTGAGGGCCAGGGACAGTCGATCCGGAAGCACATCGTGGGCCGGCTCGGACACAAGAGCCTCAACTCGATCAAAGTTCCGCAGCTGCGGGTGTGGCTCAAGGAGTTGGGCGGGGAGCTCGGGCCGGGAACCATCGGGCTCGTCTGGGGCTACTTGTCCGCCCTGCTGCAGGCAGCCGTTGAGGACGAGCGGATCGCCAAGAACCCGTGCAGGGCGAAAAGCGTCGGCCCGCCGGCCCCGCCTCCGAAGAAGGCACGCGCATGGACGAAGGACCGGATCCTTGCCGTGCAGGAAGAGATGGAGCCGCGCTTTCAGATCCTCGTCGACCTCGGGGTGGGCGCCGGCCTGCGGCAGGGCGAGGCGATCGGCCTGTCGGTCGACGACATCGACGAGAAGGCGGGCGTCCTGCATGTCCGGCGCCAGCTGAAGAAGGTCCACAACAAGCTGGTGTACGCCCTACCCAAGGGCGAGAAGACGCGGGACGTGCCGCTGCCCGACCACCTCGCCGAGCGCCTCAAGGCGCACCTGAAGCAGTTCCCGGCCCAGAAGGTGAAGCTTCCGTGGGTCAATCCGGATGAACCGGAGAACGACCGCCAGGCCGAGGAGCGTGCCCCGCAGACCCATGAGTTGATCGTCACTGCTCCGCTCGGCGGCCCTGTCCGCCGCGACTCCTGGAACGAGCGGTACTGGAAGTCGACGCTCGTGCGTGCGGGAATCATCCCGGCACACCCGGAGTCGCATCCGACGTCGAAGCGGCGGCAGCTGATGAAGTTCGTGCCGTCGCGGGAGCACGGCTTCCACGTACTGCGGCACACCTTCGCGTCGGTGATGCTGGACGCGCGGGAGCCGATCGTGGCAGTCTCGAACTGGCTGGGCCATGCGGACGCGTCGATCACGTTGAGGATCTACGCGCACATGATGCCGGAGGCCGACGGCCGCGGCCGGTCCGCGATGGACGCCTGGTTCGAGTCTGGGACGGATTCCTAAAAGATCTCCCCAGATCCTCCCTGCGTGAATTGATTCAAGATCATCTCTTGGTCAAACCCTCCACGACACCACCGTCGGGCGCGGCATCGACAGCTCGGTCACGTAGGGACCGACCGGCGGCTCCGTTGCAAAATTCCTGCTCAGAGCCCTATTCCGGCGGCGTCGGCGTGCCGTGCGTCCTGTACATCGCCTGTACGTCCAGCTCCAGTTGGACCGTCGGACCGACCACGGCGATCCCCCGGGCCAGCATGGAACGCCAGTTGAGCGTGTAGTCCTCGCGGTGCAGTTCCGCCCGGGCCAGGGCCGCGCAGCGCAACTCCTCGCCGTAGCCGCCGTTGACCGAGCCCAGGTAGGTCGTGTCCAGCGACATGGAGCGGCTCACCCCGTGCATCGTGAGCGACCCCTGCACCACCCACTTCGCACCGGCCCGGTAGGAGAAACGCGAGCTCACGAAGTCGATGTGCGGATAGCGCTCGACGTCCAGGAAGTCCGCCGACCGCAGATGGTTGTCCCTGGTCCGGTTTCCCGTCGTGATGCTCGACGCGTCGATACGGACCTGGAGCCGGGAGTCGGTCATCGTCCGCGCCACCTGGATACCGCCCTCGAACCGCTCGAAGCGGCCGTGCACATGGCCCATGCCGACGTGCTTGGCGATGAACCGGATCGCGGTGTGCGGCGGGTCGAAAAGCCAGGCTCCGGGCACCGGCAGATCCAGCGGCCGGGCGGGCTCCAGCCGCAGACGTTGCGCCGGGAGCATCGCACCGTCGAGGAGATCGACCGTCTCGCGGTACGGCGTCAGCCCCTCGGCGCTGACCATGAGCCTGTAGCTGCCCGCCGGGAGCACGGCGAGGAAGTAGCCGTACGGGTCCGTCGTACCGCGTGCCACCACCTGGTGGGCGCCGGTCGCGCTCACCGTCACCTCGGCGCCGCCCATGGGCTGGCCCAGCGGGTCGAGGACCTCGCAGCCGAGGGCGCCCGCCCCGGGCGGCAGGGCGAGTGAGAGGCCCTCGCGATCGGTGACGCCTTTGGACCGCAGGCGCCTGAGCAGTGCGAGGGCCATGAGAATTGCCTTTCCGCCGTACCTACTTGCAGTACTTCTGTGCAGTACTTCCGTGCCGTACTTGTGTGAAGTACTTGTGTGTCGTACTTCTTTGTCGTTCTTCTCTGGTTGTTCTCAGGCCGTCGTTCCGGGCGCCGCGCCCCGGTATGCCGCGCGCAGCAGGGCGAGTACGCCCTCCGGTGTGACCTCGCGCGGGTTGGCGTACGGCTGTTGCCCGGTGACCCGGGTCGCCGCGACCGCCATATCCGCCTCGGTGAGGCCCAGTTCGGCGAGGGAACGCGGGGCGCCGAGGCGTCCGGCCAGCTCCCACAGGGCGGTTGGGGCATCCGGTGCGCCGCCCAGCGCACGGGCGACGGCGTCGGCCGCGTCCGGTGCGGCGGGCGCGTTGTAGGCCAGGACGTGCGGCAGGACCACCGTGTGGGTCTCCGCGTGCGGCAGGCCGAAGGTGCCGCCGAGGACATGGCACAGCTTGTGGTGCAGGCCCATCGTGGTGGCGCCGAGGCAGGAGCCGCACAGCCACGCCCCGTACAGGGCCCGGCCGCGCGCGTCGAGGGACGCGGGGTCGGCGGCCACGTCCGGGAGGGCCTCGGCCATCGCCCGTACGCCCTCCCGCGCCATCAGGGAGACGAGCGGCGAGGCGTCGGGGGCGTAGAGGGACTCCACCGCGTGCGCGATGGCGTTGATGCCGCTGGTGACCGAGAGCGGGACCGGCAGGGAGAGGGTCAGTTCGGGGTCGTACACCACGCTGCGCGGGAGGACGGACCGGTCGCGGCCGGTGCGTTTCACGCCCTGCTCGGTCAGGCCCCAGACGGGGGTCATCTCCGAGCCGGAGTAGGTGGAGGGCACGGCGATCAGCGGCAGCCCGGTGCGCAGCGCGATCGCCTTGCCGAGGCCGATCGCGCTGCCGCCGCCGACCGCCACACACCCGTCAGCGCCCACCGCGAGCGCCACCTCGACGGCCCGGTCGGCGACTTCGACGGGGACGTGCATCCGCGCCTCGTCGTGCAGCCCCGCCAGTGCCGTTCCGAGCGAGTCGGCGACCGCCTGAGCGGTGTCCTTCCCGCGCGCCCCGCACACCACCAACAGGCGTCGCAGGCCCAGCCGTTCGGCTTCCCCGGCCGTCGCGGTCACGGCGGCCCCGGCCCGCAGCACGACCCGCATCGGCTGGGCCTCGTACACGAAGTCCGGTGCACCGCTCACGACTTCTTCTCCGACTTGTCCGCCTTCTCCAGTACGAGGTCGAAGCGCGCGTGCCGGAACGGGTTCGGGACGCCGAACTCGGCCGCCAGGGGCGGGTCGTCGGTCTCGGTGAAGTCCTGGACCAGGCTCTCCTTCACCGCGAACACGGCGTCCGAGTCGAGGTAGTCGCTGCCCGCGACGAAGATGTGGGTGGTGACGGGCTCATGGCCCTCGGCTGTGGTGATGAAGTGGATGTGGGCGGGGCGGTAGGGGTGCCGGCCGGTGGCATGGAGCAGGTCGCCGACCGGGCCGTCCGTCGGGATCGGGTACGGGCTCGGCACACAGGTGCGGAACCAGAAGCGGCCCTCCGCGTCGGCGGTGAAGAGCCCGCGACCGTTGCCCGGTGGCTGGACGTCCGGCTGCTGGACGTCGTAGTAGCCCTCGGCGTCGGCCTGCCAGACATCAAGTACCGCGCCGGGCAACGGAGTTCCGTCCCGGTCGAGCACCCGCCCGCTGACCACGCAGGGTTCGCCCGCGCCCACCAGGTCGATGTCGGCGCCGAGTTCCCGTACCGGCGACTCGGTCATGTGGAAGGGACCGAGCACGGTCGACTCCGTGGCACCCGGGTCCCGGTGGCCGTTGAGGGTCTCCACGAGCATCGACACGCCGAGGACGTCCGACAGGAGGATGAACTCCTGCCGGGTGTCGGTGCAGGTCTGCCCGGTCGCCGTCAGGAAGCCGATGGCCCGCTCCCACTCCTCGATCGTCGGCTCGGTCTCCCGTACGAAGGCGTGGAGGTGCCGGGTGAGGGCGGTGAGCAGCTCGCGCAGGCGCGGGTCGGCGGTCCCTCTCATGCTGTCGACGACGGCCTCGGTGACGGCGGTCGTGAATCCGGCGCCCTCACCGTCGTCACGTGGTTCGGGTTCAGTTGTCATGCCGCGCTCCTCGTCCCATCCGTCCTGTCCGTCCTGTCCCGTCAGGCATGTCCGAGGATCTGCCGCAGCGCGTCCGTCAGCAACTGTTCGGCGTCCTCGGGCGCTTCGGCGTGTCGGAAGGCGACGAACCCGTCCGGGCGTACGAGGAGCACGCCCGCGTCGGAGACCTCGCTGAGGCCGGCCCAGTCGCCGTACGGGTCCTCGTACTCCTGGCCGGGGCCGACGACGACCGTGGCGATGTCGAGCGGCTGGGCCTTCGCCGCGCGTACCCAGGCGTCGCCGCCGATGCCGGTGAGGAGGGTGAAGCGGCCCCGGCCCACGGTGTCGAGGGTGGACAGGGTGCGGGTTCCCGAGGTGAGCCAGGCGTGCGGGATGCGGGCGCCGGGGCGGGTGGAGGGCTGGTGGTGCAGCTCGGGGTCGCGGGCGAAGCCGGGGTCGGGGGTGCCGTCCGGGACGATCGCGGCGGACTCGTAGCGCTGGTTGAGGTCGACTCCATGGGCGTTGAACTCGTACACCTTGGCGGCGATCGCCTCGCGCAGCCGGGCGCGCTGGTCGGCGGCGGCCTCGGTGGCGTCCTTGCGGGCGGCGATGTTGGCCCACAGTTCCTCGGGGGTCTGCGGGGAGAGTCCGTCGAGGGCCTCGAAGATGGGGGCGGTCTCGGCGATGGACTTGTTGGCGCGGGTGACGATCTGCTTGCCGACGGGGGCGCGTTCCGCGGTGTAGCTGTCGAGCAGCGTGGGGGCGGCGGCGCCGTCGAGGACCAGTTTCAGCTTCCAGGCCAGGTTGTAGGCGTCCTGGATGGAGGTGTTCGAGCCGAGCCCGTTGGACGGCGGGTGCCGGTGGACGGCGTCGCCGGCGCAGAAGACGCGCCCGTTGGCGTAGGTCTCGGCGTACATCTCGTTGACCGTCCAGGCCGAGGACGACTTGATGGTGACGGGGATGTCGTCGTCGCCGACGAGCCTGCGGACGACTCCCTCGGCGTACTCGGTGGTGAGGTCGGGGGCGCCGGCGGTCACGTCGTAGCCCCAGACGATCATCCACTCGTTCCAGGGGCGGATGTTGCGGACGAGGCCCGCGCCGATGCCGCCGACGGTGGCGCCGGGGGCGAGGACCCAGTAGAGGGTGGAGGCGCGGTGGGCCGTGTACTTGGTGAGGTCGGCGTCGAAGACGATGTTGATGCTGCCGGCGACGCCCATCTGGCCGCCCATGGGCAGTCCGGCGTCCTCGGCGACCTTGGACCGGCCGCCGTCCGCACCGATGAGATAGCGGGCGCGGATCTCGTACGTGTCGCCGCGCAGCCGGTCGCGGACGGTGGCGGTGACGCCGGAGTCGTCCTGAGTGTGCGTCAGATACTCGGTCTGGAACCGCAGTTGGGTTCCGCGTGCGAGGGCCGCGTCGACGAGAACCGGCTCCATCAGGTGCTGCGGCAGGTCGCACATGCGGGTGGGACTGGCCAGTTCGTGCGCCGCCTGGACGAGCGGGTCGTTGCCCCAGGAGCGGACCCGGCCCAGTTCCTCGCCGGCCAGGCTGGTGCAGAAGGTGGTGTTGCCCATGAGGTGCTGGGGCGTGGCCCTGGCGACCACTTCCCGTTCCACGCCGAGGTCGCGCAGGACCTCCATCGTGCGCTGGTTGGTGATGTGCGCGCGGGGCGTGTCGGCGAGGCTCGCGTACCGGGTGACGACGATGTGGGGTACGCCGTAGGTGCTCAGCGCGAGCGCGGCCGTCGCGCCGGCGGGGCCACTGCCCACGATCAGTACATCGGTGTCGACAACGGTATGCACGGGAAGCACTCCAGACGCTGGGTATGCCGCGCGCGGGAAGAATAGGCGGCCATCGATGATCGTGGAGCGGAACGGCCGTCCTTGGGTGTCTCAATACGAGACACCCGCGTAGAGCCCTCTGTACCTCCGCGACGGTCGCCGGACCCGGCCGGATACCGTGAGCGGGCCATGACCACAGCCGAAGAATCTCCCGCCCTCCTCCTGCTCAGTCAGGCACGCCAGCGGTTCCTGACCGGGCGTCCACTGCCCGCCGACGTCCCCGACGAGACGGTGGCGGCCTGGCGGCGCGCCCGCTTCCTCGGGGTACGGCACGACGTGCGCCGGGCCGGTTCCGTCGACGAACCGTCCGCCGGGTCGGCACTGTCGGCGGCGGCCCGGCCGGTCCTCGAACGGCTCGCCCCGGCGCTCGGCGCCCGGTCGGCGCTGCTGCTCACCGACGAACGGCCGCGGGTGCTGTGGGCGGCGGGCGACGGTCCCGGGGGCCAGGTGGGCCGCGATCTGGCCGAGCGGGAGGTCGGGCACAACAGCGCGGCGCTCGCCCTGCGCGTGCGGCGGCGCGCCGAGGTGCACGGCCCCGAGCACTTCCTCGACGTGTGGCAGGACGTGTCGGCGGTCAGCGTGCCGGTGTTCGCCCCGGAGTCCGGCCGGCCCCTCGGCACGATCACCGTCACCTCGGAGCTGTGCGCCGGCGAGGGCCCGCATCCCGGCGCGGCCCTCGCGGAGGCGGCAGCGGCGGCGGTGGAGGCGGAGTTGCTGGCCCGCTCCCGGTCGGCGGAGCGGGCACTCCTCGACGCGTACGCACGGGCGGCGAGGGGACAGGGCGACGGGCAGGAGCGGGCGGTGGTGGCCCTGGACGGGCGCAACCGGCTGGTCAGTGAGGCGGCGGTGCGGTTGGTGTCGCCGCAGGTGCTGGAGTCGCTGGAGCGTGGCGCGCGGGCCGTGCTGCGGTCGGCGGCGCCCGTCGTGTCGTACGACATCGCGCTGCCCGAAGGGGCGGGCTGCAGCGCCGAGTTCCGTCCGGTACGGGAGGAGGGCAGCGGCCGGCTGCTCGGGATCGTCGCCGTCCTGGAGCCGGTCGCGGCGGGGACGGAGGTACGGACGGCGCTAGGGGCGGTGCCACGGGTGGTGGCGGGGCGGCCCGGGGGGAGTTCGGTGCCGTGGCTCCACGCGGTGGGCCGGGCAACGGAGTTGGCGCGCGGGAGCGAACCGCTCCTGCTGACCGGGGAGCGCGGCTCCGGCAAGGCCACGCTGGCCCGCGAACTGCTGGGCGCCACCGAGCCACTGGTCCGCGACGCCGCCGAGTCACCCGAACTCGATCTGCCGGACGGCGAGTTGACGCGCGGCCGGCCGCTTCTCCTCCGGCACGCCGAGCGGCTCGCCCAGTCCGACGTCGCGGCGCTGAACACCCTCCTCGACGAGCGTCCGGACGTCCGGCTGCTCGCCACGTACACACCCGGCAGTCCCCCGGGCCCCTGTCTCCAGCGGCTCCTGGACACGCTGGCCGCCCGCTCGGTGACCTTGCCCGCGCTGCGTGAACGCCCCGAGGACATCCGCGAGTTGCTCCCGGCGCTGGCTCCGAGGCCGGCCGGCGGCACGCCACCGCTCACCTGGACGCTGGACGCGCTGCGGGCGCTGGAGCGCCATCCGTGGCCCGGGAACCTCACCGAACTCGCCCGCCTGGTGCGGACGTTGGCGGAGAACCGGCGGGCGGCGGGGCCGGTCAGGCGATCCGAACTCCCCGACCCGGTACGGGAAGGGCCCGCCGTGCGCCCGCTCAGCCCGATGGAGCACGCCGAGCGCACCGCGATCCTTCAGGCGCTGCGTCGCAACGGCGGCAACAAGGCGCGTACGGCGGCGGACCTGGGCATCGCCCGCGCGACGCTCTACCGGAAGCTGCGCGAGTACCGGGCCTGAAACCGGCGACACCTCATTGGTCCTTATGTCCTGTCAAAACATTGACAGGAAAGGCCGGCGCCACCGAGGGTGAGTGGGAAACGTTCCGGACCGGTCCAAAGAGGGGCTGTCAGTCATGGCAAATACGCTCGGTGTCGCCGTCGTGGGGTTCGGCTGGATGGGACGGGTGCACACGCAGGCGTACGTCCGCCTGGCTCACCACTTCCCCCAGCTGGAGCTGCGGCCCGAGCTGGTCATGGTCGCCGACGAGGTGCCCGGCCGGGCGGAGGAGGCCGCCGAGCGGTTCGGGTTCGCCTCGACGACCCGTGACTGGCGTGACATCGCCAAGGACCCTCGGGTGGGGGCCGTGAGCATCACCGCGCCGAACTTCCTGCACCGGGAGATCGGCGTCGCGATGGCCGAGGCGGGCAAGCACATCTGGATCGAGAAGCCGGTCGGCCTGTCGGCGGCCGACGCGGGCGCGGTCGCCGACGCGGTCGCCAAGGCCGGAGTCCAGGGCGCGGTCGGCTTCAACTACCGCAACGCCCCTGCCGTGGAGCGGGCCCGGCAGCTCATCGCCTCCGGCGACATCGGCACGGTCACACATGTCCGCGTCCGCCTGTTCAGCGACTACGCGGCCCATCCGGACGGCGCCCTGACCTGGCGGTACGAGCGGGAACGCGGCGGCAGCGGAGTACTGGGCGACCTCGCCTCGCACGGCGCGGACCTGGCCCGCTTCCTGCTCGGCGACATCGCCGCGCTCATCGCCGACACGGCCGTCTTCGTACCCGAACGGTCCCGCCCGACGGGCGCCACGGCCGGTCACACCCGGGCTTCGGGCGGTGAGCTGGGCCCGGTGGAGAACGAGGACTACGTGTCCTGCCTGCTCCGTTTCACCTCCGGCGCCCGGGGCGTGCTGGAGGCGTGCCGGGTGTCGGTCGGCGAGCAGAACAACTACGGCTTCGAGGTGCACGGCACGAAGGGCGCGGTCTT
>Ga0136846_1225250_pt1 | contig 22964 bp, 25 predicted proteins | sample HopSoiMetagenom2_FD_96841 | JGI IMG/M metagenome (GOLD analysis project Ga0136846, IMG submission 96841) | Grasslands soil microbial communities from Hopland, California, USA - 2 Assembly 2016 (version 4) | ecosystem: Environmental > Terrestrial > Soil > Grasslands | place: USA: Hopland... | reverse complement strand
GGTCGAACTTCTTGGGGAGCTGCGGAAACGACACGGCGATGCCGAACGTGATCAGCGCCAGGTAGAGCCCCGAGAGGCGCAGCGCCGGGATGCCGACAAGCAGGCCGGCGACTCCCGCCACCACCCCGGCGATGGGAATCGTCCAGAGGTCCCGGATTTGATGCCCGTAGATCCCGTCGATGCTCACGATCGCCGTCGTGTAGCCACCGATCGCCATGAACGCCCCGTGCCCGAGCGAGATCTGCCCGTTGAATCCGGTCAGGATCGAGAGCCCGAGCAGCGCGATGAAGTACATCCCGACGATCGCCAGCTCGTACGCCGTGAAGTCGCCGATCAGGCGCGGCACGACCGCGATCACCGCCGCGAGCAACATCAGTCCGGCGAGCTCGAGCCCGAGCTTGACCCTCACGCGCGCCTCACCGTCACGCTGCCGAAGAGGCCGCCGGGACGCACGATCAGCAACACGAGGATCAGCAGCAGCGCGGTCGGCAGCTTCAGCGCGGAGCCGATGAAGTCGACGTAGCGGCCGAGCATCGTGATCGTGACGCCGAGCAGGAGGCCGCCGACCACCGCGCCGAGCGGGCTGTCGAGGCCGCCGAGCACTGCCGCCGCGAATGCGTACAGCAGGATCGTCTGCATCATGTTCGGGTCGAGGAAGACGACCGGCGCCACCATCATTCCCGAGACGGCGCCGAGGACGGCCGCGAGGCCCCACCCGAAGGCGAGCATCCAGCTGACGCGGACGCCGACCAGCCGCGAGGAGTCCGGGTTGAGCGCCGACGCGCGCAGCGCGAGGCCGAGCTTCGTGAAACGGAAGAAGAGCGCGAGCAGCCCGACCAGCGCCAGCGAGACGACGACGATGCCGATGTCCTGCACGCTGATCGGAACGCCGCCGACGTCCAGCGTGCGGGTCGAGAACGGGCCGCGGAACTGGCGATTGCCTCCACCCCAGATCACGCTCATCAACCCGTTCAGCAGCAGCGCGAGCCCGAGCGTGACGATCACGATCGTGATCACCGGCGCGTTCTCGACCGGGCGTATCACCACCCGCTCGATCAACACTCCGCCCGTGAAGGCGAGCACGAGCACGATTGGAAACGCGGCCCAGAAGGAGAGACCGTGGTTCATCAGGGACAACGCGATGAACGTCGTGAACGTCGCCATCTCCCCCTGCGCGAAGTTGATTACGCGCGTGGACCTGTAGATGATCACGATCGCGAGCGCGAGACTCGCGTAGATCGCGCCCTCACGGATCCCTGCAGCCAGCTGCTGCGCGAACTCCGTCCAGGTGAAGGCGCCGAGCAGCATCAGTAGCCCAGGTACGAGCGCCGGACCGACTCGTCGGCCCGCAGCTCGTCACTCGCTCCCGACAGGACGACGCGGCCGACCTCGAGCACGTAGGCGCGCGCTGCGTGTGCGAGCGCGAGGTTCGCGTTCTGCTCGACGACGAGGATGGCCATGCCTTCCTCCGTCTTCATGCGATCCAGCCGCTCGAAGATTTCCGCGACCAGCATCGGCGCCAACCCGAGCGAAGGCTCGTCGAGGAGGACGAGCTTCGGTCGCGCCATCATCGCGCGGCCGAGAGCGAGCATCTGCTGCTCGCCGCCCGAGAGCGTCCCCGCCTGCTGACTTTTTCGCTCCTCGAGCCTCGGGAAGTAGGTGAACACGCGCCGCGCGTCGTCCTTCAGCGCGCCTCGGCGCGTGTACGCGCCCAGCCGCAGGTTCTCCCAGACGGACAGCTCGCTGAAGGTGCCGCGCCCTTCGGGAACGTGCGCGATGCCGGCGCGAGCAGCCGCATCGGGCCGGCGCGGCAGCTTCTCTCCGGCGAAGATGACGTCTCCGCTGCGTCGCACCGTTCCGGACACCGCCCGCAGCGTGGTGGTCTTGCCGGCGCCGTTCGCGCCGAGAACGGCGACGAGCTCGCCCTCGCCGACGTCGAGCGACACGCCGTGCAGCGCTTGCACCGGGCCGTAGCGGGCCTCGACTCGGTCGAGTTGCAGGAGCGCGCTCAACCGGGGGCCCCGAGGTACGCCTCGACCACGCTCTTGTCGCGGCGTACCTCCGCGGGCGTGCCTTCTGCGATCTTCCGTCCGAAGTCCAGCACGTGAACGCGGTCAGCGACGCTCATCACGAGCCCCATGTGGTGCTCGACGAGCAGCACGGTCAACTCGTAGTCGTCGCGCATGCTGCGAATGAACTTCCCCAGCTGCGCAACCTCCTCGTGGCTCAAGCCGCCCGCGGGCTCGTCGAGCAGGAGCAGCCGCGGCGACGACGCGAGCGCGCGGGCAAGCTCCACGCGCTTCTGCGTGCCGTACGGCAGCCCCGCCGCAGAGCGGTAGCGGAGCGAGTGCAGGTTGACGTAGAAGAGGACGTCCTCAGGCGACTGGTCACCGCGATGCGCATGGGCGCCAACGCGCACGTTGTCGAGGACGGACATGCCACGGAACAGCTCGACGTTCTGGAACGTGCGCGCGATCCCGCGCCGGATCACGCCGCTCGGAGACGTGCCGAGCAGGCTCTCGCCGTCGAAGCGAACGTCGCCTTCGTCCGGGGTGTACAGCCGCGTGATGACGTTGAACGCGGTCGTCTTCCCCGCACCGTTCGGGCCGATCAGGCCGACGATCTCGCCCGGCTCCGCAGCGAACGACACGCCGTCGAGCGCGACGATTCCGCCGAAACGCTTCGTGACGTTCTCGACTTCGAGGAGGGGCACGGCCGGGATACCCTAAGTTGTGTGCACCCGACCGCTCAACGACTGCAGGAGCGGCTGCACGGTTTGGGCCTCGACGTCGAGATCCAGGAGCTGTCCGACTCGACTCGGACCGCACAGGAAGCAGCCGACGCGGTCGGGGCGGACGTGGGCCAGATCGTCAAGTCGCTCGTCTTCGTCGACGCGAACGGGCCCGTCCTCTGCCTGTGCGCCGGAGATCGTCGCGTGGACACCGCGAAGCTCGGCGACGGCGTCCGCCAGGCGCGCGGCAACGAGGTGCGTGAAGCCACGGGGTTCGCGATCGGCGGCGTCCCGCCGGTCGGCCACGACGAACCGGTACGCACGGTGGTCGATGAATCGCTGCGGCGCTTCGACGTCGTCTGGTGCGCCGGAGGCACCCCTCATGCCGTCTTCCCGGTCGAGACGGAGGCGCTGATTCGAGCGATCCCGGGCGCCGAAGTGAAAGAGGTGTCCTAGGCAGAAAAGGCGGTGCAGGGTTTCGGCTCCCGGACGAGTCTTCTCTAGTTGAGGGCGGGCGCGCCTTCCCGCGGTTGTCGACCTGCTAGGAAGTCACAGTCGCGTTAGCGCCCGCCCTCTTTTTCCTTACGTGACGGGCGCCTGGCAGGCGAAGTTCTCGCAGACGTACACCGCCGGGCGCCCGTCGACGTAGTCCTTGCCTCGCAGCAAGGGGACCTCGTCGCTCGGGCCGAACGCGACGACGGCGTTCGGGTCGAAGACGGCCAGCTCCCGACGAGCGACGGCGGCGTCAGGAGGACCGATCACCGCCAGCTCGCGGGGTGGAGAGAAGTGGAGGTCGAGCGCGCACAGCGCATGTCCGAACGCCGAGGGCGCACGCGTCAGGTGCGGTGCGACGAAGCGGAAGACCCCGACGGCCAGCCGGTCGAGCTCGGCGTCGCCCCACAGTCGCCCGAGCCGCAGCAGCACGTACGCCAGCATCGAGTTGCCCGAAGGCGTCGGGTGGTCGTCGAAATCCTTCTTGCGGTTCACGAGGCGCTCCCCGTCGACAGGAGTCAGGAAGAAGGCGCCGCTTTCCTCGTCCGCGAACAGGTCTACGGCCAGGAGAGCCAGCCGGCGCGACTCGTGCAGCCAGCGGAGCTCCCCCGTCGCGACGTGAAGCTCATAGAGCCCGTGGGCGACGTCGGCGTAGTCGTCGATCACACCGGCGTGGCGCGCGCTTCCGTCCCGCCACGTGCGGTGCAGCCGACCGTCGGGCGTGGAAAGCGGGCCCAGCAGGAACTCCGCGCACGCCCGCGCGGCATCGAGGACGTCGCCACGTTCGAGCCGTCGCCCGACTTCGGCGAGCGCCGCGACAGTCAGGCCGTTCCAGGAGGCGACCGCCTTGTCGTCGCGCAGCGGCTGCTCGCGCTGCTCTCGCACGGCGAGCAGACGCGCGCGCGTCTCGTCGTCGAGCTCCCCGCGGACGACGAAGCGTTCGTGCTCGAACGGACGCAACAGTTCACTGGGGACGTCGTCCCCCTCCGTCCACGTGTACGTCAAACCCTCGACACCGTTCGTGTCGGCGTCCTGCGCCGACGCGAAGCCCCCGTCCGGAAGGCGAAGCTCGCGCAGGACGTACTCCACCGTCTGCTCGGCGACCTGCCGGTACCGCTCGACGCCTGTCACGACCCAGGCATGCAGATAGGCGGGAATCAGCAACGCGTTGTCGTAGAGCATCTTCTCGAAGTGCGGTATCAACCACTCGCGGTCGACGGAGTAGCGATGGAAGCCGCCGCCGACGAGGTCGTACATACCGCCGAGCGCCATCGAGTCGAGCGTCTTCGTGACGGGCTCGAGCTCGTTGCGACGCAGCAGGAACTCGAGAACTGAAGCGGGCGGGAACTTCGGGGCGTTGCCGAAACCGCCCCATACGGGATCAAGCGCGGCGTTGAGGCCACGCACCGCTTCGCCGAGCAGAGACGGCGTCAAAGGGTCGTCTGAAGGCTGCGCGCTTCGACGCAGCCTTTCGGTGATCGAGCCGGCGTCATGGTCGATCTGCTCGCGCCGGTCGCGCCAGGCCTCCGCAACCGCGCGCAACAACTGCGTGAAGCTCGGCAGACCATGGCGCGGCTCGGGCGGGAAGTAGGTTCCACCGAAGAACGGCTCTCCGTCCGGGGTCAGAAAGACCGTCATCGGCCAGCCGCCGTGACCCGTCAGCGAGACGACGGCATCCATGTAGATCGAGTCGATGTCGGGACGCTCTTCACGGTCGACCTTGATGCAGACGAAGTGCTCGTTCATCAACGCAGCAGTCGCGTCGTCCTCGAATGACTCGTGCTCCATGACATGGCACCAGTGGCACGCCGAGTAGCCGATCGAGAGCAAGATCGGCCGGTCCTCTGCACGCGCACGGGAGAGGGCCTCGTCGCCCCACGCATACCAATCAACAGGGTTGTCGGCGTGCTGCAGCAGGTACGGGCTCGTCTCGGCGGCGAGGCGGTTCATGCCCCTACTCTGCCCGGCGGCCTCAGTGCGTCGTCGTGATGGTCGCGCGGTAGCCCGCGGACGAGCCGCCGTGCTCGGGCAGGTAGACGTCGAGGAACACGTACTTCCCGCGCCCGCCGCGGTTGCGCGCGGCGACCACTTCGACGCCCCGACCGCGCTTGCCGCTGCCGGCGAGCAGATGCCGCCGCCTCGCACTGCCGGTCACGAGCACCGACCGCGTCGAGGCGTCCCAGAGCTCGACGTCGACGTCGTCGGTCGGCGCGACCCGCACGACGACGCGACGACGTGCAGGCAGCCAGAGGCGATAGACGTCCTCGGGATCCTCGGTCACGTCGAGGCGCGCGTCGAGCGTCGCCCGCGCACGGCCCGGCGAGGTCAGCGGCACGTCTGCCGCCTTGAAGAGCTTTCCGGCGACGATCTCGTCGATGTCCTCGTTCGGCTCGTGCGGATCGACGGCCGGCGCAGTGGTCGACAGGGCAGCGGGGACGTTGAGCAAGCCCCAGCCCGTGTCCTCGTCGAACCCGGTCGCACCGATGTCGGTCGCCGACCACCGCATCAGGTCGAACAGCTGCGTCACGTCGAGGTCCGGCCGCCGCGTCCACACCCAGGCAGCCGCGCCCGCGACGAGCGGGGCCGAGAAGCTCGTCCCGTCCCCGGCTGCGTACCCGGACGGGCTCGCCCACGTCGGGACCGCCAGCGGGATGTTCTCGCCCGGAGCCGCCAGGTCGACGGCGAGCGAGCGGTTCGAGAAGGACGAGGAATGGTTGGCGGCGTCCGTCGCCGCGACCGTCAGGACGTGATGCAGGCTGGCCGGGGAATGCTCCGCGTTGCCTTCGAGGAAGTCGTTGCCGGCGGCCGCCACGAGCAACGTGCCCGTTCCGAACGCGACGTCGATCTCATCCGCGAGCATCGCGTCGTAACCGTCGAACCCGAAGCTCATGTTGATCACGCCCGGCCCAGCGTTCAATGCGCGGTCGATCCCCGCGATCACGTCGCTGACGAAGAGCGAGCCGCTGTCCCATTCACCGAGCGCCGCCTCGGGATAGATGCCGACGACGCCGACGCCGTTTTCCGGAGCGGCGACGACGGAGCTGACCGCGGTTCCGTGTTCCTCTTCCTCGCCGGGCGGCGTCGATTGCGGGTTGAGGAGCGTCGTGTTGGGCCGCGAAGCGAATTCGGGATGCGTGGTGTCGAGCCCGGTGTCGATCACCGTGACGCGCTTCCCGGCGGGCGGGGGTGTCACGCGGTCGACGCCGATGGCGGCGCGCCACCACTCGAAGCCGGCCAGTGGTTCCAGCGCCGAACGTTGTGGCGCGAGCACGCGGTCGGGCTCGATCGCGCGGGCATGGGCGCGCAGCGCAATGTGTTCCGCGAGCCGGGTCGGCACGCGCCAGATGCCGAGCCGACGCGAGATCAGCGTCCCGCCTCGAACGTCGGTTCCCTTCGGCACCTCGATCAGTGCGTACGCGTGACCGCGCAGAGCCATCAGGTCGACGACGCCTGGATCCGAGCGCGCAACCCCCGGCTTTGCCGCTGCAGCCGCCGGCGGGCAAACGAGCAGCAGCACGGCGGCCGCGCTGACCCCTACACGGCGCATCGGCGGAACGTAGCCGCCGAACCTGACGCCGACTACCCCCTTTTGCGCAGCCAGCGGGCGCCCTCGGCCGCGCCGGCGACCGCCGCGGCGATCCCGAAGGCGATCAGCAGGGCGAGAATGGGCCGCTCGCTGAAGATGCGGCCCCCGATATAGCCGAGCAGCGCGCCGTAGACCGCCCAGAGGATCGCCGCCGCGAAGACGTAAGGCATGAAACGGGTCAACCATCTGAGATGGACGAGGCCCGACGTGAACGTGGTCGCCGTGCGCCCGCCCGGAATGAAGCGCGCCACGATCAGCACGTAGCTGCCGCGGTCCTTCAGGAACCGCTTGGCCCAGTCCAGCCGCTCGGCTGCCCGCTCGCCCTTGAAGAAACGGTCCGTGAGCGGCTGGCCGATCCATCGTCCGCCGGCATAGGACGCGTTGTCGCCGACGAACGCACCCGCAGCTCCGATGGCGATGACCCAGCCGAGCGAGAGCTCGCCGCGACCCGCCTGGATGCCGCAGACGATCATGGCCGCCTCGCTGGGCAGCACCGGGAACACGGCGTCACCCGCGCAGATGCCGAACAGCAGCGGATACGTCCAGACCGACCCGGTGAGGAGGTTGATCAGGCTGTCCAGAAACGCGAGCGTCACGCGCGCGCCTTTCGAACCTCGACCACGCGGTCGTAACGCCGGAACCCGACGCTCTCGTAGAGGCGGACTGCGCGCTCCTCTGCGGCCAGCACCAGGACATGCGTAGCGCCTTCTTCGCGCAGGCGTTGGAGCCCGTAGCGGCAGACCGCTGCGCCGAGACCGCGCCGCCGGAAGTCGGGATGCGTCCCGACCGGCTCGAACAGGCCCACGCCGCTCATGTCGTCGTACCAGCAGAGGACGTAGGCCGCGAAACGGCCGTCCGGCGCCTCGACGACGCAGTCGAGGTCGGCGCGGTAGGGCCACGCCTGCGTCACGCGCCTGTAGACGTCCTCGGTGACGCGCGACGGCGCCCAGACGGCCCGGTGAATGGCCACACGTTCGCGAAAGTCGTCGTCGCTTGCGACGGTGCGTAGCCGGAAGCCGCCGGGGACGGTGGGTTCCCCCACGTCGCCGTCGAGCTCACGCAGGTGGAACGCGTACCACTTGTACGCGTCGGGTCGTTGGTAGCCCAGCGACTCGAGCAGACTGGCCGTCGCCCGATCCGATTCGAGCACGTACGTCGTCAGGGTGTCGCCCGTTCCTTCGGTCTCGAGCCACGCAAGCACCTCGCGATGCAGGTCGCCCTCGCGATGCTCGGCGGACACCTCGTAGGCGAGCTGAGCAGGCGCGTCCAGCCATCCCCAGGCGACGCAGCGCTCCGCGTCGTCGAGCCAGAGCCGCCGCTTCGCCTCGGCGCGGTGCAGCCACCACGCCAGGTCGCCCGCATGCGTTGCCACGTGCGGGGCCTGGTTCGTCCAAAGCTCCTGTTGGAGCGACTGCATGCGTCGCAGGTCGTCGTCCGTCTCGTATGGTCGCGCGCGTATGGCCACGGACTTCCTGCCGCTCGAGGGTGTGCGAGTCGTCGACGTCACGAGCTCGCTCGCGGGTCCCTACTGTACGGAGATCCTGGCCGCGCTCGGCGCGAGCGTGGTGAAGGTCGAGCATCCGGAGCGCGGAGACGAGGCGCGCGCATGGGGACCGCCGTTCTGGGAGGGCGCGAGCGTGCTGTTCTACGCGGCCAACATGAGCAAGCGTTCGCTCGCGCTCGACATCAAGCGCGGTCGCGACGTGTTGCTGCGTCTCCTCGACGACGCGGACGTCTTTCTGCAGAGCCTGCGTCCCGGCACCGCAGCACGTCTCGGTTTCGGGGTGGAAGAGTTGCGGGAGCGCAACCCGCAACTCGTGTACTGCGACATCGGCGCATTCGGAAAGACAGGGCCATTGCATGATCGGCCGGGTTACGACCCGTTGCTGCAGGCTTTCGGAGGGATCATGAGTGTCACCGGCGAGGCGGAGCGCGCGGGAGTCCGCGTCGGCACCTCCCTTGTCGATCAGGCAACCGGCATGTGGGCCGCGCTCGGCATCCTCGCCGCGCTCTATGCCGGCGGTGGCCGCACCGTCGACGTGTCGCTCTTCGAGACGACGGTGGCCTTGCTGCCGTACCAGGTGACGTCGTACCTGGGCGACGGGAGCGTTCCCGGCCGACACGGCACGGCGTTCCCGCTGATCGCGCCGTACGAGGTGTTCCACGCATCCGACGGCGACGTGATGATCGCGGCCGCAAACGACGGCTTGTTCGCCCGATTGTGCGAAGCGCTCGACGTGAATGAGCTCGCGCAGGACGTCCGCTATGCGACGAATCCCGACCGTGTCGAGCGCCGCGAAGAACTCGCCCGGCTGATTCAGGCACGTGTCGCGGAGCACGAACGCGATGAGCTCGTTGCGCGACTCGCCGACGCAGGCGTTCCCGCAGCGCCCGTCCAGGACATCGATGAAGTCGCGCGCCACGAGCAGACGGCTGCGCTGGGACTGATCCAGGACGGTCCGAAACCAACCGTCGCATTTCCGCTCTCGTTCGACCGGAACCGACTCGCGCACCGCAGCCCTCCGCCCCGGCTCGGGGAGCACAGTGCGGAGATCCTGCGCCAGGCGGGTTACAGCGACGCCGAGATCAGCACGCTGAAGGAGGAAGGAATCATCCGCGCTGCGCGTCTGGACACGTAGATTCCGAACGTGACCGATACGCGCGCGCTGCTCCGACGAACCGCCGACCTGGCGGCCGATTTCCTCGATTCGCTGGAGGAGCGACCCGTCTTTCCGCAGGTCTCGCTCGACGAGCTCCGCTCCGGGCTGCACCTGCCGCTGCAGGACGAGCCGCTCGATCCGGCCGTCGTCGTCGAGCAGCTCGCGGAGGCGGCCGACCCCGGTCTCGTCGCCATGCCGAGCGGGCGGTACTTCGGGTTCGTGATCGGCGGCGGGCTCCCGGCCGCGCTGGCCGCCGACTGGCTGACCTCGGCGTGGGACCAGAACGCCGGCCTCTATGTCGGCGGCCCGTCGGCCTCCGTGATCGAAGAGGTCGTGCGCGACTGGGTCTGCGACCTTCTCGGGCTCCCGCCGAGCTCCTCGATCGGGCTCGTCACCGGCACGCAGATGGGCAGCGTCACCGCGCTTGCCGCCGCGCGTTACCGCGTGCTCGAGCGGGCGGGCTGGGACGTCACGCGCGACGGCCTCGCAGGCGGCCCGCGTGTTCGCGTGCTCGTCGGCGAGAAGCGTCACGTGACGGTCGACCGCGCCTTGCGGCTTCTGGGCCTGGGCGCGCCGGAGCTCGTCGATGCCGACGCCCAGGGACGAATGGATGCGAGCGCGTTGCGGGCGGCGTTGCAGCTGGACGATGCGCCCACGATCGTCTGCGCGCAGGCCGGCGAGGTGAACACCGGAGCGTTCGACCCGCTCGACGAGATCGCGGACGCCGCGGCGGAGCACCAGGCCTGGCTGCATGTCGACGGCGCGTTCGGCATGTGGGCTGCTGCGAGCCGGCGCCTCCGCGGCCTCACGCGCGGCGTCGAGCGCGCGGACTCCTGGATCACCGACGCGCACAAGTGGCTGAACGTGCCGTACGACTCCGCGCTCGTCCTCTCCCGCGACCCCGAAGCGCACCGTGCAGCGATGACGGTCACGGCGTCGTACCTGATCCAGGACGACACGCAGCTCGTGCGCGACCAGGTCGACTGGGTGCCGGAATTCTCCCGCCGCGCACGCGGTTTCGCCGTTTACGCGGCGCTACGGTCGCTCGGCCGTCAGGGCCTTGCCGAGCTCGTCGAGCGAACGTGCGACTGCGCGCGACGCTTCGCAGACGGGATCGTCGAGCTGCCCGGCGCGGAGCTCCTGAACGAGGTCGTGCTCAACCAGGTGCTGTTCGCTTTCGAGAGTGACGAGCAGACCGACGTCGTGCTCGCGCGGGTGCAGGACTCCGGCGACGTCTGGATGAGCGGAACGACCTGGGACGGCCGGCGCGCGATCCGCATCTCGGTCTCGAACTGGCAGACGACCGAAGAGGAGATCGAATTGGCGCTGCAGGCGTTCCGGACCGCGCTTCAGCCGGCCCACGCGCCCGCGCGGTAGACCTGGCCCTCGAGCCGGCGGCCGAGCACTCCCTCGAGCCACTCGGACACACCGACCAGCGCATCGAGGTCGATGCCCGTCGAGACGCCTTCGCCCTCGAGCAGGTAGACGAGGTCCTCCGTCGCGATGTTCCCGGTCGCGCGCGGTGCGAAGGGGCAACCGCCGAGCCCGCCGCACGACGCGTCGAACAGCTTTGCGCCGGCCTCGAGGGCCGCGACGGCGTTGGCGTAGCCGGTGTTGCGCGTGTTGTGCAGGTGCACGCCGGGCGCGCGCGTTTGCTCGACGAGCTCGCGCACACGTCGCGGCGTGGCCACGCCGATCGTGTCGGCGAGGACGATCTCGGCGCCGCCGAGGCCGGCCGCGAGCTCCGCGACGACGCCCGGATCGACGTGTCCCTCGAACGGACAACCGAACGCGACGCTGATCGTCACCGTCACCGGCAATTGCGACCGCTGCAGGGTCTCCGCCGCTGTCGCCCGGGCTTCAGCCAGCGACTGATTGGCATTGCGCCGGCTGAACGACTCGGTCGCGGCGAGCGTGAAGTTGACGCGGTCGAGGCCGGAGGCGACGAGACGCTCGAAGCCCTTTGCATTCAACGCGAGGCCGGAGTAATCCGTCCCTTCACGGCGCTCGATCCCCGCGACGACGTCCTCGGCTCCCGCCATCTGGGGGACGCTGTCCGGACGAACGAAGCTCGCGGCCTCCACCCGCGGTAGGCGCGCTGCGGCGAGACGGTTGACGAGCTCCGCGCGCGTCGATGCTGGCAAGGTCTCCGGCTCGTTCTGCAACCCATCGCGTGGGCCGACGTCGCAGATCGTCGCCTGCATTCGCTACTGCCCTGCTTGCGAGAGCCGGTCGATCACGCCGCCGGCTTCGGTGGCGAGCGCGCGTGCGGCTTCGACGTCTGCCGGCTCGAAGCGGCGGCCGTTCCCGTACACCTCGACGAGCCCCCACGCGGCGTCCTTGGCGGGGATCGCGAGCATGAGCAACGAGTCGAAGCCAAGCTCTGCCAGCAGCGTCGTCTCCGCCTCGTCCGCTTCAGCGTCGCCGGCGTACACCGTGTGTGGCTCGCGGGTCTCGATCACCGCGCGCGTGACGGGATAGTCGGAGATCAGATACCCGTGGCCGAGCCGGTTCGGCTTGCCCGAGCGCTGATGCTGCACGAGATCGACGAGCAGATCTCCGATCACGCGGGAGATCGTGCAGGCCGAGGCCTCGAGCAAATCGACGAACGATTCGGCAGTCAGGCTGAGCAACGCCGCGACGCTGGTCGCGGCGTTCAGCTGCTCCGCCACCGCTGCGAGGTCCGTGGGCCGGTCGGCGCTCACGCGCCGAGTTTACGGTCCGTCTAGGAATCCAATCCGCTCGCGTCGACCTTGTCGGGCTCGATCAACACCTTCAACCGGGTCTCGGTCGGCTTCCGCCACGGATACTCGTCCTTGCCGATGTACTTCTTCGCGAGCTTGTCGATCTGCGCGTCGGCTCCCTCTTCGGTCACCTCCGCAGAGCCACTGATCGCCACCCACCTGTACGCATCGTTCGGATCGACGACGAGCAGCGACGCGCGCGGGTCGCGTTCCAGGTGCTCCGGCTTTGCTCGGCCGGTTGCAGTGTTGAACGAGACCTTCCCGTCCTCCACGTCGACCCAGACCACCGTCGAATGCGGCGAGCCGTCCTTGCGCAGCGTCGTCACGACGCCGACGAAGGGATTCTCGTCCAGAAACTGACGTTCTTGCTCCTTCAGCTCCGCCATTCCCCACCTCCTGTTGTTCTGACCTTCAACGCGTCGACGCGGTAGCGTCTTCCCCGATGAGCGTCCTGCTACCCATCGGCACCCGAAAGGGCCTTTTCCTCCTCCGAGGCAACGGCAGCTGGGAGGTCGAGGGCCCGCTCCTGCCGGGGTGGGCTGTCTACCACGCGATGGTCGATCCACGCGACGGAACGCTCCACGCAGCCACCAACAATCCGTTCTACGGCGCGACCGTTCACCGTTCCGGCGACGGCGGTGCCTCGTGGGAGCGCGCCGAGGAGCTCGGCCTCCCCGAAGGCGGGGAGCTCAAGCTCAACGCGACCTGGCACATCGAGCCGGGATCCGGGTCGGAACTGTGGCTTGGCGGCGATCCCGGCGTCCTCTTCCGCTCGGACGACGGCGGCGTGACGTGGGAGCTGAACGGCGCGCTGTTCGAGCATCCGACGCGTGACCGGTGGCAGCCGGGAGCCGGCGGGATGTGCACCCATTCGATCCAGCTCTCGGACGGCGCGATGTACGTCGGCATCTCGGCGGCGGGGGCCTTCCGCAGCGATGACGAGGGCGCCAGCTGGACGCCGATCAACAAGAACGTCGCTGCCGAGTTCATGCCGGATCCGCATCCGGAGGTCGGGCAGTGCGTGCACAAGCTGCTCGTGCATCCGCAGCGACCGGATCGGTTGTGGCAGCAGAACCACTGCGGTGTCTACCGCTCCGACGACCGCGGCGACAACTGGGAGCGCCTCGATGGAAACGGACTCCCGACGAGCTTCGGCTTCCCGCTCGCGCTCGACCCGCAGGATCCGGACGTCGCGTACGTCATTCCCGAGCAGTCGCAGGAACTTCACTACACAGCGGAGGGACGGCTCGGCGTGTACCGAACCGACGACGGCGGAGCGTCGTGGGCGCTCGCCTCCGAAGGCTTGCCGGAGCGAGCGTGGGTCGCGGTCCTGCGCGAAGGGCTTGCGTTCGACGACGACTCGATCTACTTCGGCACGCAGAGCGGTGCGGTGTGGGCAGCCCCACGCGGCGGCGGGCGCTGGACCGAGATCGCGCGCGACCTGCCTCCGATTCTCTCGGTCGAAGCCGCGCAAGCGTAGTGGCGGTCGTCCTGCTGCCCGCGGTGCTCGCCGCGGAGGCCGGCGGGCAGAAGCGCTTCGAACTCGACGCCGGGACGGTCGGAGATGCGCTCCGCCAGCTGCCCGTGCGGAACCTGCTCTTCGACGAGGCCGGAGAGCTGCGACGTCTGATCAACGTCTTCGTCGACGGGATCGACGTTCGCGGCGGACGGCTACTGGAGGAGGAGCTCCGACCCGACTCGGAAGTCCGCGTCGTCGGAGCCGTCGCGGGCGGCTAGGTCAAGGCCGTCCGGGCCGGTGCCGATCCTTGGTCGGTGCGACTCGTGGCAGCCCTCCTCCTGATCGTCGGCGCGCTGGCGGCGGTCGGCTTTGCGCGACACGAGGACAGGATCCGCCAGCAGGACGAGCTCGCCGCCGTCGCGAGCGATCTGGCGGGGCGCCAGGTCGGCGTCCGCTGCCCCGGCTTCCTCAGCTCGCTCGTCCGCGTTCGAACCGAAGGCGGTTACGTGAAGTTCCACGACGACGGGCGGCCGTACGACTACACCGACCTCTCGCCCGAGACGTGCAAGGCGCTCCGCCATCTCGACCGCTTCGACTTCTCGTGCCTCGAGCGGAGCGACTGCACGTACAAGCAGTTCAGAGCCGCGTGGGCCGCGGAGACGTTGGCGCACGAGTCGTTCCACCTCCGCGGCTTCTCGTCGGAAGCGGCGACGGAGTGCTACGCGCTTCAGAACACGGCATTCGTCGCCGAACGCCTGGGCGTGGCCGACGACACCGCGCAGCAACTGCAGAGGTGGCTGTACGTGCGCGGCTATCCGAACGAGCCCGACGAGTACCGCTCCGGCGAGTGCAGGGACGGAGGCCGGCTCGACCTCCGTCCGCAATCCACCGTCTGGCCGTAAGCGACATGTCCAGGGCCAGGCCCTGGACATGTCGCGCGTGACAGCGGAGCTACGGAACCTCGGTCGGAATGTTCTTGATCTTGCCGCTGATGATGTCGGCGCGGACCTGGTTCACCTTCGCGACCTCCGAGGTCGGCACCTTCGCGCTGATCTTGCCGATGCCGACGCCGTTTTCCTTCAGGCCGAAGATCCTGTTGCCGGCCTTGAAGTCACGGTCGACGACGCTCTTGATCGCAAGGAAGACCGCTGTGTCGACGCGCTTGACGGCACTCGTGAGGATGTGCGGGCCGAGGAACGACTGGTCCGCGTCGACGCCGATCCCCCACACGCCCTTCTGCTTCGCAGCGTCGAGCGCACCGAGCCCGCAGCCGCCGGCGACCTGGAAGATCACGCCCGCGCCCTGCTCGATCTGGTTGAGCGCCACCTGCTTGCACTTCGCCTGGTCCGAGAAGTCCTCGGAGTAGCCGTTCAGCGTCTTGATGCCGGGGTCGGCAGCCTTCGCGCCAGCCTGATAGCCGGCGATGAAGCGGTCGACGGGTGGCTGCTTCTGCCCGCCGACGGAGCCGATCACGTCGGGCCCCGGCCGGCGCTTTTCCTCGAGCCCGGCGAGATACCCGACGAGGTAGCCGGTCTCCTGCTCGCGGAAGAGCAGGCCGAGCAGGTTGGCCGGCTTGTGCGGCTCTTCGGTCTGGTCGACGTCCACGATCGCGAACTTCGAGTCCGGGAAGCTGTTGGCGGCGGTGTCGATCGCGGTCGCTTCCGTGAAGCCCACGCCGATCGTGAGGTCGTATTTCTGCCGCGCGAACGTCGACAGGTTCGGGACGTAATCCTGCGTCGACTTCGCCTCGAACACGCGCTGGTCGATGCCGAGCTCCCTCTGCGCGCGCTGCAACCCGACGAAGGACAGATGGTTGAAGCCGCGGTCGTTGAGCCCGCCGATGTCGGTCACGAGCCCGATCTTCTTGCCGGAACCGCTGCCGCTCGACGAGGTCGTGCCGGAGGAGTTCTTGTTGCCGCCGCCGCCTCCGCAGCCGGCGACGAGAAGGACGACGAAGGCGAGCAGTGCGAGCGATCTCTTCATTCCGACCCTTTCCGCTAGGGTTTGCGACTATGGGGCGAAAACCGTGAGCGAGCCTATCAGCGCGCACCCTACCCCGGCTCACGTCAGCCTCGCGGTGGTTCTACGCGCGTGCGCGGGCGCTCTCCAAGCCCTGCTCTGGCAGCGCGCGGAGGCGCCGTTCGCGGGGCGCTGGGCGCTGCCCGGGGGCTATCTCGTTCCCGGCGAAACGTTGGAGGAGTCCATCCGCCGGCACCTCGCCGACAAGGTCGACGTCCGCGACGTCTCGCACCTCGAACAACTCGAGACACTCAGCGAGCCGGACCGCGCGCCGCAGGAGTGGCAGCTTGCCACGGCTTACCTCGGACTGATCCCGGGCGACGTCGAGCCACGTCTTCCGGCCGACACGGCGTGGCATCAAGTCGACGCGCTGCCGGCACTCGCATTCGACCACGAGTCGATCGTGCTCGCCGCGCGCGAACGCCTACGCGCGAAGCTCTCCTACACGAACGTCGGCTTCGCGCTGGCGCCGTCTGAGTTCACGATCTCGGAGTTGCGCGACGTGTATGCGGCCGCGTTGGGACACGACGTCTCACCCACGAACCTTCAACGTGTGCTGCTGCGCCGTCGGGTGCTCGAGTCGACGGGCCGGCTTCGCCCGCCCGGGCCGACCGGCGGCCGCCCCGGGGCGCTCTTCCGCTTTCGCTCGCAGGCGCTCGAGATCACGGACCAGTTCGCGGTGCTGCGGCCGCCTGGACCTGCACGGCTCCCCGCCGCGTAGTTCTCGCGATGGACCTCGGGGCGGTCAAGGCTCGTAGAGTCGGTGCGCGATGGCGGGCTCTCACAGCGACGAGCGCGCCTGGGTGCGAGGCGCGCAGCGAGGCTCGGTCTCGGACCTCGAATCGCTCTTCGAGCACCACTGGCCGCGCGCCTACCGGGCCGCCTACCTGGTCGTGCACGACACGGCGGCGGCCGAGGACATCGCCCAGGAGGCCTTCCTCGCAGCCGTCCGTGCGCTCGATCGCTTCGACCGCCGCCGCCCGTTCGGACCGTGGCTCCACCGCATCGTCGTCAACCGCGCGATCGATTGGTCGCGCGCACGTGCCCTGCGGCGCGAGGCGGGGGAAGCCGGCCTGGAGAGCGCCGCTGCATCACCGGCGCCGGAAAACCCCCACGCCGAGTCACTCGCCGCTGCGCTCGCCGAGCTCTCGCCCGAGCACCGCGCCGTGATCGTGCTCCGTCACCTGCTCGAGTACACGCCGGGTGAGATCGCAGAGCTCACCGGGCTCCCACGCGGAACCGTCAACTCGCGGCTGCGGCGCGGCCTCGACCAGCTCGCCGCGACACTCGGAGAAGACATCCGATGACGCGCTGGGACGCTCCCGCACCCGGCGAGCGAGAAGCAGGCGACCGCACGTGGGCCGTCGTGCGTGGCGCGTATGACGAGCGCCTCCCTGCACCGCGCAAGCGCGACTGGCGCGTGCTCGTCGCGGTCGCAGCGGGGGCCGCAGTCCTCGCTGCCGCCCTCAGCCCACCCGGGCTTGCAGTCTGGAGCTCGTTGCGCGATGCCGTGCAGACGGAAGACCATCTGGTCGCCCTCCCCACTCGCGGGCGCGTGCTGGTCAACGCAACCGACGGAGCGTGGGTCGTCAGCCGTGATGGCTCGAAGCGCTTCCTCAGCGGATACAGGGATGCCGCGTGGTCGCCGCACGGAAAATTCATCGGCGCCGCGCTAGGCAACCAGCTCGTCGCGCTCGAGCCGAACGGCAAGGTGCACTGGAAGCTGGCGCGCCGCGGGCTCATCCGCGGACCGCACTGGTCATACGAAGGCTTTCGGATCGCTTACTTCGTCGGCGGTGCGCTTCGCATCGTCAACGGCGACGGCACAGGCGACCACCTGCTCACGCATGACGTTCGGCCTGGTCCCCTCGCATGGGAGCCAGGAACGCACTCGCTCGCGTATGTGAACCGCACCGGCAGCATCGCGGTTGCGAACGTCGACCGGCCGCGATCGCCCGCGCACATCCGCACCCGGCTTTCACCTCGACAGCTCGAATGGACTCCCGACCACAGGCTCGTCGCCGTCGGCGCCAAGGCGATCGGCGTCTTCTCGAGACGCGGGCCGCAGCTCGTTCGCATCGGGGTCGCCGGCTCGATCAGCGCCGCGGCGTCTTCCCCTGACGGCAGACAGATCGCGACGGTCGAGCGTCGCCGCGGTCGGAGCATCGTCGCTGTCGGACGACGAGAGGTCTTCAAGGGCGCCGGAGCGATCTCCGACCTCCTCTGGTCGCCGGACGGGCGCTGGCTCCTGCTCGAGTGGCCGACAGCGGACCAGTGGCTCTTCGTCCGCTCCACCGGTAGAAAGCTCGTGACCGTGTCGAACATTCGCGCGACCTATGGCGGCGATCCATCGCTCGGAGGCTGGTGTTGTCCGTAGCCAGCTGCTACGGTCAGATCCCGTTCCCGGCAAAAGGAGGTCGACCAGATGACGATTGCGCTGCACCTCCTTTCGAAGAGCTCGAGGCTCTTCGTCTAGCCGGACCCAGTTCGCACTAGCCGAGTCTCGAGCTTCACCCGCTCACAAGGAGACTCGCTGTGCCTGCTTTGAATGAGCTCGGGTGGGATGCCGACTGGGCGTCCGCGCTCGAGCAACTGCAACACGACAATCTGATTCCCGCACGTGTCGCGGCGCAGCATCGCGGCGTGTACGTGCTCTGGTCGGACAGCGGCGAGCTGCGAGCCCGAGCCGCCGGACGGATGTTCTACGCGCACGAAGTCGGCGCGCCGATCCCTGCCGTCGGCGACTGGGTCGGCGTCGAGAGGAACGGCGACGCGGCAACGATCACGTCGATCCTGCCGCGGCGGAGCGCGTTCATCCGCAAGCGCGCAGGGCTCGGCTCCGACGAGCAGGTGCTGGCTGCGAACGTCGACACCGCGTTTCTGCTCGCGGGCCTCGACGACGACTTCAGCCTCCGCCGCCTCGAGCGCTACATCACGACGGCCTGGGACAGCGGCGCGGAGCCGGTGGTCGTCCTCACCAAGGCCGATCTGTGCCCCGACGTCGGCGAAGCGTTGCTTCAGGTCGAGAGCGTCGCGATCGGCGTACCGGTCTATCCGATCTCGAACGTCACCGGCATCGGTGTCGACGAGCTCATGAGCCACCTGCGACCCGGGCGCACGATCGTCTTGCTCGGCTCGTCAGGCGTCGGCAAGTCGTCCCTCCTCAACCGCCTGGCGGGCGCGGACGTGATGCGGACGGCCACCCTGGCGGAGGACGGCACCGGCCGTCACACGACGACCCACCGCGAGCTCGTGCGCCTGCCGGGTGACGCGCTCGCGATCGACACGCCCGGCCTGCGCGAGTTGCAGTTCTGGGAAGGCGACATCACCGCAGCGTTCGAGGACATCGAGGCACTCGCAGCCGACTGCCGCTTCCGCGACTGCGCGCACGTGACCGAGCCGGGTTGTGCCGTTCTCGCAGCAGTGGACGCGGGAACGCTCGAGCTCGACCGGCTACGTTCGTGGCGCAAGCTGCAGCGCGAGCTCGAGTCGATCGCAGCGCGCACCGACCATCGCCTGAGAGCTGCGCGCAAGAAACGCTGGAAGGAGCTCGCCGCCCACACGAGGCAGCACTCGAGGAACTAGCTACGCGGCGTTGCGGCCGAGCACGTCGACGGAGACGACCTGGCGTCCGTCGATCGCCGCATCGCCGACCGCGACGGTGCCGCCCGCCTCGGCCTCGTCGATCACTCGCATGCCGATCGCCTTCGCCTGTTCGAAGTCGGAGGCCTCGGCAACGAGCAGCGTCGCGCCGCTCTCGAGCGTGACCTCCACGCGATAGGTCGGGCCGGCCGCCGCCTGAGGTGCCGGTAGCGTCTCGCCGCGGGCCTCGGCCAGCGCCATCTGGGTGATCATTCCCTTCGGCTCGTGCAGGCGCTGAATTGCGTCCTTGATGTCGGAGCGAGCCGCGGTCACGAGCCGGATCGGCCCGTGCAGCGCCTCACGCAGGCGAGTCAGATGCGAAGAGTTGTCGGCGTCCGGAACGGCGACGATCGTGCACTCGCCGTCGCGCCTCAACGGGAGTGCGCAGTACATCTCCGCGGTCGCGCGTGGAAGGAGGAATGCAACCTCGTGATCGATCGGGTACGCGTCGAGATCCACGAACTCCTGTCCCTGCTGCGCCGCGAGCAACCTCGTGAGCTCACGCTCGGGCAGGCCGTACTCGAGCAGCACCTCGCCGAGCCGGCGGCCGCTGTCTGCTGCCTCGGCCAGCGCTCGGTTGACGGTTTCGAGCGGCATCAGGCCCGCGCGCACGACAAGGGTGCCGAGCGGATAGCTCCGCATCTCGGCCGTGCTGTACGGCGGAATCGACGGCGCGCCATGCGCCGTCGCAGTGGTCTCGAACATCGTCATTGCCGCAGGTTCTCCATGCAGAAGAGTCGTCAGGAAACACCGCGGCGTCTACCCCCGTTCGAGCTAACACGTTCGAGTGACCGCGAGGTCAGCTCAGAGCCGAAGCCAACGCCTCGGCGGACATCGCGTCCTTGCGAATGAAAGCTCGCGCGGCAGTGGCCTCGGCAAGAGGGGCGTAGTCGTCGCGGCTGGACGTGAGCACGACGTCGGGCGGAGAGTCGAGCTCGTGCAGCCGCCTCGTCACCTCGAAGCCGTCGATGTCGGGCAGATGGACGTCCAGCAGCACGACGTCGGGCCGAAGCTCGGCGACGGCGCGTAGCGCTGCGGCGCCGTCCTCGGCCTCGCCGACGACATCGAAGCCACCAGCCTCGAGCAGGCCGCGAGCGCTCTCGCGGAAGGAGGCGTAGTCATCGACGATCAGCACCGTCGTCATCGGTGCGCGACGTTACTCGCTCTGAGCTGCGAGCCGCTCGCCGGTCTCGGGGTCGAACAGGTGCGCCTCCTCCGCCCGCGGTCGCAGCGACACCCGGTCGCCCTGTTTCGGGACGTTGCGAACCTCCGTGCGCGCGACGAGCCGAGTCTGCTCGCCGCCGAGCTCTGCACTGCAGAAGACGTACGCGTCGGCGCCGATGTCCTCGATGACTTCCACGCGAGCGGCGATCCCGTCGCTGGAGACCTCGAGGGCCTCCGGGCGCACGCCCAGGACCAGCCTGCCGTGGCCGTTGCTCGGCACGGGCACGTCCACGCCGCCGAACGAGGCGATGCCGTTGTTCACGGTCACGGTGCAGAGGTTCATCGCCGGCGAGCCGATGAAGCCTGCGACGAAGAGGTTCACGGGCCGCTCGTAGAGGACGCGCGGTGGGCCGACCTGCTGCAGGCGGCCGTCGTGCAGCACGGCGACGCGATGCCCGAGCGTCATGGCCTCGGCCTGGTCGTGCGTCACGTACACCGTGGTGACACCGAAGTCGGCCTGGAGCGCGGCGATGTCGGCCCGCATCTGCACCCGCAGCTTCGCATCGAGGTTCGACAGCGGCTCGTCCATCAGGAAGACGCTCGGTACGCGCACGATCGCCCGGCCCATCGCGACGCGCTGCCGCTGCCCGCCAGAGAGCTGCGCGGGCTTCCGGTGGAGGAACTCGGTGAGGCCGAGAAGCTCCGCGACCTCCTTGACGCGTGCCTCGCGGTCGCGCTTTCGGACCTTCGCGATCCGCAACGGGAACCCGATGTTGGCTGCGACCGTCAGGTACGGATAGAGCGCGTAGTTCTGGAACACCATCGCGATATCGCGTTCCTTGGGCGCCACGTCGCTCACGTCGCGGTCGCCGATGAAAATCGCGCCCGCGTCGACTTCCTCCAGCCCCGCGAGCATGCGCAGCGCCGTCGTCTTGCCGGATCCCGACGGCCCGACCAGGACCATGAACTCACCATCCGAGATGTCCAGGTTGAGTGAGTCGACGGCAGGCGCATCGTTGCCCGGGTAGACGCGCGTCGCTTCGAGGTACCGCACCTCAGCCAACGCGCACCGCCTCGAACTCCGAGCGCAGGCGCCGCTGTGCCTGCGGGCCGGCTTCGAGCGCGTCGAGCCCGAGCAGCGCGGCGCCGACGACCGCAGCGGACGCGGTCGGTCGCACGGTCACCAGCGGTGCATGCTCGCGCAAGCCGCTGTCGATTGCCTCGAGCAGCGCGCCGTCGACGTCTTGCAGCACCCCGCCCCCGAGCAGGACTTCCGCCGGCTGGTCGGTGAGGCCGAGTCGCTTGAGCGCGACGCGGGCGAGCTGGACAACCTCGAAAGCGAGTCGCTGGACGATCTCGGCCGCGACCGCATCGTCCGCCGCTTCGGCGAGCACGAGTGGCGCGAGCTCGATCATGCGCCGCTCGGCGATCTGGCCGAAGTGCATTGCCTCGGCAAGCTCGCTCGGCGCTTCGAGCCCGAAATGCGCAGGCACCGCATGCTCGAGGCTCGTGCGCGGCCCGCGGCCGTCCTCGCTCCGTGCCGCCGCGAATACCGCCGCCCTGCCGAGGTCGTAGCCACCGCCCCAGTCGCCAGTGATCTCACCGAGCGCGGGGAAGCGCGCATGCCGACCGTCGGGCGCGACGCCGACACAGTTGATTCCGGCGCCGCACGTCACCGCAACGCCCCAGCCCCGCTCCGTTCCCGCACGCAGCACGGCAAACGTGTCGTTGTCGACGTTGACGCTCCGTGCCCATCCGCGCCGCTCGACGGCCTCGCGCATCGCGTCCTCCTCAGCGGGGAAATCGACTCCGGCGAGGAGGAGCGTCGCGACCTCCGCGACCCTGCCTCCGTGCTCACCGAGTCGCGCCTCGCTCACCGCCTCGGCCAGCAGCCGGTCGAGAACTTGGACGCAACCGTCGACGCCGAGGTGGTGCGGCGAGCTGAGCGGCCCGCGCACGAGTGCGAGCAAGGAGCCATCTGCACCGACGAGAGCGAGGTCGGTCTTCGAGTTGCCGCCGTCGACGGCGAGAACCGCCGCGCGCGTCATACCCGGCTCCCTGCCTGGAACTGCGGCAGGTGCTGTGCTCCGGCGTCGAGCAACCGGTCGACGAGGTCGACGGACACGGCGTCCTGCGCGACGAGGGGATGCGTGAGCAGCGCCTTGTGCACCAGTGCCCTGTCCCCGCTGATCGCAGCCTGGGCGGCCAGACGCTCATACGCGGTCACGTGCTGCATCAGTCCCAGCAGCTCGGGCGCGACCGGCGGCTGCGGGAGAGGAGTCGCGCCCTCGCGTCCCACGTGCGCAGGAATCTCCACGACATCGTCAGCGGCGAGACCCGTGATCGTGCCGTTGTTGCGGACGTCGACCACGTGCACGGCGCCGTCGCCCGTCGCGAGCGAGCCGACGAGGCCGATGGCCGCCTCGCTGTAGAACGCACCGCCGCGCTGCTCGAGCAGCGCCGGCTT